>Ga0209676_1001970_pt1 | contig 16366 bp, 11 predicted proteins | sample AraplaCvi_mLB_r2_FD_184282 | JGI IMG/M metagenome (GOLD analysis project Ga0209676, IMG submission 184282) | Arabidopsis root microbial communities from North Carolina, USA - plate scrape MF_Cvi_mLB_r2 (SPAdes) (version 2) | ecosystem: Host-associated > Plants > Roots > Endosphere | place: USA...
GAAGGGGCAGGGCTTCGGCGTGCGTGCGCGCGGCGGCATGTGGTGGCAGGGCGACGGTTCGCGTCCGCGCATCGACATCGCCGCCGACATCGACCAGGCGCAGGTGCCGGTCGCCAAGGGTTTCTGGGTCCGCCACCTGATGGCGCCGAAGGTCGTGGACTGGCTCGACACCGCGCTCATCGGCGGACGCCTGCACGATGGCCATGCCGTGGTGTCGGGCGATCTGGACGACTGGCCGTTCCGCGACCGCAACGGCCTGTTCGAGGCGACCGCGAAACTCGACGGCGCCATCGTGAAGTTCCAGCCGGACTGGCCGGCGGTGGAAGACCTCGACGCCGATGTCTCCTTCGTCGCCGACGGCTTCACCGTGCGCGGACAGGGCCGCATCGCTGGCGTGGCGATCACGCAGATCGGCGCCGGCATCGACCACTACAAGGAAGGCGACCTCACCGTGCAGGCGCAGGCCGTCGCCGATGCCGCGCAACTGGTGAACCTGCTGCGGCACAGCCCGCTGCAGAAGGACAACGCCGACACGCTGAAGAACATCGTCGCCAGCGGTCCGGCGAAGGTCGGCTTCGACATGGACATGCCGCTGCGTCCGCATGAGCACACGGCGATCAAGGGCACGGTCCAGCTGGACCGCGCCAGGCTCGCCGATCCGCGCTGGAAGCTCGCCTTCGAACAGGTCGGCGGCAAGGCCGAGTACGGCAACGGCGGCTTCCGCGCCGAAGGCCTGAAGGTGCTGCATGAAGGTCAGCCGGGCGCGCTCTCGCTGCGTGCGGGCAACGATTTCGTGCGCGACAAGTCCAACGTGTTCGAAGCCGGGCTGGATGCGCAGATGTCGGCGAAGGAACTGCTGGACCGCGCGCCGGAAATGGCGTGGCTGAAACCGCACGTCGACGGGCGTTCGGCATGGACGGTCGGCATCGCGATTCCCAAGGCCGCGCCCGGCAAGACGGCGCCGACCTTGCTGCAGTTGCAGACCAACCTCGTCGGAACCGCGCTCACGCTGCCCGAGCCGCTGAAGAAGGCGGCAGGCGAATCGCTGCCCACGTCGGTGGAAACGCCGCTGCCGATGGGCAGCGGCGACATCCGCGTGAACCTGGGCAACGTCATCGCGGTGCGCGCGCGCAGCACGACCGACGCCGGCGGAAAGAGCCAGACCGGGCTGCGGCTTGCACTGGGCAGCAATCGCGTGGACGACCTGCCGCCCGCGAGCGGCCTGGTCGCGACGGGGCGCGCGGCCGAACTGGATGCGATCGACTGGATCGCGTTGCTCGAAGGCGGCACCGGTGGCGATGGCCTGGCGCTGCAACGCATCGACGTCACCGCGCAGAAGTTGAACCTGCTCGGCGGCGTCTTCCCCGATACGCACCTGGTCGTCGTGCCGGCCGCGAACGGCGCCACCGCCGTGCAGGCCGAAGGCGCGGCGCTGCAGGGCGCCGTGCTGATTCCGGCCGGCGATGGCGCGGCGATCGCCGGCCGTTTCGACCGCATGTTCTGGCGCGCGCCCAAACGCCCCGTGCCGCCGGCCGGAATGCCCACGCCGCCGCCCGCACCGCCGGCGGACGATGCGTTCAATCCCGCGAAGATTCCGCCGTTGACCATCGACATCGCCGACCTGCGCGTGTCCGACGCGCGACTGGGCGATGCGAAGCTGCGCACGCAGCCGACCGCGACGGGCATGCGCATCGAACAGGTGCAGATGCGCAGCGACAAGCAGCGCATCGATGTCGGCGGCGACTGGAGCGGCCGCGGCGCAGCCGCGCGCACGCAGCTGGACGTGAAGATCGACAGCCAGGACCTGGGCAGCCTGCTCGCCGGCTTCGGCATGGGCCAGCAGCTGGGCGGCGGCATCGGCACGATGCACTTCGCCGCCGGCTGGGCGGGCAGCCCGGCGTCGTTCAACCTCGCCTCGCTCGACGGCAGCCTGGAGGCCGACATCCGCGACGGCCGCCTGCTCGAAGTGGAACCTGGCGCCGGCCGTGTGCTGGGCCTGCTGAGCCTTGCCCAGCTTCCGCGTCGCCTGATGCTGGATTTCCGCGATTTTTTCAACAAGGGCTTCGCCTTCAACCGTGCCGGCGGAAAGGTGAACTTCACCGGCGGCATGGCGCGCAGCGACAACCTGTCCATCGACGGCCCGGCGGCCTCCATCGGCATCCGCGGCACGGCGAACCTGCGCGCGCAGACCTTCGACCAGACCATCGAAGTGCGCCCGAAGGCCGGCAACCTGCTGACCGTCGCCGGCGCGCTGGCGGCGGGTCCCGTGGGGGCGGCGATCGGCGCGGCCGCCAATGCGGTGCTGCAGAAACCCATCGGCGAGATGGCCTCGCGCACGTACCGCGTCACCGGGCCGTGGAAGGAGCCGAAGGTGGAAGTGGTCAGCGGTCAGGCGGGGCAGGCGAAGGCCACCGAGTCGCCGCCTGAAGGGTGAGCGGCGAGGTCGCTGCTTGCGGACACCGTGCAGCCTGGATCCCGGCCCGCGCCGGGATGACGGCGTGGGGGCGTTGGCAAGCGCCGGAGGCAATCCGACGCGGCCCTGGAGGCTGAAAATCCCGCATCCACCGCCCCCGGGCTGCCCCGTGAACCCGTTGCGTTGGCTCGTTGTGCCACCATCTCCTTCCTGACCATCGCCCTGCCGCCGCCCCGGGATTTCCCCGTCCGGACGCGCGCATTCGCCGCACCGGCGTGCCGCGGTCGGCCATCGTTCCATTCCAGAGAGCCCGCATGACCCTGCCCATCCAGATCGCCGAAAACCGCCTGCTGCTGCCCGCCGGGCTCGATGCGGGCGGCCTCGAACGCACCTTCGGCACGCTGCTCGGGCCGGGCGTGGATTTCGGCGACCTGTATTTCCAGCACGCCCGCCGCGAGAGCTGGACGGTCGAGGACGGCATCGTCAAGGACGGCGCGCATTCGATCGAGCAGGGTGTCGGCGTGCGCGCCATCAGCGGCGAGAAGACCGGGTTTTCCTACTCCGACGAAATCAACACGCAGGCGCTGCTGACGGCCGCGAAGTCGGCCCGCGCCATCGCGCGCGACGGCTCGGTACAGGCGCCGCATTCGCTGGTGCGCGGTGGCGGTCGCGAACTCTACGTGCCCGAAGATCCCATCGACGGTTACGCGAACGAAGCCAAGGTCGAAGCGCTGCGTCGCGTCGACCGGCTGCTGCGCGCGGCCGACCCGCGCGTGAAGCAGGTGATGGTGTCGCTGTCCGGCGGCGTCGACACGATCCTCGTCGCGCGCAGCGACGGCGTGCTGGCGGCCGACGTGCGCCCGCTGGTGCGCATGAACGTGCAGGTCATCGTCGAGCACAACGGCCGTCGCGAAAGCGGCTATGCCGGCGGCGGCGGCCGTTACAGCTACGCGCAGCTGCTCGATGGCGACAAGCCCGAGAAGCTCGCGCGTGAAGCGCTGCGCGTGGCGCTGGTGAACCTGGAAGCCGTCGATGCGCCGGCCGGCGTGATGCCGGTGGTGCTCGGCAACGGCTGGACGGGCGTGCTGCTGCACGAAGCCGTCGGCCATGGCCTGGAAGGCGATTTCAATCGCAAGGGCACGTCCACCTACGCCGGCCGGCTCGGCCAGCGCGTCGCGTCGCCCGGCGTCACCATCGTCGACGACGGCACGCTGCCGGAACGCCGCGGCTCGCTCAACGTCGACGACGAAGGCACGCAGACCAACTGCACCACGCTGATCGAGGACGGCGTCCTCGTCGGCTACATGCAGGACACGCTCAACGCGCGCCTGATGGGCATGGCGCCGACCGGCAACGGACGTCGCGAATCCTTCGCGCACCTGCCGATGCCGCGCATGACCAACACCTACATGCTCGCCGGGCAGGACGATCCGCAGGACATGATCCGTTCGGTGAAGAAGGGCCTGTACGCGGTCAACTTCGGCGGTGGGCAGGTGGACATCACCAACGGCAAGTACGTGTTCTCGGCGACCGAGGCGTATTTGATCGAGGATGGAAGGATCACCGCGCCGGTGAAGGGCGCCACGCTGATCGGCAATGGCCCGGAAACCATGCAGCGCGTGAAGATGATCGGCCACGATCTCGCGCTGGACGAAGGCGTCGGCGTGTGCGGCAAGGACGGCCAGAGCGTGCCGGTGGGCGTGGGCCAGCCGTCGCTGCTGATCGACCAGCTGACGGTGGGCGGTACGCAGGCGTGAGCTTGGCGCGACCACGACGCGCTTTCGTAGCCCGGGTAAGCGAAGCGCACCCGGGGAACACGTCGATCCACCTGCGGACGGTCGGCCGGGAAAAGCACCCGGGCGCGCTGCGCTTACCCGGGACGCAACAAACGCCTGTATCAGTGCTCGTCGTCCTCGAACGACTCGCCCGCTTCGTCGCCGTCGTCATCGGCCGTCGCGCCACCCACGATCAACTCGCGCAAGCCCCGATACAACTCGCGGAACGCGCGCGGCGGCTTGTTCTTGCGGCGTTCGTCCAGCGCGCTGCGCACCAGGGCGCGCAGGTGCTGGCGGTCGGCCGTCGGGTACTCGTCCAGCAACTGCGCCAGCGCCGCGTCGCCGTCGGCGAGCAGCTTCTCGCGCCAGGCTTCGACGCGATGCATCGCGGCGACTTCGCGCCTGGCGGCTTCGCCGTCTTCGTCCAGCGCGTCGCGGATCGCCTCCAGCACTTCGTCGTCCTCGCGACGCATCTGCTTGGCCAGGTACGCCAGCTGGCGCTTGTGCGCGATGTTGGCGGTGATGCGCTTGCATTCGCGGATGTGCGGCAGCAGCGAGTCGGGCACCGGCAGTTTCGCCAGCTGGGCCTCGGTCAGGGCGACCAGTTTTTCGCCCAGCGCCAGCACCTCCAGCGCCTCGCGCCGGTTCTGGCTGCGACTGGGGCTGAAGAATTCGCCGGTTTCCTCGTCTCTACCGCGCATGGCGCACCTGCTGCAAAAAGAACTGTCGGACGCGGATTTTCGCGGATGACCACGGATAAAGCACACATTGCGCGAAATCCGCGTTCATCCGGCCCCCCGGAAGGCCGCGCCCGCGCCGGATCGCTTTCGACAAGGACCCCAATTTGAGCCAGATCGTCCCCCAGAACCTGCCCGCCTACGCCGCATCGCTCGGCGACAGCCACGCGCGCCTGGACGCGCTGACCGGCCTGTCCCAGCGCCTGCTTGAGAGCGCCCGCGCGCGCGGTGCCACGCAGGCGGAGGTGTCGTGCTCGGAGGAATCGGGCCTCAACGTCAACGTCCGCATGGGCGAGGTCGAGACGGTCGAGTCCACGCGCGACCGCGGCATCTCGGTCACCGTGTATTTCGGACAGCGCAAGGGCAGCGCCAGCACCGCGGACCTGCGCGAGGAAAGCCTCGACTCCACTGTCGAGCAGGCCTGCGCGATCGCGCGTCACACCGAGGACGACAGCGCCGCCGGCCTGGCCGACGCCGCGCTGATGGCGACGGACCTGCGCGAATTCGACTCGTGGCACCCGTGGGCCATCGACGCCGACCGCGCGCTCGACCTGGCGCTGGCCTGCGAGCAGGCCGGGCGCGATTCGGACAAGCGCATCGAGAACTCCGACGGCGCCTCGGTCGGCACCGGCGAGAGCATCAGCGTGTACGCCAACTCGCACGGCTTCGTCGGCCGCGAACGCAGCACGCAGCACAGCATCGGTTGTGCACTCATCGCCGGCCGTGGCGATGCGATGCAGCGCGACGGCTGGTACAGCATCGGCCTGTCGGCGGACGATCTGGAATCGGCCGCCACCATCGGCCGCAAGGCCGCCGAACGTGCCGCTTCGCGACTGGCGCCAAGGCAGATCCCGACCGGCGATTACCCGGTGCTGTTTTCGGCCGAGATGGCCCGTTCGCTGATCGGCCACCTGCTCGGCGCGGTGTCCGGTGGCGCGCTGTACCGTCGTGCGAGCTTCCTCGTCGACAGCGCCGGCCAGCAGTTGTTCCCGGACTGGTTCGGCATCGAGGAGCTGCCGTTCCTGCCGCGCGGTTTCCGCTCGGCCTCGTTCGATGCCGAAGGCGTGGCGACGCGTGAGGCACCGCTGGTGGTCGGTGGCGTGCTGCAGCGTTACGTGCTGGGCAGCTATTCGGCGCGCAAGCTCGGATTGCAGACCACCGCCAACGCCGGCGGCGTCCACAACCTGCAGGTCGCGGCGAATGCGGGCGACCAGGCGTCGCTGCTGCGTGGCATGGGGCGCGGGCTGCTGGTCACCGAGCTCATGGGGCAGGGCGTGAACAACGTCACCGGCGACTATTCGCGCGGCGCGGGTGGCTTCTGGATCGAGAACGGGCAGATCCAGTATCCGGTGGACGGCATCACCGTCGCGGGGAACCTGAAGACGATGTTCGCCGCGATCGAGGCGGTCGGCACGGATGTGGATCCGCGATCCCACGTGCGCACCGGCTCGATCCTGATCGGGCGCATGACGGTGGCCGGCGAGACCGAATCCGAGCAGTGACGGCCGGTCCGTCACATGGCCTTGCTTGACCTGTCCATCCTTGCGACGGAAAGTGACCCCGTCCATTCAGGAATCCGGCACAGGAGCAGGGCCATGAGCGAGAACCCGATCGACCCCAGCCAGACCTCCGCACCCCCTCCGCCTCCGCCGTCACCGGAACATCCCAGCGGCGTGCATGCCGACCAGCGCCAGTGGGCGATGTTCGCGCACCTGTCGGCGATCGCCGGCGCGGTGCTGACCTCCGGCGTCGGCGGCTGGGGCACGTTCCTCGGCCCGCTAATCATCTGGCTGGTGAAGAAGGACACGATGCCCTTCGTCGACGACCAAGCGAAGGAAGCGCTGAACTTCAACATCACCGTGGCGATCGTGTTCTTCGCGCTGTGGGTGCTGGTGTTCGTGACGCTGGGCATCGGCCTGCTGATCGCGGTCCCGGCGTGGTTCGTCATCGGCATCGCGTGGCTGGTGTTCACCATCATCGCGGCGATCAAGGCGAACGACGGGGTGACGTACCGTTATCCGTTCACGATGCGACTGGTGAAGTAGCGCCCGCCATCGCGACGTTGCAAAGCAGAACGCCCGCTTCGTCGAAGCGGGCGTTCCCTGTATCGGGTTCTTCCCGGGCTACGGCAGCCCTCAGCGATCCCTTTCGATCGCCATCCGCCCCAGCGCCGCCAGCGCACTGGCACGTTCGCCCAGCGGCGCGAGCGCATCGTCCATCGCGCGGCGCAGGTCATCCAGGCGCTCGCGGGACGCATCCAGCCCGATCAATGCCGGGAAGGTCGCCTTGTCCTGAGCCACGTCCTTGCCCGCCGTCTTGCCGAGCGTGGCGCTGTCGCCCTCGATGTCGAGGATGTCGTCGCGTACCTGGAACGCCAGGCCCAGGGCCGCGCCATAACGGTCCAGCGACGCCAGATCTTCCGTCGATGCACCGCCGCACAACGCGCCCATGCGCACCGCGGCGCGGATCAATGCCCCGGTCTTGAGCGAATGCAGTTCTTCCAGCGCATGCACCGACACGGAACCGCCATTGCCCGTGGCCGCCAGGTCCAGCGCCTGTCCGCCGCACATGCCGGCGGAGCCAGAGGCGACCGCGAGCGTACGCAGCAGGTCCACGCGCGTGGCGTCGGCAACGTCGGCATCGGCCAGCACTTCGAACGCCAGCGACTGCAACGCATCGCCGGCGAGGATCGCCGTGGCTTCGTCGAAGGCGACATGCACCGTCGGCTGTCCGCGACGCAGCGCGTCGTCGTCCATCGCGGGCAGGTCGTCGTGGACGAGCGAGTAGGCGTGGATCAGTTCGACCGCGACGGCGGGGGCGTCCAGCGTTTCCACCGTCGCGCCGAACGCGGCGCCTGCGGCGTAGACCAGCAACGGGCGCATGCGCTTGCCGCCCAACAGCACCGCGTGCCGCATCGCCGCGTGCAGGCGCTGCGGGGGCGAGTGCGGGTCGGGAAGGGCGCGTTGCAGCGCGGCGTCGGCGCGTTCGCGCCAGCGCGCGAGGTCAGACATCGCCGCGATTCTGCGGGCCGGCATCCTGCGCGGAGAAGGGTTCCCCGGACGCGGGGTTCTGCGGATCGCTGAGCAGGCGCACGCGCAGTTCGGCCTCTTCCAGCGCGCTCTGGCAACGGCGGTACAGGCCGACGCCGCGCTCGTACGCGGCCAGCGAGTCCTCCAGGCTCATCTCGCCGTGTTCCATCTTCTCGACCAGTTGCTCGAGCGCGTCCAGGGACTGCTCGAAATCGGCCACGGGCGAGGTGGACGGCGTGTCGTCTTGGGCAGGTGTGCGAGGCATCCGGGAAGTTTGCGACCGGGCCCCGGTGGGGTCAATTGCCGGCCGCGGCGGTTGCGGCGTGCGTCGCGCCTTCGCGGTGCCAGCTCAGGCGCGCGCCGCGTTCGCGCAGCCATGCATCGAAGCGGGCCGAATGCACGAGATCGCCCGCGGCCAGCAGTTCGCCCGAGGCATCGCTGAGCAATGGCAGGCGCTCGCGCTCCCAGGGCGGCACGCCCAGTTCCTGCAGCACCTGCTTGAGCGCGTGCGAATGCGGGCGCCCGGGGCGCACCAGGCGTTCGCCGCCCTGGCGGCCGTGTGCGCGCAGCGGGCCGTCGAATCCGGTGGCGCCGTCGAGCGACAGTGCGTCGCCGTCGGGAAGGGCGAGCGGGGAGCGGCCGTCCCAGTCGGCGTGCCAGTCCGATGGCAGCCGCGCGCGTGCCACGTCCGCGTGCAGCAGGTCGCGCCACGCACGCACGACGGCGCCGTGCCAGTGGAACGCCGCTTCGGCGTCGTCGCGTGCGTCCAGGATTTCAAGCTCGATGCGCTCGACTCCGTTTGCCGGCAAGGCGGGCAGTCGCAGTGATTCGATCCAGCGCCGCAGCACGCGCGCGCGCCGCGCTTCGGGCAGCGCAAGCAGACGCGTGCGCGAGAGGCAGTGCGGATCGGCCGTGGCGACGCTCGCGAACGCCCGAGCATCGCCGTCGTCGAGCAGGGCGTCGGCATGCCCGCACAACATCGCCGAACGTGCGAGCGCCTCGGACGCATGCGGCCAGCGTTCGCGCAGCAGCGGCATCACGCACTGGCGCAGGAAATTGCGATCGAAGGCGGTATCGGTATTGCTGGGATCGTCGATCCACGCAAGGCCGTGCGCCTGCGCCCAGGCGAGCAGGGTGTGGCGATCTGCATCGAGCAGCGGTCGCCACAGCCGGCCCGGTCCGAAGGGCCGCCAACGCCGCATCGCCGCCAATCCGTCAGGCCCGGACGCACGCAGGGCGCGCAGCAGGAAGGTTTCGGCTTGATCGTCGCGATGATGCGCCAGCGCCAGCACTTCGCCGGGCACGAGGGCCGATTCGAACGCCGCATGCCGTGCCGCGCGGGCGGCCGCCTCGGGCCCTTCGCCGGTCGGCGCGACGTTCACGCGGATGACCGTCAGCCCAATGCCCAGCGCCTGGCAGGTGCGTTCGCAATGCGCGCTCCAGCGATCGGCATCGGCGTGGAGGCCGTGGTGGACGTGGATCGCGCGCAGGCCATGCGCGTGCCCCACGGCCGCCAGCAGGTGCAGCAGCACCGTGGAATCGAGACCTCCGCTGTAACCCACGCACAGCGGCGCCTCTGGGGCATCGTGGAGGGCGCTGGCGAGCGTGGCGGGCATCGCCAGATGGTGCCATGGCGGTGGAATGCAGCAACCCATCGATGGGGCTGCGTCGGGCGCGCCATGGTCGCACCATGGCGTCATCCCCTTCGTCGCCCTGCAGGAGTCCGTCGTGTCCCGGCTTTTCACCTCGTTCGAACAGCGCTCGCTGACCCTGCGCAATCGCCTCGTGGTGGCGCCGATGTGCCAGTACTCCGCGGTCGACGGCGTACCCAACGACTGGCACCTGGTGCATCTGGGTAGCCGAGCGGTGGGCGGTGCCGGAGCGATCATCGCCGAAGCCAGCGCGGTGTCGGCCGTGGGCCGCATCTCACCGGCGGACACCGGGCTGTGGAACGACCGCCAGGCCGAAGCGTGGTCGCGCATCACGCGCTTCATCGCGGCCCAGGGCACGGCGCCGGGCATCCAGCTTGCGCACGCCGGGCGCAAGGCCAGCACGGCGCCGCCGTGGCTGGGCGGCATCCCGGTGACGGCGGACGACGGCGGCTGGACGCCGGTCGCGCCCAGCGCGGTGGCGTTCAACGAAATCTCGCCCGTCCCGCGCGCGCTGGAAACCAGCGAACTGCACAACGTCGCCGACGATTTCGCGTGCGCCGCATGGCGCGCGAAGGCGGCGGGATTCCAGATCGCCGAGATCCACGCGGCGCACGGCTACTTGTTGCATCAATTCCTCTCGCCGCTGACGAACCATCGCACCGACGAATACGGCGGTTCGTTCGACAACCGCATCCGCCTGGTGCTGGAAGTGATCGACGCGGTACGCAAGGTGTGGCCCGAACGCCTGCCGCTATGGCTGCGGGTGTCGGCGACGGACTGGATCGAAGGCGGCTGGGACATCGAGGAAACCGTCGAACTGGCGCGCATCGTGAAGCAGCGCGGCATCGATCTTGTCGATGTTTCAAGCGGTGGTGTGGCGCCGGGGGCGAAGATCCCGCTGCATGCGGGTTACCAGGTGCCGTTCGCGACGCGCATCCGGAAGGAAGCGGGCATCGCGACGGGGGCGGTGGGGCTGATCACGAAATCCGACCACGCCGAAACCATCGTCGAGGAAGGTGATGCGGACGTGGTGCTCATCGCGCGCGAACTGTTGCGCGATCCGTACTTTCCCCGGCGTGCGGCGAAGGAGCTGTCAGGCGAGTTGCACGGGCCGGAGCAGTATTTGAGGGCGTGGTGAGGCGCGTTGTCGCGGCCGCAGCTCAAGGCCGTGGGGCGATCCTGGCCTTCGGGTCGCGCGCGACCTGTCGAAGCGACTGCAGGAACGGCTCGATGGACTTGAGATGTATGTACGGCCCGGCGGCGTTGCAGATGCCCACGTTGCTGTCGTCTTTGCGCAGGAACACGACGTAGTAGGTGCCGGCCGTAAGCGGAATCCCGCAATCCCCGTGGCCATAGCCCGACGCCAGCGTCGGAACGGCGTTCACCGAGCCCTTGAACGCCTCGACCTGCGTAAAGCGAGCGACCTGTTTGGGCGCGCAGCGGGGGCCTGCGGCGCAGGCCCTGCGCGTCATGAAGTCTTCGGTTTGCCAGCCGACCGATTCAATGCGAACCAGTGCGACGCGGGTGGCTTGCTGCCACCAGTAGTCCGTGTTCGCAGGACACGAGCACGCCTGCGCGATGCCCGGAACGAGCGCGAGAAGGCAGGCGACGATTGCGAGCGGCCTGCCTTTCCGCATCATGCGGCTTCGTACGCCCCATAGCTGCGCAGCCGCTGGTAGCGACGCTCAAGCAGCTCCTCGACCGGCAACGACTCCAGTGCATCGAGTTCGTTGAGCAGCACGGCCTTCAGGCGCGTGGCCATCTGCTTCGGATTGCGATGCGCGCCACCGATGGGCTCGCGCACGATCTTGTCGACCAGGCCCAGGCCGAGCAGGCGCTTGGCGGTGAGGCCGAGCTGCTCTGCGGCGTCCTTGGCCTTCGCGGCGTCCTTCCACAGGATCGACGCGCAACCTTCCGGCGAGATCACCGAGTAGGTGCTGTATTCCAGCATCATCGTGCGATCGCCCACGCCGATGGCGAGCGCGCCGCCGGAGCCGCCTTCGCCGATGACGGTGCAGATCACCGGCACTTTCAGCTCGCTCATCTCCAGCAGGTTGCGCGCGATGGCTTCGGACTGACCGCGCTCTTCCGCGCCCACGCCCGGGTACGCGCCGGGGGTGTCGATGAAGGTGAGGATGGGCAGGCGGAAGCGTTCGGCCAGCTTCATCAGGCGCAGCGCCTTGCGGTAGCCCTCCGGACGCGGCATGCCGAAATTGCGCTTGATCTTGCTCTTGGTGTCGCGGCCCTTCTGGTGGCCGATGATCACCACGCTGCGGCCGTTGATGCGGCCCAGGCCGCCGACGATGGCGGCATCGTCGGCGTAGGCGCGATCGCCGGCGAGTTCCTGGAACTCGTCGCACATCACGCGGATGTAGTCGTTGGTGTACGGGCGCGCCGGATGGCGGGCCAGCTGCGACACCTGCCACGGGGACAGGTCGCGGAAGATCTGGGCGGTGCGGATGCGCAGCTTGTCCTGCAGCGCGTGCACTTCGGCGTCCACGTCCACCGCCGGGGCGTTGCTGGCGTGGCGCAGTTCCTGGATCTTGGCTTCCAGGTCTGCGATGGGCTGCTCGAAGTCTAGGTAGTTCGGATTCATGCTCGGGCCGGTGGCCGGAAAGTGGGACAGTCTAGCCGAGGCCGGGTGACCGTACCGAGAGGTGTGTTGCCAGTATGGAAGACGACCGGTACCCATTGAAAACGTCTTCATGACCCCGCCCCGCAAGACGCGTGCTTGAATCCGGGCTCGGATTCATGGGGAGACGGGGATGAAAGCCAGGCACTGGGCGCTCGCAGCCGCCCTCGCGTTCGCGCTCACAGGACCGGCCGGTGCGGCCGGCTGGCGGCACCTGGGCGATGCCGGGCGCGTTGATCGCCGCCCGGATGGCGTCATCGTCCGCAGCGGCCCGGCGCGATTGCAGGTGAGCGTCCATGCGGACGGCGTGTTCCGGGTCCGCCTCGCCCCCGACGGTCGCTTCGACGGCGATGCGTCCTGGGCCGTGGTGCAGGGCGCGCAACCGGCCGACGTGACGATCGACGACACCCGCGATGCCGTCCGCGTGCGCGGCAACGGCGTCACCGCGATCGTGCATCGCTCGCCGCTGCGGGTGGATTTCGTTGACGACGAGGGACACGTCCTGCTCGCCGACGAAGCCTCGCTGCCGATGGCCTGGCTTCCCGGCGAACACGGCACGCGCGTGCGCGCGTGGAAGTCGATGCCGGCCGACGAGCATTACTACGGCCTGGGCGACAAGGCCGGCCCGCTGGACCGTCGCGGCCGCGCGTTCGCGATGTGGAACAGCGAGTCGTACGGCTGGCAGGGCACCAGCGACCCGCTCTACAAGTCGATCCCGTTCTTCATCGGGCTGCGTGGCGGAAACGCATACGGCGTGTTCTTCGACAACGCGCATCGCAGCAGTTTCGACTTCGGCAAGGAATCCGACGGCACCTTGTCCTTCGGTGCGGAAGACGGTGCGCTGGACTATTACTTCATCGCCGGCCCGCAACCGGCGCAGGTGATCGAACGCTACACCGCACTCACCGGCCGCACGCCGCTGCCGCCGCTGTGGTCGCTGGGATTCCAGCAGTCGCGCTACACCTACCAGCCAGAAGCGAAAGTGCGCGAGATCGCGGAACAGCTGCGCGAGCATCGCATTCCCAGCGATGCCATTTACCTCGATATCGATTACCAGAAGGGCTATGCGCCGTTCACCGTCGATCGCGAGAAGTTCCCGGACTTCGAGAAGATGATCGCCGACCTGCGCCGCGAAGGCCTGCGCACGGTGCTCATCACGGACCTGCACATCAAGCACGATCCCGACAACGGCTACGCGGCGTTTGATTCGGGCATGCGCGCCGATGCGTTCATCCGCAATCCCGACGGCTCGCTGTACATCGGCGAAGTATGGCCGGGCGCCTCGGTGTTCCCGGATTTCACGCTCACGCGCGTGCGCGACTGGTGGGGCGGGCTGTATCGCGATTTCGCCGCGATGGGCGCCGCCGGCTACTGGAACGACATGAACGAGCCGTCGGTGTTCAACGTGCCGGGCAACACGATGTCGCTGGACGCCGTGCATCGCATGGACGACGGAACGACGCGCGATCATCGCGCGATCCACAACGTCTACGGCATGCTCAATGCACGTGCGACCTACGATGGGCTGCTGAAGTTGCAGCCGCAGCACCGGCCGTTCGTGCTCACGCGCGCGGCGTACGCAGGCGCGCAGCGTTACGCGGCCACGTGGACCGGCGACAATACCGCGAGCTGGTTCCACCTCGCGCAGAGCACGCCGAACCTGCTGAGCCTGGGTTTGTCGGGGATGGCGATGTCGGGCGACGACATCGGCGGTTTCATCGGCTCGCCGCCGGCGGACCTGCTGACGCGCTGGTTCCAGCTGGGCGCGTTCAACCCGGTGTTCCGCAATCACGCCGCCACCGATACGCGCCCGCACGAAGCGTGGGTCGATGGCCCGAAGCACGAAGCGCTGCGTCGCGAGGCGATCGAACTGCGCTATCGCATGATGCCGTACCTGTACACCGCCGCCGAAGAAAACGCGCGCACGGGGTTGCCGATCATGCGGCCGGTGTTCCTGCAGTATCCGAAGGCGGAGGCCTTCTACGGCAACGATCGCGACTTCCTGTTCGGTGGCGATCTGTTCGTCGCGCCCGTTGTGGACGAACGGCTGGATGCGCATCCGGTGTCGTTGCCGCCGGGTGCGTGGTACGCGTTCGGGACGTCGCAGCGCCACGTTGCGGCGAAGGAGCCGATGAAGCTCGATCCCCGCCCGACGGGAACGCCGCTGTACGCGCGTGCTGGCGCGATCATCCCGATGCAGACGCTGGTGCAGCACACGGGCGAAACGCCGAAGGGGCCGCTCGAATTGCAGGTGTATCTGCCCGATGCGGGTTCGGGCGACTGCCGTGGTTCGCTGTATCAGGACGATGGTGAGAGCTTCGGATACCGCGAAGGGAAGTTCCTGCGCGTGGCATATGCGTGCGAGGTTGCTGCGTCCTCCATGAACGTGAGTGGGCATATGGAGCACGACGGCTTCATGCCGTGGTGGAAGGCGGCGCGCGTGACGATGTTCGGCGTGTCGCAGCGGCCGTCTGCCGTGCGGGTAAATGGCGTTGCGGCGACGGGCTGGAAGTACGACGTTGCAGCGAAGACGGTGACGTTCGATGTGGCCGATGCGGTGCGCGGCTGGAAGGTCGAAGTGGTGCGTTGACCTTCCCGACCGTCCGGCAGCGCATCAGCCAGCCTTTGGCTACGGCAATGAGGGGCCTGGTGGCGGAATCAATTCGCCCAGGGCTTCGACAGCGCCAGCTTCACCGCGCGCACGCCCGGCGTTGCGCGCAGGCGTGAGGCGAGATCGGCATCGGCGCGGATCGACTGCGTGCCGTTGAGGTCGAGCGAACCTGCGGCCCCGCGACGCACCAGCAGATCCATGCGGATCGGCGTCGAACCGGGACGGAAGGATGACAGCAACGCATCCACGCGCTGCATCGTGCCCGGTTCGCGCAGGTCCAAACGCAGCATCAACCGTTGCGCATGCTTCTCGCAGATCTGCTCGAAGCTCCAGCAACGCGACGCGCGAAGCGCGAAACCACCGCTGAAGCTGTCTTCGCGCAGGGCGCCCTGGATCACGAGCAGGCGATCGCGCACCAGCAGCTGCGCGAACTCGCCGTAACTTTCGTTGAAGAACGCGCATTCCAGGCGGCCGCGACCGTCCTCGATCTGCACGAACATCTGGCTGTCACCCTTCTTGCGCAGGCCGACGACGAGACCGGCGACGATGGTTTCTACTTCCTGGCGCCAGCTGCCGCGTTGCTCCGGGCGGTTTTCCCAGACTTTTTCCAGGCCGCTGAGGTCGTTGCCGATCAACCCGCGCACTTCATCGCGGTACGGATCGAACGGATGCCCGCTGAGGTAATGGCCGAGCGTTTCGCGCTCGCCATGCAGGATCTGCGTAAGCGGCCACTCGTCGGTTTCCGGCAGGTCCAGGTGCAATGCCGGCGCGGTGGCTTCGAAACCGCCGAACAACGACACCTGGCCCGCCTCGCGTTCCTTCGCCAGCTGGTCGGTGGCCTTGAGCACTTCCGGCAACTGCAGCATGAGGCTTGCGCGGTTCTTGCCGAGCTTGTCCAGCGCGCCCGCCTGCGTCATCGCTTCCAGCGCGCGGCGGTTGAGCTTGCCGCTGTCCACGCGCTTGCAGAATGCCAGCAGGTCCTCGAACTCGCCCGCACGGCGCGCTTCGACGATGGCCTCGCACGCGCCGCGACCCACGCCCTTCACCGCGCCCAGGCCGTAGCGGATCGTGTTCGCGTCCTTGGCCTCGAACATGTACGCCGAAGCGTCCACGTCCGGGGGCAGCACGTTCAGGCCCATCACGCGGCATTCGTCGAGGAAGCTGGTCACCTTCTCGGTGTTGTCCATGTCGGAGGACAGCACCGCGGCCATGAACTCGGCCGGGTAGTGAACCTTCAGCCACGCGGTCTGGTAGGCGACCAGTGCGTACGCGGCCGAGTGCGACTTGTTGAAGCCGTACTCGGCGAACTTCTCCATCAGGTCGAAGATCGGCGTTGCTGTTTTCGGAGGGATGCCGCGCTCGGCGCAGCCGGCTTCGAACTTGGCGCGCTCCTTCGCCATTTCCTCCGGCTTCTTCTTGCCCATCGCGCGACGGAGCATGTCGGCGCCGCCGAGCGTGTAGCCCGCCAGCACCTGCGCGATCTGCATCACCTGTTCCTGGTACACGATGACGCCGTA
>Ga0209676_1001972_pt1 | contig 16350 bp, 16 predicted proteins | sample AraplaCvi_mLB_r2_FD_184282 | JGI IMG/M metagenome (GOLD analysis project Ga0209676, IMG submission 184282) | Arabidopsis root microbial communities from North Carolina, USA - plate scrape MF_Cvi_mLB_r2 (SPAdes) (version 2) | ecosystem: Host-associated > Plants > Roots > Endosphere | place: USA...
AGACTAGATACAATTAGTAATAACATTGCCAATAGCAATACACAGGGCTATAAAACAAAAGAAGCTACATTTAATGAATTGCTTTATCAGCAATTTAACAATGACAAGCAAGATCGTGCTGATCGACAATCACCTGTTGGTATCCGTTACGGTTCAGGTGCAATGCTTGGACAAATCCAATCTAATCAAAAACAAGGGTCTCTACAAACAACAAATCGAGATCTTGACCTAGCTTTTACAAAACCAAAACAATATTTCAATATTTTAATGCCAGATGGTGAAAATGGCACAAAAACAGTGTATACTCGTCAAGGTGACTTTTATTTATCACCATTAAATAATGGAACAGTAATGGTTGTAACTGCAGATGGATATCCATTGGCAAACGAAAACGGGCAAGCTATTACATTACCAGACAATGTAAAAAGTTTTGCGATTCGTGATGGGGGCGTATTAGAGGCATCATATCCAAATGGAGATGTTATTCGTACTAATGTAGGGGTGACAGAGTTCCAAAAGCCACAGCTTATGGAGGACATTTCTGGATCTTATGTTGGATTGCCGAATAACCTAGTTCAGTTAGGATATACGCAAGCTGAAGTTGTCACTAATCTACAAGGTGCAAATCGTCAGCAAATTGGTATGCAAAACGGTACGCTAGAAATGTCGAATGTAAATCTTTCAAAGGAAATGACGGATTTAATTCAAACACAGCGTTCTTATCAATTTAATGCGAGAGCTGTCACTTTAGCAGATCAAATGCTTGGGCTCATTAATGGTATTCGATAGTAAATCCATAATTACTGTTTAGTAAGGAATGAAGAGGAGTACAATTTATGACAAACGATTCAAGTCGAGGTTCTATGCAAACAAAAGAAACCGATACGCCACCAGAAGAGAAGGAACACGGCTCAAATGGAGAGCAACGAGAGGTTCGATGGGTGCAAATACGGCTGATTCCGATTTGGCTACGCGTTGTACTTATTATCATCTTAGTTGTTGTCGCCGCAATTTTAGGTACAATAATTGGCTATAGTGTAATTGGACAAGGTAAAGCCATGGACGTTTTCAAACCAGAAACATGGCAGCATATATTTGATATTATGAATGGTAAAGAATAATAATATTCTTTACCATACTTTATTTTACATAATTATTTATGTAATGGTTTATAACAGTTACTGAATGAAGATTATAGTCTCCGGCGGATGTCACAGAATTTTTTTGTAGGCACCATTCAAAATCCGGACACATTTTTTATCTTTAGCGACAGCTACAATTACGCCAAGACATTGATATTAAGCATTCAAGGGGGAAAAGTAATGTTAACAGCAGAACAAATTCAAGCAATTTTGCCACATCGTTATCCTTTTTTATTCGTTGATCGTATCGTTGAATTAGAAGAAGGTAAGCGTGCAGTCGGTTTGAAAAATGTCTCTATGAACGAGGACTTTTTTAATGGGCATTTCCCTGGCTATCCAGTAATGCCTGGGGTTTTAATTGTAGAGGCATTAGCACAAGTAGGTGGCGTAGCATTATTAAACGCAGAGGAATTTAAAGGTCGTCTAGCTTTCTTGACGGGAATTGATAACTGTCGTTTCAAGCGACAAGTAGTACCGGGAGATCAACTTCGATTAGAAGTAGAGTTCGTGAAACTCCGTGGAGTTATGGGCAAAGGTCACGGTGTGGCGACAGTTGATGGAGAACTAGTATGTGAAGCGGATATTCTATTCGCTATTGGACCTTCACAACCAAAATAGGTGTAATTTGCAATTATAGGCTAAAAGATTTAAAATAATTATATCGAAAATTTTCTTAACTGTTAATCTTCTAATAGTTTATTATAGGGAGTGCAGTTAAAGAAATTACGTATTTTATAAAAATGCAATGCGCTATATGTGATTGTGAATAATACATGTAGTTTTGTTTTTAAAACGTAGGAGGATTATATAGATGTATAAGGAATTGTCTTCAGGTGTAAAAATTAGCATTACGCGTTCGATTTCAACATCTTTTGAATCATACTTAGCAAGTATTGATTGGAAAGAGGAGCGTTTTTCTATGGAAGACTTCATTGCTAGCTGGCAAACTTATTTTCAAGAAAATGCCGCATGGATCGAAAAAATCCCAGCAGATGTTTTGATGAATACTGAATTCCATGAAGAGATGGCGCAGAAAATCGACGAAGTAATTGCAAAAATTTTAAATGAAGAACCAACAGCTAAACAAATTGAAACAATTGAGGCCTTGCAAAAAGAGCTAGGTACAAATTATAGCTTCAACTGTAAAGCAGAAGCAGCGTACATTGAACAATTGTTAAAAGAAAAACAAAAATAGTTTGTAAAAAAATCGGATAGTTCTCTCCTTTCCCGGGTAATCTATGTAGGATCACAAATACACACATTGTATTTGATGACATAGCACCGGAGGAAGGAGGTTTTTTCATATGTGGAGAATGTCATTTTTGGCAATTATTCTTGCTGCATTATTCCTTGGAGGTTGTAACTGGGGAAATAGAGCTGTAGAAACAAGACCAGCGGAGAACGTTAAAGAAGACGTTCGCCGAGGTGTTGACAGAGTAGAAGACGCTGTAGAACCGAATAGACGAAATGACGTTTACGATCGTAACGTTAATGATGTTAACCGTAACAATGTTCTTCCAGAATCTACAACACCAGGTACAACGACAGTACCAGGAACTGTAACACCAGGAACAACAACAACACCAGGAACACATACTACTGGTGAAGTTAAAGAAAAGATCGTCGAAGAGAAAGTTACGCGATAATTTGAAAAGGAGTGTTTCCAACCAATGGAACACTCTTTTTTTATTTCAAATTCACTTTGATGAAGGGTGAGTGATCTTTTCTTTTTACACAATTATATGGACTTAATCTGAATACCCGCGGAAGAGAAACGAATACCCGCGGAAGAGGAGTGAATACCCGCGGAAGGAAAGCACCCCCCGAGAACCACACCCACCTCTTCAAGAAGAGCTGAAAAACGGCTTCATATACTCCATCAAATTCTCAGGTAATTGGTAAACGCGATTTTTATAAGAACCTGTATAGGGAAATTGAAATTTTCTAAGTAAACGATTGGCAGCATCACTGGAATGAATATTAAAAAAATCACGTAACTGTTTGTTGGTAATGGTCGGTCTAACTAAGTATTGATAATCTTGTAAGGCTTCAGCGAAAATTTCTTCGCTTGCATAGTGACAGTATAAACATTTCCAAATTCCACGAGCAAAATGCATTTGGGATTTGTATAGGCATTTCGGGCAAAGCACGCCTTGGCGGAATCGTGAAGAATCAAGAGAAGCCGGAATTTTCGATGGCTGATGACGACTGAGAAGGTGTTGGGCTATTTGTGATAGCTGTTCTTTTCTTAAAATAGTTTGTTTATATTTTTTAAACAGGGAATGAAGATGTTTTTGAAGTCCTGAAACATGGAAAATAGGGATTGTGTTTGGATGACTTGCAATGATCGCGGAAGGGTTAGAAATAACAACTGCGCCCTCAATGGGGAGAGAATAGTTTTGGCTAATAACTTTAAGAAATTGCATATGTCGTTGAGTATTCACGGTCAACTCTTCTTTCGCCAGCAAAGCCTGCATCGAATCATCGAAATTGCTCATTATAATAGTCAAAATCAGGGTCCTCATCGAACAACCGCCGCTTTAAAGCCTCAAGCCACAGTAATTTTACAGGCTTTTTCCTAATAGCAATAGTCAAGTATAGTTACCTCCTCTAATTTTTACATCGTATTGTACCTTAAAATCTATCCCTGTCCAATAAAAAAAACGATGCAAATGTTTGCATCGTTAAATCAAGTTCAATCATTTTTTAGCTTTGGTCGTTCTTTCATATCGTGTGAGAAGCGGTCCAATAACTTATCTAAAGTAACACCCTCAGCAAGCAACTCAGCAAGCAATTGTTCGGCATATTTCGAGCGTTTTATCTTGAGCTTCCCCTTTAACAGGACAGAAATGTGCTCGCCAATTTCTTGAACTGTATGTACGGCAACTTGGAAAGGAGCAGGCTCATTATCTGGAAATGAAATAACTGCACGTACATTAAAGACAGTAGCATTCGCTAAAAGTTCATCAAAAGTTGAACGATATTGTCGGTCCATAAACAGTTCAAGAATCCAAGATTGATGGCTATTTTCCTGGTTAATAATAATACCATCGACTAAAGGGAAAGGTTGCATGCCCTCTTTTGTGACAAGGTCAAAGGAAAGCATTTTAAACGTTTTCATTATGTAATATCCTCCTAAGTCGGTCATCCTTTTTAGTATAACATATTCAATTAGCCCTGTTTATGGAAGGGTCCATGCAGTTTTTTGCGCATTTAATAAAAACTGCGAAATTGCATATTTCAACAATTAGCATTTGCAACTACAGGGAAAAGCATTCAGCTTGGAAAATCATTCAATACTTGAAAAGTAAAAGCCTCAATTTACCCAATTTATGATTAAAAACTGAAGGAAATGATAAAAATCGACTTTTGCCAATGTTGAATTAATTTTTGTATGATGAGAGCAATCAAAAGCAAAGGAGGTGAATCAATGAATCAAGTCGGACTGGTCGGAAGGTTAACAAAGGATCCAGTGTTACGACACTTATCTGAAAATCGCGTGCAAACACATTTTTCACTAGCCATTAATCGCAATTACAAAAACAATCGTGGGGAAGTGGATGCTGACTTTATTCTTTGTTCAGTTTGGGGAAGGCTGGCAGAGCATATCGTCAAATATTGCGGAAAAGGCTCATTAATTGGGGCAAATGGTCGTATTCAATCAAGATCATTTTTAAATGAAAACAGCACAAAGGTTTTTATAACAGAAGTTGTCGTAGAAGATGTCCGATTTTATCAGCTTAAGCCAAGGGATCGTGATGGGGCTAGTGTGTTGCCAAAGCCACCTGATGAGCAGGACGGCTTAGCCGATTTTGTACTACCTGCTGTAGAAGTACAATTACCAGTAGTATCGCAATCCTAAATGGTACATACGGGGCAAGTGCAAGCTGTCTGATCCGCCATGTTCCTTCTATACTTGCACCGTAATCAATTTAGAGAGGAATGATGTATACCTTTCATAACGTAGTTCATTGCTGAAGACCGCTCAGCATTGAGACTTATAAACACAACTAAATATTAATATGAAGTAAGTAGGGAAGAAGTAACAGGCAATATCCGCTGAAAATAAGAGCGCCAAGAACGTTTTGCTCTTGGCGCACATATATAAATCTTTAGAAGTCGAGTGTCATTAAATCACGAAGTTCATCATCTTCTAACTCAGTTAACCATTTGCTTGATTGAATTAGTTCTTCTGATAATGCAGATTTCTGAGCTAGCATTTTATCGATTTTTTCTTCGATCGTACCAATAGTCACAAACTTATGCACTTGCACAAATTGTGTTTGACCAATTCGATATGCACGGTCTGTCGCTTGATTTTCAACAGCTGGATTCCACCAGCGATCTGCGTGTAGGACATGATTTGCAGCTGTTAAATTTAGCCCTGTTCCACCTGCTTTTAATGAAAGGATAAATATTGGGAAATCTCCTGCCTGAAAAGCCTCAACTAAGCGGTCGCGCTGCTGCTTAGGCATGGCACCTGTTAAGAACGGTGCATCAATATTATATAGTTCGCTAAAACAATGCTGTAGTAATTGTCCCATTCCAATATATTGAGTGAAAATGAGGCATTGCTCGCCGTTGTCCACAATTTCTGTAGCCATTTGCACGATACGTTCTAATTTCGTAGAACGAGTCAGCATTGATTCGGCATCCTCGAAAGGTTCTTTTAAATACAAGGCAGGATGATTACATAATTGCTTTAGCTTACTGAGCATCTTTAAGACGCGTCCCTTTTTTTGAAAGCCTGTTAATTGCTCGAGCTGATCGAGCGTCTCTAATATATATCCTTCATATAGAGAGGCTTGCTCAGTTGTTAATGGGCAATAATCATGTGACTCTTGTTTATCCGGTAAGTTAAGCTGTAAGTGAGGGTCACGTTTTGTACGACGAAGTAAAAATGGTTGAATTTTTGTACGTAACTTCTGTTTATGTGACTCTGATTCATCTCGTTCTACCGGTAAAATAAATTCTTCATTAAAGCGACCGAAGCTACCTAAATAGCCTTTATGGATAAAGTCAAAAATTGCCCATAGCTCAGATAAACGGTTTTCCACCGGTGTACCTGTTAAAGCAATATGATGCGTACCATTTAATTTACGAATAGCTCTTGATTGGAGGGTTTGCATATTTTTAATATTTTGAGCTTCGTCCAGTACAACTGTTGCCCAGTCTACTTCCTGTAAAAACTCAGCATCCTGAGATACGGTGCCGTAAGTAGATAAAATCACATGTGGTTTTTCTCTTTTTACTAGCTGTTTAAAAGCATCCTCCTTTGCTCGATTCGCCTGATAATGCGTATGCACAATCAACGAAGGAGCAAAACGGGCAAGTTCCTTTTGCCAGTTGCCTAACACTGAAGTAGGACAAATAATTACGGCTGGCTTTGTATCTTCAGTTGATTCATAAAGATACAGCAAATATGAAATAAGCTGAACCGTTTTACCAAGACCCATATCATCCGCTAAGCACGCACCAAATCCTTGTTCGCGCATGAAGACAAGCCATTCGAAACCTTCATGCTGATAAGGTCGTAATTCAGCCTGTAAAGCTGTAGGAACGGGTACTGTAGGAAGTCCTTTTTTCTCTTGAAGCTGCTCCATATAGGATTTAAGCGATTGTTGCAATTCAAATGCAAAAATCGGGTCATCCCGCATTTCATCATCGGCATCCTCTTCTTCAAGTGGTAAAGATAAATCCTCTGGTAGCTCACGAAATAGCAATTCGCGAACAGTCCAGCTTTCGTCTTCTGCTTGCTGCATCAAAGTACGCATCTCTTGCATCCAGTTTGCATCGACCCTAAACCATTCAGTACCTATACGAATGAATTCGCGTTTCTCTTCCACAAGCTTTTTAAATTGCTCAGGTGAAATGGACTGTCCATTCATAGAAAACTGCCATTTGAATGTTAAGATATCATCTAGTCCAGCAACTTTCTTTGTCGATACATTGCCAGTACTTACACGAACACGCATTTTTGACTGTTTTAAATCCTTAAGCCAAGCCGGTAATACAACGTCAAAGCCGAGTGCCTGTAATCTTGCTAAATCTTCACGTAAAAATGTTCGAACTTGTAAATCCTCAAGCATAATACGGATGAAAATATCGTTACTTACATCTTCAGTAGAAAGAAGATCTACAATTTGACCTTGTTGTTGTTCAATAGCTTCAGCATACATTTCCCATTTTGCTGGTAGAGCATCAGCGATTGGTAGTGACTGCTTTCGCATAGCAGGCGTCCAGTAGTTCTTAGCTGTAGCCGTGCTCAGTACTGTTTCTAAAAGCCAAACATCTGAATCTTCCTCAGGCTCACTTAAGCGTAGAGAGACTTTAACTGTACCTGCTTGTCGTTCCTGGTCTAATGGCCAGCCACCACGCAAGAAAAATGGCACTAGCTTTGGTAAATCAGACAGTATAAGACCTGCTTGTGCCAGTTTTTGCTGCACGGCAGTTTCTAATAAAGCTGTTTCAACACCATCCAGAGGGAATGTTAGCGAGGAAAAATCATCTGCAATAACAGCGTGTGACCAGAGCGATGGCTCCTGCCAATACGTTTGTAAAGCAGACGCTTTTTCTAGCAATACCTGACTTTCTGAATTTACACCTTGCCATTCAATAAAAGGATGTAGATAACGCTGTGAAAAAATATCAAGGAGCTCAGAAGTTGAAACCTCAATAGTAAGCTCTGAACGATTGGTTAATATCCCATAGACATTCGCTTCATAGTTAAAAAATAATGAAGAAATGAGTGAGTCTGCGTCCATTGCTGCACCATCAGCAGTAAACCCCTGTAACGTAAAATATCCTTCCTGTGCAGCATGAATACGAAGCTGTAATTTTTTTGAAAACGGGGAAGGAGCATTTATAGTCATCATACTAAGTTTCCTTTCTCAATTTCTTCTTGTAATGCACGGAGTCGTTTATACTCTGCACGAATGGTTTGCATATATGTTTCGAAATAAGCAGTTTTACCAGCACGCTTTGCTGCACTGCGCATACTTTTCCAAATTCGTACAGCTTGCTTATAGTTCATACGTGATTTTTGTGTAATTTCAGCCATGGCATATAGATGATATAAGGGCAATACTGTTGCAGGAGCTACTTGAAGCACATCTTTTAATCCACACATTTCTAAATAGGAAAGAGAGGAGAGGTTTAGCTGATGAAGGGCTGCCCAATCACGATAACGTCCTTTTTTAATAAGAAAGAACGAAAACGGCTGAAGCCCGTAAACACCAAATGCACTATATAATGTAGCTTCCTCTTCCTCTGTAAGCTGTATGTCTTCGTATAAAAGCTGAAATTGCCGTACGTATTGAGCTCGCTTTACAACTGGCACAGTTTGTTGTAAAAAGACTTCGGTAAATGGTAGCATCGCACGTAAAATGATGGTTTGAGCAAGTGATTCACCAGCACGTTTTGCAAATGTAGCTAGTTCAAAAAGGTCCTGCATTTGTTGTACATCAATATGAGCAATTCTTTCTTGTAATAAACTTTCTTTTTGTAGCAGTACATAAAATAGCAGTTGTAAGGACTGCAAGGAAATCTCAGATGAAGGATTCTCAAGGTTATTGATAAGTTCTAATTCCTGTTCGCGTCGTGGCTTTTCATAAAAAAGCACTGCCCAAAGCAGCATATAAATTTGTAGTCGATCCGCAAACAATCCTTGTCGTTCCAATAAAAAATTCCTAACTAATTCCTGAATCGCATCATAGAACGGGTCAGTGGCAAAAAGTCGTGATCGGCCCGTTAGCTCGGTCAAAATACTTTCGAATGATTGGACACTTTGATCAATAAAATATTTCATATAAGGAGAATCCAATGAATGTCCTTTTGTCTCATTTAAATGACGCCATATTGTATTAAAGATCGATAGCTCCATAAAAAGCTTATAAAGTGGCTGCCACTCGCGCTCAAATGGCATATGCCGTTGAAGTCGCTCCAGTGCATCCGTCCGTATAGCAGAAAGGCCATACCCTTCTAAAATACGCCCAGGTGGTAATAAACGTTTCATAACTTCATTGACCATCAATTGCCAGCTTTCTGGACTTCGTTCATCTGCTAATGATTTTAATTGCACTGATTTTTGCGCACGCCAAGCGCTTGACCAATTTTGCACAGAATCAAAATACTGATAGAGGGCAAGCAATGCGCCAACTTGATGTCTGCACCATTTCAGCTGAGGACAGTTACAGCTCAACTCTTCTTTGGCAAAATCAATTTCTACAGAAGCAGGTCTGACATCCTGTACGCTTGCATATAATATAGAACTCGCTCCATTAAAACGTTCAAAGACAACTGATTTATTCCGCACTGAAAAAACAGCACGACGCACTAGCTCTTCGTCTTCAGTAGAGGAAGGATGTAACGCCTGTTCAGCTTCCTGTAATTTGGCAAGGATAAATTCTTGGTGTTCCTTAGCTAATTGGGCAATAGACAATGCCATAACCTCACTCCTTTCAAAATGTATAGCTAGTGAGCATGTAAGTATAAAGAAAAAAAGACTGTCCTTCCATTATACGATTAAAATGCGTCCATGATAAGCCGAATGATTTGAAAGAAAAAAATCAAGGAGAAGATAGTTAACAAGATAATTTATTTATGTTAAAATCTGAATAATCAGATAAATAAGGAGGGATGAAGGATGATGCAAGTTCAATATATGAAGCCGTTTTACACGAAGATTACTGGAGATAAACTGCGTCTAGTATTTGCTTATCAATATTTCTCTATATTAAAAGAGAATGAGATTTTCCATTTCATTCCTATTGAAGGTAAAGAGATGATTATCAACTTGAATACACAGCAAATTGAAAATATATCTGAGGTGTTTGTTTTCCAGAAAGGGAATCGTTTTATCCGACTACCATTATATCAATTATTATTAATTACAAATGTTCATGACCATCTAGCACCGATTCTTGAAAGCGCTACGCCAAAGCCCCAGTTACCACTTGTATCTTCAGTGACTGTTGGCGAAGTAGATCAGCTCATTACAGAATTGGAGCAGAAAAACATTGATTATTTAATCGATCAGGCATTACTAGATCAAAATAAAGATCTCTTTTTTGAATTACTACAACAAAAGAACCATCAACTCGGAGGTTTCCAAAATTGAATACACGGTATTTTATGTAAGCACCCTTTCTATATAAATGAAGTGGGTGCTTTTATCTTCAGAAAGACTGCCACCTCTGAAGGTGATGAGGTTCCTGTTGAAATAGGGAAACACGGGGTAAGAACGTCAAAACTCCTTAGAAACCAACATCATGCTGTCGCTACGCTTTCGCACAAAAACCACCTTGTTGCTGTCGCTACGTTAGCACTGCGCTTTCGCACAAAAAACATTGTTTCCTTAAAGCCCACACGGATGTTAAATGGCATGAATGGTGCGGGAACAATTACACCAAAGCAAAATCCATATGGGTCTAAAGTCGAAATCATAAAAGCGGATGAGAAGCTGTTACTATTTAGGGCTTACTAAATTAGAAACGATTACCAAAAAAGAGTTAAAGAGAATGTCACAAAGACCGATATACTTAACAATAGGGGGTGGTGAAATGATGATTGGGAAGTGGTCAGCAACGGGGATGTCCATTTTAAATAATATGAATAGACATTACGGGGCAATGAGTAAGGCAATGCTTCGAATTTCTTCTGGCTACCGTATTAATAGTGCTGCTGATGATCCAGCGGGGCTCGCGATTTCTGAAAAAATGCGTGCGCAAATTCGTGGTTTGAACATGGCTGCGAAGAATATCCAGGATGGTATTTCACTTGTTCAAACAGCGGAGGGAGCATTGAATGAAACACATGATATGATTCAGCGCATGCGGGAGCTTGCAGTCGAGGCAGCCAATGATACATTAACGGATAGTGATCGGGAGAAACTCGATTTGGAATATCAGGAATTAAAAAAAGAAATTCAGCGCATCTCGAAGGATACGGAGTTTAATACGAAGACATTGCTAAATGGGGATTATGCTACGAACGGTATTAAAATTCAGGCAGGTGCTAATTCAGGTCAAAGTATCGAGATGTATATTAACGACATGGGTGCTGGAGCACTGGGCTTGGACGATATGACATCTATTGCAACTCGTGAAGATGCTGATAAAGCTATTTCCTCAATGGATGAGGCTTTAAAGCGTGTATCAAGTGAGCGCTCAAGACTAGGTGCCTATCAAAATCGTCTAGAGCATGCTTACAATGCGAATGTAAACACGGCAGAAAACTTACAAGATGCGGAGTCTCGCATTCGTGATGCAGATATCGCCAAAGAAATGATGAATATGGTGAAGGCTCAAATTCTAATGCAGGCAAGTCAATATGTACTTTCAATACACATGCAACAAGCACAATCGATTCTCAAACTACTCGAAAGCGGAACAATGAGGAATCCCCGATACTAAAGGTGATTCCTTTTTAGTTGGGGTTAAGAGTGGAACAATCGCCTATAAAAAAGAGAACCGATGATTAATTACGAAAATCGCTGATAAACCTAACGAAATTCAAATAGAAAAGGAAAGAATTGATTGATCATAAAACCCTTTGCACCATCCCCATTGACTAAAGGACTTCAAGCTCTAGTGACTCGGTTAAAGCCCACGTACCCACAATATCAAAATCTTCAACATTAACTCAAAAATAAAGAAGCGGGCGATTTTGGTGAGCAGTATGTTATGAAGGAGCTACAGCAAATAGCACTGCTAAACGATTGTCACATTTTCCACAATGTAATATTTCCCTCTGTTCTTCCCAGGCAAATTGATATTTTACTTATTGTCCCCAACGCTATCATACTATTAGAAATAAAAAATATCCTAGGAACTGTACATTTTAAAAATGGCCTACGTCAGCTTACTCGTACCTCGAAATCTGGAGAGATTCGCGTTTTTACGCATCCTGAAATTCAGCTTGAACAGTACATTCGAGGGATGAAGTATTTCTTAGACACCCAGCATGTTTCGATATCCATTTATGGAGCGGTTGTTTTCCTTTTTAAAAATTTAAATATTCATAGAGAGGACGGACGATTGCCGATTTTTATGGCATTTCTGTATCAATATATATAGATAAGTAGAGAGACGACAACTATGACAGATATCAAAAACATTAATTTGTCACATTTGCAGCCAGAACGCCGTTTCCGCTATGCCAATACTATAAAATTGATACCTCTGCTTTGTATCGGGGTGTTTATTGTGAAAACTGTAATCAGTTTGGGGGCGGAATTGCGCATGATTTGGTATTGTCAAAGTTGTAAATTACAATGTCAAAATGCACATATACAAGCACTAATGGATTATCACATGCTAGTAGGGGATACAATATCAAACAGTGATTGTCGTAAGTTTTTGAATATAGGGAGTCAGTATGTAGCAAAACGGCCTTTACAAAAATTAAATTTATCAAGGACTGGGCCTAATCGAATTAGGAAGTACTATTTGTCCAGCTTATATGTGGATTCGCCGCTAACCAATGGGGGAACGCCACCAAAACATCAAATTACGCCGCTAACTTACAAAACTTTTGCTAATCAGACACAGAAAACAGCTTCAAAATAACAAATTGATTCACACTTTCACCTGAAAGATGTATACTATAATGCAGAACAAAAATGCATCGCGCATTTACAGAACATATAATTTAACTACTCGTTTTGAAAACGGAAGGAAGAATAGAGAATGACTAAATCAATTTGTGTCGTTGGACTTGGCTACATCGGTTTACCAACGGCTGTAATGTTTGCCAACCACGGCATAAAAGTACATGGGGTGGACGTAAACCCAGCAGCAGTAAAAAGTATTCAAGAGAAAAAGCTTCACATTGAAGAAAATGGATTACAGGAGCGCCTGAACAAAGCAGTAGATGAAGGTTTCTTAACGGCGTCAACGACACCACAAGAAGCGGATGTATTCATCGTTGCAGTTCCGTCGCCAATTAATCCTGATAATACAGCGAACTTAGAATATGTACGTCAAGCTACGGCTTCGATTGTGCCATTTTTGAAAAAAGGTGACCTTGTCATTCTTGAATCGACAGTACCACCGAAAACTGTAGAGCACATTATGCTACCAGAGTTAATCAAAGCAAATCTTGAATTTGGTATAGATTTATTTGTAGCACATTCACCAGAGCGTGTTATTCCTGGTCGCATTTTTGAAGAATTAGTGAATAACGACCGTATCGTTGGTGGGATTGATGAGAAGTCTGCACAATTGACAAAAGAGCTTTATCAAACATTTGTGAATGGTACAATTCACCTTACAGATGCAACAACAGCTGAGTTAGTAAAAGTAATGGAAAACACTTACCGTGATGTCAATATTGCGTTTTCTAATGAGCTTGCAAAATTAGCAGAGAAGCTAGATGTAAACATTTGGGAAGCCATTAAATTTGCGAACTATCACCCACGTGTAAATGTTCACTTCCCAGGTCCTGGTGTAGGTGGTCACTGTATCGCGGTTGACCCTTGGTTCTTAGTTGAGCTAGGTGGCGAGACAGCCCAAATTATTCACTTATCTCGTAATACAAATGACAGTATGCCAAGCTTCACAGCACAAAAAACACAAGCAATCTTAAATCAAAACAAAATTGCTGGTGGCAAAGTAGCTGTGCTTGGACTAGCCTTCAAAGGAAACGTAGATGATATGCGCGAAAGTCCATCTACAATCGTTATTGACGAGTTACAAAATCTTGGATTAGAAGTTATTTCATATGATCCACACATTAAAGAAAATAAACATGCTACACAAACACAAAGCTTAGAAGAAGCGACAAAAGATGCAGATATCATCGTTGTTCTAACAGATCATAATGAATTCAAGGCATTAGAAGCTGCAGAAATGACAGCAAAATCAAAAATCGTCTTCGATACGAAAAACTGCTTAAAACGTGATAAATGGGAAGAAGCAGGCTTCCAGTTCCACCTTTTAGGAGATGCGAAAAACCGATGAAAGAAAAAGTACTTGGCATCAATGTCAATACGGAAGGCTACGATGAATTAATGGAAATGGCATTCGAGTGCATTGAGAAAAAACAAAAGGCGCTCGTTGTTGCCATCAATCCAGAGAAGATTATCAAAGCAAAAGAGGACCCTGCTCTAAAGAAGCTGCTTAACGAAGCGGAATTTCAAATTCCAGATGGCATTGGTGTTATCCTTGCTTCTAAAATTCAAAAAGGGCAAATTCGTGAACGTGTTACAGGCGTCGATATGATGATGAAGCTTTGCGAGGAAGCTGCAAAACGTGGCAAGCCTATTTTCCTTTATGGAGGGAAACCGGGTATTGCAGATGCGGCAAAAGCAAAGCTAGAATCATTATTTCCTTCTATTAAAATAGTCGGCACACAGGACGGCTATGAAAAGGACGAGCAGAAGGTACTTGACCGCATTAACGAAGCAAAGCCCGATTTACTTTTTGTAGCAATGGGTAGTCCAAAGCAAGAAAACTGGATTAATGCAAATCGCAATCAATTGCATCCAACTATTTATCAAGGTGTAGGTGGATCATTCGATGTGCTTGCAGGTACAGTTAAACGTGCACCAGAAATTTTCCAAAAATTTGGCCTTGAATGGTTTTATCGATTAATGAAAGAACCTAAGCGTATCAAGCGTCAAATTGCGCTTCCCTTGTTTTTATTGGAAGTGGCTAGGAAAAAACGTCAATAATTTTTAAAAATTGGTATTGTCGTTTTATATTGAAAGTGTTAGACTGTACGTGTATAGGAATTTCCTCTATGAAATATATAGAATTCCCTGCAAGGAAACAACGGTTGGTAGCCCAAGCGAAAAAAGCTCAAGCATGTACATGCTTGAGCTTTTTTCGTGTATAAAAATATAATTCTACACTTGAGTACATGAACTTCACAGTACAGCCCCCTAAAAATCTTCAAATATTACGCCCTATAATGTATATAAAAGTAAAAAGTATTTCCAATTTTAATACCGCTTAAAATAGATAGGAAACCTATAATTGGTTATTGTTGTAAAAAGAATGAACATTTTAGGTGTTAGTTCCATATTCTTGTTGGAAAAGATGTGCAAAAACACTTGAAAAATCAGCTTAAATAGATAACAATGGTAAAAGAGAGTTGCATGCCCATGTTTTTCCGGAAATGAATTAGAAACTTTCCCAAAATATGATTGACAACTTTTAGGGATACAACTATACTTTTATGTGTAGTTGTTTATTTACTGCATTTCTATGTATTTGTAGTAGAGACATAATTTATGAACTTAGAGGAGGAAATTTTTCTATGGCTAACCAACCAAAGAAATACAAAAAATTCGTAGCAACAGCTGCTACAGCTACATTAGTAGCATCTGCTATCGTACCAGTGGCTTCTGCAGCAGGATTCACAGACGTAAAAGGTAATTCTCATGAAGAAGCGATCAACGCTCTAGCTGAAGCAGGTATCATCAATGGATACGCTGACGGCACATTCAAACCAAACCAAGATGTAAATCGTGGTCAAGTAGTAAAATTATTAGGCCGTTGGTTAGAGACTGAAGGTTATGAAGCTCCAGCTGACTGGGATACAAAACAATACTTCAACGATCTTCCATTAACAGCTGAAAAAGAATTAGTAAAATATGCTGCACTTGCTAAAGATGCAGGCGTATTCGCTGGTTCAAACGGCAACTTAAACTTCACACAAAACATGCAACGCCAACAAATGGCAGTTGTTTTAGTGCGTGCTATTAACGAAATCTATGAAGTAGATTTAGTGAAAGAGTACAAAGCTGCTAAATTCACAAGCGAAATCGCTGACTTAGACAAAGCTTTCTCTGCTGAACAACGTGAAGCAATCACTGCTTTAGAGTATGCTGAGTTAACAAATGCTGCTAACCTACCAGGTAAAGCATTCAACCCAACTAACTCTATCACTCGCGGTCAATTCGCTTCATTCTTATACCGTACAATCAACCTTGAAGTAACAGCACCTTCAAAAGCTGCTGTAAAAGCTATCAACAGCACAACTGTTGAAGTAACATTTGAAGAAGAAGTTGACAACGTACAAGCTCTTAAATTCGAAATCAAAGATTTAGAAGTTAAGAACGCAGCTGTAAAACAAACAAACAAAAAAGTTGTTGTTTTAACTACTGCACCTCAAACAGCTGACAAAGAGTACACAGTATCTCTTGCTGGCGAAGAAATCGGTAAATTCAAAGGTGTATCAGCTGTAGTACCAACTAAAGTTGATT
>Ga0209676_1001974_pt1 | contig 16340 bp, 16 predicted proteins | sample AraplaCvi_mLB_r2_FD_184282 | JGI IMG/M metagenome (GOLD analysis project Ga0209676, IMG submission 184282) | Arabidopsis root microbial communities from North Carolina, USA - plate scrape MF_Cvi_mLB_r2 (SPAdes) (version 2) | ecosystem: Host-associated > Plants > Roots > Endosphere | place: USA...
GACCGCGGCGGCCCGGCCGCGATGACGATGGCGGCTAAGATCCACGCGATCTCCGCGCCGCTCGCGTTCCTCGGCACCACGCTGGGGATGCTGTGGCAGAGCTGGGCGTTCCGGCGCGATCCGCGCTGGCGGCAGCACTTCGCGCTGGCCTTCGGGTTGGCGGCGTTCTGCTTCGTCGCGCTGTGGCTGCATGCACTCTGGCGCGACCTGCCGCGCGGGCTCAGCCAGAAGGTGGTGATCGCGGCGATCGCGGTGTGGCTGATGCTCGCGGCGCATTGGCTGCGCCGGACGCCGTCTTCCGGGCAATACTGATCAATCAGTTACGGCGCGAAGCTCAGGTAATTGCTGCGGCTTACAATAGGCGCATGCTCAACATCGCCGCCTATCACTTCGTTTCCATCGACCAGCCCGACGACCTCGCGAAGGTCCTTCACGAGCGGGCGGACGCCGCCGGACTGCGCGGCACCGTCCTGGTCGCGGGCGAGGGCATCAACCTGTTCCTGGCGGGCGAGGACGACGCGATCCACGGCTTCCTCGACGCCCTGCGCGAGGACGCGCGCTTCGCCGACCTGCTGGTGAAGTTCAGCCACAGCCGGGCCCAGCCGTTCGGGCGGCTCAAGACGAAGGTGAAGCCGGAGATCATCAGCTTCCGTCGCGACAACGCGTCGCCGCTGTCCGACGGCCGGGCGCCGATGGTCGAGCCGCACACGCTGGCGCGCTGGCTCGACCAGGGTTTCGACGATGCGGGCAAGCCGGTGGTGATGCTCGACACGCGCAACCGCGAGGAGTTCGGCTACGGAACCTTCACGGGCGCACTGACCCTGCCCATCGACAATTTCACCGACCTGCCGCAGGCATTGCAGCCCCATCGCGACGCACTGCGCGATGCCACCGTCGTGAGCTTCTGCACCGGCGGCATCCGCTGCGAGAAGGCCGCCTTGTGGATGCAGGCCGACGGAATGCGCAACGTGTTGCAGCTCGACGGCGGCATCCTGGGGTACTTTGAGCAGGTCGGCGGCCGACATTACGATGGCCGCTGCTTCGTGTTCGACGGGCGTGTCGCCCTCGACCCGCAATTGCAACCGCTCGTGGACGACGCCGCCTAGCCGGCACGGACTTCCCCCGCCGCGTCCAAGACCCGCAAGGAGCTTGAATCAGTGAGCAAGGCGATGACGAAACCCGGTTTGACCTGGATGGCCCCGCGCGTGGCGGCCGCATTGCTGGTGGCGGGCCTGTCGGCCTGCGAGCCGCAGACGCCGGTCAACACCGCGCCGCCGGAAGCGATCACCGCACCGCCGCCGGCGGCCAACCCGCAGCCCGACGTCAACGCCAAGCCGGTCGAGCGCGCGGCGCCGCCGATGATCAAGCCGGTCGCGCTGGGCGAATTCGACCCGGGCAACCCGGTGGCCACCGCCGTGACCGGCAAGCTGTCGCTGGAAGACACGCTCATCAAGGGCGAGAACGGCGCGAGCTTCACCACCGAGCGCGTCGCGCTGGTGTCGGGCGGCGACCAGTATTCGGCCGGCGCCACCTACGCGCAGGCGATGATCGTCGATGCCTCGCAGCCGATCGAACTGCGCCGCGTGCTGGAGGAAACCCCGCCGACGCAGTCCCCCGCCAACGCCTTGTGCGGCGGCAACCGCACCGGTTTCATCGCGCTGGCGAAGGTCGAGGACGCGACGGGTGAGACGCTCAAACTCATCGGTCTGAAGGGCACCGACCTACCCGCCGCAAGCGCGAGCGGCGTGGAGCTGTGCGCGAGCACGCAGTACTTCCCGATCGCCGGCGGCGCCGACGCGGAAGGGAAGAAGGTCGCGAAGCGTTAGGCGATCCGGGCGCTCGCTTTGAAGCCCCTCTCCCATCGGGAGAGGGGTTGGGGTGAGGGGCAACGAAGCGGCGCCGGCGACCAACTGTTGCGGCACAGTGCTGTGGTGTTGCTTCAACCGCTAACGCCGAACGCGCACTCGAAGATCAAATGGACTCCAGCTTTCGCTGGAATGACGAAGAGTGCGGCGATGGCGTGACAGCCTGGATCCCGGCTTTCGCCGGGATGACGGATTCTGAGGGCGTGGCGTCGCTCTGAGCCCCTCTCCCAACGGGAGAGGGGTTGGGGTGAGGGGCAACGAAGCGGTAGCGGCGACCAACCGTTGCGGCACAGTGCTGTGGTATTGGTTCAACCGCTAACGCCGAACGCGCACTCGAAGATCAAATGGACTCCAGCTTTCGCTGGAATGACGAAGAGTGCGGGGATGGCGTGACAGCCTGGATCCCGGCTTTCGCCGGGATGACGGATTCAGTGAGCGTGACAGCTTCTTGAACGCGACGTCGCCTTTAGCCATCCGAAACGACGATCAGACGCGCCGCAACCACTCCACCGCGGCACGCCCCGCACGCACTCCGCTCGCATAGCACGCCGTCAGCAGGTAGCCGCCCGTCGGCGCTTCCCAGTCGAGCATTTCGCCTGCGCAGAACACGCCGGGCATCGTGCGCAGCATCAGCGTGCCGGCGTCCAGCGCTTCGAGGCGAACGCCGCCGGCGCTGCTGATCGCCTCCGCGATCGGCCTCGCGCGCAACAGTCGCAGCGGCAGGCGCTTGATCGTGCGCGACAGCAGTTGCGTATCGAGCATCGCCTCCTTGCCGAGCACTTCGTACAGCAGCGCGGCTTTCACGCCTTCGATTCCGGCCTGCCGGCGCAGATGCTCGGTGAGGCTGCGTCCGCCGCGGGGTTTCTCGAGATCGGCACGCAAACGATGCAGTTCGCGCCCCGGCGCAAGATCGAGTTCGAGCGCCGCTTCGCCGTGCGTCGCAATCGCATCGCGGAGCATTGCGGACAACGCGTAGATCAGGCTGCCTTCGATGCCCGTTTGCGTGACGACGCATTCGCCCTGCAGTTCGTGCGTACGGCCCGCGTCATCGTGCCAATGCGCGACCACCGGCTTGAGCGGAGCACCCGCATGCCGGCTGGCGAAGTGCTCGCTCCAGCCGATGTCGAACCCGCAGTTGGAAGGCACCAGCGGCGCGACGTCGACCTCGCGCGACTGCAGCACGGGCACCCACGCGCCGTCGGAGCCCAGCTCCGGCCAGCTGCCGCCGCCGAGTGCGAGCACGGTCGCGTCGGCGTGCACGGCAATCTCGCCGTCCGGTGTAGCGAACCGCAACGCACCATCGTCGCGCCAGCCCAGCCATCGATGCTGCACGTGGAAGCGCACGCCGTCCTCGCGCAGGCGACGCACCCAGCCGCGCAGCAGCGGCGCGGCCTTGCGGTCGGTCGGGAACACGCGTCCCGAGGTACCGATGTAGGTGTCGATGCCGAAACCACGCGCCCATTCGCGCAACGCCTCGCCGTCGAAATCGTCGAGCCAGGTGCCGACCTCGCGCGCGCGGTTGCCGTATCTCGAATCGAACGCGGGACGCGGCTCGCCGTGCGTGAGGTTGAGTCCGCCCTTGCCGGCGATCAAAAACTTGCGGCCGACCGAGCCCTTGGCCTCGAACAGGTCCACGTCCACGCCGGCCGCCCGCGCGACTTCCGCCGCCATCAGACCGGCAGGGCCTCCGCCGACGATGGTGAGGCGGGCGTGGAGCTGCGGAAGAGTGGACATGCGCAATCGGTCGATCGGGCAGGCAATTATGCCTGCGCCGCCGTTTTCACTGCCCATTCGCCGCATCAGGCCAACTTCCGTTCGATTCGTCGGTGGGCCAAAGCAGGTATCTTCGGGCGCTCGCACCGAAGGAGCCGCTCCGCCCATGCACCGTCGCACCGTTTCCGCCGCCCTGGCGCTGCTGATCGCCACCGGCGCCGCGCATGCCAGCGACACCGCGCTGCCGCCGCAATTGCAGGATTTCGACGCCTACGTCGAAGGCGTGCGCAAGCAGTTCGACGTGCCGGGCATCGCGGTGGCAGTGGTGAAGGACGGGCAGGTCGTGCTCGAACGCGGTTTCGGCGTGCGCGAGATGAACAAGCCGGCGCAGGTCGACGCCAACACGCTGTTTGCCATCGCATCCAACACGAAGGCCTTCACCGCGGCGTCGCTGTCGATCCTCGCCGACGAAGGCAAGCTGAGCCTGGACGATCGCGTGATCGAGCATCTGCCGTGGTTCCGCATGTCCGATGCCTACGTCACGCAGGAGATGCGCGTGCGCGACCTGCTCGCGCATCGCAGCGGCCTCGGGCTGGGTGCCGGCGACCTGCTGTACTGGCCGGGCACCGACTACACGACCGAAGACGTCGCGCGTCGCCTTAAGGACGTGCCGCTCACCGGCAGCTTCCGCGGGCAATACGCCTACGACAACATCCTCTACGGCGTGGCGCAGTTGGTGATCGAACAGGCCAGCGGGCAGAGTTACGCGCAGTTCCTGCAGCAGCGCATCTTCGCGCCGCTGGGCATGCGCGACACGCGCTTCAACTCCGACGCGCTGCGTCCGCGCGACAACGTCGCCACCGGCCACGCGAAGGCCGACTTCAAGGACCTGCAACCCGCACCGCGCATGACGTGGCACAACGTCTCCGGCGCGGGCGGCATCTATTCCAGCGTGCACGACATGAGCCGCTGGATGAACATGCAACTGGCCGGCGGCACCTTCACCGACGCGAAGGGCACGCAACAGCGGTTGTTCTCCGAAGAGCGCCAGCAGGAGATGTGGTCGGTGATCACGCCGATCCCGATCCCCAAGCCGGCAGTGCCCGAACTCGAAGCCGCGAAGCCGAATTTCCTCGGCTACGGCGAAGGCTGGACGCTGTCGGATTACCGTGGCCGCAAGCTCGTGTCGCACACCGGCGGCTGGCCGGGCATGGTGTCGCGCGTGACGCTGGTGCCGCAGCAGAAGCTGGGCGTGATCGTGCTGACCAACGCCGAGGTCGGCGGTGCATTCAACGCGGTGACGATGCGCGTGCTCGATGCGTTTCTCGACGCGCCGCGCACCGACTGGACTGCCGCCTACGCCGCCGCGCTCGCCAAGTCGAAGGACAAGTCGGACGAGGATTGGCGCAAGCACGTCGAGGCGCGTGTCGCGAACGCGCCGCCGTCGCGCCCGCTGTCCGCGTACGCGCGCACCTATCGCGATCCGTGGTACGGCGACATCGTCGTCGAACAGGCGAAGGACGGACTGGTGATGCGCTTCACGCGCACGCCCGACCTCGTCGGAAAGATGGAACCGTGGCAACACGACACCTTCGTCGTGCGCTGGAACGAGCGATGGCTCAACGCCGATGCGTTCGTGACGTTCTCGCTCGATGCCGACGGCAAGGTGCGCGAAGGTCGGATGGAAGCGATCTCGCCGCTGACCGACTTCAGCTTCGATTTCCAGGACCTGCGCCTGAAACCGGTCGAGGAAGAGAAGCCGAAGTCCTGACATCACAAAGGCCCTCTCCCGCGCGGGAGAGGGTTGGTGAGGGCAGTCGCCGACTAGCCCATCAGATACATCGTGACCGAAGCCGCCACGCACCACGCCACCACCCACAACGCGCCCACGCGCAGCCGAACCAGCAGCGCGAAGGCGACGATCACGATCACGACATCGCGCCACGACGCGATGCCTTGTGCCCACACCGGATCGTGGAAGGCGGCGGCAAGCAGTCCGACGACTGCGGCGTTGACGCCGGCGAGCATCGGCGCGGCGCCGCGCATCGCCTGCACGCGCTGCCACACGGGAAGCGTCGCGGCGAGCAGCAAGAATCCGGGCACGAAGATCGCCAGCGACGCCACCAGCGCCGAAACGGCCGGCGGCCACCCCGTGGGTGCGATCGCACCGAGGTAGGCGGCAATCGAGAACATCGGCCCGGGCACGGCTTGCGCCGCACCGTAGCCCGCGAGGAAACGCTCCGGCGCGATCCAGCCCGGATCGACCAGCGCTTCCTGCAACAGCGGCAACACGACGTGGCCGCCGCCGAACACCAGCGCGCCGGCGCGATAGAACGCGGCGGCCATCGCGCCGAGCGTCGGCCCGTGCGACGGCAATGCAAGCGCGGCAATGAGCCCGCACGCGAACACCATGAGCAACGCCGTCGCCACGCCGCGCCCGTACATCACCGGCAGCGGGTCCTGCGATGAGGACTTCGACGCGACACGTCGGCATAGCACCACGCCCAGCACCGCACCGATCGCGATGGCCACCAGTTGCGCCCATGCCGTACCGAGCCAGATCACGATCGCACAAGCGCTGGCCGCGATCACGAGGCGCCGGACGTCCGGCGTCGTCTGCCGCGCCATGCCGAGCAGTCCGTGCGCGACCACCGCGACGGCGACCAGCTTCAGCCCATGCACGACCGCAGCGCCGAACCCGCGATCCAGCTGCGCCGACATCGACGCAAAGCCGACCATCAGCAGCGCGGAGGGCAGGGTGAACCCGACGAACGCCGCCAGCGCACCGCGCCAGCCTGCGCGCAGCAAGCCGATGGCGAACCCCATCTGGCTGCTCGCTGGCCCCGGCAGGAACTGGCAGATCGCCAACAGCTGCGCGTAGCGCGCGTCGTCCAGCCAGCGCCGGCGCACGACGAATTCCTCGCGGAAATAGCCCAGGTGCGCGATGGGCCCACCGAAGGACACCAGCCCCAGGCGCAGGAACACGCGGAAGACGGCGAGGGCGGAGGTGGGTTCTATGGCGTCGCTCCGTGGAGAAAATCGTGCCGAGTATGCCGGCTGGCCCTTCCACTTCCGTTGACACCGTGCCCAGCATGATGGACGTCCAAGCAGAGGAGCAGGCCATGCACCACGCCACGCCGACTCACGGCACGCCCGCCACGGGCGAGAACCCGCAATGGTGGCAGGACACCCAGGACATCCCGACCATCGTGCGCGCCATCTATGAGTGCATTTCCGGCCCGGCGGGCGCGCCGCGCGACTGGGCGCGCTTCCGGTACCTGCAGCATCCGGACGCACGCAGCCTGCGCACGGTCGTCGATCCCGATGGCAGCACGCACGCCATGGTGTTCGACGTCGACAGCTACATCGCCGACGTCACGCCATACTTTGCCGCGACTGGCTTTTTCGAAGTGGAGATCGACCAGCGCGTCGAGCGCTTCGGCCAGGTCGCGCACGTGTGGAGCCGCTACGAGGCGCGCGAATCGCTGGAAACGCCGGTGATCAAGCGTGGCGCCAACAGCATCCAGCTGTGCTTCGAACATGGGCGCTGGTGGGTCTTCAGCACCGTGTGGGACAACGAACGCGAGGGCGTCGCATTCGACCTGTGGTGAGGCCTCACGCGGCGATGCCGGCGTCCGTGCAATGCTGAACGTGCAGGGATGGAACGCCGCGCCGCTGGCAATACGCGCGTCCGCCCCCAGTACGAAGGCTCGCCGCCAAGGAGCGCCTGCATGATCCCGATTTCCGTCCTCGACCTCGCGCCGATCACCGAGGGCAGCGACGCCACACAGGCGTTCGCCAATACGCTGGACCTCGCGCGCCACGCCGAGCGGTTCGGCTACCAGCGCTACTGGCTCGCCGAACACCACAACATGCCGGGCATCGCCAGCGCGGCCACCGCGGTGCTGATCGGCCACGTCGCCTGCGGCACCAGCACGATCCGCGTCGGCGCGGGCGGCATCATGCTTCCGAACCACGCGCCGCTGCAGGTGGCCGAGCAGTTCGGTACGCTCGCGTCGCTGTATCCAGGGCGCATCGACCTCGGCCTCGGCCGCGCACCGGGTACCGATCACGCCACCGCGCATGCGTTGCGTCGCTATTTCGAAGCGGCCGACATGTTCGCGCAGGACGTGGTGGAACTGCTGCATTACTTCGAACCCGTGCAGCCCGGCCAGGCGGTGCGCGCGGTGCCCGGTGCGGGCGTGGACGTGCCGGTGTGGCTGCTCGGTTCGACCCTGTTTTCGGCGCGACTCGCCGCGCAGCTTGGCCTGCCGTTCGCGTTCGCCTCGCACTTCGCGCCCGACGCGATGGATCACGCGCTCACGATGTACCGGCGTGAATTCAAGCCGTCCAGGCGCCTGGACAAGCCGCACACGATGCTGGCGCTCAACGTCGTCGGCGCGCACGACAATGCGGAGGCGCGGCGTCTGTTCACGACCCTGCAGCAATCGTTCGTCAACCTGCGGCGCGGGCATCCGGGGCTGATCCCGGCGCCGATCGACGACATCGAAACCTACTGGAACCCGCTGGAAAAAAGCGGCGTGCAGCAGGCCCTGGCGTGCTCGGTCGTTGGCGACGAGCAGACGGTGCGCGAGGGCATCGCGGCGTTCATCGAACGCCACAAGCCGGACGAACTGCTGATCACCGCCAATGTGTTCGAGCACGCCGCGCGCGTGCGTTCGTTCGAGATCGCGGCGCAGGCTTGCCGCGCACTGGCGTGATGCGCGCGGCTTAGTGCGCGCGCACGTCGAGCAGTTCGACCTCGAACACGAGCGAGCCGTTGGGCGGAATGACACCGCCCGCACCCTTGCGGCCGTAGCCGTATTCGGCCGGAATCCTCAGCACGCGCTTGCCACCCACGCGCATGCCGGCGACGCCTTCGTCCCAGCCGCGGATCACGCGACCTGCGCCGAGCAGGAAGGTGAAGGGCTCATTGCGATCACGCGAGCTGTCGAACTTCTCGCCGCGACCGTCGGGCTTGGCTTTGTCGTAGTTCCAGCCGGTGTAGTGGACGGTAACGTCCATGCCCGACTTGGCTTCGGCGCCGGTGCCGACCTGCTGGTCGATGATTTCGAACTTCGGAATCACGCCGCCCGGCGGCGGACCGGGATCGGCGCACGCGGCGAGAAAGGCGAGGGTGGCGAAGGCGGCGAGGCCGTTGCGGATGCGCTGGAAGGTGGTCATGCACGAAGCATAACGTGCCACCCGCTTTGCTGGCTTTTCTTGTCGTTATTCGCGCGAAGGTTGGAATCCAGCGACTTAGATTCCTTGCGTCATTCCCGCGTAGGCGGGAATCCAGCCGTGAACGCATCCACGCTTCCGTAGAGCGTGATGCGAGCAGAGCTGGATCCCCGCCTACGCGGGGGATGACAGCCGCATGGCCTTACGCAGGAATACGCTTCTCGTACTCCGCATTGATCGGCGCGAGCGTCTTCCAGAAGCCCTCGGGCGTACGTCCGGCCAGGCGATCGGCAAGGATGCCCAGGTGCGTGTGCCAGCCGCCCGACACGCTGACCATGCCTTCGCGGCTCGCCAGGCGGCTATGCGTGACGATCAGCTGCACCTGGTCGCCTTTCGGCGCGAGTTCCATGCGCACCTGCGAATCGCCGCCGGCCTCCTCGTCCCAGGTAAACACCAGCAGCCGCGGCGGATCGCACTCGACCACGTGGCCGTGCGAATGCAGTTCGCCGCCGTACTTCTCGTACTTCGCCGGCGGCGCGACGTCGTTGTCGGTGAGGCGGTTGTTGTGGAAGACCAGTTCCATCGCGCCGCCGGGACGCAGGTCCATGTCGCCGCGCGCGAGCCAGGTGCCGCGCTTTTCCGATTCGGTGAGGTATGCCCAGACGCGTTCGATCGGGCCGGGCAGGAGACGTTCGATGCGCACGGTGTCGGGCGCGGTGACGATGCCGAAGTCGTTCATGGGTGGTGCTCCTTCACGTGGGGGAAGCGGTGTGCAGGTGCCGTTCGAGCGATGCGAGGATCGTCGTCCAGCCGTGTTCGGTGCGGTCCGCGTACTCCGCGTACTCGGCCGCCATTTCGTGGGTGAGGGTGAGCACGCAGCCGTCGCCGTCGGGCGCGATGTCGACCGTGATGCGATCGCCTTCGGCGTGCGGCTCCAGCGCGAGCGTCAGCACCAGGCGATGCGGACGATCGATTTCCAGGTATCGCCCGTAGTGCGCGGCGTCGCCGTTCGCACGGCGTTCGACGATCGCGTAACTGCCGCCGACGCGCGGATCGACGTCCACGCGCAGCATCTGTCCGTCGGCCGTCGCGTACAGCCAGCGGCCGAGCGTCGCCGGATCGAGCCACGCGTCGAACACGCGTTCGCAACTGGCATCGAAGCGGCGGCTCACGCGGACGGTGACGGGCGGGTTCATCGCTTGCTCCGGTTCGATCGCGCGGGTTTGGCGGCAGGTTTGCGCGGCGGCTTGCGCGCGGCGTCGTCGCGATCCTCGGCGCGGAGCAGGTCCTCGAGCGCGTCGAGGCGCTGGTTCCAGAACTGTTCGTAGTGCCGCATCCATTCCATGCCGGCGTGCAGCGGGCGGGCATCGAGTCGGCACACGTGCGTGCGGCCCTGCACGTCGCGCTGCACCAGGCCGGCGCCTTCGAGCACCTTGATGTGCTTGGAGGCCGCGGCCAGCGAGATCTCGAACGGTTCGGCCAGTTCGCCCACGCTGCGCGGCTGGCGCGCGAGGTTGCGGACCATGGCGCGTCGCGTCGGGTCGGCGAGGGCGCGGAAGACGGCGTCGAGACGATCGGAGTTAGATTCAACCATGTGGTTGAATATCCGCGCGGCCGGTTAGATTGTCAACCAACGGGTTGAATGTTCCGACGAGCGGCGAGCCGTGGCCTGCGCTCGCGGCCGTTCACGTTCGAAAGAACACAGGGGACCCCACGCCCAGGAAACGGCCGATGCCGCACACGAGCAAGCCCGCGCCGCAGCGCCAGTACGGGAAGTTCCGCGGCGTCGTCGTCGACAACATCGATCCCCTGCAACTGGGCCGTGTGCTCGTGCAGGTGCCTCGTGTGTTCGATGGCGATGCACGCTGGGCGATGCCGTGCGTGCCGGTCGCCGGCCACCAGAGCGGATTGTTCCTGCTGCCACCGGTGGGCGCGCCGGTGTGGGTGGAATTCGAACAGGGCGACGCCGAACTGCCGATCTGGGTCGGCGGCTACTGGGTGGATGCGGCGGAGCTTCCGTCGTTCGCCCATGCGGGACAGGCGGTCGCACCGGCCGTGCTGCTGCAGACGCCGGGGCGCAACGCGCTCACGGTGTCGGACATGCCGGGCCCCGAAGGCGGCGTGCTGCTGCGCTCACATACCGGCGCGTGCATCGCAGTGAACGAAGCGGGCATCACCATCAGCAACGGACGCGGCGCGAGCATCGTGCTCGCCGGTTCGATGGTGACGATCAACGACGGCGCGCTGACGGTCGTGTGACATGGGCGGCCTGATCCTCCATCTCGGCGCAAGCGTGACGTGCTCGCACGGCGGCCCCGCCGTGCCGACGGTGCCGTACTCGCGCGTCACGCTGCAGGGCCATCCTGTGGTGACGGTTGCGGCGCCTTACGAAATCGCCCACTGCAACCTGCCGGCACCGGCTGAGGCGCTGCGCTGCACCGGTGGCCAATGGTTGCAGGGCAGCACGCGCGTGTTCGCCGGCGGGCGTGCGCTGGTGCTCGATAGCAGCCCGTCGATGTGCGTGCCCAACGGCGCGGTCATGCTCGTGCTCGAGTGCCAGACGCGGGTCAACGCCGTCTGACGTTGCGACGCGGCTAACTCCGACGGGCAATCGCGTGCCCGTGCCCGGCTAAACGGCGTGTTTCCCGATACAGCGCGACTGTTCGCGTCCGTAGCCTGTCTTCGTCAACGAAGGACGGGCAGGGATGTCTTGGCGAACGATGTTCGGATGTGTCATCGCGCTGTCGTGTACGCACGCAGCCGCGCAGAACGTCTACAAGTGCGTGGCAGCGGACGGTGTGGTCAGCTACCAGAGCGCGCCCTGTGAGCACGGCGCACGCGAGGCGGCGCGATGGGACGCGCCGCCGGATCCGCCGTCGCGGTTGCATCAGTCAGTAGCGAATCCGGAGCGGCACGCGTCCGAACCACGTCTCACGCGAACTGGCAGTGCGCACATCGCGCGCAATGCAGCGAAGCCGTCGGCCTGTGAGGCAGCGAAGGCCAATCGCGATCGCACGCTCGAACGCGTCGGCCTCAAGCGGACCTTCGACTTGCTCAGCCGTCTGGACGAGCAGGTCCGCAACGCGTGTCGATGACGTCAGAACTGCAACTGCACGCGCATCAGGAACAGGCGCGGGTCGTCGTTGACGCCGCGACGCCGGCTGTCGGCCACGACGTAGTTCGCCATCAGCCGCGCGTAGGACGTCAGGTAGCAGGTCGCGCCGACGTTCCAGTCGGACTGCACGCCGCCCTGCGACGCGGCCGAATCGAGGTCGAGGACGCTGTAGCGCACGACCAGCTCCCACGCCACTTCCTTGCCGATCGTCGGCGAACTCGCTGTGCCGGCCTTGTAGTTGCGCCGGTGTCCGGTGGGCGACCAGCTGGCGAGTGCGTAACCGCCGGTGCCGCGCACGTCCGCCGCGTCGTCGCGGTGCGATTGAACGGCCGCGGCTTCGGCCTGCACCGACCATGGGCCGCCGATCCACAACGCTTCCAGCCCCGCGCGGGTCGTTCTCTGGACGTCACCGAGCGTGCCCGTGTCCACCAGGCTCGACGTCGCCAGCGCCGCCTCGGGCTTGCTGGAGAAACGTGCGGTCGCGCTGTCCGGCGAATCCACCGAGGCGCCGACACCCAGGTGCAGCAGGTCGTCCCCGAAATGCAACGCGCGCGAGGCGCGTACCGCGGCACCGATGCCTTCGTTCTTGCCGTCCAGCCGCTGGCCGAACACGGTCGCGTTGACGGCGTGGTTCGCGTCCGACCATGCGTAGCCCAGCCCGATACGCCGGCCAAGCGCGAACGAGCCCAGAAGCGAGGCTTCCATCAACGGCGTCTGGCGGGCGCTGGTCGCGTCTTCCATCAGGAACGGCTGCTTGAACTGGCCGAGCCGCAGTGCATGACCCTTCGCGGGCGTGAACTGCAGGAAGGCGTCGGGCGTCGAGCGATCGGTGAACTCGTGCTCGACGTTGAGCTGCCACCGCTCGCCGGCCTTGGCGACGAAACCCAGGCGTCCGGAGCGCACCTTGTCGACGTCCTCGAACGGCTTGACGTCGGGATGCGCGTCCACGCCGTCGTAGTAGACGACGCCGGTCGGCTTGAAGGACACCGCGCCGGCATGGGCGCAGAAGGGGAGTACGACGGCGGCCAGCGCGGCCGACAGGCGTCGGGTGAGAAGTTGCGGCATCGGGGAACCGGTGGAAGCAGCGCCGCGATCGCGGCGCCGGAAGAGAAGGGAGGTGCAACGCCCGCGGTCTGCGGGCGCGCACGGAACTACGAATGCATCAGCGCGACGGCCCGATCAGAATTCCTGCCAGTCCGACTCGGTCGCGGCTGCGACGGCACCGCGGACGGCCTTGCGCGGCGCGGCGGCCGGTCGGGACGCAACCGGCTTGACCGGCGTCTTGGCCACGGCCGCACGCGGAGGGGCAGGCAGATCGACGACCGCCGGGCGCGAGGTGCGGACGGCGTTCGTACCGTTCGCGACGCGGAACACCGCGACGGTCTGTACCAGCTGCTCGGACTGCTGTTCCAGGCTGCGCGCGGCGGCGGAGGCTTCCTCCACCAACGCTGCGTTCTGCTGCGTGCCTTCGTCCATCTGCGTGATGGCTTGGTTGATCTGTTCGATACCGGCCGACTGCTCCTGCGAGGCGGCGCTGATGTCGGCGATGATGTCCGTCACCTTGCGCACGCTGACGACGATGTCCTCCATCGTCTTGCCGGCCTGGTCGACGAGCTGGCTGCCTTCCTCGACCTTCGCCACCGAATCGCCGATGAGCTGCTTGATCTCCTTCGCCGCATTGGCGGAACGCTGCGCGAGCGAGCGCACTTCGCTGGCGACGACGGCAAAACCGCGGCCCTGCTCACCGGCACGTGCGGCTTCCACCGCAGCGTTCAGCGCCAGGATGTTGGTCTGGAACGCGATGCCGTCGATCACGCCGATGATGTCGGCGATCTTCTTCGACGACTGGTTGATGGCGTTCATCGTTTCGACGACTTCGCCCACGACCGTGCCACCCTGTCCGGCGACTTCCGCCGCGTTCTGCGCCAGCTGGTTTGCCTGGCGTGCGTTGTCGGCGTTCTGGCGGACCGTGCTGGTGAGTTCCTCCATCGACGAAGCAGTTTCTTCCAGCGATGCGGCCTGCGATTCGGTGCGCTGCGACAGGTCGTTGTTGCCGGCGGCGATTTCCGCGGCGGCCGAGCTGATCGCATCCGAGCCCTCGCGGATCTGGCCGACGATGTCGGACAGCTTGTCCACCGTGCGGTTTGCGTCGTTGGCGAGGCGGCCGAACTGGCCCGGCAGTTCGACTTCGACGCGACGGTTGAGGTCGCCATCGGCCACGGCCGAGAGCAGGCTGCCGACTTCGTTGAGGCCGTTGTCGGCGGTCGACATCAGCTGGTTCAGCGAGTTGACCACGTCGCGATACACGAACTCGAAGCGGCTCGCGTCGCCGCGGCGGCCGAAGTCGCCGGCGACGGCCGCGTCCACGAGCGTCTTGATCTCGGCGTTGATGGCGTTCATGCCGTGCTTGACCGAGTCGACGGCATCGGTGATGCGCGCCTTCTGCGCCGGCAGGCGGTCCATGTCCTGCGACAGGTCGCCGCGCGCGTACGCCGCGACGATTCCGACCGCACGGGCGTTGAGCTGGATGTGCGAGTCCACCAGCGTATTGATCTCGCCGGCCATCTGGCCGTACGCGCCGGGAAGCTCGCGGTTGTCGATGCGGAAGTCGATGTCGCCTTCGTCATGGCGGCGCGCGATCTCGCCCTGGGCCTGCGCGAAGCGCTGCAGCGTCGACTGCATCTGGCTCATGCTGCGCAACAGCTGGCCGGCTTCGTCCGTGCTGTCCACCACGATGCGCTCGTCGATGCGGCCGGCGGCAATGCTCTGCGCGACGCCGGTGGCGCGCTGCAGCGGGCGGGAGATGGCGCGGGCAAGAAAGAACCCGAACACGGCACCCAGCACGACGAGAAGGCCGATGCCCACGGTGAGCTGCAGCTGCGTCCTCCGGTAGGCGGCGTCGGACTGCGCGACCATCGCGTTCAGTCCCTTCACGTTGAAGTCCGTCAGCTCCATCAGCGCCTCGAAGAGCTTGCGGCGCATGGGACGCGATTCTTCGTTGGAGACACGGCCGGCTTCGACGAAATCATTGGCTGCAACCGCTGCCATCAGCTTCTCGTGCGCGGCGAAGTACCCCGCCATGCCTGCGGTCAACGCCTTGTAGCGGGCCTGCTCTTCGTCACCCTCGATCAGCTTCTCGTACGAAGACAACGAGTCGTTCATCTCGCCCCGGAGCTTGTCCATCCGCTTCGCGTAGTCGGCCAGTTCCGCCGGGTCGTCCTTGAACTGGAACTGCGAGATCTCGTACGTCCGGTATTCGCCCAACTGTCCGCGCATACCCAGCAGGTAGCGCACCGACGGCACCCAGTTCGAGTTGATTTCGGCGATCTGCGCGTTGCGTGCCTGCAACTGCAGCATTGCGTAACCGCCCAGCAGCGCGGCAAGCGCGATCAAGGCGGTGAAAGCCACCGCCAACTTTCTGGCGATGGAAAGGTTCTTGAATCCACTCATGGCAACGGCTCGTAGGGAGGAGGGCGGACGAATCGCGGATGCGCTTCGATCTGGTTAACGGCATTGGCACAGCTCGCTAAAGCACGGAAACCTGAACGACACATTCGCGGTGTATACGCGCGTCGACCGCTACTCAGACGTATGCGAAAGCGCGCATTTCGACGAGCGCGCGTGCGTTCGAGCGCGCGATACGCTCATCTTTTCGATGTGATCGCAGGCCCGAACGATGTCGGAATGCTTCCGACATGAATGAACGAGATGCCGTTCGCTTCTGCATCGCCCGACGCGCGCCTTTTAGGATCCGGGCGCGGTCCGCTGGCAATGTCGAATCCCGCGTCCCTGGTTCGTCCCCTTGATGAGCCCTCAGGAGATTCACCGCATGAACCGCATCGCCGCCGCTTCCTACCCGCCGGACCGCAACTGGCCGCTGGTTGCATCCGGTGCCGTACTGGGCTGCGTCGGCGTGGGCGTGATCTTCGCGCTGGCCGTGCTGCTCGGCCCGATGAGTGCCGCCACCGGCTGGTCGCGCGGGGCGTTGTCGAGTGCGATGACGCTGGCATTCCTGAGCATGGGCGTCGGCGGCTTCGTCTGGGGCGCACTCAGCGACCGCATCGGCCCGCGCAAGGTCGTGCTGGTGGGCTCGCTGCTGCTGGGCCTGGCGTGCGTGCTGGCGAGCCGCTCGGCGACGTTGTGGCAGTTCCGGCTGACCTACGGCGTGCTGATGGGCGTGGCGGTGTCGAGCTTCTTCGCACCGGTGATCGCCGCCACGGCCTCGTCGTTCGAGAAGCGACGCAACATCGCGATCTCGCTTGTGTCGGCGGGTGTGGGTGTCGCGCCGATGACGATGTCGCCACTGGTCGCGTGGCTGGTCAGTCATTACGACTGGCGGCAGACGATGCTCATCGTCGGTCTTGTCGCGTGGGCGCTGACATTGCCGGCCGTATGGTTCGTGCGCGCGTCGCCAATCCCCGAAGCGACCTCCCCCGGCACCACCGCCGACGCAACGGTCGCGAACG
>Ga0209676_1001978_pt1 | contig 16326 bp, 14 predicted proteins | sample AraplaCvi_mLB_r2_FD_184282 | JGI IMG/M metagenome (GOLD analysis project Ga0209676, IMG submission 184282) | Arabidopsis root microbial communities from North Carolina, USA - plate scrape MF_Cvi_mLB_r2 (SPAdes) (version 2) | ecosystem: Host-associated > Plants > Roots > Endosphere | place: USA...
TTGTGTATATTCTTATATGTATGCTTAGCGGGGAAGCGATGCTATGGCAGATTTGTGTGGGAGTTACAATAAGCTCGGTGTTTTCATCGTTGCTTGATCCCGCATACAAGGCTACGGTTACGAATTTACTGACCGAGGAACAGTACACAAGGCAAGCGGTTTAGTCCAGGTGGCGGGTTCTGCAAAATATTTGATTTCGCCCATCATTGCGGGATTTTTGCTCACCGTTTCGGATATAAAACTTTTACTTGTCATTGACATCTGTACATTTTTTGTAACGGTTATCTCAGCGCTTGCTGTACGAAGAGGTCTTGCTTCAAAGAAATATGAACAGACACAATCATTTTTCAGTGAGTTCAAAGATGGTTGGCGTGCAGTTTCTCAAAATCGAGGTGTACTCGTTCTTGTTATTATGACATCTGTGCTGACATTTTATCTTGGCATTATTGAAACACTTTCCATTCCGATGTTGCTTACTTTTACGAACAGTTCTGTAATAGGAATGGTGGAAACCATTGTAGCTACGGGGATGCTCGTATCCAGTGTAATCATAGGATTTCTTCCGATAAAAAAAGGATATGTGAGAATTCTTTCGTTTTCACTGTTTTTTGAAGGGATATTTATGGCGATATTCGGACTTCGAGAAAATATAGCACTGATCTGTATTTCAGGTTTTTTCTTTTTTGCCATGATGCCATTTGCAAACTCAACATTGGATTTTCTTGTTCGTACCAATATTGATAATGCTGTTCAGGGTAGAGCATGGTCACTTATTGGGGTAATTTCACAGCTTGGATTTGTAGCGGCCTATGCGCTTTCGGGTGTACTTGCAAATTATGTGTTCACTCCTTTACTAGTTGACGGCGGATTGCTTGCTGACAGCGTAGGGAAAATTACCGGTACAGGTCAAGGTAGGGGAACGGGCTTCCTCATCATTATCGCTGGAATTTTATTAAGTACTACTTCATTTATTTTGTTCAACTTGAAATCAGTGAAAAAGCTTGAAAACAGAGGTGACTTATGTATTACAGATTAATCCGAAATGACTTTTTAAAAAGCAAGCTGATAACGCTGACAACAACGTTATTTGTCGCTGTTGCGGCTATGCTCGTTTCCTTATCGGCAATACTTATGGTAAATCTTTCAGGTGCTATCGATTCACTTATGAATCAGGCGAAGACGCCGCATTTTATGCAAATGCACTCTGGAGATATCGATACTGTCCGACTTACAAGTTTCGCGGAGCAAAACAGCAATGTCGATGAATTTCAAGTGCTTGAGTTTCTCAACTTGGATAACAGTCAAATTATTTTAGGTGATCGTTCACTTGCGAATAATGTTCAAGACAATGGTTTTAGCATACAGAGTGAAAAGTTTGATTATCTTCTTGATCTTGATGGAAACATTATTAACGTATCCGATGGCGAGCTGTATGTTCCAATAAACTATATGAAGGACGCCACTACGAAGGTCGGTGATAAAGCTATAATAGGCGGAAAGGAATTTACTGTAGCAGGATTCCTCCGGGATTCACAGATGAATTCTATGCTGTCCTCTTCAAAAAGATTTCTCGTTAGTCCAAATGATTACGCTGAAATAAAAAGTCATGGAAATATGGAGTATTTGATAGAGTTTAGATTAAAGGGTTTATCTGCGCTCGGTGAATTTGAAACTGCTTATGCTTCTGCGGGGCTTGAAGCGAACGGACCAACGATCACATATCCACTTTTCAAAACAATAAACGCATTTTCTGATGGGATTATGATAGCAGTTATTCTTCTCATAAGCGTTCTTGTCGTTGTTATCGCATTTATGTGCATACGCTTTACACTCCTTGCGAAAATCGAAGACGATTACCGTGAAATTGGTGTTATGAAGGCAATAGGGCTACGCATTTCTGACATTAAGAAAATTTATCTTGCGAAGTATGCAGCAATTGCGGCAGTGGGGAGTATTCTCGGTTATGCACTTTCGTTGATGTTCAAAAACATGCTACTTGAAAACATCAGGCTTTATATGGGGGAAAGTGAAAATTCTTCTTTTGCCACGTCTTTAGGGATCATCGGCATTCTACTTGTATTTCTTGCAATAATAGCCTATGTAAGCGGAGTGCTGAGACGCTTCCGGAAAATATCTGCTGCAGAAGCAATACGCTTTGGCATTTCGCAGGAAAAAAGCACAGGCGCAAAACGTGTTTGCCTGAACAAAAATAAGTTGTTAAATACGAATCTTTTCCTTGGTATCAAAGATGTTCTCGCAAGAAAAAGACTTTATGCCACAATGCTTGCAGTACTTGTCATTTCAGCATTTATCATTATTGTCCCACAAAACCTATACAATACGATTTCCTCAACAAGCTTCATTAAATATATGGGTATTGGAAACTACGATATTCGACTTGATATTCAACAAACTGATCAAATCTCTAAAAAAGCTGCAGAAGTTTTAGAATATATGAACAGCGACAGTTCCATTTCAAAGTATACCATCCTCACTACAAAGACATTCAAAACTAAAATGGAAGACGGTTCGGAAGAAAATATAAAAATCGAACTTGGCGACCATTCGATATTCCCTATCGAATATTCAGAGGGCAGAGCACCCACTGTAGAAAATGAAATTGCACTTTCAGCTTTGAACGCTGATGAAATGAGCAAAAAAGTCGGTGATACCATTACGGTCATTATGAACGGGAAAGAGAGTAAGCTCACGGTAAGTGGCATTTATTCTGACATTACGAACGGTGGTAAAACGGCAAAGGCTGTATTTACCGATCATTCAGAAAATATAATGTGGAGCGTTATTTGTGCAAAGCTTTCTGATAAAACCCTTGTCGATGAAACAATCTCTAAGTATGCGGACCGATTTACTTTTGCTAAGATTTCCAATATTGATGAGTTTGTCAAACAAACTTTCGGTTCGACTATAAAATCAGTCGAAAAGTCCTCCTTTGCCGCAATTGCCATAGCACTTGTAATAACGATTCTAGTTACATTGTTGTTTATGAAAATGCTTGTCGCCAAGGATAGATATTCGATTGCCATAATGAAAGCAATAGGTTTTACAAATTCGGATATTACGGTGCAGTATGGTTCGCGGGCGTTATTTGTATCAATTATCGGAATAATTGTTGGTACCCTTCTGGCAAACACTTTTGGAGAGATACTTGCAGGTGCAGTTATTTCCTCGTTCGGGGCGACGTCGTTTAGTTTTTCAATCAATCCACTTACGGCGTACGTGCTTTGTCCGTTATTAATGATTTGCTCGGTACTGATTACAACAATCATTGGCACATCGGGCGTTGGGAAAATAAAAATATCCGAAAATATAAAGGAGTAGCTTATGAAAAATCTTATAATCGGTGAACATATTGTAAAATCTTTCGGCGAGGGCGATGAAAAACACAATGTTCTCGACGGTGTGTCCATTGAAATAAACGAGGGTGAATTTGTTGCAATCATGGGACCTTCGGGATCGGGAAAATCCACGCTCATGTTTGCATTGAGCGGTATGGACAGCGTTGATGGCGGAAGGGCTATTTTTGATGGTAGTGATATATCGTCAGTCGGGGAGGTAGAACTTTCAGATTTACGTAGAACTAAAATGGGCTTTGTTTTTCAGCAGCCAACTATGGTTAAAATTCTAAATATTCTCGATAATATTATTCTTCCATCAATGCGCGATAATAGAAAAAACGTTGCAAAGATTTCAGAGAAAGCAAGAGCGCTTATGAAGAGGGTAGGCATTGCGGAGCTTGAAATGCGCGACATTACACAAGTTTCGGGAGGTCAGCTTCAGCGAGCAGGAATATGTCGAGCGCTTTTGAACAGCCCGAAAATCATCTTCGGCGATGAACCTACAGGCGCACTAAATTCAAAATCAGCCCAGGAGATCATGGACATTTTTTCTGAAATTAACGCGGGCGGAACTGCGATTATGCTTGTCACTCACGACGCAAAGGTTGCGGCGCGTACGGAACGCATAATGTTTATGCTCGACGGAAAAATCGTCAGTGAGCTAAAGCTTCCGAAGTTTGACGGTACAGCTATTGATAGCAGAGTTGAGAAAGTAACGGAGAAAATGTGGGAAATAGGAATATGAGTTGCTGTATTTTTCTGTGTGAATCTTTTTTTACTCTTTGGAAGGAGGCTGTCGATAAATTTCAGAAGTTGGGTGATAATATGCAAAAAGTTAGTAGATAAATCTAAAAAGTTAGTCGATAAAACGTAGAAGCTATAGCATTAATTTCATTACAGTCTGAAGGAAGAAGCCTATATTTTTAAGGTTCTTCCTTTTTTTTGATTTTAATGCTTGCAAATCAAAAAGTCATAGTGTAATATTCAACTAGTACACTATGACGCGAGGTGTTAATGTTGAAAAAATTCGCAGGGCTTTTAAAAAAGGAATGGGTGCTTTATCGGACATGGCTATTTGTAGGAGTTTTTATAGGGATCATGCTGTCGATGGTAGTTCCATATTTAATAAGGCGGTTAAGTGATGGATTTACGATGGAAAATCAGCTGTCATTTGCCTTCTCAATACTAGTACTTGTATTAGGTGGATTTTATTCGATATTACAATTCCTAGCTAGTATTCGTCATGACTTAAAGAGCAAAGAGATATGGCTGCATTCAACTAGTTCTATCGCACAGCTTGTAGGTGTGAAAATCGTATTTTCCTTAATAGGATACGCTATCTTCAATGTAATCTTTATGAGTATAGCTATTTTCAAAGTCAAAGATGAAATTGTCGGTAACTTCGCACAAGTACTTTTATTTCTGTTGTTTATTGTAGCAATTATTGTAATTCTTCAATTGATGATGTTTGTAATAATGGTATTATTTTTAGCATTTAATCTTCAAATGAAACATTTAATTGGTAGATTTTCTATTGTTATTACTATGTTTACCTTCTTCTTCAGTATGGATTTATGGTTTAAATTTACAGCGAGTGAATTATATGATAATATTTTCCATCATATAGAGATTCCGCTAACGTTGTTGGTCCAATATTTTCCAAAAATACCAACGATGGAGCTACTTTTAGGCTCATTTTATGTCGTAGAAGATGTAGCAACGATTATTTTTGTAGCGATATTATTTATCATAGCGACAAAGTGGCTTGAAAAGGTGGTTTTACGATGACAATCGACTTTTCACGTGATAAGCCCATATATAGCCAGCTCGTAGATCGGATATGTGGGGATATTTTGAAAGGGAAGCTAGTGCTTGGGGATCGACTTCCTTCGGTTCGAGAATATGCAGTGGAAACAGGTGTCAATGTGAATACTGTGCAACGAGTGTATAAGGAGTTAGAAGCGATGAATATAACGGAAACCAAACGAGGGCAAGGTACATTTATTACTACCGATGATGGGCGAATTGCTCTATTACGGGAAGATATGAAAAATCAACTGGCAGATCATTTTTTAACTTCTATTGAAGCACTTGGGTTTTCAAAGGAAGAAATGCTCGTTGTTTTACAAAATAAATCGTGAGGTGAAATAAATGATACAGCTATCAAATGTTTCTTTTCGTTATATGAAAAAGCCTATTTTACAAGATGTGTCTTTTTCCATCCCTGTTGGACAAATCATTGGCCTTGTTGGGGAAAATGGTAGTGGCAAGTCGACATTATTAAAAGTGTTGGCCGGACTATTACGTCCAACAAGTGGTGAGGTATTGCTAGATGGAACGCCTGTTACACGCAGAAGTGCTGATGAAATTGCTTATTTACCAGATATTGATTTATTTTTTGATTTTTACACAGGTGAACAGCTTTTTCAGCACTATGCCTCTCAATTCGAAGATTTTTCGTATGATAAAGCTTGTATCGTTGCAGAGTTTTTACAGGTTGATAAAAATGTAAAGTTACGGCAATTATCCAAGGGGAACCGTGGCCGGATGAAAATGGCCGCAACTCTTGGGCGAGAAGTACCTTTTTATTTAATGGATGAGCCTTTCTCTGGTCTGGACCCAATCGTTCGTGAACAGCTAATTAAAGGGTTAATTCAATTTACTGACATTGAACATCAAACAATATTATTATCAACGCATGAGTTATATGAGGTAGAGCCTATTTTAGATCAAATCATTTTATTGCAAAATGGATCGATCATTGCACAAGAGGAAGTAGAGATGATTCGAGATGTTTCGAATAAGGATGCTGTGCAATGGATGAAGGCGTATTATAAGAAAGGGTGAAATTTATGACAACACAACCAATTGTTCAATTGCAAAATTTATCAAAAACTATTGGTGGCAAGCAAATGATTCAGCAATTGAATATCGATTTATATCCAGGGCAAATCACTGGTTTTTTAGGACCGAATGGTGCAGGGAAAACAACGACAATTCGTATGATGACAGGTCTTATGAATCCAACAGAAGGGAAAGTCATTATTGATGGTCTTTCTTTACAGGACAATTATGAGGAAGCGATTGGTAAAGTCGGTGTAATCGTAGAAAATCCGGAAATGTACAAATTTATGACGGGCTATAAAAACCTATTACACTTTGCGCGTATGCATAAAAACGTTACAAAAGAGCGTATTCAAGAGGTAGTGAGACAGGTCGGTCTTGAAAATCGTATTCATGAAAAGGTTTCGACGTATTCGCTAGGGATGCGTCAGCGTTTAGGACTTGCTCAAGCACTACTTCACCGACCAAAATTTTTAATTTTAGATGAACCAACAAATGGTTTAGACCCAGCAGGTATTCGCGAGTTTCGTATGTACTTGCGTAAAATTGCGACGGAGGATGGCGTATCTGTATTTGTTTCCAGCCACTTATTATCCGAAATTGAATTAATGTGTGATCGAGTAGCTGTCATACAAAATGGCAAACTCATCGATATTCGTGATATCAACGTTGAAACATCTTCGTTTTATTATATTGAAGCTACACCAAGTGATCAGGCTGCTGCTCTTCTACAAAAGCTCGATTACAACTTTGTGGCGGAAAATAACGGTTATGTAGTGGAAATAAAGAAAGAGGATATACCGAAACTCATTACCCAATTTGTTAACGAAGAAATTCAATTATTTGCCGTACAACCGCATCAAAAAACGTTAGAGGATCAATTCTTAGAAATGACAGGAGGTGGCCAAATTGTTGAAGCTAATGCAAAATGAATGGATGAAATTATGGCATAAAAAAGGAACTTGGGCAATGGTAGCGCTAGTAATCCTCTTTATTATTGGTCCTGGTATTATGATGAAATACTATGAAACAAAAGAGGGTAACACATGGCAGGAAAATGAACAGCAGGCCATTGAGAATTATAAAGAAATAATGAATGATGACAATTTAACGGCAGAGGAAAAAAATTACTATGAAGAGCAAATAGCTATTTCTGAGTATCGATTAGCAAATGATGTACCGTCTCAAGACTTAGCAGGCTTTATGTCATTTACAGGTAGTATGCTGAATTTAGTAACATTATTTACAGTTATTGTTGCAGCAAGTATTGTATCTAGTGAATACTCTACTGGTACGATTAAAATGTTATTAACACGTCCTGTTTCACGGGCAAAAATATTAACTTCAAAATTACTTACGACTTTCCTATTTGGGCTCTTATTATATGTTGTCAATATCGGAGTTAGCGCTCTAGTTGGACTTATACTATTTGGTGGTACAACTGGTGCTGAGTTAGAAATAGTCAACGGCCAGGTTGTTGAAAAAGCAGTCTGGAATGATTTGGCATACCACTATTTACTTACTGGCGGAAACTTTGTTATGTCAATGTTGTTTGCTTTCTTAGTAGGCTCCGTTTTCCGTTCAAGCTCTTTGGCAATTGGGTTAACGATGTTCTTATCGTTTACTGGCGGAATGATTGTAATGTTCTTAAGTAAATATAAAATCGTTAAATATGTTTGGTTAACTCATTCAGATTTAACACAATATGAACATAGTAGTTCAATACTAGACGGTATAACGATGCCATTCTCACTCACGATTCTTGCGATTTATGCTGTTCTTTTCCTTGCAATCAGCTATATGTCCTTTATGAAACGTGACGTCACAGCGTAAATAATAGAATTAATGAACTGTAGTCCAATTGGTTGAAGAAATCCTTCCAATTGGGCTATATTTTTTTCCTATAAATAAATCATGTTTATGTGTAATAGGATTTAAAATCATGATTCCCTTTCTTCTGTTCAAAAATAATGTTTATTTTTTATACGAGTGGTAATATAATGGATTACAAACTTAATGAAAACGTTTTTTTTTATTAAGTGGTCTAGACAACTATACCAAAGGGGGATATTTAATGTTAGCTTTCTTACAAAAAATCGGTAAGTCGTTAATGTTTCCAATCGCTACATTACCAGCAGCCGCAATATTGTTACGCTTAGGCTCTGATGACATGCTTGGTGCAGTGTCAAATGACGTTATTAAGCATATTGCAAGTATTATGGCAGCATCTGGTGATGCGATTTTAGGTAATTTACCTATTATATTTGCGATCGGTATCGCGATGGGCCTAGCACATGATAATAGTGGTGGTGCAGCATTAGCGGGCGCGATTGCACATCTAGTGTTAGTCGAAGTATTAAAATCTGTAAATGAAGACCTGAATATGGGTGTATTCGGTGGTATTATTGCAGGTATTACAGCAGGCTTACTTTATAACAAATTCTATAATGTAAAATTCCCAGAATGGCTGTCATTCTTCGGAGGACGGCGTTTTGTGCCAATTATAACGTCCATCACGATGGCGATTTTAGCAGGTATTTTAGCTGTTATATGGGGACCAATTCAAGGTGGTATTGATTCAGTAGGGAACTGGTTAATCGGTGCTGGATCACTTGGTGTTGGGTTATATGGCTTCTTAAATCGACTATTAATTCCAGTCGGTCTACATCACGTTATTAATACAATCATCTGGTTTGACTTTGGTGAATTTACAAATGCTGCGGGTGAACTTGTCAAAGGAGATATTCATCGATTTTTAGCAGGAGACCCATCAGCAGGACATTTCCAAGCAGGTTTCTTCCCAATTATGATGTTTGGATTACCAGCAGCATGTCTTGCGATGTACTTTGCAGCGAAAAAGAAAAATCGTGCAGTAGTCGGTGGTATGTTCGTATCCATCGCGTTGACAGCATTTTTAACAGGTGTAACAGAGCCTATTGAATTTACATTTATGTTTTTATCGCCAGTTCTTTTTGGGATCCATGCAGTTTTAACAGGTATTTCGCTTGCCGTTGCCTATATTATTGGATTCCGTGACGGTTTTGCTTTTTCCGCAGGTTTAATTGACTATCTTTTAAACTTTGGTTTAGCTGATAGTCCATGGCTATTACTTCCATTGGGATTAGGTTTCGGGGCCATTTACTTTGTCGTTTTCTATTTCTTAATCAAGAAGTTAAATTTAAAAACACCTGGTCGTGAAGACGAAGATGAAGAAGGGGCAGATGTTACTTCAACTGTTTCTGATGATTTAGATGTTCGTGCTTTCCATACAATCCAAGCATTAGGTGGACAAAATAATATTAAGCAAGTTGATTACTGTACAACACGTCTTCGTATGACTGTAGGTGATGCGGATCAGGTGGATGAAAAAACATTAAAACAAACGGGCGCACGTGGTGTTATGCGTATAAGTAAGACAAATGTACAAGTGATTATCGGCACTTCCGTGGAGTTTTTGGCAGAAGCCATGAAAGATCGTCTGAAAAAAGGGAATCCAGCTCCTTTAAATGTAAATGTACAAAAAGAAGCGCCTGTTGAAGAGGCAACAACAGCAGAAGGAACAAATCCTTCCAATGATTTTGAAATGCCGATTACAGGAGATTTAATACCGTTATCTGACGTGCCAGATGATGCATTCTCATCAGGTATAATGGGACCAGGTTTTGGTATTTATCCAAAGGATGGTACAGTTCATGCGCCATTTGATGGTCAAGTAGTAATGGTCTTCCCGACGAAGCATGCGATTGGCTTAAAATCTGATTCAGGTATTGAACTATTAATTCATGTCGGTTTAGATACGGTCACTCTAAATGGTGAAGGTTTTGAAGCGATGGTTACAGAAGGTCAAGTAATTAAACGTGGCGATACATTATTAAAAGTTGATTTTGAGAGTATTAAAGACAAAGTACCGTCTATCGTCACACCAGTTGTTTTCACAAGTTTAATGGGGCAAGAAATTACACTTGAAAAAACCGGTTTCCAACGATCGGGTTCACGTAACATTATTTCGATGAAGAAGTAACAAACAAAGGATGCTGTCTAAAAAGGTCCATCTAACAAAATGAACATGCATTAATCGTAAATCCGCTTTATTTTCTGTGGGAAAGCATAGTCCCACAGAAATCTATGCGGGTCGTAGCACTATATCAAAATATTAGCATTGATAGGATCGCTTCAAACACTTAGGCCAGTAACTTCTAACAATCCTAGGAGATGTTTTTAATGAAATTATTAATCCGTAACATCACAGTTGTCAATGCAACAGGACGACTGGAATGTGTCGACGTTTTCATGAAGGATGGAAAAATCGCACAAATTGCGCAGCAAATTGACGCAGATCACGTGCAAATTATAGATGGTACAGGGAAATTTTTATTCCCTGGTTATATCGATATGCATATTCATGGCTCTGCTCAAATGGACACGATGGATGCATCGATTGAAGGTCTTCATATAATGGCGAAATCACTTGCAAAAGAAGGCATAATAGGCTTTTTAGCAACGACAATGACACAAAGCTATCAAAATATAGAACGAGCGCTTGAAAATATTGCGCAGTTTACTTCAAATCCAGATGAGGCAGAACTTCTAGGTATTCATATAGAAGGCCCTTTTATATCAAAAAAACGTGTAGGTGCACAGCCGCTTGAGCATGTTGTACCACCTGATTTCGCTGTTTTTACAAAGTGGCAAAACGTAAGTGCCCATAAAATTAAACAAATTACAATGGCGCCAGAAGAACCAAATGGATTTGAGGTCGTTCAAGCAATTGCAGAAAGCGGAGTGGTCGTTTCAATTGGTCATTCTGATGCAACATTTGAACAAATGAAAGAAGCGGTTCGTCATGGTGCAACACAAGGCACACATCTATACAACCAAATGCGCCCATTCCATCATCGAGATCCAGGTGTTGTCGGTGGCGTATTATTATTAGATGAAATGAAGGCAGAAATCATTGTTGATTTTATCCATATGCACAAGGATGCCGTGAACATGGCATATCGTTTAAAAGGGGCAGATGGTATTATTTTAATAACCGATGCAATGCGAGCAAAAGGAATGCCCTATGGAGATTATGACTTAGGTGGTCAAATGGTTCATGTCTCAGAAAGTGGAGCGCATTTATCAAATGGAGCCCTTGCTGGTAGTGTATTAAAAATGGACCAAGCTGTACGGAATATGCAACTCATCACGAATTGCACGTTAGAAGAACTAGTTAAAATGTCGAGTTACAATGCAGCAAAACAACTAAAACTGACGAACAAAGGACAAATCGAACAAGGATTTGATGCAGATGTTGTGATTTTGGATGAACAGTTAATGTTGCAACAAACAATAAAGGCTGGAAAAGTAATCTACGAAGCATAAGATTTCGTATGCCTATTTAATAAGTAAATAAGGGGGAATAGGAAATTGAGACTGGAACGCTTTGCTTCAAAAGAAGATTTATACGCTCGTGCTGTAGACATTATCGTGAATACTAAAAATAATGGTGCTACAACGTTCGGTTTAGCTACAGGTGGAACAATGGAGCCATTGTATAGTAAAATTTGTGAAACTGATATCGATTTTACGAATTGTATTAGCTTCAACCTAGATGAATACGTTGGACTTAGTGCTAAACATGAACAAAGTTACGCATATTATATGTACAAACATTTATTTCACAACAAACCATTTAAAGAATCTTATCTACCGAATGGTTTAGCTAATAATCCTACTGAGGAAATGGCAAGCTATGAATCATTATTACAGCAGCATCCATTAGATTTTCAATTGCTTGGGATCGGACAAAACGGTCATATAGGCTTTAATGAACCAGGCACATCATTTGATTCGTTGACACATCTTGTAACGCTTGAAGAATCAACACGTCAAGCGAATGCACGTTTCTTTGATTCAATTGATGACGTTCCAACCCAAGCATTTACAATGGGAATTCAATCAATCATGCGCGCTAAGTGCATTTTGTTAATCGCTGTAGGAGAAGCAAAACGTGATGTATTAGAACGCGTTCTTGCATCTAAATATACAGAAGATGTCCCGGCAAGTGTATTAACAAAACATCCTAATGTCATTATATTAACAGATTTACAAAAAGAGGAGAATGAACAATGAAAACAAAACAATTTACAGTAGTAGACCCACTAGGAATTCACGCACGTCCAGCTAGCCAATTAGTAGCAGCAGCAACACCATTTGCTTCTTCAATTGAGTTACAAACAGAACAAAGAACAGCCAATTTAAAATCTATTTTAGGCGTGATGGGATTAGCCTTAAAACAAGGTTCAATATTTACATTACAAGTAGAGGGGGAGGATGAAGAACAAGCGTTTACTGCATTAACAAAATTAATTTCAGAAACGGGGCTAGCACAATGATCCAACTCAAAGGTATTGCCGCATCTGACGGCATTGCCATTGCAAAAGCATATTGTATAGTACAACCGGATTTATCGTTTGCGAAAACAACTATTCAGGATATTGATGCAGAGCAGCAACGCTTAGTGGCCGCGCTTGAAAAATCAGCAGAAGAGTTAGCCGCTATTCAACAGCTAACGCATGAAAAATTAGGGGCGGAAGAAGCTGCCATTTTCGGTGCACATCTACTTGTCGTAAAAGATCCAGAATTAATTGGACCGATCAAACAAAAAATTGCCGAAGAAGCTGTTAATGCTGAATATGCATTGAATGAAGTTTCGACGATGTTTGTATCATTATTTGAAGGTATGGATAACGAATATATGAGTGAGCGTGCTGCAGATATTAAAGACGTGTCAAACCGCGTTTTAGCGCATCTACTCGGTGTACATATTCCAAATCCAAGCAATATTAATGAACAGGTGATTGTTGTAGCAACTGATTTAACACCTTCTGAGACAGCACAATTGGACCGTGATTTTGTTCTTGGCTTTACAACGGATATTGGCGGTCGTACATCACACTCTGCCATTATGGCACGTTCACTAGAAATTCCAGCCGTTGTAGGGACAGGTACAACAGTTGAGTCCATTCAAGATGGTGATTTATTAATCGTGGATGGTTTAATAGGCGATGTACTTGTGAACCCAACAGAAGAAGTGGTTGCAACCTATAGAAAAAAAGCGGAAGACTTTACTGCTCAACAAGCAGAGTGGGCAACATTACTAAATGAAAAAACGATTTCCAAAGACGGTGTTCAAGTTGAACTAGCTGCGAACATTGGGGCACCAGCTGATTTAGAAGGCGTTCTACGTCACGGTGGTGAAGGAATCGGTTTATATCGTACAGAATTTTTATATATGGGACGAGACAACTTACCTTCTGAGGAAGAACAATTTACGGCCTATAAAACGGTATTAGAAGGAATGGAAGGTAAAGCGGTTGTCATCCGAACACTCGATATTGGTGGCGATAAAAATTTACCATATCTACCGCTCCAAGAAGAAATGAATCCGTTTCTCGGTCATCGAGCGATTCGTCTATGTTTAGAGTATCAAGACATTTTCCGTACACAATTGCGTGCATTACTACGTGCATCCAATTACGGTAACTTAAAAATTATGTTCCCTATGATTGCGACATTGCAAGAATTCCGTGACGCGAAAGCGATTCTTTTGGAAGAAAAGGAAAACCTACTTGCAAAAGGCGTCGAGGTAAATGAGATTGAAATTGGCATTATGGTTGAAATTCCATCAACAGCAGTGATGGCAGATATTTTTGCGAAAGAAGTAGACTTCTTCTCGATTGGTACAAATGATTTAATTCAATATACGATGGCAGCGGATCGTATGAATGAAAAAGTATCTTATTTATATCAACCATATAACCCTGCGATTTTACGTTTGATTAAAATGGTCATTGATGCGGCTCACAAAGAAAAGAAATGGGCTGGTATGTGTGGTGAAATGGCAGGGGATGAATATGCTGTACCACTATTACTTGGTTTAGGTCTAGATGAATTTTCAATGAGTGCAACATCCATTTTAAAAACACGTTCCTTAATTAAACATTTATCCGTAGCGGATATGCGAGCATTAGCAACAGAAGCATTACAATTAACAACATCTGATGAAATATTAGCTAGAGTGAAGCAAGCTGTTCATTAATTGTTTGCAAATATAAGACAAGTAGTTGAAGATCAAGAAAGAGGGTGATCTTCAACTGCTTTTTTATTTTGAACAATTTTTGTTGTGATTTGTTTAGAAAAGGATTAAGGACGTAAATACATTTCGATATCAAAGAATGTATTAAGCCAGACTCTCATTAGCAATTGCTTTATAGCTGTTCGTTAAAGATGTTCCCATATTATTTCGGATTCCTGCTTTTTACCAAAATGTGTAACAGGGGCGTTTTAGCGGTTTGTCATTCGATTTACAAACGGTTAGCAAATTAGAATTAATTATATTGAACTATTACGTTAATCTGCATCATTTATTCATATTTACTTTCTATACTATGGGAATATCAAAATTCATAACTAGTTTTGAGGAGTGGGAAAAATGAAAGCAGAGAAAATATTTTTTTCAGTTTAATATTAACGAAAGATGAGTAATAAATTGGAATAAACTTGCTAATGCAGGTAAGTTCTAAAATAGAAGGTGTGTCTATGTATAGTTTAATATCGAAAATAAGTCAAACTATCAGTGAGCCTATTACAGTATTTTTATACGCCTATGAACATTTCCCATTCATTATAGCAATTCTTCTTGGATTAGTAGGCGCTTTAGCACCTTGTCAATTAACGGGGAATATGAGTGCTATTACTTTCTATGGAAATCGATCTTTGCAAATGAAAAACAATTTGCAGGAAATTGTCTTTTTTATTTTAGGGAAAGTTGTAGTATTTAGTTTATGTAGCTTTATAAAAAAGTTTGATCATTTATTGTCACTGGTTGACCCGTCTGAGTGAAAGCAATCGTGCTGGGTCTATGGAACGAACGATGAAGGATTTGCAGAAGGCTGAGCTTGTGATCCTGGACGAATGGTGATGACGGGGATGCAGCGCAACTGCTATTTAAGGTGATTGCCGCCAGCTACGAACGCCGAGTCTGGCCCTGACCATGAATCTGGAGTTCTCCAAATGGGGCTCAATCTTTATCGATGACCAGATGGCTGTCGCGGACTCGCCCACCACGGACAATGGATTGTCTTGGAAGGAGAGAGCTACCGCCTGAGGCATACCCTGATGCGCCAAAAGTGACTGTAGCAACTGGAAATTCACCAAGGATTTTTGAAGTCCTACCAGGAAATTCCACTCAAGAAAACACAGGCCACCCCATAGGCCATGAAATAGCTGCCTGGGACGGCCTGTTACCTTTTGCGACATTCAGACCTACAACTGGATTCATAAATTATCTCCTCCTTATGAAGTGGATTGACCAGTGACCTCTATCTACCTTGTCATTCATATCTTCGTTAGTTATACGGGATCCCTTTGTCCCAACCAGCCTAATCATGTGTTAACAAGTAGAGGGCGAACAGTTTAGTTATCGAGCTCAAGTCCCACGAGTGCTTCCGTTCTGCTCCGGCTACTATCAATCTATAAATTGAATAAAAAATAGTCAACCAGATTTACTCTGGCTGACCTTATAATACGAACGGGGTGCTTTAGTTGAATTGTGATCTTCCACAATCGGGCGCAATTCGTGAATTGGAATTGTGCCTTTTTTCAGTACTAGAACCAATATTACTAAATAACATCTTTTTTGAAACTGAATATTGATATAAACGTATAGGTAAGATTGAGAAAGCAGTTATTCCGCCATAAGCAAGTATAGCTAAATTTTATATTTGAAAAATATAATGCAATGGACTCTACTAATCTTTATTGGAAATTAACACTACATACTTCGAACTAAGTATCTACTGTAATATAATTAAAATTGTAATATACTATTTTAAATAGGTTAACAATATTAATTTGTGTTTTATTCAAAGATCTCTAGATAGTCCAGAAAAATATTATTAGGAGTCCTAAAATGAAAAAGAAAATAAATTATTTAATCTTACTTTTAACTACCATCTTTATAGTTGGTTGTACTAACGTAGAAGATGTATCGAATACTGATGGGAAAGCTGATTCACAAGAAGTAACTACAAAAAATAGTGAAAAAGAAAAAACTACGACTGAAAAACAGGTAGTAGAG
>Ga0209676_1001979_pt1 | contig 16321 bp, 13 predicted proteins | sample AraplaCvi_mLB_r2_FD_184282 | JGI IMG/M metagenome (GOLD analysis project Ga0209676, IMG submission 184282) | Arabidopsis root microbial communities from North Carolina, USA - plate scrape MF_Cvi_mLB_r2 (SPAdes) (version 2) | ecosystem: Host-associated > Plants > Roots > Endosphere | place: USA...
GCCGCCAGGCGAGGACGCCAGCCCGCAGGCACCGCTCGTCCTCGAAGACAACCTGCTCTACCTGCGCCGCTATCGCGAGTACGAACGTCGTCTCGCGAAGCACCTGCGCCGCATCGCCGCCGCATCGCCGCAGACCGGTGACCTGGCCGCGCTCGCGCCGCTGTTCGCGACTTTGTTTCCGCATGCAGGCGAAGCCGACCGCCAGGCGCGCGCCGCCGCGCTCGCGCTGGTGCGTTCGCTCCTGCTGGTGACGGGTGGGCCGGGCACGGGAAAGACCACGACGATCACGCGCGTGCTGTTGCTGCTGATCGCACAGGCCGCATTCGGTGGACGACCCGCGCCGCGCATCGCGCTGGCCGCGCCCACCGGCCGCGCTGCCGAACGCATGGCCGAAAGCCTGCGCGCTGCGATCGCGCGACTGCGTGATGTCGAAGGCGTGGACGCATCGTGGTGCGACGCGTTGCCGTCGTCGGCCAGCACGCTGCATCGACTGCTCGGAACGATTCCCGACAGTCCGCGTTTCCGCCACGACGCGGATCATCCATTGCCGTTCGATGCGATCGTCGTCGACGAAGCCTCGATGGTCGATCTTCCGCTGATGTGCAAGCTGGTCGAGGCAGTGCCCGATGGCGCGCGCCTGATCCTGCTCGGCGATCGCGACCAGCTGCCGTCGGTCGAAGCCGGTGACGTGCTCGCCGCGATCACGGATGCGGCGGGTGAGGGCGATGCATTGCCGCCTGTACTCGCGCGCGCGCTGACGCCGCTGCTCGGCAACGTCCCCGAACGCGAGGACGACGGCGTGCTGGCCGGTCATCGCGTGCAACTGCAACGTGGTTACCGGCAGGCGGAGTCGCTGGAACTCGCGCCGCTGGCCGACGCGCTTCGCACCGGCGATGCCGATGGCGCGATCGCGCTGCTTCGCGAAGGCCTGGCCGGTGTGCGTTTCCATGAGGACGTGTCCGATCCGCTGGCGCATTCCTCGCGCGAGGCGCTGCTGGCACCGTGGCGTGCGCTGATGGCGCTGCACGATCCGGCGGAAGCTCTGCAGCAGGCCCGGACGGTGCGCCTGCTCACCGCGCTGCGCGAAGGCGCGCAGGGCGCGGCGGCACTGAACCAGCGCATCGAAGAAGCGCTCGCCGGCACCCAGCGCGATCCATACTTCCATGGCCGGCTGCTGCTGGTCACCGAGAACAGCTATCGCCACGGCCTGTTCAACGGCGACATCGGTGTCGTGCAGCGCGATGCCGCAGGCGTTCCGGTGGCATGGTTCGCCGGCGGCGACGGTATGCGCGGTTTCCATCCGGCCTCGTTGCCCGCGCATACCGGCGCGTTCGCGATGACGGTGCACAAGGCGCAGGGCTCGGAGTTCGACACCGTCTGGCTGCTGCTACCGAAGCAGGACGCACGCGCGTTGTCGCGCGAATTGCTTTACACCGGCGTGACGCGCGCACGCCGCGAGCTGCATGTCTGCGCCAGCGAACCGGTATTGCAGGCGGCGCTCGCGCGGCATGCCCAACGCGTGTCGGGGTTGGCTGCGAGGCTGCGCCGTTGAAGTAGTGACGTAGCCCGGGTAAGCGCAGCGCACCCGGGGTCGAGCGTGACAGCTCCCGGGTGCGCTTCGCTTACCCAGGCTACGACGACTACGCCTTATCGATGCAGATCAATCCGCGTCCGCCAGCGTCGCGCCTGCCGTCAACGCGTCCGGTCCCGTGCCATCGCCGTGCACCACCAGGTAGCCGCGCGTGACATCGGTTCCGGGATTGAGCGGAGCCCTCATCGCCCTCCACATCGCGTCCGTTTCGACCCAGGTCGGCGGGTACTTGTGTGCGGCGACGTCGAGCACGAGCAACCGGTCGCTGGTTTCGTCGTAGGCGGCGATGGGCGAGATGTGGCCCATCGGCGACTGGCCCAGTTCGCTGCGCTGGTAGTTCACCAGCAGGAAATCGCCTTCGCGCCGGAGGTTCTCGCGTACGGCGCTGCGGAACGCGTCGACATTGGAATCGGACGCGTACACCACGCTCACGCGTGCACCGTGCGCGCGCATGAGTTGCGCGAAGTCGCCCAGCGACATCCCGATGAAACTCACCTTCAACGGATTCATGTCCACGCGACGGTGTTCGAACAGTCGCGACTGATCCAGTGGCGTCGGCGTCGAGCGCGCGGCATTTAGCGTCGTCAGTGCGCTCGCAACACCACAGAACGCGCGGCGCGTCTGCGGGACGAAATGCGTCATCAGGTCGTCGAAATCGGCGGTTTCGGCGCGGGCGAGCAGCTTCTGTCCTGCCGAGGAATCCAGTGCGATCAGGTGCGCCGGCATCGGAAGCGATTCGGCTGCAGGTGTGCGCAGGTATTTGTTCCAGGCCGCGGCGCCACCGATCGCCAGCACGAGTGCAGCGGTCGCGGCCAGCGCGATGATGGTGCGCTTCATGACGCCTCGCTCATGACGGCTCGTCCGGTGGCTTGCGCGCATTCTTCCGCGCGTCCGTTCCCGCCGTCTCCGTGGCACTCTAAGCACAACGCCGCGGTTATGAAGTCATGGTGAAGTCGCTGAACGAGTCGTCGCGAACGCGAAACGGCGCGCCTGGGCGCGCCGTTTCCTTCCCACCGTTCCCGATTAATCCGCGTTACAGCGCGGGATCGTCGCCTTCGTGCGCATTCGCCGCAACGGGCTCTTCCACCTTTGCCTTGCGCTTGGCCTTGGCTTCCGGCTGCTTGGCGACCTTCGCGAGTTCGGCGCTGATCGCATCGGCTGCGGCCTGCTCGGCGGCCTTGTAGCGCGCACGCACGTTCGGGCAGAGCACCTGCATGTAGTCGGCATCGAAGTTGAGGCGTTCGACCAGGAAGTCGACGAACGCACGCACCTTCGGCGATTGCACGCGACCGCGCGGGAACACCGCGTTGAACTCGTAGTCCAGGCCCGTCCAGCCGGCGAGCACGCGCTGCACGTAACCCTGCTCGGCGTACGCCTTCACGGTGACGTCGGCGGCGAGCATCAAACCTTCGCCGCACAGCAGCGCACCGCACAGCGGGCCGGGATCGTTGGCGACCAGCACCGGATCGACGCGGAAATCGACCGTGCGCGTGCCGTCGTTGAGCGCCCAGGTGTACTGCCCGTTGCGACGATGCTTGGGCATCGCGACGGTGCGGTGGTGCACCAGGTCGTCCGGATGCAGCGGCTCGCCGTGGCGCGCGATGTAGCTCGGGCTCGCGTAGACCTGCGTGCGGAACGTCGCGAGCTTGCGCGCGATGAGGTTCGAATCGGGCAGGCTGCCCACGCGCAATGCGACGTCGAGTTCCTTGTCGATGATGTCGACCTGTTCGTTGGTCAGCACCATCTCCACGCGCACTTCGGGATGGCGCGCGTGGAATTCGCCCAGCAGCGGCGCGATCCAGGTGATGCCGACCGAGTACGGCGCGGTGAAACGCAACCAGCCGCGCGGGCCGCCCTGCAACTGGCCGACGGCGCTTTCGGCTTCGTCGAGTTCGCGCGAGATGCGCTGGCAATGTTCGAAATAGATGTTGCCGGCCTCGGTGAGGCCGAGCTTGCGCGTAGTGCGGTGCAGCAGCTGCGCACCGAGGCGGGTTTCGAGTTCCTGCACCTTGCGGCTGACGGTGGTCTTGGGCAGCTGCAGGGCGCGGGCGGCGGAGATGAAGCTGCCGTGCTCGACCACCTTTACGAAGATCAGTGTGTCGTTCAGATCGCGGGCCATGTGGGGGTTCCTTGGGCGCGGACGGGGAGGGCAGACAGGTCGGGCGACAAACCGGGAAATCGGCCCGACCACATTTGGACCGATGACGGGACAATTATTCCCTCGAAATCGGACTAATCAAGTGCCGATTGGGAGCCTAACCTTTGCGGCAACTTCCCCCGGTCCCGCCGCCATGCTGACGCCCCGCCAAGCCCGATACGCCTTCCTCCCGGTGATGCTCGTCGCCCTGGCGGCGCTCGTCGGCGTGGCGCTGGTGGTGCTCCAGCAAGGCCTGGCGGCCGGTCCGGACGAGTTCTGGATGCTGGCCTGGGTGCTCGCCTTCGTGCTGGCCCTGCCGGGCGCGATGCTGGTCCTGCCGGTGGTGAGCGCGGTGCTGCGTGCCGCCACCCGGCACGAGACCGTCCCGCTGACGGGAGAAAAAATCCCGAATACGGGACATTGGGGCCGCCAGTGAACGCCACCGTTCCTCGCGCATCGGCCCAGAACGCAGGGCAGAACCGCCGGATCGCCCGTGGAGCCGTGGTCGTGCTTGGCGCGACCGGAGGCGTCGGCCGCGGCGTGGTGGAGGCCGCGTTGGCCAGCGGACGGCCGGTGATCGCGGTCGCCCGCGACAAGGCCGGGCTGCAGTGCCTGCGCGGCAAGTTTCCCGATGCCGACCTGAGCGTGCTGCCGGGTTCGGTCAGCAGCGATGGCGACGGCGAACGCCTGGCGCGTGCGCTGCGCAAGCTCGGCCGACCCATCGACGGCGTGATCGCCGCGGTGTGCGGCAGCGCCTCGCGCGGTCGTTTGCTCGATCATCCCGCCGCGTTCCTGCGCCAGACGCTCGACGACGACCTCCTTCCGCATCTCGCCGCCGCGCGCCACCTGCTGCCGTTGCTCGCGCAGGCTGGACGTACCGGTACGTATGTATTGATCGGCGGTCCTGGTGCGGATCGGCCGTGGGCCGGTTACGGCCACCGTTCCATCGCGACCGCCGCGCTGCGCATGCTCGCGCGCGTGCTGCACGAGGAAGCCCGCACGATCGGCGTCCGCGTGCAGCTGCTGGCGATCGACAGCCCCGTGTGCACGGACCTCAATCGCGCCAATGCCTGCGAACAGTGGCCGAGCGCGCTGGCGGTAGGGCAGCGGGCACTCGCCCTCGTTGAACCGGACGGCCTGCAGCCGGCCGATGCGGTGGTGCCGTATTCCAAAGTGAGCTTTTCGGACGCGAACCCGCATTTCGTCCGCCAATCGCACGCGGATGTCACGCCGGATGTCGATTGGCCGTCCGTTGATTCGACGATCCAACAGGAACCCGAAGATGGCGGCGCGCCCACCGCGTCGTCGTCCACGTGCAATGCACCTGTCACGAAGGCATCGGCCGTCGGACTACTGCCATCACGCTGTCTACAGGACGCGCGCACGCTGCTCCGGAACCTGATCGCTCCAGACAACTTCGCTCCAGACAACATCGCTCCACATAACAACAACAAACAGGAAGACTCGCCATGACCCCACGCAAGGCACTCGCCCGGTCCGGAACCGGGATTCCCACCCTCGCATTGGCCACCGGATTGCTGATGACGGTCATCGCGACCGCCTGCAGCAGCCAGGCCGAACCCACTGCCGGCATGCCCCCGCCGCCGGAAGTCAGCGTGGCGCAGGTGCTCAACAAGGACGTCAGCCGCTGGGATGAATTCACCGGCCGCGTCACCGCCATCGAAACGGTCGAACTGCGCCCGCGCGTGTCCGGCTACGTGCAGCAGGTCGCCTACCAGGAAGGGCAGGAAGTGAAGAAGGGCGACCTGCTCTTCGTCGTCGACCCGCGCCCGTACAAGGCCCGCCTGGCACAGGCCGAAGCGGACCTGGAACGGGCCCGCGCCGAAGCCCGCCTCGCGCAGATGCAGGACAAGCGCGCGCAGACGCTGGTCGAAGCCAAGGCGATCTCGCGCGAGGAGTTCGAGACGCGTCGCGCCGCCAGCACGCAGGGCGATGCCGCCGTGCGCGCCGCCGAAGCCGCGCTCGAAAATGCCCGCCTGGACCTGCAGTTCACCTCCGTGCGTTCGCCGATCAACGGCCGCGCCGGTCGCGCGATGGTCACGCAGGGCAACCTCGCCAATGCCGACACCACGCTGCTGACCACCGTCGTCTCGCAGGATCCGGTGTTCGTCTACTTCGAATCCGACGAGCAGAGCTTCCTGCGTTACCAGGAACTGGCCCGCAAGGGCGAGCGCGCCGAGACGAAGAACCCGGTGCGCGTGGGCCTGGCGAGCGAGCAGGGCTATCCGCACGAAGGCACCGTGGATTTCGTCGACAACCAGGTCGATCCGAGCACCGGCACCATCCGCGCGCGCGCCGTGCTGCGCAACCCGGACCGCATCTTCACCCCGGGTCTGTACGCACGCGTGCAGTTGCAGGGTAGCGGCCAGTTCAAGGCGATGCTCGTCGACGACAAGGCCGTGCTCACCGACCAGGACCGCAAGTACGTCTACGTGCTGGGCGAAAAGAACGCCGCCACGCGCAAGGACGTGAAGCTCGGCCCGGTGATCGATGGCCTGCGCGTGGTGACTTCGGGTCTTGCGCCGTCGGACAAGGTGATCGTGCACGGCGTGCAGAAGGTGTTCTTCCCCGGAATGCCGGTGCAGCCGAAGGTGATCGCGATGGGCGCGCCCGCGCCGCAGCCGCAGGTCGCGATGAAGTAACGGCATGAGCTGACGCAGCAAGGCTCCTTCCCGGAGAGGAAGGAGTTCCAGGCCAGAAAAACCGAATCAGGCGATGCGGAAAGCGCATCGCCCAGGACCGTTGCGGCCCAAAGCCTCGCTTCGAAGCCGCAACTCAAGGAACCTTTTCCATGGACTTCTCAAAGTTCTTCATCGACCGGCCGATCTTCGCCGCGGTGCTGTCGATCGTGATCTTCGCCGCAGGCCTGATCTCGATCCCGCTGCTGCCCATCGGCGAATACCCGGAAGTCGTGCCGCCTTCGGTGGTCGTGCGCACGGTGTATCCGGGTGCGAATCCGAAGGTCATCGCCGAAACCGTCGCCACGCCGCTGGAGGAATCCATCCGCGGCGTCGAGGGGCTGATGTACGTCAAGTCCGTCGCCAGCTCCGACGGCGTGCTGCAGATCACCGTCACCTTCCGTCCGGAAGTGAACGCCGACGAGGCGACGGTGCGCGTGCAGAACCGCGTCAGCCAGGCGCTGGCGCGACTGCCCGAGGACGTGCGCCGGCAGGGCGTGACCACGCAGAAGCAGTCGCCGGTCTTCCTGATGGTCGTGCACCTGACCTCGCCCAGCGGCAAGTACGACACGCTGTACCTGCGCAACTACCTGCGCCTGCACATCAAGGACCAGCTCGCCAGCATCCCCGGCGTTGGCGAAGCGCAGCCCTTCGGTGGCGGCGACTACGCGATGCGCCTGTGGCTGGATCCGGACAAGGTCGCCTCGCGCGGCATGACCGCCAGCGACGTCCTGCGTGCGGTGCGCGAGCAGAACATCCAGGTGTCCGCCGGCCAGCTCGGCGCCGAGCCAATGCCGAACGGCTCGCAGTTCCTCACGCCGATCAACGCGCGCGGTCGCCTGGAAACGCCGGAAGAGTTCGGCAACATCGTGCTCAAGGGCGGCGAAGGCGGCGAAGTGGTGCGCCTGTCGGACGTTGCGCGCATCGAACTCGCCGCCGGCGACTACACCATGCGTGCGCGCCTGGACGGCCAGAACGCGGCCGCCATCGGCATCTTCCAGGCGCCGGGCGCGAACGCGCTGCAGATCCGCGACGAGGTCATCCGCCGCATGGACGCCGCCGCTAAGCGCTTCCCGCCGGGCATCGAGTACAAGTCGATCTACGACACCACGATCTTCGTGCGCGACTCGATCAAGTCGGTGGTGACCACGCTGCTGGAAGCCACGCTGCTGGTGGTGCTGGTGGTGATCCTGTTCCTGCAGACCTGGCGTGCATCGATCATTCCGCTGATCGCGGTGCCGGTGTCGGTCGTGGGCACGTTCGCCGCGCTGTACCTGCTCGGATTCTCGATCAACACGCTGACGCTGTTCGGACTGGTGCTGGCCATCGGCATCGTGGTGGACGACGCCATCGTCGTGGTGGAAAACGTCGAACGCCACATCGAGGACGGCCACACGCCACTGGAAGCGGCGCACATGGCGATGCGCGAAGTGTCCGGTCCGATCATCGCGATCGCGCTGGTGCTGTGCGCGGTGTTCGTGCCGATGGCGTTCCTGTCGGGCGTCACGGGCCAGTTCTACAAGCAGTTCGCGGTGACGATTGCGATTTCGACGGTGATCTCGGCCATCAACTCGCTGACGCTGTCGCCGGCGCTGGCCGCGCGCCTGCTCAAGCCGCATGGCGCACCGAAGGACTTCCTGAGCCGTGGCATCGAACGCGGTTTCGGCTGGATCTTCCGTCCGTTCAACCGCTTCTTCGGAACCGCCGCCGAGCGTTACCAGGGCGCGGTCGGCAAGGTGCTGGGCCGTCGCGGTGCGGTGTTCGTCGTGTACGCGGGCCTGCTGCTCGCCACCGGCCTGATGTTCCAGCTGGTGCCGCGCGGCTTCGTGCCGGTGCAGGACAAGAGCTACCTGATCGCGGGCATCAAGATGCCGGAAGGTTCGTCCATCGAGCGCACGGATGCGGCGCTGAAGAAGATCGGCGAGATCGCGATGAGCATCGACGGCGTGCAGAACGACGTCGCGTTCCCGGGCCTGAACCCGCTGCAGTTCAGCAACACGCCGAACTACGGTGTCACCTTCATCAACCTCAAGCCCTTCGGCCAGCGCACGCGCAGCGCCGAGGAAATCAACGCCGAGCTGAGCCAGAAGATCTCCGCGATCCAGGAAGGTTTCGCCTTCTCGCTGCAGCCGCCGCCGATCCAGGGCCTGGGTAACGGTTCGGGTTACTCGCTCTACATCGAAGACCGCGGCAACCTGGGCTACGGCGCGCTGCAGAGCGCGGTGCAGAACTTCCAGGGCGCCGGTTCGCAGACGCCGGGCCTGGGCTTCCCGAATTCGAGTTACCAGGCCAACGTGCCGCAGCTCGATGCGGAGGTGGACCGCGTGAAGGCGAAGGCGCAGGGCGTGCCGCTCACCGAACTGTTCGACACGTTGCAGACCTACCTGGGTTCGGCGTACGTGAACGACTTCAACATGTTCGGCCGCACCTGGCAGGTCGTGGCGCAGGCCGACGGCCCGTTCCGCGACAGCGTCGAGGACATCGCGAACCTGCGCACGCGCAACGACCGCGGTGAGATGGTGCCGATCGGTTCGATGGTGAAGGTCACCGAAACCTTCGGTCCCGATCCGGTGATCCGTTACAACGGCTATCCGGCGGCGGACATCCTCGGCGAAGCCGATCCGAACATGCTGTCGTCCGCGCAGGCGATGGTGAAGCTGGAAGAGCTCGCGCAGAAGGTGCTGCCCAACGGCATGGACATCGAGTGGACGGACCTGAGCTACCAGCAGGCCACGCAGGGCAAGGCGGCGCTGATCATCTTCCCGCTGGCCGTGCTGCTCGCCTTCCTCGTGCTCGCGGCGCTGTACGAAAGCTGGACGTTGCCGCTGGCGGTGATCCTGATCGTGCCGATGTGCATGCTCTCGGCGCTGCTCGGCGTCTACATGACCGGCGACAACAACGTCTTCGTGCAGGTGGGCCTGGTGGTGCTGATGGGCCTGGCGTGCAAGAACGCGATCCTGATCGTCGAGTTCGCCCGCGAACTGGAAATGCAGGGCAAGGGCATCGTCGAAGCGGCGCTTGAAGCCTGCCGCCTGCGTCTGCGTCCGATCGTGATGACGTCCATCGCCTTCATCGCCGGCACCGTGCCGCTGGTGCTTTCACATGGCGCAGGCGCCGAAGTCCGCCAGGCCACGGGCATCACCGTGTTCTCCGGAATGATCGGCGTGACGCTGTTCGGCCTGTTCCTGACGCCGGTGTTCTACGTCGCGCTGCGCAAGCTGGCCGGCAAGCCGCTGGTGAGCCATGCCCCGTCGACCGTGGTCGCACACGCCTCCACCCACGCGTAACCGAAAACGCCGGCACGGCCCCGCCGTGCCGGCATCCGGATTCCGAATTCCGCGCACTCCGCGCGACCCCCACAGGAGTTCCAATGTCCACTTCTTCCAACGGTTCCAAGGTCGCCCTCGTCACCGGCGCCACGCGCGGCATCGGTTTCGAAACCGTCCGCCAGCTCGCACAGGCCGGCGTGCACACGTTGCTGGCCGGTCGCGATCGCGCGAAGGCCGTCGACGCCGCGCTCAAGTTGCAGGGCGAAGGCCTGCCGGTCGAAGCGATCGCGCTTGACGTCACCGACGCGGCGAGCATCGGCGCCGCCGTGCAGGAGATCGACCGCAAGTTCGGCCGCCTCGACATCCTGGTGAACAACGCCGGCATCATCGTCGAGGACAAGACGCTACCCAGGCCCTCGCAGCAGTCGGTCGCCGCGTGGCGCGAGACGTTCAATACCAACGTCTTCGCCGTCGTCGAAACCACCCAGGCGTTCCTGCCGCTGCTGCACAAGGCGCCGGCCGCGCGCATCGTGAACGTGTCGAGCATCCTCGGCTCGCTTGCGCTGCACACGCAGCCGGGTTCGCCGATCTACGACTTCAAGTCGATCCCGGCCTACAACGCGTCCAAGAGCGCGATCAACTCGTACTCCGTGCACCTGGCCTACGAACTGCGCGATACGCCCATCAAGGTCAATGCCGTGCATCCGGGCTACGTGAAAACCGACATGAACGCCGGCGAAGGCGAGATCGACGTCCCCACCGGCGCGAAGACCAGCGTCGCGATGGCGCTCATCGATGCCGACGGCCAGACCGGCGGCTTCGTCTACCTGGGAGAAACGCTGCCATGGTGAGCCTCACGTCCACCAGCCGCACCTTGACGATCGGCGTTGCGGCGGCGTTGCTCGCCGCGTGCGCCGTCGGCCCGGACTATGTCCGTCCGAATATCGACACGCCTTCGAAGTTCGCACGCGATGAAGCCGCAAGCGATGCGCGTGCCGCCGACCTTGCGACCGGCGTCGAAGCCGACGCCGCACCGGCGCCTTCGCCGCAGGCCGACGCGGAGTTCTGGCGCAGCTTCAACGATCCGCTGCTGACGCGGCTGGTCGAGGACGCGCTCGCGTCCAACCACGACCTGCGCATCGCGCTGGCCAGCTACGACCGCGCCAACGCACTGCTTCGCAACGCCAAGCTCGACCGTTTCCCGACGGTGACCGCCAGCGCCACCGGCAGCGATTCGCGCGCGAGTGCCGACCAGGCGCCGGGCGTGTCGCGCGCCGATCGCGATGGCGAAAGCTACAGCGTGCAGGCCGACGTCAGCTGGGAGCTCGACCTGTATGGTCGCGTGCGTCGCAGCGTGGAGTCCTCGCGTGCCGAGGCGTGGGCCACGGCGTCCGATCTGGATGCGTTGCAGGTCGCCATCGTCGGCGAAGTCGCGCGCAGCTATGTCGAACTGCGCGGCCTGCAGGAGCGTCTGCGCGTCGCAAGCGAGAACGCCGAGAACCAGCGCGAAACCCTGCGCCTGGTGAACGCGCGCTTCGATGCGGGCCGTGGCACCGAGTTCGATACCTCGCGTGCGCGTGCGCAGCTGGAAGCCACGCTCTCGCGCGTGCCGGCGCTGGAAGCGCAGGTCGCGGTGACGATGCATCGTCTTGCGGTGCTCACGGGCCAGACACCCGAAGCGCTCATCGGCGAACTAACGCCGGTGAAGCCGCTGCCGGCATTGCCGACGCGGCTGGATCCGGGGTCGCCGGGTGAACTGCTGCGCCACCGTCCCGACGTGATCGCCGCCGAGCATCGCCTGCACGCGGCCACCGCGCGCATCGGCGTGGCGACCGCCGACCTGTTCCCGCGCTTCACGCTCGGCGGGCTCATCGGCAGCCAGGCCGTCGACACCAGCGCGTTGTTCGAACGCGACAGCGAAACGCGGCTGGCGTTCCTCGGCATCGACTGGTCGTTCCTCGACATCGGCCGCGTGCGTGCGCGCATGGCGGCGGCCGACGCGGACGCGGCCGGCGAGCTGGCGCGTTACCAGCAGTCGGTGCTGCTCGCGCTGGAAGACACCGAGAACGCGCTGGTGCGTTATGCCCGCGCGCGCGTGGAAGACCAGCACCTCGCGCAGGCCGCCACCGACAGCGCCACCGCCGCGCGGCTCGCACGCGTGCGTTACGACGCGGGCGCGGCGGACCTGTTCGAAGTGCTCGACGCCGAGCGCACGCGCCTGACCGCCGAGGAAGCCTTCGCCGATGCGCGCACGCGCAGCGCCAGTTCGGCCGTCGCGCTGTACAAGGCGCTGGCCGGCGGCTGGCCCACGCGCGTGCCGTTGCGCGAGGACGTCGCCGCGCGCTGACCCGCTCCACACGCTCCATCGCTCCCCCAGCCGACGGCCGGCGACGCCACGTTCCCTCCCCCGCATGGCGTCGCCGGTTGTTCGGTTCCTTCCGGATCCATGGCTGTTGTCAGCCCTTTGCGCCGCCAGCCTTCATCCCGTCTGGCGGCGCATTTTTTCTCCGCTCGCGCAGGGTGGAGTAGCATTTCCATCCCCCAGACACACCGAGTCCGTGCCATGGCGCAAGACGACAAGCCCTCCCGCGAACAGGCCGAGGCCGCCGTGCGCACGCTGTTGCGCTGGGCCGGCGACGATCCGGCGCGCGAAGGATTGCTCGACACGCCCAAGCGCGTGGCCAAGGCCTACCAGGACTGGTTCAGCGGTTACGGCGAGGACCCGGCCGACTATCTCAAGCGCACCTTCGAGGAAGTCGAGGGCTACGACGAGATGATCATCCTTCGCGACATCGAGTTCGAAAGCCATTGCGAACACCACATGGCCCCGATCATCGGCAAGGCGCACGTGGGCTACCTGCCCGACGGCAAGGTGGTGGGCATCAGCAAGCTCGCGCGCGTGGTGGAAACCTATGCGCGCCGCCTGCAGGTGCAGGAGAAGATGACGGCGCAGATCGCGCAGGTCATCCAGGAAGTGCTGCAGCCGCGTGGCGTTGGCGTGGTGATCGAAGGCGCGCACGAATGCATGACCACGCGCGGCGTGCACAAGCGCGGCGTGAGCATGGTGACCTCCAAGATGCTCGGCAGCTTCCGCGAGGACGCGCGCACGCGTGCGGAATTCCTGCAGTTCATCGACGTGGGCCCGGGCCGGTAAGCGATCCGCTTCGTCGTGAACGGGCTGCCCAACGCACCGTCGTGCGAACGCAATCGCGATCCCATCCTCGCGGTGCTGCAGCGCTGGTTCGCCGATCGGCGCAACGTGCTGGAAATCGGCAGCGGAACGGGGCAACACGCGGTGTACTTCGCCGCGGCGATGCCATGGCTGCGATGGCAGTGCAGCGATCGCGCGGAGAACCTTCCGGGCATCGCATCGTGGCTCGAACATGCGTCGTTACCCAATACGCCGGCGGCGGTCGGGCTGGATGTCGCGCGCGGTCCGTGGCCTCGCTCCGACATTGACGATGGACGCTTCGATGCGGCGTTCAGCGCGAATACGCTGCACATCATGGGCTGGCCGCAGGTCGAGGCGTTCTTCGCCGGACTCGATGGCGTGCTTAGCGCAGATGCGACGGTCGTGGTCTATGGACCCTTCAACTACGGCGGCGACTACACCAGCCAGAGCAATCGCGAGTTCGATGGCTGGTTGAAGGCGCGCGATCCGCAGTCGGCGATCCGGGATTTCGAAGCGGTGGATGCGCTTGCGCAGCGGATCGGGTTGCGGTTGGTGGAGGATGCCGCGATGCCGGCGAACAATCGTTGCCTCGTCTGGCGGCGCATGTAGCCCGGGGAAGCGAAGCGCACCCGGGTGAGCGTGACAGTCCCCGGGTGCGCTTCGCTTACCCGGGCTACGAAGGCGGGTATTGCGCACGCCGAGCGCATTGGCGCTACGTAGGATGGGTTTCGCGTTGCGAAACCCATCCTACGAAGACATTTCAACCTCAATCCCACACGGGTACCGCTCAAGCGATCTCCCGCCCCCGATACCACCGCCGATGCGCGAGTGCGAGCAGCTCGCGATCCTCGGGCGTGTCGCCATACGCGTGGACGACGGGGTAACGCGCCAGGTCGTAACGCTCGCGCACGCGGCGCGCCTTCTCCGCGCCGACGCACTGCGCGCCGAGGTAGCGGCCGGTCATCACGCCATCGCGCGATTCCAGCGAGGAACACAGCAGTTCCAGCCCGTGCTGCGCGCACCAGTGCGACAGGTACAGGTCGAAGGATCCCGACACGACGACGACCGTGTCGCCGCGTTCGCGATGCCATTGCAGGCGCGCCATCGCGTCCGGTCGCAGCTGCGCGGGCACGACGTGGCGCGCGAAGCGCTCGCCCGCGGCGTGCAGCTCGTGCTGCGATAAACCGCGGAAGGCGAAGTCGGTGATGCGTTCGCGGATCGCGTTGCCGCTGACGATGCCGGCCTTGTAGCCCACGAAGACCGGCGCGAGCACGACGCGGCCGATCATCAGCCGCCGCTTCGTCGTCGCCATGCGCACGAAGTCGGGCATCAGCTCGCGCGTGGTGATCGTTCCGTCGAAGTCGAAGAGGGCAAGGTCCACGCGGGATCGGCGTTACGCGCCCGTATCCGCGGCGACGGTGGTTTCCAGCGTCGGTTCGATGCGGCGCTGCGGCGTGCGGCGCGGCGCGAAGGTATTGCGCACCCGCTTGGACATGAGCAGGTAGGGCACCCAGATGCACGCGCTGGCCAGCGTCCGGATAAAGACCTGTACCTGACCGCTGGTGGCCTGCAGCTGCACGTTCGGAATCAGGCTCGCCCAATACATGTCGGCGGCGGTGAGGATCGGGCCGAAGACGAGCAGCGCGATCATCCAGCGTGGAAAGCGGGGGGCCTTGCGGAAGAACATCACCAGCAGCGTCAGCGATCCGCCCGCGAGCACGATGTTTCCGACCAGCTCGAAGATGATGAGCGGACCGAACAGCGGATGGTAGGCGTCGTCTCCCGGCGTCGTGATCTGCGTCCACGTGTCGCCGTTGAAGATCGCCATGAGCGTCATGAGCATCAGGCACCCGCTCAGCAACGTCATGATGAGCTTGATGGCGATGACGATCAGCCAGCCGCCCAGTCCTTCGGGTCCGGCGTTGCGCTCGTGTGGCGTCTGCGAGAACGTCAGCGGCTCGGCCTTCCAGGTCAGTTGCGACCGGCTGGACTGCGGCGGCTGGTAAGGGTTGGGTCGATCGGAGTCCGTTTCCATGCGCCGGAGCATATAGGCGCCCGGCCGCCGGAGGAAAGCACCCCCGGGCTAACCCCGATGCTCCAGCGCCAGGAACTCCGCCGACTGCATCTCGATCAACCGCGACGCCGTGCGCTCGAAGGCATGCGCGAGCTTCTGGCCGTTGTACAAGGCAGGCGGCGCGGCCGCGGCGGTGCAGACCAGGTTGACGTGGCGGTCGTAGAGTTCGTCGATCAGGTGCACGAAGCGCCGTGCGGGATCGTCGTTGCGGCCATCGAACAACGGAATGCCGCCAACCAGCACCGTGTGGTATTCGGTGGCGATCTCGATGTAGTCGCTCGCCGCGCGCGGGCCTTCGCACAGCGCGGCGAAGTCGAACCACGCATGGCCTTCGGCGAGCGCGCGCACAGGAATCTCGCGGCCTTCGATGATCAGCGGGCCTTCCTCGCGCGGGCAGGTGGCGGTGAGTTCGTGGAAGCGCTCGCGCAGCCATGCATCGGATGCGTCGTCCAGCGGCGCGCGATACACCGGCGAACGCGTCAGCGCACGCAGGCGGTAATCCTGCGCGCTGTCCAGGTACAGCACCTGGCAGTGCTTCTCGATCTGCGCGATCGCCGGCAGGAAGCTCGCGCGCTGCAGGCCGTCCTTGTAGAGGTTTTTCGGTTCGGTGTTCGACGTGGTGACCAGCACCACGCCTTCGGCGAACAGGCGTTCCATCAGGCGGCCGAGCAGCATCGCGTCGCCGATGTCGTTGACGAAGAATTCGTCGAGCACCAGCACGCGCAGGTCGCGGACCCATTCGCGCGCGATCGTCGCCAGCGGATCGCTCTGGCCCGCGTGCGCACGCAGCTGCGCATGGACTTCGCGCATGAAGCGGTGGAAGTGCGTGCGGCGCTTCCCACCTGTGGCCGGCGTCCTTCCCTCACCCCACCGTTCGCCCAGCGAACGGTCCCCCCCTCTCCCGCCTTGCGGGAGAGGGACGTCGGTGCGGCCTGCGGCCGCGACATCCCGCATGGGCAATGCGTCATAGAACAGGTCGATCAGGAACGTCTTGCCGCGCCCGACGCCGCCCCACAGGTAAAGCCCCAACGACGGCTCGGGTTTCCTTCCGAACAATCCGCCGAACAAACCCCGCTTCGGCGGATCGAGCAGCGCGGCATGGATGCGGTCCAGTTCGCGCAACGCGGGACGTTGCGCGGGATCCTCGTTCCAGTCGCCGCGCGCGACACCGGCGGAGTACAGCGTCGACGGCGTCGCCGCGCTCGTCGCGGCAATGGCATCGGCGCTCATGCCGACGCGGCGCCTTCGGATCTGCTGGGATGTTCCGGCGGCAGATACGGCTTGATGCCGTTCTTGATCGCGCCGCGCAGGTCCATCAGGCGGCGATGGAAGAAGTGGCTGGTCTCGGGCATCTTCACCAGCTCCATCGGCTGGTCGAG
>Ga0209676_1001981_pt1 | contig 16305 bp, 15 predicted proteins | sample AraplaCvi_mLB_r2_FD_184282 | JGI IMG/M metagenome (GOLD analysis project Ga0209676, IMG submission 184282) | Arabidopsis root microbial communities from North Carolina, USA - plate scrape MF_Cvi_mLB_r2 (SPAdes) (version 2) | ecosystem: Host-associated > Plants > Roots > Endosphere | place: USA...
TGCGCGGCGATGGTCGCCCGGATCAGCTCGCGGTCTTCGGCCGTGATGTGCAGCGAATCCTTGCGCAGGATCGGGATCACGTTGAAGCGGAACGCCACGCCCAGTTCGCGCAGGATGCCGCCGATCTGCGGCTCGCCGATCTGGTAGTCCGACTTGTCGTCGAAGTAGATCTTGTCGATCGTGCCGCCGGTGGTGACGATGCAGAGCTGGTCCATCGAAGTGCGCGCGCTGTGGATTGCGCGCAATTGTACAGGCGCTACGCCTTCTTCTTTGCGAACCGCGCCCGCAGCCCGGGCAGGCTCGCGGCGAAGATGACCACCAGCGCCAGCAGGACTTCGGCCAGCGCGAAGCCGCGTTCGGCGGGCCGCGACCAGGCGACCATCACGCCATGGCTGAACCACGCCAGCCCCAGTACGCCGGCCCAGAACGGCGCCGTCCGCCTGCGGCGCAGGACGCCCATCGCCAGCGCCAGCGGCGGGAAGGCGAAGACCAGCAGTTCGGCGACGGGCGAGGGGTGTGGCCCGAACCAGGCGATGAACAGCGCCGCCAGCGCGAGCAGCCCGATCACCAGCACGTGGCGGGCGTTCACGACGACACCTTCGCGACCAGCGTCGCCAGCCGGCGACCGAGCGCGCGTGCGAGCTGCGCTTCCTCGTCGGTCGGTTGCGGATCGTCGGAATTGCCGGCCACGTGCGACGCGCCGTACGGCGTGCCGCCGCTGCGCGTGGTGCTCAGCGCCGGCTCGGTGTAGGGAATGCCCATCAGCACGCAGCCGTGGTGCAGCAGCGGGACCATCATCGTCAGCAGCGTGGATTCCTGGCCGCCGTGCATGGTCGCGGTGGAGGTGAACACCGCTGCCGGCTTGCCGACCAGCGTGCCGCTGGTCCATTCGCCGACCAGGCCATCGAGCCAGTACTTCACCGGCGCGGCCATGTTGCCGAAGCGCGTCGGGCTGCCCAGCGCCAGGCCGGCGCATTCGACCAGGTCGCGCGGCTCGACGTAGGGCGCGCCGTCTTCGGGCACCGGCGGCGCGGCCGACTGGGTCACCGCCGACACCGGGGGCACGGTGCGGATGCGCGCGGACATGCCGTCGACCTCGCCGATGCCGCGCGCGATCTGCCGCGCCAACCGCGCCACCGAACCGCCGCGGCTGTAATAGAGCACCAGGATCTCGGGCATCGCGTCCTCCTCATCGAGACGGGAAGGATAGTGGGAGCGGGGAGCGGTGTGGAAACCAGAGCGTTGCGAGCGCATGGGGACGTCGATGCCGTCTCTTTGTCGCCCCTCACCCCAACCCCTTTCCAATGGGAGAGGGGCTGGACGCTGACTCCGCAGCGCAGTCCCATCGGTTACCCTCCGCCGAATGGAGCCACTGGATTCCCTGTATCGCTGGAGCGAACGCGCGCGCGACCGCGCCCGCGTGGGCACGTTCTTCCGTTTCCTCGCGCGGCGCTTCCTCGAGGACAACCTGTTCCAGGCCGCAGGCGCGCTGGCCTACACGACGGTGTTCGCGCTGGTGCCGCTGTCGATGGTGGTCTTCGGGGTGCTCTCGGCGTTCCCGGTGTTCGGCGAGTGGAGCGACCGGCTGAGCGATTACATCTTCTCGAACTTCGTGCCGAGCGCGGCGCGGTCGGTCGAGGCCTACCTGAAGCAGTTCTCGGCCAACGCCGGCCAGCTCACGGCAGCCGGCGTGATCGCGCTGGTGGTATCGCTGCTGATCACGCTCAACGGTGTGGAGTCGGCGTTCAACCGCATCTGGCGCGTGGAGTCCGCGCGGCCGCGCATCGGCCGCTTCCTCGTCTACTGGACGGTACTGACGCTGGGCGCGCTGATGGCCGCCGCGAGCCTGGCGCTGTCGGCGAAATTCTTCGCGATGTCGATGTTCGAGACCGACGCCGGCCGCACGCTTCAGACGCTGATGCTGCGCCTGTCGCCGATGACGCTGGAGTGGCTGGCGTTCGCGGCGATCTACCGCGTCGTGCCGCATCGCACGATCCACTGGCGCCACGCGTTCGCCGGCGCGGCGCTGGCGGCGGTGCTGTTCGAGATCGTGAAGTGGGGCATCGGCCTGTACCTTGGCAACTTCAATTCGTATTCGAAGATCTACGGCACGCTCGCGTTCGTGCCGATCTTCCTGCTGTGGATCTACCTGAGCTGGGTCGCGATCCTGCTTGGCGCGTCGCTGGCCTCGTCGATGTCGGAGTTCCGCTACCAGCCGGTCGGCATGCGCCTGCCGCTGGGTTTCGAGATCTACGGCCTGCTGCGCCTGCTCGCGCGCTTCAACGACAGCCGCAAGCAGGGCCGCGGCCTGCACAGCGACGAGATCGAGGAAATGGAGCCGATGCTCACCGATGCGCTGGTGCAGCAGATGCTCGCGCAACTCAACACCATCAACGTCGTGCGCCGCGCCGAAACCGGCGAGTGGCTGCTCACGCGCAACCTGGACGAACTCTCGCTGGCCGAGTTGTACGAAGCCTGCCAGCTGCGCATCCCGGTGACCGAGGCGGTGCTGCCGTGCCGCGACGATGCACTGGGGCGCTCCGCGATCGCCGCGCTCGACGAACTGCGCCTTCCCCTGCGCGAGCTGCTCAAGCGGCGCGCGTCCTCCATCCAATCCGACGAGGTCTGACATGCACAGCCGCGCGAACCCGCGTTCCTTTCTTGCCGCTGCCGTCGTCACGGCCGCGCTGCTGGCCGGCTGCCAGAAGGACAAACCCGCCGACACCGATCTCGCCGCGCCGCAGACCCCGTCCGACACCGGCGCCCTGACGCTGCCGCAGACGGCCGATCATCCGCTAAGCGAAGGCGGCGTGGAGGTGCCCAAGCTCGTCATCGCCACCGTCGACGGCAAGCAGTACGACCTCGCAACGCGCCGCGGCAAGTGGGTCGTGGTGAACTTCTGGGCGACGTGGTGCAAGCCGTGCCTCAAGGAAATGCCCGAGCTCTCGGCGCTCGATGCGATGCGCGAACACGTCGAGGTGCTCGGCCTCGCGTACGAGGACATCAGCGCCGACGACATGAAGGTGTTCCTCAAGCTGCATCCAGTGGTGTATCCGATCGCGGTCGTCGACACGTTCAATCCGCCGGCCGATTTCGCCACGCCGCGCGGTTTGCCGATGACCTACCTGATCGCGCCCGATGGCCGCGTCGCCGACAAGTTCCTCGGCCCGGTCACTGCGAAGGACATCGAAGCGGCGATAGCGAAAGCAGGCGGCCCGCAGGCGACCGGTCAGTTATGAGCGCCGCGCGCTTCGTGGTGAGCGGCAAGGTGCAGGGCGTGTTCTTCCGCGCGTCCGCCCGCGATCGCGCGCAGGCGCTGGGGCTGCGCGGTTTCGCGAAAAACCTGCCCGATGGCCGCGTCGAAGTGCTCGCCGCCGGCGATGACGCGGCCATCGACGAACTCGCCGCCTGGTTGCGCGAAGGCCCGCCGATGGCGCGCGTGGACGACCTGGAGCGCATGCCGGCGCGCGACGACGAAGCCGGCGAGGGTTTCGTCACCGGCTGAGCCCGGTTCGGTTTTGTGAGGCCCGGTTTCACCGAACCTGCCGGACACTGACTGCGCGACGACCACGCCGGTCGCCACGGATCGAGGGATCGCTCCATGGAACAGGCCCCGGTGCCGCGCGCGCATGCGACGCGGACACAGCGACGTTTGAGTCTCGCGGTACACACCGCGCTTCGGAATCGGCGAAAAGATTGGGCAGGCGCCCTCCTGTTCGCGTGCGCGCCGCCCGCGCTGGCGATCGGGCCGGGCGCGATCACCGGGCCGGTCAACGTCACGGATGGTTCCGAACAGGTCGTGGTCAGCGGCACGACCGTGACGTCGACCGGAAGCAATACAGGTGCCAACGTCACCAACGGCACGCTGCGCATCGACTCGTCGATCGGCGGTTCCGGCGCGATCCGCTTCATCACCGCCAGCGGCAACGCGCTGCAGGCCAGCGGGACGGGCCAGATTGTCACGACGGGATCGCTTGCGCTGACGACCACCAGCGGTCATGCAGTGCTCGCGAACGGAGCCAATGCGTTCGTGTCGCTGACCGGCGCGAACATCGTCGGCAGCGGCGTCGGCGGCGGGCTGATCGCAATCGGGGGGCGCATCGACGCGTCCGACAGCGCATACCTCAACAACGCGACCGCATCCAATCCCGTGTTGAACGGGCAGGGCGCCATCGCCGAAAGCGGCGGGCGCATCAACCTGCTGGGCAACGTCAGCATCGAGTCGCGCGCGACGCAGGCCGTCGGGCTAGGCGCATCGGGGGCGGGCAGCGTCATCACCGTATCCGCACCGACACTGCTGACCTTGAGCGGCGGCAACGCGATGGGCGTGTATCTGCACGACGGCGGCCAGTTGAACCTGCCCACCGGCTTCAACATCCGGATGTCCGGCACGGGCGGCGTGGGCGTCACGGTGGACAACACCACCGCCACGCTCGCCAGCGGGCTGACGCTCGATTTCCCCACCTCTCCCGCGTCAGTCGGCACGACGTCGAACTCCGGTCTGGGCGTGATCGCCGTAAACAACGCCGACGCCTCGTTCTCGAACCTCACCGTCCAGGGTCCCGGCCTCGGTGCCGGCGTGTGGGCCTTGTCAGGCAGCCAGGGGGCCGGCGGCAATACGTCCGCCGATGCCACCGTCAGGATCACCGGCAACAGCCGGATCGCGCTCGGCGACGTCTACGTCAGCAACAACGAAACGCACAACCCGGCGTATCGCATCCTGTCGCCGTCGAGCCCGAACCTCGTCAATGCCAACCCCTCGCTCGGGCCTTCCTTCCAGGCGTTCGCCGCGAGCCAGATCGCCGCGCTGCGCGCCAGCACCGGCAACGGCGGCGGAACCGCCGATGCGCAGGCGCTGATCGTCAGCAACGGGACGACGATCACCGTGCCCACCATCACCGGTGTGGGCGCATACGCGGGGCAGAACGGTGCGGGCGACAGTCGCATCGAACTGACCAACAACACCATCACTACGACCGGCACCAATTCGCGCGGCCTGATGGTGATTTCCAACGGCACGATCGACGCCACCGGCACCACGGTGAACACCTCCGGCGGCAGCGGGGCGTTGCGACTGGAAACCTTCACCGCGCCGGGCGTCATCAACCTGACGAACAGCACCGTGCGCGCGACGGGCGCGAACACGCGCGGCATCTCGTCCACGGGCCTGGGCGCTGCGAACGTCAATCGCGTCACGATGAGCGGCGGCACGCTGTCGAGCCAGTCGGGCGTGACCATGGTGGCCGACGGGCTTTTCGACATGGCGATGTCGAACGGTGCGAGCGTGAGCACCGACGCCACGTACGTGCTGTATTCGGTGGCGCGCACGTCGGGTACGCAGACGCTGGTGAACCTCGGGCTCACCGGCAACAGTCGCCTGCGCGGCGACGCCTACGCCGATGTCGGCGCAGAGACGAACATCTCGCTGGCCGACCGGTCGCAATGGAACGGCGCGGCGTACCGCGTGACCGACGTGACCGTCGATGCGAGCAGCCAGTGGACCGTCACTGCCGATTCGTTGCTGACCGGCGACCTGAGGAACACCGGCATGGTCGCGTTCGCGCCGCCGGTGAACGGCAATTTCAAGCGGCTCGCCACGCACAACTACTTCGCCGGCAGCGGCACGCTCGCGGTGAACACCTTCCTCGACACGGACGGCTCGCCATCGGATGTGCTGATCATCGACGGCGGTCAGGCGACGACCGGGACCGCGAGCCTGATGGTCGCGAACGCCGGCGGCGCCGGTGCGCTGACGTCGGGCGACGGCATCCTGGTGATCGATGCCGTCAACGGCGGCATCACCGGTACCAACGCGTTCGCGCTCGGCTCGCTCGTGCTCGCCGGCGCATACGAATACACCTTGCAGCGCGGCAGTCGTGACGGTTCCAGCCCGTCGAACTGGTACCTGCGCTCCACGCTGGACTGCACGCTCGATCCGTCCGCGCCGGGCTGCGACATCCCGCCCGACCCGCCGCCGCCCGATCCCGATCCGCCGGATCCGGACCCGCCGGACCCGCCGCCGACGCCCCCGGATCCACCCGAGCCGCCGACACCGCCCACGCCGCCGGATCCCCCGGTGCCGCCGACGCCGACGCCGCCGGATCCGCCCACGCCGTTCCCGCCGGTGCCGAACTATCGCGCCGAAGTGTCGTTGTACGCCGCGTTGCCGGCGATGGCGCTGCGCTTCGGCTGGACGACGCTGGGCAACCTGCACGAGCGCGTCGGCGAGGAAGAACAACTACGCGACCGCGACGACCTGCAATCGCGCACGTCGTTCAACGGCGCGTGGGTGCGCGTGATCGCCGAGGACGGCGACGTCGAAGGCGACCGTCGCGGCATCCTCGGCACGGGACCGAAGTACGACTACGACGTGCTTGCGCTGCAGGTGGGCACCGACGTATGGCGCGAACAGCACGACGACGACCATCGCGACCACGCGGGCCTCTACGTCGGGCAGGGGCGCATCAAGAGCGAAGTGACGCACTACAACCGCCTGCGCGTGGGCAAGGACAAGGTCGAAGGCACGTCGCTCGGCGGATACTGGACGCATTTCTGGCCCTGCGGCAGCTACGTCGACACCGTCCTGCAGGGCACCTGGAGCGACATGGAATCGCATTCGGTGCGGGGCCTGCGCCTGAAGTCCGACAGCTTCGGCTGGGCGGCGTCGGTCGAAGGCGGCATGCGGCTGAAGTGCGAACGCGCCGAGGAGGAATCGCGCTTCGAACCGCAGGCGCAGATCGTCTACCAGCGCGTGGACGACTTCGAGGGCGACGACGTCGTTGCGCAGGTGCGCTTCCGCGACGCCGAATCGCTCGCCGCACGCCTCGGCGTGCGCTGGACCCGCGACTGGCGGCTGGAGCCGGCCAGCGACGGCGCGCCGCGCCTGATGAGCGGCTGGCTGCGCGCGAACGTGTGGCACGAGTTCAAGGGCGAGCCGTTGACGCTGTTCTCCTCGGGCAACGGCGACCTGCCGTTCCAGGCCGACATTTCCGGCACGTGGTGGCAGTTGAGCGCCGGCATGACGCGGGAGCTCGGTCGCACTACGTCGCTCTACGCGAACATCGGCTACCAGCGCAGTTTCGGCGGCAACCGCTTCGACGCGTGGGACGGCAAGCTCGGGCTGCGCTGGAACTGGTGAACGCTCACTCGGCGTCGTCGTCGTCCGGGACGATCGGCTTGATCACCGAGTAGCGTTCCTTCTTTGGCTTGCCTTCCAGCGGCGGGAACTCGATGCAGTGCTCCGGCGTGCGCTTGTCCGGGACGCGCGAGAGCAGGTCGCGGATCAGCGCGAGCCGGCCGCGACGCTGGTCGTTGAAATCCACCAGCGTCCACGGCGCGTGCTCGGTGTGCGTGGCCTTGAGCATCGCCTCGCGCGCCTTGGTGTAGTCGTCGTAGTGCTCGCGCGAGGCGGCATCGATCGGCGAAAGCTTCCAGCGCTTGAGCGGATCCTGCAGCCGTTCGGCGAAGCGTTCCTCCTGCTTGGCCTGGTCGCAGCACAGCCAGTACTTGAACAGCAGCACGCCGTCGTCGACGAGCAGCTGTTCGAACACCGGCGTCTGGCGCAGGAAGGTGCGCACCTGTTCGGCGTCGGCGTAGCCCATGACGCGCTCGACGCCGGCGCGGTTGTACCAGCTGCGGTCGAACAGCGCGATCTCGCCACCCGCCGGCAGGTGCGGCACGTAGCGCTGGAAGTACCACTGGGACTGTTCGCGTTCGGTGGGCTTGGGCAGCGCGACGATGCGGCACTGGCGCGGGTTGAGGTGTTCGGCGATGGCCTCGATCGCGCCGCCCTTGCCGGCGGTGTCGCGGCCTTCGAACAGCACCACCAGCCGCTTGCCGGTGTCGCTCAGCCAGCGCGCCATCTCGACCAGTTCGATCTGCAGCGGCTCCAGTGCCGCTTCGTATTCCTTGCGCTTGAGCTTGGCCATTACGTCGTGCTCCGGCGGGTGCGGGCGCGCGACGTGCCGCCCGCGTTGGACTTCGGCGTACTGCGGCGACGCGTGCCCGCCATGCTGCGTGCGACTTCCAGCAGCGCGCCCTGCTGGCGCGTGTCGAGCGCGCGATACGCGGCGAGCAGATCGTGTTCGCCCTGCGTGCGCGCCGGATCCAGCGTGCTCGCGAGTTCCGACAGCAGCGCGCCAGCCGGCACGCCGAACGCGCGCGCCAGTGCGTCGAGCTGTTCGCGGCCGGGAAGCTTCTCGCCGCGAAGCCAGGCGCTCACCGTCGCAACGCCGGCGCGCGGGATCGCGGTGGCGATATCGGCGGCGCTCATGCCGCTGGCCTTGGCGAGCAAACGCAGGGTGGTGTCCAGCGACATGTCTCACTCCGGCTTGATGTGGATCGAACAGCGACGACGGTGACGCCGCGCCGGTGACGCGCGCGTCAGCGCTCGCGCAGGCGCGGACGCAGCGTCGCGAGGTTGCAGGGTTTCGTGCGCGAATCCAGCTGCGCGCGGATGATCTTCTCCCACGCGGTGCGGCAGGCCGACGTCGACCCCGGCAGTGCGAACACGAACGTGCCGTTCGCCAGACCGGCGAACGCGCGCGACTGCAGCGTCGAGGTGCCGATCTCGTCGAAGCTCACCGCGCGGAACAGTTCGCCGAAGCCGTCCATCTGCTTGTCGAGCAGCGGAAGCAGCGCCTCGGGCGTGGAATCGCGGCCGGTGAAACCGGTGCCGCCGGTGACGAGCACGCCGTCGACGTTCTCGTCGGCGATCCAGCGCGATACCACGGCGCGCAGCTGGTAACGATCGTCCTTGAGCAGGGCGCGTTCGGCCAGGCGATGTCCGGCCTCGGCAAGCGACTGCACGAGGTAATCGCCCGAACTGTCCTCGGCCGGCGTCCTCGTGTCGGACACGGTGAGCACGCACAGGTTGAGCGGGATGAGGTCGGCGGTGGCGGTCATGGGGGCAGGGTACTCCTACGTACTGGAGGAACGCGCCATGCGCTGCACGGCGTCGGTGAAATCCCGCGCGAAGCCCGCCATGTCGAACAGGCCGCTCTCGCGACGACGTTGCGCGAGCTGCGCACGCAGGGCCTGCAACGACGCCGGATCGCGGCCGAGCGCGACGGCCCGCGCGACGAAGGCCTCGTCGCTGTCGACGTTCATCGCGTCCAGGCCGAGATGGTGGTTCAGGCTGCCGGCGACGCGCGCGGCGAACGTCGCGCCCGGTCGCGTCAGCACCGGGCAGCCGGCCCACAGCGCATCGGATGCAGTGGTGTGCGCGTTGTACGGTTCGGTGTCGAGGAACAGGTCCGCGTGCTGCAGGCGAGCCATGTACGCGGCGTGCGGCTGCTTGGGCATGAACACTAGGCGCTGCGGGTCCACGCCGCTGGACTGGGCGGCCGCATGCAGGCGGGCATCCGCGTGTCCCGGACCCGACAGCAGCCACAGCACGCTGCCGGGTGCCTCGCGCAACACGGCGAACGCACGCGTCATGCTGCGGGGGTTGAGCTTGTAGCTGTTGTTGAAGCAGCAGAACACGACCGCGTCGTCGGGCAGCCCGCATTCGGCGCGCGAAGGCGGGGGCAGGATGGCACGCGTCGTGTCCGACGGCTGGAAGCAGCGCGGCAGCCGCACGACGCGTTCGCTGAAATCGCGCTCGATGCCGTCCGGCAGCACGAATGCATCGGCCAGCATGAAGTCGATCCACGGCGCGCCGGACGTGCCGGGATAGGCGAGCCAGTTCACCTGCACGCGCGCCGGACGCATCGCGAGCACTTCCGGCGTGCCGCCGCCGCCCCAGCCACGCAGGTCGAACAGCACGTCGATGCCGGCGTCACGTATGCGCTGCGCCACCCGCGCATGCGGCTGCTGCGCGACGTCGTGCAGCGCGTGCGCTGCGGCCTGCAGGCGCGCGCGGATCGGGCTGCCATCGTCGGCATTCAGTGCGAACAGGTGAACGTCCAGTTCGTCGAGTTCGCGCAGCTGCTCGAACAGCGCGGCGGTCAGCAGTCCGGTGGGATGCGCGCCGAATCCGTTCGATAGGAAACCCACGCGAAGGCGCTCGTGCGTGCGCGGCGGCGCGGGCGGCATCGGGCGTATCTGGCGGGCGAGCATGTCGGCGCGAAGGCGCGCGCAGCGCAGCTGTTCGGCGGCGCTGGCGTCCTCGCTCAGGAAGGCGAACGGCTCGACCGACGCCGTGCCGTCATTCACCGCGGCACGCACCTGCGCGGCGAGGGCGTCGAGATCGCGCCAGTCGCACAGCTTGCGCCGCCACGCCAGCAGGTACGCAGCGATCTGCGGCTCCTGCGGCGCAAGCGCATGCGCGCGGGCATACGCGTCGGACGCGGCTTCGGCTTCGCCGACGTCCTCCAGCACGTGGCCGAGCCACAGCGCGACGCCGGGGTGATCCGGTGCATTCGTGGCCGCGGCGCGCAGGCTCGCCGCAGCGTCGCTCTTGCGACCGAGCATCCACTGCGCACGGCCGAGGCGCGCAAGCGCTTCCGGATGCCCGGGACGCAGCGTGAGCGCGCGCCGCGCCGCGAATTCGCCAGCGATCGCGTCGCCACGATCGAGTTCGTGTTCGGCCAGCAGGATCCATGCGAAGCCGTCGCCCGGATTGCGCTCCAGTGCGCGGCGCAGCTCGATGCGTGGATCGACGGCGTGGTTCATGCGTTCGAATGCGCCGTGAAGGACAGCGAGTACCACTGCGTGTCCGCTTCTTCCCAGCCCGCGCCGCGATAGAGCGAACGGGCGGTGGCGTTGTCGCGCGTGGTTTCCAGCACGATGCCGACCGCGCCGTCGTTTTGCGCGAACGCGGCGGCGGCATCGAGCAGGGCGCGGCCCGCACCGCTGCGACGCGCGCCGGCATCGACGTAGAGATCGTTGAGGATCCACAGTCGCCCGGTTCGCACGGACGAGAACATCGGATAAAGCTGGGTGAAGCCGACGGCACGGCCTTCGTCGGTGGCGAGCAGGATCACCGACTCGTCCGCGCGAAGTCGTGCTTCGAGGAACCCGCGACCGCGCGCTTCATCGGACGGCTGTTCGTAGAAACGACGGTAGGCGTCGAACAGCGGTACGACGGCGTCCAGGTCGTCCAGCGTGGCGCGTTTGATCGCGAGGGGCATGGGGCGTGTCCGTGCTCGGGAGTTTCGCGATTGTAGTCAACGCGTGAGGGTGCGCCCTGACGTCGATCGTATCGGTGCACGGTTTGGGGTTTGCCCTGACCGTCTCCCCGCAGGCGGGAGGGCTGAAGCAGGATCAACTTTCCTGCGTCAGCCGCGCCAGTTCGTCGGCCTGGTGCTCGTGCTGCAGGCGCGCGACGAGCTCGTCCAGGTCGCCCTGGATCACGTTCGGCAGGTCGTACAGCGTCAGGCCTTCGACGCGATGGTCGGTGATGCGGCCCTGCGGGAAGTTGTAGGTGCGGATGCGCTGGCTGCGGTCACCGCTGCCGACCTGCAGCTTGCGCATCGACGCCTGCGCCGCCGCGGCCTTCGCCGCCTGCGCTTCGGCCAGGATCGCGGCCAGGCGCTTCATCGCCTTGTCGCGGTTCGCGTGCTGGCTGCGTTCGGTCTGGCTTTCGACCACGACACCGCTGGGCACGTGCGTGATGCGGATCGCCGATTCGGTCTTGTTGACGTGCTGGCCGCCCGCCCCGCTGGAGCGGAACGTGTCGACCTTGAGGTCGGCGAGATTGATCTCGATCGGCTCGCCTTCGGCTTCCAGCGGGATGATCGCCACCGTCGCAGCCGAGGTGTGGATGCGGCCCTGCGATTCGGTTTCCGGCACGCGCTGCACGCGATGCGTGCCCGATTCGAATTTCAGCTTCGAATAGGCGCCGCGGCCTTCCACGCGCGCGATGACTTCCTTGAAGCCGCCGTGTTCGCCTGGGCTGCCCGATTCGATTTCGACCTTCCAGCCCTGCCGTTCCGCGTAGCGCGCGTACATGCGGAACAGGTCGCCGGCGAAGATCGCCGCTTCGTCGCCGCCGGTGCCGGCGCGCACTTCCAGGTACAGGTCGCCTTCGTCTCGCGGGTCCTTCGGGATCAGGTGCGCGAGCAGTTCGGCGTCGAGGCGCTCAAGGCGTTCCTGCGCGGCGGCAATTTCGTCCTGCGCGAGTTCGGCGAGTTCGGGGTCATCGCGCATTGCCTGCGCAGCGGCCAGGTCGTCCTTCGCCTGTGCTTCGGCCTTCAGCGCGTTCGCTACCGGTTCAAGCTGGGCGAACTCGCGTGAGAAGCGGCGGAAGCGGTCCGCATCGCCGATGACGCCGGGATCGGACAGCAGGCGTTCGAGTTCGTCGCGGCGTTCGGCGAGGGCTTCGAGTTTGCGGCGCAGGCTGGGTGTCATGGGCGAAAACCGGTGCGAGGAACGAAAGGCGGGCGAAGCGGACGCGGGTGTGCGTCGCTAGGCCTCGCGCTTTTCGTGTCCTTCGACCGGGCTTTCGTTGCGCGCGATGTCGCCCTCGGCGAAGAGCTTTTCCGCCGCGCGCGCCAGTTCCGCGTTGCCGGTGAGCGCCGCCTCGCGCAGGGCGATCGTCGGCGCGTGCAGCAGGCGGTTGGTCAGCGTGTGCGCGAGGTAGTTCAGCACTTCGGCCGGATCCTGGCCGGCGGCGAGCTGCTGCTGTGCGCGCGAGAGCACGTCGGCCTTCGCCGCCTCGCCGTGCGCGCGCAGGCGCTTGAGCGGCTCGGTGCGCGTGCTGGCGACCATCGTTTCGGTGAAACGCGCAACCTGCAACTCGACGATCGCCTCGGCTTCCGTCGCGGCTTCGCGGCGGCTACGGCGGTTGTCCTCGATGGCGCGTTCCAGGTCGTCGACCGTGTAGAGGAACACGTCTTTTAGCTCGGCCACGTCGGGCGCGATGTCGCGCGGCACGGCCAGGTCGAGCAGCAGCATCGGCCGGTGCTTGCGCGTGGCGAGCGCGGCGGCGACGTGCGGGCGCTGCAGGATCGGATCGCGGCTGGCGGTGGCGGAAATCACCACGTCCGCCTCGCCCAGGTGTTTGTCGATCTCGCTCAGCGGCAGCGCGAAGCCGCCATGGCGACTGGCCAGTTCCTGCGCGTGGGCGAGCGTGCGGTTGGCGACGAGCAGCCGCTTGGCGCGCGCCTGCACGAGGTGGCGCGCGGCCAGCTCGATGGTCTCGCCGGCGCCGATCATCAGCACCGTGGAGTCTTCCAGCCGGGCGAAGGATTCCTGCGCCAGGCGCACCGCGGCGGAAGCGACCGACACCGGATTGGCGCCGATGCGCGTGTCGGTGCGCGCGCGCTTGGCGGTGGTGAAGGCGTGCTGGAACAGGCGGTCGAGCTGGCTGCCAAGCGTGCCGGCGTGGCGCGCGGTGGCCCAGGCGTCCTTCACCTGGCCGAGGATCTGCGGCTCGCCCAGGACCAGCGAATCGAGCCCGGTCGCGACGCGGAACAGATGGCGCACCGCGTCGGCGTCGCGATGACGGTAGAGATAGGCGTGCAGATCGCCGATGTCGTCCGGATGCGTGGCGAGCCAGTCGGCCAGCGCCTGGCCGTCGTCGTTCGAAACGGCGTAAAGCTCGGTCCGGTTGCAGGTGGAGAGCAGGGCGACTTCCTGCACCTGCGGGAGCGTCTTCAGGGCATCCAGCGCGGCCGGTACCGCCTCGGCCGAAAACGCCACGCGCTCGCGCAGGCTGACCGGCGCGGTCTGGTGATTGATGCCTAGTACGAACAAACTCATTGACGCCGGACCTTCGTTCAGGTGCTTGCGATAAGCTGCTGGCTACCCGGAGGCCGATATTCTACCGGCCCCGTTCCGTCCCGGCTTCCATCAGGCCCGTTCGAATGCCCGCTGCCTCGCGCACGCTCTGTTTCGCCCTTGTCGCCGCCCTCGTCTTCACGCCGCTGCTCGCGGCCGAGAAGGCGTCACCCACCTCTCCGGACGATCCCACCAGCGCCTCGCTGGAAGCCCTGCTGGCGGGCGAGTTCGCGCTGCAGTCCGGGCGCCTGGACGACGCCGCGCAGGCCTACCTGGACGCCGCCCGGCAGGCCGACGATGTCGCCCTCGCCGAGCGTGCGACCCGCATCGCCTTGCTCGCGAAGGACGACAAGCGTGCCGCGCAGGCGCTGGACCTGTGGCGCAAGCAGGGCGGGGAAGGGTTGAACCTGGCCGCCGCCGAAGCCGTGCTGGCCATCCGCCGCGGCAACGAGCGCGAGGCCCGCAAGCACCTCACCGAACTGCTGCAGACCCCCGGCGACGCCGGCTGGCGTCAGGCGCTGGGCGTGCTGTCCGGTGGTGCGCGCGATCCGAAGCAGGCGGCGCGCCTGCTCGACAAGCTCGTCGACAGCGGCCGCATCCCGAACAAGCTGCAGGCGTGGCTGGCCTTCGGCGGACTGGCGCAGGCGCTGGAGCAGCCGGAGCTCGTCGAGCGCATCGTGGCCGAAGTCGTGGAGCGCTTCCCGGGCGAGGCGCGCGTGGGCCTGCTCCGTGCGAGCCAGCTCCGCGAGAACGGAAAGACCGACGAGGCCCGCAAGCTGCTCGAATCGCTTGCCGCACAGGCCGGCGACGACGCCGAGCTGCGTCGTGCGATCGCCGACGAATACCACCGCATGGCCGATTACGCCGCCGCCGAGGCCGTGCTGGCGAAGGGCCCGCAGGACGACCAGAGCTACTCGCTGCGCGCGGCGCTGCTCGCCCAGGCCGAAGACAAGACCTCGCTCGCGCGTCTGTACGACGAACTGCGCGCACGCTCGAACGATCCGGATCCGCAGCGCCGCCTGTTGCTCGGCCAAATCGCCGAATTCCTCGAGCGCTACGACGAGGCGCTGGCGTGGTATCGCGGAGTTCCCGGCGGCGGCCAGCGCTGGTCCGCACGCCTGCGCGCGGCGAACGTGCTTCACGAACTCAAGCGCGGCGACGAAGCGTACAAGTCGCTGCGCGAACTGCAGTCCGATGCCTCGGCCGACGACGAAGCGCGCCGCGACGCCTATCTGCTGGAAGCCTCGCTGCGTTCCAAGGACGACGATGCCACCGGTGAGATGGAAGCCTTCGCGCGTGGACTGGCGGCCTTCCCGGACGATCCGGAAATTCTCTACGCGCGCGGCCTGAGCTGGGAGCGCCGCGACGACATCCCGCGCGCCGAGGCCGACCTTCGCAAGATCCTCGTAGCCGAGCCCGACAACGTCGCCGCGCTCAACGCGCTGGGTTACACGCTGGCCGATCGCACGACGCGCTACCAGGAAGCGCTGCAGCTGATCGAGCGCGCGCGCACCGCCGAACCGGATAACGCCGCGATCATCGACAGCTATGGCTGGGTGCTCTATCGCATGGGCCGCAAGGAAGAGGCGCTGGTCGAACTGCGTCGCGCGCTGACCTTGCAGAAGGATGCGGAAATAGCCTCGCACGTGGGCGAGGTGCTGTGGTCGCTGGGTCGTAAGGACGAGGCGCGCAAGTACTTCGAACAGGCCCGCAAGATCGATCCCGACAACCGCTCGCTTAAGCGCGCGCTGGAGAAGACCGGCGCATGAGGCTTCGCAACCTTTTTGCGCCGCTGTTGGCTGCGGTGCTGCTCGCCGGTTGCGTCTCGCAGCCGACCCGTGTGCCGTCCGTGCCCGTCGACGAGGCCCAGGCGCGCGCGCAGGACGAGCGTCGTGCGGCGCTTGCCGACTGGTCGCTTTCCGGGCGAATTGCGGTGTCGAATGGCAAGCAGGGCGGAAGCGGGCGCATCGACTGGCAGCAGTCGGGCGATCGCTACGCCGTGTCGCTCAGCGCGCCGGTGACCCGCCAGAGCTGGCGCCTGAGCGGCGACGATAGCGGCGGCCGCTTGGAGGGCATCGAGGGTGGGCCGCGCGAAGGCGCCGACATCGAGGCGCTGCTGCGCGAGACCACCGGCTGGAACATCCCCGTGCGCGCGCTGGCCGACTGGGTTCGCGGCGTGGGCGCCGACCCGAGCCGTTTCGGCGAAGCCCGGATCGTCTACGGCGAAGGTAATCGTCCGGTCCGGCTGGCGCAGGCCGGCTGGGTCATCGACTACGCGCAGTGGCAGCCGGAGGCAGCTGCCGCGCCGGGACCGGTCCTCCCGGCGCGCCTGACCGCGACGCAGGGCAACGCCAAGGTGCGGCTGATCGTCGACGAGTGGAAGCCGGGCGCCTCGCCATGAGCGACGCCGATCAGGCGGCGGCGTGGACCTCCTGGCCCGCGCCCGCCAAGCTGAACCTGTTCCTGCGGATCACCGGCCGCCGTGACGACGGCTACCACCTGCTCCAGACGGGGTTCCGCATCCTGGAGTGGGGTGATTCGGTTCGACTTCGCGTCCGCGAGGACGGTCAAATCCGGCGGCACGGGCCTTCAGTGCCCGGCGTCGATGAGGCCGACGATCTGACGGTTCGTGCGGCGAAGATG
>Ga0209676_1001985_pt1 | contig 16259 bp, 8 predicted proteins | sample AraplaCvi_mLB_r2_FD_184282 | JGI IMG/M metagenome (GOLD analysis project Ga0209676, IMG submission 184282) | Arabidopsis root microbial communities from North Carolina, USA - plate scrape MF_Cvi_mLB_r2 (SPAdes) (version 2) | ecosystem: Host-associated > Plants > Roots > Endosphere | place: USA...
TCGCGAACCCTGTTCGACATGGAAGAGAGCCACGCGCTGTTCGAGCGCGAGGGCATCGACGCCTATGCCGATTTCCAGCGCACGCACGAGGACGACCTGCTCACGCCCGGCATCGCCTTCCCGCTGGTGCGCAAGCTGCTCGCGCTCAACGACGGCGCGCCGCCGGAAGCGCCGCGCGTGGAGGTCATCCTGATCTCGCGCAACTCCGCCGACAGCGGGTTGCGCATCTTCAACTCGATCGCCCATTACGGGCTGGCGATCAAGCGCGCGGCCTTCAGCAACGGCGCGCCGCCGTATCCGTACATCCGGCCGTTCAATGCCGACCTGTTCCTGTCGGCCAACGCCGAGGACGTGCGCAGCGCACTGGCGGCCGGTGTGGCGGCGGCGACGCTGCTGCCGGCCCGCGCGCCGCAGCAGCGACACGACCAGCTGCGCATCGCGTTCGACGGCGATGCGGTTATCTTCGACGACGAAGGCGAGCGCGTCTCGCGCGAAGGCGGCCTCGCCGCGTTCACCGAGCACGAGCGCAGCCACGCCGGGCAGGCGCTGTCGGGCGGGCCGTTCCGCGGTTTCCTCGATGCGCTGCACCGGCTGCAGCAGGCGTTTCCGACCGGGCAGGGCTCGCCGATCCGCACCGCGCTGGTCACCGCGCGTTCGATCCCCGCGCACGAACGCGTGATCCGCACGCTGCGCCAATGGGACATCCGGCTGGACGAGGCGCTGTTCCTGGGTGGCCGTTCGAAAGGCCCGTTCCTGGAAGCCTTCGGCGCAGACATTTTCTTCGACGATTCCGAGCACAACATCCTGTCGGCGCGCGACCACGTCGCCGCGGGGCATGTGCCGCATGGCGTGGCGAATCCGACCGTCGTGAAGTAGTCGCCCGCGTTATTGCGTTATTGGCTTACGGCCCGATCAACGCCGCCAGTGGCAGCTGTATATCCGTCAGCTTCCACCGCAACCCCTCGCGCGTCAGCACGAACACCACCGGATCCCCGTCGGCATTGCGCACGGTGGCGGTGAAGCGCGACGGCGATTCGAAGCGATAGCTCGCATCGCGCAGGGGATCGGGCGGCGGAACATGCGCCAGGCTGTCGTTCGGATCGATCCCGCCACCGCTCAGCCGATGCAGCAGCCCGCGACCCTGAAGGACCGCGCCGATACCCGCCGGCGTGGCGAGCGCGTCCACGATCCCGCCCGCCGCCTGGTTCGCCAGCCCCAGCGCGAAGGCGCCCAGCGGGTTGTTCTGCGCATCGATGCCGGCCTTGCGGGCGAGCGTGTCCTCGACCTGCGCGCGAAAACTGCGCCGTACCGCGACGAAGTCCACATGCTTGTCCAGCGCGGCCGTGTCTTCCTGTGCGACCGCCTCGCGGATGGCGTTGATCGTGAGGAAGGGGCCGGCGGCGACCCAGCCGGCCAGCGCCAGCAGGGCGACCACGAGCAGGGCGATCCACTTTTTCATCGGCTGTGACCCGTCGAAGGAACGGCGATGGTAGGTCGCATGAGCCCTCCCTGCGATGAAGGCCGGCCGCCGTGCAGCATCGGGCGGCTGCGGCGCAAGCTGCACTGCACATACCATCCGGCGGGGCGATGGCTCAGTATGTGCGCCTTCACAGACCGCTCGAACGAGGTTTTCCATGCAGTCATGGCTCCGGCGCAAGGACATCGACAAGCTCACCGACCATGAGGAAGGGCGGCGGCTGGTGCCCACCCTGGGATGGCCGCACCTGGTCGCGCTGGGCATCGGCGCCATCGTCGGCACCGGCATCTACACGCTGATCGGCGTGGGCGCGGACAAGGCCGGCCCGGCCGTGCTGCTGTCCTTCATCGTCGCCGGCGTGGTCTGCGCCTGCGCGGCGCTGGCCTACGCCGAGATGTCCACGATGATGCCGGCCGCCGGCAGCGCCTACACCTACAGCTACACGGTGCTGGGCGAGGCGATCGCCTGGATCGTGGGCTGGAGCCTGATCCTCGAATACTCGCTGGTGGTCAGCACCGTGGCGGTGGGCTGGTCGGGCTATTTCGCCGGGTTCCTGCAATGGGTCCACACCTCGACAGGATGGGACGTCACATTGCCCGCCGCGCTGGCCGCCGGCCCGCATGCGGGAGGCTTGATCAACCTGCCGGCGATCGTCATCACCTTCCTCGTCGCCGGCATGCTGATCGCCGGCACCCGCGAGAGCGCCACGCTCAACGCGGTGCTGGTGGTGTTCAAGCTGATCGCGCTGGCGGTGTTCATCGCGGTGGCGCTGCCGGCGTTCGATTCGGCGAACCTGCAGCCGTTCATGCCTTACGGCTTCCCGAAGTCGATCGACGCGCAGGGCGTCGAGCGCGGCGTGATGGCGGCCGCGGCGATCATCTTCTTCGCCTTTTACGGCTTCGATGCGATCTCCACCGCGGCCGAGGAAACCAAGAACCCGGGCCGCGACCTGTCCATCGGCATCATCGGTTCGATGGTCGGCTGCACGCTGATCTACGTGCTGGTCGCGCTGGCCGCCGTGGGCGCGATGAGCTTCACGGTCTTCGGCAAGAGCGCCGAGCCGCTGGCGCTGATCATGCGCGAGCTGGGTCATCCGCAGGCCGCATTGATCATCGGCATCGTCGCGGTGATCGCGCTGCCGACCGTGCTGCTGGCGTTCTTCTACGGCCAGAGCCGCATCTTCTTCGTGATGTCGCGCGACGGCCTGCTGCCGCGCAGCCTGTCGAAGGTGAACCCGCGCACCGGCACGCCGGTGGCGATCACGCTGTTCACCGCCGTACTGGTGGCGGCGCTGGCGGGCGTGGCGCGTCTGGACGAGATCGCCGCGCTGGCCAATGCCGGCACGCTGGTGGCGTTCATCGCGGTGTCGGTGTGCATGCTGGTGCTGCGCAAGCGCGACCCGAACCGCCCGCGAGTGTTCCGCACGCCGATGGCGTGGGTGGTCGGTCCGCTGGCGATCTTCGGCTGCCTCTACCTGTTCTGGAGCCTGCCGCACCGCACGCAGATCTGGTTCCTGGTGTGGAACGTGGTCGGCGTGATCGTCTACCTGCTCTACAGCCGCCGGGCGAGCCTGCTGGCGAAGGGGCAGGAGGCCTGAGGGGTTTCCCGCTTCTGATATGAAAAAGGCGCCGCGAGGCGCCTTTTTCTTTGTGGTAGCTGTTGTAGCCCGGGTAAGCGAAGCGCACCCGGGAGCCGTCACGCTCAGTTCCCCGGGTGCGCTTCGCTTACCCGGGCTACAAGGGCGATCGATGCAAGAGCAAAGTCGCACGTCACCACGGCAACGCGCTGCGGCGCGCTCATCGCTATCGATGCTGCCTTGCATCGAGGCGCGGTGCGCTTCGCTTACCCGGGCTACAAGAGCTAAGCCAACGCCGCCTGCAGCACCGCGCCGGCCTCTTCCTCGATCTTCACCGCCGCCAGCTCATCGGCCCGCGTGCGCCCGCGATTGAGGATCGCCAGCGGGATTCCGGCCTCGTGCGCCATCCGCGCGAAGCGGAACCCCGAATAAACCATCAGCGACGAACCGACGACGAGCATCGCGTCGGACGCCTTCAACTCCTCGCCCGCACGCACCGCACGATCGCGCGGCACGTTCTCGCCGAAGAACACCACGTCCGGCTTCAGCATTCCGCCGCAGCCTTCGCAGGCGGGCACGTTGAAAAGGGTGAAGTCGTGTCCGTCGAGGTCTGCATCGCCATCGGGCGCTGTAGTGGCTTCCAGATGCGTCCAGTCAGGATTGGCCGCAGCCAGCCGCCCCTGAAGCTCCGCCCGCGAGGACAACGCGCGGCATTGCAGGCAGACCACGCCATCGAGCCGGCCATGCAGATCCACGACATTCCGGCTGCCGGCGCGCTGGTGCAGGCCGTCGACGTTCTGCGTGAGCAGCATCGAAACGCCATCGCGCGATTCCCAGTCCGCCAATGCGCGGTGCACGCCATTCGGGCGGGCGTCGTCGATGCGCGGCCAACCGATGAAGCTGCGCGCCCAGTAGCGGGCGTTCACGCGCGGATCGCCCGTGAAGGCCTGGAACGTGACCGGCGGCGTGCGTTTCCACTGGCCGTCGGCGTCGCGGTAATCGGGAATGCCGGAATTCGTGCTGCAGCCGGCACCGGTCAGCACGAACACGCGCCGGAACGGGGCGAGCCAATCGCGCAGTGCTGCGGCGGACTCGGCAGTGGGGTTGGGCAAGGCGGACATGCCTCCATCTTATGGGCGAAGGCAGCCGCCCCAAGCCCACGTCCGCGCGTCGCTGCAGCCGTCCTGCGGAACGACCGGCCTGAACAGGCGGCGTCGCGGCTGCCCGGCCTCAACGCCTGTCCCATCGTCGTCTCACAACCTGAGACGGGCCTCCCGCACCATCGACCGCCATGCCCCTGAGCGCCTTCCATCCCGCCGTCGCCGCCTGGTTCGCCAAGGCCTTTCCTGCGCCCACCTCCGCGCAGGTGCAGGCGTGGCCAGCCATCCGGAGCGGCCGCGACACGCTCGTCGCCGCGCCCACGGGCTCGGGCAAGACGCTGACGGCGTTCATGACGGCCATCGACATGCTGGTCCGCCGCGGCCTGGAACACGCGGACAACGGCAGCCTGTTCGACGAAGCCGCGAAACTGCCGGACGAGACCTTCGTCGTCTACATCTCGCCGTTGAAGGCGTTGTCGAACGACATCCGCATCAATCTCGAAGCACCGCTGGCCGGCATCCGCGAGGAACTGGCGGCGATGGGCCTGCCGGACGTCGAGATCCGCACCGCCGTGCGCACCGGCGACACGCCGCAGGCCGAGCGCGCGGCCAATCGCCGCAAACCGCCGCACATCCTGGTCACCACGCCCGAATCGCTTTACGTGCTGCTGGGCTCGGAGTCCGGCCGCGCGATGCTGTCGACCGTGCGCTCGGTGATCGTCGACGAAATCCACGCCGTCGCCGCGAGCAAGCGCGGCAGCCACCTCGCGCTTTCGCTGGAACGCATGGAAGCGCTGTGCGGCCATCGCCTCACGCGCGTGGGCTTGTCGGCGACGCAGAAGCCGATCGAGGAAGTCGCGCGTTTCCTGGTCGGTTCCGCGGCAGTTGCGCCCGATGGCACGCCCGATTGCGAGATCGTCGATATCGGCTACACGCGCGAGCGCGACCTCGCGCTCGAACTGCCGCCCACGCCGCTCAGCGCGGTGATGTCGTCGGACCAGTGGGAGCAGGTCTACGCGCGCGTGTGCGAACTGGTCGAACAACACCGCACCACGCTGGTCTTCGTCAACACGCGCCGCATGGCCGAGCGCGCCGCGCACCACCTTGGCGAAAAGCTCGGCAAGGATGCGGTGGCCGCGCACCACGGTTCGCTCTCGAAGGAACTGCGCCTGGATGCCGAACAACGCCTCAAGCGCGGCGAACTGCGCGTGCTGGTGGCGACGGCCTCGCTGGAGCTGGGCATCGACATCGGCGACGTGGACCTGGTGTGCCAGCTCGGTTCGCCGCGTTCGATCGCCGCGTTCCTGCAGCGCGTCGGCCGTTCCGGCCACTACGTCGGCGGCACGCCGAAGGGACGGCTGTTCCCGCAGACGCGCGATGAACTGGTCGAGTGCGCGGCGCTGCTCGATGGCGTGGGACGCGGCGAACTCGATGCATTGATCATGCCCGAGGCCCCGCTGGACGTGCTCGCGCAGCAGATCGTCGCCGAGGCCGCCTGCCAGGAATGGAGCGAGGACGCGTTGTTCGACTGGGTGCGCCGCGCGTGGCCATACGCCAAGCTCAAGCGCGAGGATTTCAACGCGATCGTGCGCATGCTGGCCGACGGCTTCACCACGCGTCGCGGCATCCGCGCCGGCTACCTGCATCGCGATGCGGTGAACCGCGTCGTGCGCGGCCGCAAGGGCGGGCGCATGACCGCGCTGATGTCCGGGGGCACGATTCCCGATACCGGCGACTATTCGGTGGTCATGGAACCGGAGTCGGTGTTCATCGGCACGGTGAACGAGGACTTCGCCGTCGAGAGCATGGCGGGCGACATCTTCCAGCTCGGCAACGCGAGCTACCGCATCCTGCGCGTGGAGCCCGGCAAGGTGCGCGTGGAAGACGCACAGGGCCAGCCGCCGAGCATTCCGTTCTGGCTGGGCGAGGCGCCCGGACGCACCGACGAGTTGTCGGTCGCGGTGTCGCGCCTGCGCGAGGACGTCGTCGCGCGTCTGGCGCCGGCAGGCGAGGCCGAAGCACCGCAACGCATCGAGTCCACCGAAGCCTTCCGCTACCTCACCGAAGAAGTGCGCCTCACCGACGAAGCCGCGCGCCAGATCATCGAATACCTCGGCAGCACCGCCGCCACGCTGGGCGCGATGCCGACGCAGAACACGCTCGTGCTGGAACGTTTCTTCGACGAATCCGGCGGCACGCAGCTCATCATCCACACGCCCTACGGCAGCCGCATCAACCGTGCCTGGGGCCTGGCGCTGCGCAAGCGTTTCTGCCGCAAGTTCAACTTCGAACTGCAGGCGGCGGCGACCGAGGACGCGATCATCCTCTCGCTGTCCACCAGCCACAGCTTCCCGCTGATCGAAGTGGCCAGCTACCTGCATTCGGCCTCGGCCGAGCATGTGCTGGTGCAGGCGCTGCTGGACGCGCCGCTGTTCGGCGTGCGCTGGCGCTGGGTCGCGACGACCGCGCTGGCGTTGCCGCGTTTCGTCGGTGGCAAAAAGGTGCCGCCGCAGTTGCAGCGCATGAAGTCCGAGGATCTGCTCGCGACGGTATTCCCCGACCAGGTCGCGTGCGCGGAAAACCTCGTCGGCGAACGCGAAGTACCCGACCATCCGCTGGTCGCGCAGACGCTGCACGATTGCCTGCATGAAGCGATGGACATCGACGGCTGGCTCGACGTGCTGCGCGCGATGGAGTCGGGCGAAGTGCAGGTCGTCGCGCGCGACCTCAGCGCGCCGTCGCCGTTCGCGGCGGAAATCCTCAACGCGCGTCCGTACGCGTTCCTCGACGACGCGCCACTGGAAGAACGCCGCACGCAGGCCGTGCAGACGCGTCGCTACGCCGATGCGGGCAGTGCCGACGACCTCGGCCGCCTCGACGCCGACGCCATCGACGCCGTGCGCGAGGAATGCTGGCCGCAGGTCCGCAACGCCGACGAGATGCACGAAGCGCTGATGGGCCTGGGCGTGGTCACCGAACGCGAAGTGCGCGAGAACGGCTGGGCCGACTGGCTGCAACGGCTGGTCAAGGCGCATCGCGCGACGAAGCTGGCGCCGCCGGCGCTCGATAAACCCGTCAACCAGCGCAGCGGCGACGGCAACGGATTATGGGTCGCAGCCGAACGCCTACCGCAGTTGCAGGCGATCTTCGCCGACGTCGCGATGCATCCGCGCATCGAGGCGCCGGCCGAATACGCCGCGCAGCCGTGGGATCGCGAGGACGCGCTGGTCGAACTGCTGCGTTCGCGTTTGACCGGACTCGGTCCGACGCCATCGCAGGTGATCGCCGACGATCTTTCGCTGGAGCGCAGCGATACCGAACTGGCGCTGCTGCGACTTCAGAACGAAGGCTATGTCATGCAGGGCCGTTTCACGCCCGGCATCGGCGTGGACGAGTGGTGCGAACGGCATCTGCTTGCGCGCATCCACCGTTACACGCTCAAGCGCCTGCGTCGCGAGATCGAACCGGTTGCGCCGCGCGACTTCATGCGCTTCCTGTTCGATTGGCAGCGCGTCGCGCCGGGCGCCCGCGTCAACGGGCCCGAGGCGCTGGCCGGTGTCGTGTCGCAGCTGGAAGGTTTCGAAGCGCCCGCGGCGGCATGGGAAAGCGAGCTGCTACCCGCGCGCATCAACGATTACTCGATCTCCTGGCTCGACGACCTGTGCACGGCCGGCCGCACGTTGTGGACGCGTTTGCGCGCCGGCCCGACCGATACGGGTGCCGCGAAAGGCAGCACGCCGGTACGCGCCACGCCAGTGGTGCTGTTGCCGCGCCGCGATGCGGCCGTGTGGACGCGGCTCGCGCCGCCGCCCGCCGCGGATGAGGCGCTGTCCTCGCGCGCGCAGAAGGTGGTCGATTACCTCGGCGAACACGGCGCGTCGTTCTTCGACGAACTCGTCGGTGGCGCGCACCTGCTGCGCACCGAACTGGAAGACGCGCTGGCCGAACTGGTCGCGCGTGGCCGGATCCACTGCGACAGCTACGCCGGCCTTCGCGCATTGCTGGTGCCGGCATCGAAGCGCCCGAGCGCGACGAACGCATCGCGTCGCCGCCGCGCGGCGATGTTCGGCATCGAGGACGCCGGACGCTGGGCGCTGATCCGCCGCAGTCCGGAGCCCAAGGCGCACACGGCCGAAGATGTCGAACATGTCGCGCGCACGCTGCTGCGTCGCTACGGCGTGGTGTGCTGGCGCCTGCTCGAGCGCGAGGCGCAGTGGCTGCCGCCATGGCGCGAACTGGTGCGCGTCTATCACCGGTTGGAAGCGCGCGGCGAGATCCGCGGCGGACGTTTCATCTCGGGCCTGTCGGGCGAGCAGTTCGCGCTGCCCGAGGCGATCGGCCTGATGCGCCAGATCCGTCAGCGTGCGCTCGATGGCGCGATGGTGTGCGTGTCTGCGGTCGATCCGCTGAACCTGGTCGGCACCATCGTCAGCGGTGAGAAGGTGCCGCGCCTGGCGGGCTCGCGCGTGCTGTATCGCGACGGCGTACCGCTGGGGACGCTGGTGTCGGGCGAGGTGAACCTGCTCGTCGAACTTCCGCACGACGAAGAAGCGAAGGTGCGCCGCATGCTGCTGCGCGAGCCGGAGCGTTCGATCGCGGGCTTCACGCCGCCGCTGTCGTTGCCGTCGCTGGCACCGGTGGTGCGTACGACGCATTGAGCATCCATGTGTCGTTGTAGCCCGGGTAAGCGAAGCGCACCCGGGACGCGTCACCCTCCGATCCCCGCATGCGCTGCGCTTACCCGGGCTACAACAGCGAAGGGCAGCAGCTTCTGACGATCGCGCCTGCACGCTGACGCAACACCGTCAACGCCCCGCAATCTTCGGTCGCGAGGATGGCGCGGCCGGTTGCACGGGGGGGCCGGCGTCCCCTGACCGCAAGGAGCGAGCCCATGCACGTCCTGACCCGCCGGTTGTTCCGCTTCGCCGCCGCGACGCTGATCGCGTTCGGCATCGCCACGCCCGCCGCTTTCGCCGATGATGCGGCGATGCGTTCCGCCGACCGCCACCAACCCTCCGACCCGCCCGGACGCCAGGGCCTGATCGTCATCGGCCATCGCGGCGCCAGCGGTTATCGGCCCGAACACACCCTGGAGTCGTACCGCCTCGCGATCCGCCAGGGCGCTGACTTCATCGAGCCGGATCTGGTCGCGACGAAGGACGGCGTACTCGTCGCGCGCCACGAGAACGAGATCTCCGGCACGACCGATGTCGCGTCGCATCCGGAATTCGCGAACCGCCGCACGACCAAGACCATCGACGGCGTACCGATGACCGGCTGGTTCACCGAGGATTTCACGCTCGCCGAACTGAAGACGCTGCGCGCGAAGGAACGAATTCCGGCGATCCGTCCGAACAACACGCGCTTCGACGGGCTGTATCCGATCCCGACGCTGGCCGAGGTGATTGCGCTGGTGAAGCGCGAAAGCCGCAACGGGCGGCGCATCGGCATCTATCCGGAAACCAAGCATCCGACGTATTTCGCGCGCGAAGGCCGTCGTCTGGACGGCAGGCCGATCAACACCTCGCTTGGCGCGAAGCTGGTCGAAACGCTGGTGGCCGAAGGCTTCACCGATCCGCGCCGCATCTACATCCAGAGCTTCGAGTTCGAGAACCTGATCGAACTGAAGAAATCGCTGATGCCGGCCGCGGGCATCGACCTGCCGCTGGTGCAGCTCTACGACGATTTCCAGGGCGCCACGCCTTACGACGTCGCGTACAACCTCGCGCACGGCGCGAACCTCGACGCGATCTACGGCGACCTGGTGCAGGCGGCGGGCGGGTTCGATGCGGGCACGCGTTACGGGGCGTTCGCGACCGAACCCACGCTGGCGTGGATGCGCGCGAACTATGCCAGCGGCGTCGGCCCGTGGAAGGGCAGCCTGCTGCCGCGCACGACGTTGGCTTCGCCCGTCGATGCGAATGGCGACGGCAAGGCGGAACTCGCCGGGCAGGGCACCGGGATCGTGCATCCGATGCTCGCGTGGGCGCTGAAGGCGGGGCTGCAGGTGCATCCGTATACGCTGCGTGCGGAGGAAACCTACCTAGCGCAGACGCCGGGAGGCATGCCGCAGTCGGTCGTGGCCGAGGCGTTGCAGCTGTACGGCCTGGGCGTGCAGGGGTTCTTCATCGACCAGCCCGACCAGGGCGTGCTGGCGCGTGAGATTTTTCTGGAAGTGAACCGCCTGCGCGAGCGGTAGGGCACACCGCAAACTTGCGGTTGCGAAAGCACGATGCGACGCGGCCCTCGGGCCGCGTTTTCGTCTGCGACATCGTCTGATGGAACGCGCCCGAGGCCGTTGTTCTAATCGCTCCGCTGCGGCTTCCAGCCCCGATGCAGCGCGAATGCGACGTCGGGGATCCATGGCCCGCGGCCATCCTCGAACGCGGGCGTTGCATGAATCTTTCGAACCTCCCTCCGGCCTGCGGGCCCTCCGGCGAACGCCCGCGCATGCGCGCTGCCAGGGCGGATTCGCGATGAACCGCGAGAGCGTGCAGCTCGCCGAGCGATTTGCCGATGCATCGGTGGAACTCGCCGCGCGTCGCACCGGCATGGCATTCGAACGCACGAGGCTGGCCGCCGACCGCACGCTGATGGCGGCGATCCGCACGTCGCTGTCGCTCATCAGCTTCGGCTTCACCATCTTCCAGGTCTTCCACCAGCTCACCTTCGCGCGGGCATTCGCCGACGGTCGCGCGCCGCGCTATTTCGGACTGGCGCTGGTCGCGCTGGGCCTTGTGATGCTCATGCTCGGGATCGCACAGCACCTGCGCTTCATGAGGACATTGCACGCCGAACGCGATGGGCTGGTGGCGCAGGAACTGGCGCACGGATCGGTTGCCTCGCTGTTCTCCTCCGCGCTCGCCACCGCCGTCGCGCTGTGGATGGTCGGCGTGATTTCCATCGCGAGCATGGCCTTCAGCATCGTGCGTTGAACGATGCCGCGTCCGCTCATCGCAAGCCTTCCCCCGCAAGCACCACATCGCCCCACCCAAAGGAGACACCATGAAGCGCATCACCTCCATCGCATCCCTGTCGCTGTTGCTGCTCGCCGGCTGCAGCGCCCAGCCGACGACCCCGACGGCAGAGACCATCGGCGACGTCATCACGATCAGCGGCAAGATCGTCGCGCTCGACCAGCCCACGCGTGAGCTGACCGTGGAAGGCCCCGACGGCCGCCGCGTGCAGCTGCACGCCGGCGACGAGGTCCGCAACTTCAACAAGATCCACGTCGGCGATTCGCTCGAAGTCGATTACCTGGAAGCGGTGACGATGTCGCTGGAGCCGGCCGGTTCCGACCAGCCGGGCGCCTATCGCAAGGAAGACGGCGCCGTCGCCAAGCGCGGCCACAAGCCGGGCGTCGCCGCGACGGACGTGGTGACCATCGTCGCGCCGGTGATCGCCGTCGATACGACCCACAACACGCTGACGGTGCGCGGTCCGGAAGGCCGCGCCGTGAAGCTGGACGTGCGCGAGCCCGAACACCAGGCCAAGCTCGGACAGGTGAAGGTCGGCGAGCTGCTCAAGGTCGTGTTCACCGACGCGGCAGCGGTGGCGATCCGTCCGAAGAACGCCTGAGGTTCGCACGTCGCGCTTCCGGTTTCCGCCGGACGCGAGGCAACAAAAAAGCCGCCCGGTTTCCCGGGCGGCTTTTCGTTACCCAAACAACGTGACGCTTACTTCTTCGAGGCCTTGCCCGTCGGCTGTGCGGCCGGCGCGGTGGTCAGGCCACGCTTCTCCAGCAGCGGCTCGATCTGCGGATCGTGGCCGGCGAAGTTGCGGAACAGCTGCAGCGCATCGGTGCTGCCGCCCTGCGAAAGCAGCGATTCGCGGAAGTGGTCGCCGTTCTTGCGGGTCAGGCCGCCGTTCTGCTTGAACCACTGCACCGAGTTGGCGTCCAGCACTTCCGACCAGATGTAGGCGTAGTAGCCGGCCGCGTAGCCGCCCATGATGTGGCTGAAGTACGGCGTCTTGTAACGCGGCGGCACCGCGTAGAAGTCCACGCCATCCTTCTTCAGCGCCGCGCCTTCGAACGCCATCACGCCCGAAGCCGCCGGCAGCTGCGCGTCGGTCGCCTGGTGCCAGTTCTGGTCGAGCATCGCCGCGCCCAGGTATTCGGTCGTCGCGAAGCCCTGGTTGAACTTCGAGGCGGCGATGACCTTGTCCAGCAGGGCCTGCGGCATCGGAGCGCCGGTCTGGTAGTGCTTGGCGTAGTTGGCCAGGATCGACGGCCAGTCGGCCCACATCTCGTTGACCTGCGAGGGGTACTCGACGAAGTCGCGCGGGACGCTGGTGCCGCTGAAGTACGGATACTTCACGTTCGAGAACATGCCGTGCAGCGCATGGCCGAACTCGTGGAACGCGGTGGTCACTTCATCCCACGTCAGCAGCGTCGGCTTGCCTTCGCTGGGCTTGGGGATGTTGAGGTGGTTGGCGACGACCGGCTTGAAGCCCGACAGGTCGGACTGGTCGACGTAGGAGTTCATCCACGCACCACCGCGCTTGGACGCACGTGCGTACGGGTCGAAGATGAAGATCGCAAGCTGCGAGCCGTCCTCGTTGAACACGTCGTACACGAAGGTGTCTTCGCGGTACTTCGGAAGGTCGGTGCGCTCCTTGAACTTCAGGCCGTACAGCTGGCCCGCGGCGTAGAACACGCCGTTCTCGAGCACGTTCTTCATCTCGAAGTACGGCTTGAGCTGCGATTCGTCGAAGCTGTACTTCGCCGCACGCACCTTCTCGCTGTAGAAGGACCAGTCCCACGGCTCGAGCTTGAACGTCGGCTGGCCCTTGGCCTTCTGCTCGGCGTCGATCATCGCCTGCAGGTCGGCGGCTTCGCGCTTGGCGTTGGCCACGGCCGGCGGCGCCAGCTTGCCGAGCATCGCGTTGACGGCCTGCGGCGTCTTGGCGGTCTCGTCTTCCAGCACGTAGGCGGCGTAGTTCGGGTAGCCCATCAGCGCGGCGCGGTCGGCACGCAGCTTGGTGACCTGGGACACGATGGCGGTGTTGTCGAACTCGTTGCCGCGGCTGCCGCGGGCGACGGAGGCCTTGTGCAGGCGCTCGCGCAGGGCGCGGTTGGTCAGCTGCGCTTCCGGCGGCTGGCCGGTGGTGTTGAGCAGGGCGATGACGTACTTGCCCGGCAGGTTGCGCGCCTTCGCGGCTTCGGCGGCGGCGGCGATCTGCTCGTCGGACAGGCCGTCGAGTTCTTCCTTCGTATCGACCGTGATCGCCGAGGCGTTCACTTCGGCCAGCACGTTCTGGCTGAACTTGGTGCCCAGCGCGGCCAGCTGCGCGTTCATTTCCTTCAGCTTGGCCTTGTCGGCGTCCGACAGGTTGGCGCCGGCGCGGACGAAATCGGTGTAGTAGCGCTCGACCAGGCGCACGCCCTGCGCATCGAGGCCCAGCGAAGCGCGCGTGTCGTACAGCGCCTTCACGCGGGCGAACAGCTTGCCGTTGAGGTTGATCGCGTCGCGGTGCGCGGCGAACTTCGGCGCGTAGTCGCCCTGGAGCTTCTCGCGCGTCGGGTTGGTGTCGGTGCCGACCAGGTTGAAGAAGACGGTCGTCGCGCGGCCCAGCGTGCGGCCCGAGTTCTCCATCGCGATGATGGTGTTCTCGAAGGTCGGCTTCTCGGGGTTGTTCGCGATCGCGTCCATTTCCTTTAGCTGCTGGGCCATGCCGGCATCGAAGGCGGGCGCGAAATCAGCGTCCTTGATCTTGTCGAACTGCGGGTAATGCAGCGGCAGCGGGCTGTCGGCGAAGAAGGGATTCGCGCCTTTGGCGGCGTCGGCTTGCGCACTCACGGCGGTACCTTGCTTGGGGGTCTTTGCGTAAGTGGGGGCGGTCGCGGCGATTGCCACGGCCAGCGCCAGCGCGAGAGGGTGCTTCATTGGACGGAAACCTCGTCAAAGGGAGCCCGAAGCCTACCCGAAGGCCTCCGGACGGACCCATGACGAAAGGCATGGGGGACTGAACGGCCCGCACCGGCACAGGCTGGCTACACTCCCGGAACAATCGGACCGCCGGTCCGCACAACCGATGGGGCAGGGATGGACATGCGAATCTCAAGAACGCGCGCGAAGACCCGCATCGCGCTGGCCGGAACCCTCGCCCTGGGCCTGCTCGGTGCGGCACCGCATGCGCTGGCCGCCGAAACGCTGCGCTACGTCGCGCTGGTGGACGGCGGCAAGCAGGCGGGACGGCAGGTCGTCACGCGCAACGACGACGGCACGACCAGGGTCGACTTCATCTTCAAGGACAACGGACGCGGTCCTGAGCTGAAGGAGGAGTACACCCTCGCGCCCGACGGCACCTACAAGACCTACAAGGTGCAGGGCACGTCCACCTTCGGCGCGAAGATCGACGAGAGCTTTTCCCGCAACGGCGACCAGGCGCAGTGGAAGTCGACGTCCGACGAGGGCTACCAGACGGTGCAGGGCACCGCGCTGTACCAACCGCTGGGCGGCTCGCCGGCGGGCTTCTCGGTGGCGTTCAACGCGTTGTCGAATCGCGCGGATGGCAAGCTGCCGCTGATCCCGAGCGGAACGCTGACCCAGCGCAAGGTCACCCAGACGCAGGTGCAGTGCGGCGACAGGAAGCGCGACGTGCAACTGGTCGCGATGACGGGCGTGGGCCTGGTGCCGTCGTTCGTGTGGGCCACTACCGACGCCAATCCGCGCCTGTTCGCCTACATCTATCCGGGCTTCGTGCAGCTGGTCGAGGACGGTTGCCAGGCGGTCGCGGCGGATCTGGAAAACCGCCAGAAGCAGGCCGAAGGCGAGGCGCTCGTCGATCTGGCCAAGCGCCTGGGCCATCCGCTCGCTGGCACGACGCTGATCCGCAACGCCCGCGTGTTTGACAGCGAGAAGGCGACGCTTGGCAACGCCAGCGACGTGCTGGTGAAGGACGGGAAGATCGTTTCGATCGCGCCCGCGTCGAAGAAGCCGGCCGCCGCGGATCACGAAATCGACGCCAACGGCAAGGTGCTGCTGCCGGGGCTGTTCGACATGCATGCGCACGTCGGTCGCTGGGACGGCGGGCTGAACCTCGCTGCCGGCGTCACGACCGTGCGCGACATGGGCAACGACAACGCCACGCTCCAGCAGATGCTGGGCGAGATCAAGGACGGCACGCTGATGTCGCCGGACGTGGTGCCGGCGGGCTTCATCGAGGGCGAAAGCAAGTTCTCCGCGCGGAATGGTTTCGTGGTGAAGAACCTCGACGACGCGAAGAAGGCGGTGGACTGGTATGCGGAGCACCACTACCCGCAGATCAAGATCTACAACTCGTTCCCGAAGGACATCCTCAAGGACACCGTGGCCTACGCGCATTCCAAGGGCATGCGCGTGAGCGGCCACGTGCCGGCATTCCTGCGCGCGCAGGACGTGGTGGACGATGGCTTCGACGAGATCCAGCACATCAACCAGCTGATGCTGAACTTCTTCGTCGACGACAAGACCGATACGCGCACGCTGGCGCGTTTCTACCTGCCGGCCGAGAAGACCGACGGGCTCGACCTCGACAGCAAGCCGGTGCAGGACTTCATCCACACGCTGGCGAGCAAGCAGGTGGTGATCGACCCCACGCTGGCGACGTTCGAATTCCTGCACCAGCGCGAAGGCGAGATGTCGCCGATCGTGGCCGACGTCGCCGACCACCTGCCGCCGGACGTGCAGCGCGGCCGGCGTGCGGCGGAGATGAACATCCCCGACGATGCGACCGCCGCGAAGTACACCCGTTCCTACGACAAGATGGTCGAGTTCGTGGGCCGCGCCTACAAGGCCGGCGTGCCCATGGTGGCCGGCACCGACGAGATGGTCGGCTTCACCCTGCAGCGCGAGCTGGAGCTGTACGTCAAAGCCGGCCTGACGCCGTCGCAGGCACTGCAGGTAGCGACCTGGAACGGCGCGAAGTACAGCCGCACGCTGGCCGAGCGCGGTTCGATCGCGCCGGGCAAGCGCTCGGATCTGGTGCTGATCGACGGCGACCCGACCAGGAACATCGCCGATATCCGCAAGGTGGCGCTGGTCCTCAAGGGCGATACGGCGTACTACCCGGAAGAGATCCACGAGGCGCTGGGGATCAAGCCGTTCGCGCCGGCGGTGCGGGT
>Ga0209676_1001987_pt1 | contig 16229 bp, 14 predicted proteins | sample AraplaCvi_mLB_r2_FD_184282 | JGI IMG/M metagenome (GOLD analysis project Ga0209676, IMG submission 184282) | Arabidopsis root microbial communities from North Carolina, USA - plate scrape MF_Cvi_mLB_r2 (SPAdes) (version 2) | ecosystem: Host-associated > Plants > Roots > Endosphere | place: USA...
CCAATACCTGCACTAACTAGTGTGATGATGTCTCCATCGTGAATACGACCCTCTTCTACCGCCAACTGCAATGATAATATTTGGTCAATCTGTCCGATATGACCATAATTTTCTAAGTATATGGATTGCTCCTGCTCTAGACCAAGTTCAGATAAAATATAATGATGAGCAGATCTTTTCATATGAAGCATCGCTAAATAGCTAAGATTTTCCTCACTTAATCCACTTTTCGCCAGAGATGTTCGAATGACCTTCAAAAAATTGCTTAAAGATTTTTGTTCTAAGCGCTCCTTCATCCCTATTGGATCTATGACATCAAGTTGATATAAATTATTCTCTAAATCAAATGGTGTCAAAGGTTTCTTAGTACCACCAACAGGCACGACCACATCCTCCGAGAACGAGCCATCCGTCATGATATCCGCCTCTAATAATTGGTTTTTATCATAGTTTTTTTGTAGAAGGATAGCGCCTCCACCAGCTGCTAAATTGTACATAAAGCGTGTTCGAGGATTACTGTAATCAATAAAATCAACATTTCGATAGCCACCTGCCAACAGAATAGTTTGAATAGAATCATCTGATGCCATTAAGCTTTTTGCTAATTTTAGAGCCATTATAGTCGTGCCGCATCTTAATTGCACATCGAATGCCCAAGCATTTACGGCCCCAAGCTCCTCCTGCATTTTTATAGAGGCCGTCCACAGGGGATATTCCTTATGCTCTTCCCCCATATAAATAACAACATCAATATCCTTAGGCTCGATATTAGCCTTGCGTATAGCCTCCTGAGCGGCCCAAACACCCATTTGAACGGTATGATCATGCTCACCAGGAATAGGCTTTTCATAGATGCCCATTTTTTGTCGAATAATATCTTCTGGAATAGTAGAACGTACTGCTATTTCTTTAGATGTCATTTTTGTTTGTGGAATATAAATTCCGGTACTTACAATGCCTACAGTCATTCAAATCGCTCCTTTTCCTGCGACAGGGCACCCGTTGTTTTTCTTTCTTTTATCTTTAATCTCCATTTCCAATACAGCATGCGCAAGGATCCAATAATTCCTTTTGGGAAAAAGATAACAGCTAAAATATAAAGAATCCCAAAGAAAATAATCCAACGTTCAAATATTGGATAATCACGGGCTAATCCTGAAAGTGCATGCTGTGCATATTCAATAACACCCGCTCCGAGCAATGGTCCAACTAATGTGCCAACACCCCCAATAATCGTCATCAATAACGCATCTAGCGTAATGTCCATTGTCATCACACTCGTATTGACGAATCGGAGTGATACAGCATATAAAGAGCCTGCTAAGCTTGCAACGGTCCCTGCGACAACTGATGCAATCACTTTATAATGTAAGGTGTTGTAGCCTAATGATTTAGTTCGTTGTTCATTTTCCCGAACAGCAATTAAAATTCGACCAGTTGGTGAGTTCACGAAGCGATATAACGCAATAAAAATAACGACTAAGCATGCCAGGACGAAGAAATAAAACGTCATTCTATCTCTAAATAGTTCTGGTGCTCTGAACGTAAAACCATCATTTCCATAAGTGACCGAACGCCATTTTTCTGCAACGACTAAAAACAGTCCTGAAAAAGCTAATGTCAGCATCGCAAAGAAATGACTTTTTAATCGCAGTGTCAGTAACCCTACTAAAAAGCTAATGAACCCCGCTAGCAACATACCGACTACGATTGATAATAAAAATATCGAAAGAGTTGTATCCGTCTGTTTCAGCATGACAGCCGTTGTGTAAGCACCTATCCCAAAAAACATCGCATGCCCGAACGACACAATGCCTGTGTAGCCAAGGAGAATATCATAGCTCATCGCTAAAATACCGAAAATAAAGATTTGCGTTAATAAAATAATGAGCGTCCTTGAATCATTGACGAAAGGGAGAAGCACTAATATTGCCAGCATGAGGAAAAAGCCTACATACTTTAATGAAAGCTTATTTTTCATGTCGATCTCTCCTTTCGCATTGCAAATAATCCTTGTGGACGGAAAATTAATACTATCGCCATTAATATCATATTGACCGCAAGCGATAACACTGGCACATAATACGCCATAAAGCTACCTGCTAAACCGACTAATATCGCTGCTAGTAGCGAACCTGAAAAACTGCCCATCCCGCCAATAACGACAACGATAAAACCTAAAATCGCATACTCCATGCCCATTTCCGCATAGATCACACCTGAATACGGAGCCATTAACATACCACTGAGGGCTGCAAGTGCCGCTCCGACCATAAAGACATATAAAAATACCCGTTTAATATGAATGCCAAGTGCCTGTGCCATTTCTTTATCCTGTACACCAGCTCGAACGATTAGCCCAATCTTTGTACGCTTCAGCATGTACTGGAAAATACCGAAAATCACAAAACCTACTACAATAATAAATAATCGATATTTTATGATAATAACGTCTCCAATTTCCCAGCTTCCTGATAAATAACTAGGCGTTTTAACGGCCACACCATTTGGACCGAAAACAACTTTAATCATCTCCTGTAGCACGAGCATTAGCCCTAATGTAATTAAAATTTGTTGAATATGATTGCCATACACAGGGGTAATAATTAATTTTTCTGTAATGAGACCTAATAAAGCTCCCGTTACAATGGCACCTATAATTCCAATAAGAAAGCTCTCTGTGAACATATACGTAAAGATCCCAGCATAAGCTCCCCACACAAATAAACCTCCATGTGCAAAGTTCAAAACATCCATTAATCCAAAAATTAACGTCAGACCTGCCGCCAGTAAAAAAATTAACATGCCAGTCGCTAGGCCATTAATGACTAAATTTACGAATAGCTCCAATAAAGTACACCACCTTTATCCGATTCCAAGATATTTTCGTTTTAGTTCTTCATGATGGATAAGATCCTGCATTTTACCTGAGTGAACCGTTCTCCCGTCATCAATTAATGTATACGTATCGCCGATTCGACTCGCCATAATAAAGTTTTGTTCTACAAGTACAATGGACGTTTGCTTTTTCATTTCAACGATTGCCTCCATTACTTTCTCTACCACTATTGGTGCCAGTCCTTTTGAAGGCTCATCAATCAAAATTAACTTACTATCATTGATAAATGCCCTGGCCATCGACAGCATTTGTTTTTGACCACCAGAAAGATGTCCACCAGCCTTCTTCCAAAATTTCTTTAAATCAGGAAACAGCTCCAACACATAATTTTGTCGCTCTAAAGTGGCTGTATCTTCTTTTCGCATCGCCACTTTCATATTTTCCTCTACTGTTAAATCTGCAAATATCCCTTGATTTTCAGGTACATAGCCTATTCCTAATTTCGCCACTTTATAGGTAGGGCTTTTTTTAATAGAATGCGAACGAAATTCTACCTCTCCTTTTGAAGCAGGTGTTAACCCCATAATCGTTTTTAAAGTGGTAGTTTTACCTGCACCATTTCTTCCAAGCAGGACACTTACTTGCCCCTCCATAGCCTCAAAATTGACCCCCTGCAAAATATGGTATTGACCGATATGCGTGTGAACATCATTTAATTTCAGTAAGGTGTTCATCGTACAGGCCTCCTAAATAAGCATTTTGTACGGTTTCGTTTTTCATGATGTCCTCTGGTGTTCCATCCGCAAGAAGCTGGCCATTAAACAGCACCATAATCGAATCCGACAAATCTAGAATCATATCCATCTTGTGCTCAATGAGGAGAATTGTTTTATCGCCCTGTTTTTTTATGGTGCGTATAACCTCTAATATCGTCGGTACCTCCTCTAAGGACATACCAGCCGTTGGTTCATCAAGCAAAAGGATTTCCGTATCAAGAGCTAACAACATAGCAATTTCAAGCTTTCTCTTTTCCCCATGGGACAGCATTGTTGTTAGGGCATCCCTTTTATTGTCAAGTAAAACAAGCGTTAAAAGTTCCTCTGCTTTTTCTGTGATCGCTTTATAACTTTTATAATGGCGAAATAATTGGTAGCGTACTTTCTCCTTTGATTGCACAGCTAAACGGACATTTTCTAAAACCGTCAAGTTCGGGAAAACATTCGTAATTTGAAAAGATCGCCCAAGCCCCATTCTTGTTCTTTCTATGGCTGACTTTTGGGCAAGTGATTGTCCCTTAAAATAAACATCCCCTACAGTCGGCTGTAACTCTCCACTAATCAAATTAAAGAAAGTTGTTTTGCCAGCTCCATTTGGTCCAATAATTGATTTCAAATGCTTTTCTGGCATATTAAAATTCACATGGTCGACAGCTGTGTGTCCTCCAAAACGAATCGTTAAGTTTTCTGTTCGTAAAATAGGATCCATCGTATTCTCCTTTCTAACACTTCTATCTCTCTTCATCCATTCTCAAATAAAAGTAGATGAAGAGAGACAGAATTGTCATTCTGTCTCCAACTTCACTAATTCATAATTGGAGGGGCTGTTTCTTCAGGGCTAAGCTCACGAATTAGTACTGGAACCGGATAATCTACCCCCTCTTGTTTTTCAAGACGGATCGAATACATCGACTGCAATGCTTGATGGTCTTCTTTTCGGAAAGTCATTGTTCCTTTTGGCGTTTCAAATGACATTCCTTCCATAATACCGATCAGTTTTTTCGCATCTGCGTCACCCTCTGATTTCTTCAAAGCCTCTACAATAGAAATTGCAGCGGACATTCCTCCTGGCGTAAATAAATCCGGAACCTCATTGAAGCGTTTTTTATGTTCATCAACCAACCATTTATTCACATCATTTTGTGGTAACGTGTGATAATAAACAGAGAACCCTTCCATACCTATTAACGGATTCATAAATTTTAGTGCAATAATATCTGGTGCACCTGTCGAAATTTTAATGCCCTTTTCTTGAATTTTTAAATCTGCAATTTGATTCCACGGTGAGTTTGCTCCAGCCCACACAACAAATAAATAATCTGGTTTTGCATCAATTACTTTTTGCAAATTAGACGTAAAATCAGTTGCTGCCGGATCTGCATATTCCTCTAAAACAATTTTTGCCCCCAGCTTCTCCGCAGCAGTTTTAAATGCATTCACCCCGTCCCAGCCAAAAGAATAATCTGGTGCAAACGTTGCAATCTTAACATCCTTTCCAGCTATTGCTGCAGCTGCTGCATAAGCGTCCTGAGAAGAATTTCGACCTGTTCGGAAAATATAGTCATTAAATTCTGCGCCCGTAATGCTATCCGCTACTGCAGGCTCCACAACCATAATTTTTTCGTATTCTTCCGCAAGTGGAAGTACAGCAAGCGTATCCCCTGAGCTAGAGGAACCTACTAAAAAATCAACCTTGTCATCCTCTAATAGCTTCGTTGCTTTTTGTACCGCAACCTCAGGCTTTGTTTCTGTATCTTCATAAACAATCTCAATTTTCTTACCGTTAACCTCCATCGTACCGCCTGTAGCGTAATCAATCCCTAAATCAAATCCGCGCTGCGTTTGTTTTCCATACGACTCAAGAGCACCCGTCAATGACGCAAGCACACCGATTTTAATAGTGCCACCTTCTTCAGTAGTCCCCTTTGTATCATCCTCCGAAGCCTTATCACCAGTAGAACTATCCTTCGTCTCATCCGAATTACAAGCCACCATCAACATCGCCAACATTAATAAAAGCACAAATAACCAATGCTTCTTCATCCCATAACCCCTTTCATAATGAACTAAAAAGAAAGCGCTTTCGTTGCTATGTAAACACTATATAAAAGACTAGTTACAAATTAGTTACAAGAAAGTGGGGCGGTAGCGTAACGGCAGCGACAAAGCGCGGTTGAGAGATTTATCGGAACAAATTTGTGTTTTATCTGAACAATTTCGCGATTTATCGGAACAACTGAGGTTTTTATCGGAATGTTTCATCGATTTATCGGAACATATTAAAAAATACAGTATCTTTGTTCGCATTCAGATTTTATCGAAACAGTTTTCAGATTTATCGAGAACTTTTGATCGTTTATCGACCAACTTTAACGATTTATCACCCAACTTTTTTAATTTATCACCCAACTTTCGAAAAATATCGACATCTACCTTCATGCAACGCTATCTGACTGCACTGATAGTTTGCGTCCCTTCACTTGGTCAAAGGGATATTTCTAAAGTCATCTTCTGCGACGAAAATGGAGAGGTAGCGGAACGGCAGCTGCAAAAGTCTTTAAGTAGCTGCCCTTTTAGGGGAGCTACTTTTCTCGAAGTATGCTAAGTAAACACAATATTATACAAGCGCTAAAAAGCTTTTTTTTAATAAACGAAGAAAAAACTTTCCATTTATGCGCGAGTGTTCCATAAAAATTTCGTTATAGTATGTATAACGATCATAACGAGGAGTGACAAAATGAATGATTTTATCGAGGGTCTTCAACGGCATGACGAAAAAGCACTTAAATATGTCGTTGAACATTATTTAGGTTTTGTGAAGGCAATTGCCCTAAAAATTTTAGAAAAACCATTAGATTATATGCTAGTAGAAGAATGTATAAATGATGTATTCCTTCTAATATGGCAAAAAAGTAACTATTTCACTGGGGATGAAGCGGATTTTAAAAAGTGGATTGGGATGATTACAAAATACAAAGCGATTGATATTTACAGAAAACAACAAAAACGTTTAGCTACTCTACCTATTGACAATATCCCACCTCCTATCGCTTCAGACAATATTGAACAACAGCTTGATAAATTGTATGCGAAAGAACTATTACTTCTTGAAATAATGCATCTACCTGATTTGGATAGAGAATTATTTTTAATGAGGTATTATCTAGAATACTCAAATAGTGAAATAGCAGAAATTTTACATATTTCAAAATCTGCAGTGGAAAGCCGTTTATATCGTGGAAAGAAGAGGCTTGCTAAAAATCCTAAATTAAAGGAGTGTTGGACATGAGTAAGGAAGAAAATTTCTTACAATTGGATTTAGAAGATATAACACCGGTAGTGGTTTCAAATAATGAAAAGCAAAAGGTAATCAACACTGTTTTACAAAAGAAACCTAAGCCAAATCAAATCCGTAAATGGGCAATTGCTGCAATTTTTGCAATTGGAATTTGCTCAGCTAGCTTAGTAAATTTCCCATCTAAGGCATCCATATTACCAATAAAGGATTTAATTCTATCTGAAACACTTTTATCAAAACAGCATGAATTTACTTTTAATCGTATTTCGATTTCAGGAAATACAGCGGACATTTACTTTAGTTGTGATCTGAACTTTAAGACTGAATTCATAACTTTAGACATTGCTGATAACTTAGAAAACCAATATACTTACACTACTGAAACGTTGACAACAAAAGTAACCGATTATTACTCAAATGGTCAAGCAACAATAAGTGGCTTTAATACTAAAGCTACATCTATATTTATTACCCCAATCGTTCATACAATGGATAATAAGGGGGAAATCACAAAAAAAAGACTGGAAACTATAAAAATTGATATAAATTCCGATGAGGAAAATAAGTGATAAATAATTAGACAGAAAGAATCCTTTGATTATATTGAGTAAGTGATTCCTCAATAAATTCAAAGGATCTCGCCTGTCTTTTTGGTTAATTTATAAATGAGAAAAGCATTAACCAACAAACTATGATTATATATTTGACAAGTGGTCGGTGTATTCCATCATAAATTATAGTCTAACCTTAACCTCAGTACCGTCCTTAGCTTTGACATCTACTAGCACGATCCCTTTATAATTTTTCAGTTCCTGGACGATAGGCATTAGCGTTTTTTTGTCTATTAGCGGAAAGGTAAAGTCAAGTTTTTTTCTTTCGAAGTACTCCTTTGTCCATTTGTTTAGACTTTGCTGAAAAAATTTTGAAGACAAAATTGAAACAACAATGTTTAAAATAGGATATGGGATTGGGATGGTAAACCGAACGTTTTTTGCTTTCACTTTTACATGCATCATAGGCAAAACACTATTCAATGATGACCGAAACGGTATCCCCGTTAGCCGATTTAATATCAACAATTTGGCCATCTAATTCGTTTTCGATTGCTTCCATAATAAGGTTTATGTCTATATCTTTAACATATTTTTCCGATTGGGGAATACTCGCTGCGATGCTGTGTCCAGCCATTAATACTACTTTGACAAGTTTTATAGGCAAATTGACCATGACGTTATCATTTTCGGCTGATACAACACGGACTTTTAAAGTTTTATCTAAATATTTTGTCGGTTTATCTAAAAGCTCATTACCTGTTTCTTCTTTCTCTTTTAATACTTGAATCAATTCAGATGCCTTCTCTGCATCAAGATTACCTTCTTGAACCATCGCTAACACTCTAGTAATTTCCTCTTTCATGATAATTCCTCCCTATTCTCCTTTTAAGAGCTTAATGGCTTCTTCTGGTGTAATTTCGCCATTTTCCAACATAGTGACAACTTTTTTCTCATCTACTTCATTTTTCTTCTTCTGCACATATCCAAGGGATGAAATGATGTCTGTTAGCTTGCCTCGAACCGTCGGATACGAAATCCCCAGTTCCTTTTCAACTTCTTTAATATTCCCTCTACATGTTAAAAATACTTCCACAAAATGCAGCTGGTCCTTTGATAAGGATGCCAGCTTAGATAATTCAAACTCATTTTCAATCGTAGTGTGACAATGAGAGCACTGCAACTTCGTAATTTTCATTGTTTTACTGCAGACAGGACAATTTGTGATTACTTTATAAGCCATAATAAAATCCCTTCCTATTTGTTGATTCAATTATACAACAAGGAATTAAAAATACAAATAAAAAGAATTAATTTTTCTTATTAAAAAAATCAATAATATTAATTCATCATTTAATATCATTGATTATCCACTTCGTTTTTCATTCAAATATTATATTTACTGATGATTCTGCAGTCGTTACTATTGTTGAATAAAACTTAGATTTTTTAAGTATCCCAACTACATTTTTAACCCCGTCCTAAATTTAGAACGGGGCTATAATATAAATATGCAATTTTCCAAAATTCTCTAACCCATTATTAAATCATAAACAACCATTGTCGATTCCATTGGTGTTGTATTTAATTCCTTTTTTAATAGCTGGACACATTTTTCATACCATTTTAAAGCAAGGGAACGGTTTTGTAATTGATAGTAACTATACATTAACAGCCGATAACCTTCTTCCCATAATGCATCCTCACGAATCATTTTTTCCGCATAAAAAATAGCTTGTTTATAATTTTGTTGCCTCGTCGCATTTTGCGCTAATCTTTCTAATACTTCAATATATAAGGACTGTAACTTTTCACGATCCTGTATGAGCCAATCTAACTGCGTTTTTTCAGCATAAAGTGCATCCGTATAACTCGATTCAGCAAGATGCAGCCACTCGTTTGACAATTGTGGATCGAACTCCTCCATCCCTAATTCATAAAAATAGAGAAAGCGTTCGACATCGATTTGTAGAAAATGAATATGCTGCAATTGATACATATTATTTTTACGCTGAATAAAAAAACTGTCCTGACGCGCATTTCTATTTGGCTCAAGAACCTTTAATAACGTATTCAACACAACTTTAAAATCCCGATCTAGTGAATCAACGTTCCGCTCTGGCCATAATGCCTGTGCAATCTCTTCCTTTGGCGTAAAGCGGTTGCGATGACAATATAAATAAACGAAGAGCTCCTTTGATTTATCGCGTTGCCATTCTTTATCCTCTAGCTTTCGATGCTTTCTTATTAAATCTAGACTTCCAAAAAAATTCACCTGTACCTCCTCATTCGGATAAGCGATACTATCCTCTACTTGAAAATAGCTACGCATCTTTAAAATAGCAGCATTTTCCCCATCGCTATTTCTACTAAATTGTAAAAGCTCATAAAAAATCATCATATTTGGTGGACCGAGAATGGTTTTTCTTTGTAAAAAATAGTCATAGTCATTGGAGATACAGAACTGTGCAAACTGCTGGAAATAAAGATTGAATTGTTGAGCATTATTTTCTTTGAAGGCAATTACAGATTGATAGAATAGTACATGCATTTCACCGTTTTGATCGCCACAGTCGTGAAAAAGTCGCTGTGCTTTCTTTAATAATTGTTGCGCTCTTGCAAATTCATGTTGAGTTAGATTAATTTTCACCTCAGCAATTAAAATAATGGCGGTCATCCATGCATCTTGTACTTGCTCCGTTTCCTGTAGGCCAAGTGCTATATATTTTTTTGCTGATAAAATATCACCTTGCGCATGTTTGACAATTGCTAGACCCATATACGGTTCAGCCTTAACGCGTGAAATATTAATTGTATTCATCAATGTAAGGGCCTTCTCATAAGCATCACTTGCCCCCTGATAGTCAGGATAATCTATTAATAGTAAAGCATGTGCTTTGCGAATATAGCCGACCGCTTCTATAAAAATAGATTTTTCACGTAAACCCCTACGAATCCCATGCTGAGCTGCATACCAAGCATCCTTCCCCAGCCCCAATAGCACATAAACAAATGATGCTAACAGCTCACTCTCTCTATGCGTCGCTACAAGCTGTGGCGGTAATTCTAATCTCTTCGCCAATAAATTCTTTGCCTCCAGTAACTGCCCCGTCCTTAACATTATTCGAACATCGACATTCGCTCTTTGCAACACGTCCACCGTCAAAGCAACCTCATTAGTAAAATTTTGTGCGCCTTTCGCCTTCCCTAAATTCACCAAATTTTCTGCGTACTGACGTTGTAGTTCGAGAAGTTCCTCATTGTTTAACGGCGTATGTTTCGCTAACTCTAATGCCCTTTTTAGATGCGGCTCTGCCAATGCTGGCTGAATTGTATCGAGATAAATATGTGCTAAACCTGCCTGTGCTTTCGTCATAAAGAGATAATCATTTTTACGTTTCGCGATGTTTGCACAATTTTCATAGGATTGCTTCGCTTTTTCATAATAAGCACGATAGCGGTGGCATTCACCCTCAAAATAATATAATTTGTAATATTCCGACTTTTCTTCAGCTGTAAATCGATTTATTTTTTCTAATAACCACTCAAACTGCCCAGCACGCACAAGACTTTCAGCATGATTTTGTAAAAGCTCCCCACAAAAATTCTGATCGTTCGTTTTAAATGCATGATGAAGAACAGCTTGTACATTGTTTTGTTTTACATAATACAATGCCGCTTGTCTATGCAATTCAATATACTGTAAAGCATTTTGTTGCCATTTCAGCTCTAAAAATCGACTAAACAAGGCGTGAAAACGATATAATCCATCAGTAGTCATTGGTTGAATAAATAAGTGCCGCTGTACAAATTGTTTGAACGCCTCTGCTATTTCTGTATCATAAAATTGTGTGATAAACTCCTCTGAAAACGTGGGGAAAATCGCCAACTTTAATAATGTCTCTTGCTCGAATGTAGACATCTTAAGATAAACTTCCTCCGATAAATAGGTGAAAAGATCATTGGTAGAGATATTTAACCAATGAGCTAATGTCTCGTTGTTCCATTGCTCCGCTAATAAAGAAATACTAATTGCCCAGCCCTCTGTAATTTCCAAAACCTTAGCTATTTCATCTTCTGTTAAACGGACAGCTACATAATCCTCGAAAAAAACAGCAATCTCCTCTGAAGAAAATGCTAATTCTCCTTCTGAAATAACGAGTATTTTTTTTTGCAGCTTCAATTTCCTTGTAATATCCCAATTCGGCAACGTTCTAGAAGCGATGATAAAATGAACATTCGGCGGTGAAAATTCAATAATTTTTTCCATAACATAATTAATATGAAATTCATGGTCAACTAAATGGTAGTCGTCAATGACAATTAACATCGGCCCTTCAATTTCACATAAACTATTGACAAACAGCTTAAACCAACGATTGAGTTCTTCTATTTTTGGAAAGCGTGATAATTGATTCCATGCATCAAATTCTTGACCAAAGCTCGGAACAATTCGTTTAATACTAAAAAATAAATGCCTCAAAAACGGTAATATATTGTCATCTTCCTCCGACACACTATACCAAGAAAATTTGCTGGATGCAGCATGTAGAAATTGTGTAAGAATTGTTGTTTTGCCGTATCCTGCGCCACTATGGATAAATGTACAAGTATGGTCTAGACTTTTTTTTAATGTTCTCATTAATGTAGCTCTACTAATACAATGTTTGGACGGACTCGGTGGAATACATTTTGATTGAATAATAATGTCTGTTGTCATTTAATGATAACCTCCCCATTCAGTTAACGATATGTAAGGTTACAAACTTCATAGCAAAAATTTTTAGTGTGGGATTGATTTCCGTTCCGGCTGGGTGCGTCCAATGAGCCGCTTCGCTTACGCTCCAGTGTCTCATCTGTAATATTAATCTCAAGGAGGCACCCAGCCGTTACTCTAATCAACTTATATGCATGGCATAGGTCTCAAATGTCATCCCAAACTTTTGGTGATGAGTTAAATTATTGACAGTTTACCATATACTACATGTCATTTAACAGAATTGATTTGCTTAAAATGAGATGAAAGTCTATCCGTTGCTTTGGCTCTTTTTTCCGTCACTTTTGTTTCTATGGGCACAATGTGTATCTTGCGCGAACCTTCCAACCACTTTTTGATGCCATACTAGCCTTTTTATTAAGAGTGTTTTATGGATACTCTATTGAATAAAACAAAATGAAAAATCCCGATTATCAAATATATGATAATCGGGTATTTGTATAGTTCAAAATTATAAAAGTTCTTTACGTAAGTCAGCAGCTGATTTTGGTGATAACAGACCGAATGGGATATCGAATACTGTTTTTGCACCTTTATCTCCAGCTTGGCTTAAACGATGTGCCGCACGTGCATAGGCAACAAGAACACTTGACGTGAAGTTTGGATTACTTTCAAGTTTTAATGAGAATTCAAGAATTTGTTTATCGTTAGCGCCACTTTCACCACTGCGAATGACGAACCCACCATGAGGCATACCTGTGTGGTTCGCTTTAAATTCCTCTTCAGAAATAAAGTTTACTGTTGTATCATACTCATCAAAATAGTTTGGCATTGTCACAATCTCTTGCTCAACTTTTGCTGCATCTGCACCTTCCTCAAGAACAACCCAACATTCGCGTGCATGTTTTTCACGTGTTGTCAGCTCAGGATTTTCACCATTACGAACACGTTCTACAGCCTCTTTAATCGGTAATGTGTATTGTACAGCATTTTTAACACCTTCGATGCGTCGTACAGCATCTGAGTGACCTTGACTTAAACCATCTCCCCAGAATGTATAAGTTGTACCTACTGGTAGAACTGATTCCCCAAGTACACGATTTAATGAGAATAAACCCGGATCCCAGCCAACTGAAATGACTGATACTTTGCCAGATTTTTGTGCCGCTTCATCTACAGCTTCGAAAAACTCAGGAATTTTCGCATGTGTATCAAAACTATCAATTGTATTAAACCATTGTGCAAAGTGTGGTCCTTGCTCTGGTAAATCAGTTGCAGAGCCACCACATAAAATCATTACATCAATGTCATTTTGGAATTTTTCAGCATCATTCACTAAATACACGCTTGCATTACTTGCGATGTTTACAGTTGAAGGATCACGACGTGTGAATACAGCTACTAATTCCATATCTGGATTTTGTGAAATTGCATATTCCACTCCGCGCCCTAAATTTCCATAACCTACAATACCTACTCGAATTGAACTCATTAAAATTCCTCCTCACGATTACGTGACTATGTGAAGTCCTTCACGTTAAATCTACTTACAATAATACGTTGTGTTAGAAAAATTCACAATAGTTTGAGTACGTGTTTTTTTCTAAAAATTATACAAATTTTCTATGATTTCTATTCGTCAAAGGCATGAATACGGTTACATATTACTAAATTGATTTACTAACCTTTAAGTTTTCGTAAAAGCCTTGTAAATGAAGACTTTTCTCACAACATGTCTTGTACAATAAAACTAACGACAAAGGGGGCATGTTGAATGAAAAGTAATTGTTACTCACTAAGCACAACATTGGAACAAGGAGAATTACTTGCTAGTCCATTCCGAAATGCACAAAAATCTGCTAAAGCTCATAGTACAAACACCAAAACTAAGGCAATGGTTAAAAGATTTTCACCTAACAAACACCAATGTATAGGCGTTATACCTTTTGGCGTTACGGAAGAAACCCTAGATCCATCCATACAAAAACAAAGAAGCAATGAGATTAACTCTTATCATAGCGGCAAAGAAATTGCGCGCTGGTTGATTAAAAAAAATGAATATAATAAGGCTAGGACTGAACCTGAGATACGTTTCTTTACTTCTTCAACATAGGATCGAGGTTCCCTAGTTTTTTGGCATTATCTATATGTAAAAAGTTACATTTAACTTGTTTTTAGGTTGTTTTAAATTGGTGTAGAGCTAAAAGATTCAAGATGCTTTATTGGTTTAAAAGGAGTAAAAACGGAGAATCAATATATATTATGAGATTTTTAGACTTGTTAGGAGATAGTAGCTTAAATCGATTATGACTCTGCATACTTACATCTGGAGGCTTTAACTTATTTCAGCGAATGTTTGGACACCCACTGAAAAATAATTAAAACCTGAATTCATTTCATCTTCTATAGAGGTAAGAGACTTTTGTAACTGACGTTACAAAACAACATTTGTAGCTGACGTTTTGCTCTCGCTACAAAAACATTTGCTGAAAGAATTTATATCTGACTTCTTTACAGGAGAATAGAGCCGAAAAAACTCGCTATCAAGCTTTTTTCGGCATAACTTGTATTTTCAAAAACTATTGAAACATAATTTTTACATTTAAGAAGTAAGTCACTTATTGTCATTTATCGATAATATTGACTCTTTTTTATTTCTTTTACTGATACTCTTAGTTTCCAAAGCTCTTTAGCTAACTGAAATACTTCTTCATCATCGTCATCTTCAATCGCAATTTTTCTTGCTTTAAATAGAGCATTCGCAGCAGGTGATAGATCAGGACAATCTACTACCCACTTTTTATAATCTTCTTTAAATGGCTCACTATCACTCCAAAGATAATCATGTTTTAAAAATGCAGCACCCACTGTATTTTTATTCAGCTCTTGTTTAAATCGGAAAAGTTCTTTCTCATCATTACCTAATAATACTATTTGCTTTCCATCCATAAAAACAAGTGAGATATCTTTCTTTTTAAAGTTCATTTCATCATTTCTAAGTTTTAAAATAATTTTCTCATCGTCTATTGTCATTTGTAAACTTTCATGAAAAGACCAAATAGTTAATGCAATTCCCGCAATCAAACCAAGGGCCATTGTGATGAAACCTACCCATGCTCCATGATAAGATGCAATTAAATTTAAAGGTCCCTGAAAAGGTACCCAAGGTAAATCACTAGCCCACTTAGCAATACTTGGAAGAAACCATCCTAGCACTAAACCGACAAGTGGGAAACCAAGCCACATGATAACTTTATCGGTTTTTGAAAAATTTAATATTGTATGATTATTACTCATTAAAGTCCACCCTTTTAAAATAAAACTCTAGTAATGGCTTTTCTTTATTTTGCCATGACATATAGTTGAATAACGCTAATAAAGTTGTTATTTAAAAACACCACACACTTTCTTCTATGACCCTCTCTAAAAATTTCTCCCGCGTATAGTTATTAATATGTAATTATGTTTAAAAATTATATCCCTCCAAAAACTTGTTGCCCCTACTCTTTTTCACCATTATAAACGTTTTTCACCAGACAATAGTAAATAATACCATCTATAGAGGTTGACCGTCAAAAAAAGGTTTTTGTTATTTCCCAATTACATTGTTTCCTTGAAATGAAACTTTGGACTGTTCATGTATTTGTTGTTTATGACCTTTAAAAGCTACTACATTCTTTCCTCACTGTATTTCCTGAGCCAATTCGGAAAGACGCTCTTCATTTATAATGTGATAGCCATTCTTTTTCTTTTCTAAAATTTGTTCTTCGCAAAATTGCGCAAGTACGTATAATAAATGTCGATAAGACACCCCTAAATATTCACAGATTTCAGTATGCTTTTCTTTATAGACTCCTTGATCTGACGATAATTGGATAAAGGCTGCAAGTCGATTTTCAAGTGGATATGCTTGATTTTGTGTATATTTAGAAGTCATATTTGTCGCCTTTTCCCCTAAAAACACACAGAGATTACGTAAAAAAAGCACATCGTTGAGTAATTTTTCTTTACACGACTGTTTAATAGAGTAACAAATCGTTTCGGTCAA
>Ga0209676_1001992_pt1 | contig 16176 bp, 8 predicted proteins | sample AraplaCvi_mLB_r2_FD_184282 | JGI IMG/M metagenome (GOLD analysis project Ga0209676, IMG submission 184282) | Arabidopsis root microbial communities from North Carolina, USA - plate scrape MF_Cvi_mLB_r2 (SPAdes) (version 2) | ecosystem: Host-associated > Plants > Roots > Endosphere | place: USA...
TTCCATGCGCAACTCCAGGATGCGGCTGTAGCCGTAGAAGTATGCGCCCGCCTGGCCCGGCGAGTTGAAGGTGTAACGGTCCAGTTCCTGCTTGACCATCGCATCCGACAAACCCACCTTGTCGCGCAGGATACGTCCGGCGTTGTCGCGATCGATCTGCCCCAGGTTGATCATCGGATCGAGCATCGCGCGTGCCGCGCGCATGAGGCGGAACTGCAACGCGATCAGCTGCCCGTCGAGCGGTTCGTACGGCACCATCTCGGACTCGGCGTACAACGCCCAGCCCTCCACGTTGACCGAATTGAACGCGAACATCGTACGCGCCAGCGAAACGCCGCGTTCGATCATCGCGGTGAACTGCAGCTCATGGCCCGGACGGCCTTCGTGCGCCGACAACGTCCAGCGTGCCGCATCGAAATTGAAGTCGTCGTACGCCAGCGCCGTGCCGTCAGCCGTCGCCAGCGAGACCGGAACCACGAACTGCCCCTGCTGCCCGGTGTTGCCGACCAGTGGCGCGGGCAACAGGTGCGGCGCCGACACAACGGCCGATTCGGCCTGCGTGCCCAGGCGCATGATCATCGGGCGATTCGGCACATCGACGACGCGCTGGTCGCGGATGATCGGATCGATCGCATCGATCACCGTGCGGTAGCGCGCCTCCAGTTGGTCATTGGCGATCGTGTCGTGTTTCAACGCGCGGACGACGGCGACGTAATCATGCGGATCGGCCACGTTCAGTCCGTGTGCCTTCGCCACCAGTGGCGCAAGTTGCGCCATCGCCGCGCGCGTTTCCATGAATTCGACCTGCGCGCGACGCACCAGCAGCGCGGGGTCGATGTCGATGCCGATCTGCCGGAGCTGGTTGGCATACAACTCCGCCGGCAGCTTCGTATCCGTGCGCGCCTGCGGCAGCACGCTCGTGCGCGCCCATTGCGCGTGGGCCTTCAGCTGCATCTCCATTGCGGCCAAAGCGGGCTCGGCGCCGGGCACCTTGTACTTCGCGAACAGATCGCGGATACCGGCGATGTAGGTGTCGACGTTGCCGAGTGCCTGCTCGACTTCCAGTTTCGTCGGACGAAGCAGCGCCGCGTCGTTGGCGCGTTCGGCATAGCGCGCCTTGGCGAGTTCGGTCAGCGGCGTATCCTGCGCGCCCTGCCCGACGTAGTTCTTCAGGCGTTCCAGCGCCAACGCACGGCGCTCCGGCGGCGTCTGGTCGGACAGCAGCGTGCGCACGCCATTGAACACGATCTGCGGCGCATCGCGCCAAGGCAGCGTCAGCCGCTCGTTGAGTTCGCTGGTTGCGATGGCCTCGTCGGCGGCGCGGATCATGATCTCCAGGTCCTGCCGCACGTTCGGGTCCTGTTCGGCGGCGAGCTTCGACTTGAGCTCATCGCGCGATCTGGCGGTGGCTGCGCGGAAACGCGCGGCGAATCCGGGCTTGAGGTCGGTGACGAGTCCGTCATAACCCGGCACGCCCATGAACGACATGTCTTCCGGCGCGAAAGGCGCCTGGGCATCAAGCAGGATCTTCGCGTACTGATTGCTTCTATCCACCCACGCCGGCGCCGCTGTGGTTGCCGCGACAGTCCTGTTGTTGGGAGCAGCCAGCGCGGAGGAACCTGCGAATGCCAGCGAGAGTGCGATTGCGAGCGTCAACGTCCGGGTCATCGTCCATGTGCCGTGGCGGGTGATGGTGCAAGCATGCGAGAGGCATCACGCCATCGAACAGCGCCGAAGGTCACGCGGACCTCCGACACAACTGGAGTCGAGCGCATCGCAAGCGTGACGGGCCGCACGTCACCAGAGGTGCCTGACGCAGTCGCGCTGTTCCTCGGACGGCGAGCCTGCTGGGCCGTTGCCTGGATGTCGGGAACGGTGGTGGCCGCGTTATACGTGACCTCGTTCCGATGCCCGCATTGTGGGCGAGAGTTCTACGAGCCACACACGTTCTGACGCAAGCCCTCACGCCGCGCCCGCTGCGACGTGCCGGGGAACCACTGACGCCGTCGAAGGCACGGCCCTCCTGGACGCGAGGGAAAGGCGACCAGTCCGCCGCCTTCCCCACGCATTCGCGGTCCCGTTGCCGATGTGTCAGTACACACCCATCACCGATACGGCGGCGAACTCCGTTTCGCCGATGACGGTCATGTAGTACGTGCCTGCCGGCGGATTGGTGATCACCACCGTTTCGGCGTTGCCCGCCTTCACCGACTTGCGATCGAAATCGCTGGCTGTCGGCGTTCTGTCGCGGGCGACATACAACGAGACGTTGCCCGTGCCGCCGTAGGTGCGCAGATTCAACGAAAGCACGCCGGCAGGCACCACGAGGCGATAGGTGCGGACGTCGCCGGCCGCGCCGGACTGTCCGGTGAGCGCCACGCGGTTGGACAGCAGTTCGCTCTGGTCGGCGGGAATCTCCTCCATCGCCGCCGCCACGGCAGCGGCGGCATTGGCGATGCCGGCGCCGATGCTCTGGTTGCTCGGCGGCGGCACCACGAAGGGCGACGCGGTCGAGCGCAGGATCGTCTTCACCTGCGCCGGCGTGAGCGGATCGCGTCCCGCGCCGACCGCGGCGGCCTGCATCAGCGCGACGATGCCCGCCACGTGCGGGCTGGCCATCGAAGTGCCGATCATGCCGACCGTCGCATCGCCCTCCTCGCCCGGGATGGGCGAGGTTTCGCCGTGGTTGCCCAGCGACCAGATCCACGCATCGTCCGGCGAGGAACCGCTGGTTGCGTTGCCGCCCGGCGCGGCGATGGCGACGGTCGCACCATAGTTGGAGAAGTACGAACGCGCGCCGTCCACGCCGGTGGCGCCGACGGTGATCACGCCGCGGCAGCTGGCAGGGCTGTAGTTCGATGCCGGCGAGTTGTCGTTGCCCGCCGCGACCACCACAGTCGCACCGCGGGAGATTGCCGAATCGATGGCCTCCTGCGTGACCGGATCGGTGCTGCACGCGCCGTAGCCGCCCAGGCTGAGGTTGAGCACCTCGGCGGGTGTCGCGTTGTCGGGCACGCCGTCCACGCTGCCGCCGGACGCCCACACGATGGCATCGGCGATGTCCGAGCTGTAACCGCCGCCCGTGCCCAGCACGCGCACCGGCTGCACTTTCGCGCCGAATGCGACGCCGGCCACGTCCAGCGCGTTGTTGGTCACTGCTGCGATCGTGCCCGCCACGTGCGTGCCGTGGAAGCTGCTGCGGCCGCCCGGCTCCCAGTCGCCCGGATCGTGCGCGTCGGCGTCGCGTCCGTCGCCATCGTTGGAGATCGCCGCGTCGTGCACGAAGTCGTACCCGGGAACGATGTTCGCATCCAGGTCGGCGTGGTCCAGGTAGCCGGTGTCGAGCACCGCCACGACGACGCCTTCGCCGCTGGTGGTATCCCACGCGGTGGGTGCGTGGATGCCGCTCGCGGTCGAGCCGTAATGCCACTGCAGTCCGTAGTGCTCGTCGTTCGGCACGAAGTCGAGCTTGTAGCGGCGGTAATCGGGCTGCGCGTACTCCACCGACGGATCGCTGCGCAGCTGTTCGAGCAGCGCGTTGGCTTCGATCGTGCTGAGCGAACGCGAGGTGCGCAGGACGTCGCCGCCGATCGCCAGTCGGCGCACATGCGATGCCGACACCGCGGGGGCGGCCGCGCGCGACACCGACAGCCCCGCGCGCGCGGCGGCGGTGTTGAACGCGCCCAGTACGCTGCTTGTCTGCACGACGCGCGCGCCGGAGGCCGTGCGGTATTTCACGATGAAGCGGTCGAAGCCGGTCTGCTGCGGCAACGTCGGCAATGCAACGGTGCGCCGCGCGGGCGAAGCGGCAGCGCTGGCGGACGCGACCTGGCGCGACGATGGCATCGCCGCATCGGTGATGTTCGAACTGGCGGCGTACGCGGACAGCGTGACGACCACGGCGGTGGCGAGGGTACCGGCATACAGGCGGGTCTTCTTGCTCATGGTTCTCTCCGGGGAAAACGTCGAATCATCGAAAGGACGAAGGAGCGCCGGAACCGCTTCGAGGTCCGGCCACGGCGCCCTTCGCTTGCAACGCGGTGTGGGCCGATGCGCTCAGAGGTCGATGCCGAAGCCGACGCCTGCCGAACTGTCGTCGCTGGAGAACGCGCCGCCGATGCTCATCGACGCGCGTTCGCCGATCGCCTTGGAATAACCGATCGACAGCGCGCTCTCGCCGTTCTGCCAGCCGGCGCCGACGCCGAGGCGTCCGCGTGGACTGCGCGAGTTGGCGGCGTTGATGGCCATGTTCATCATCGCCGTGCTCATCGCACCCTGGCGGTCGATGCGTTCGTCCTGCTTGCCCAGGCGATAGCCGATGTCGTCGCGCAGGTTGGTGAACTCGTCGCTCAACGCCTGGTAGCGACTGTCCGTGTAGGTGTTGGCGCGGGTCAGCGTCTGCGTCGCGGTGTTGTCGGTGTAGGTGTTGGCCGATGCGAGCGTCGCCGCATCACCGGCCTGTACCTGCTGCAGGTTGGTCGCATCGGTCGCGGCGGTGCCTGTCGCGACGTTGGTGACGCGGCGTTCGCTGCCCGCGCTGCCGACCGACACGGTGTTGGCTTCGTTCGCCACCGAACCCCGGCCGAGCGCGACCGCGTTGTCCGCACCCACCGACGCACCCTGCCCGACCGCCGTGCCCGATGCCGCGGTCACGCTGGTATCGGCGCCGATGGCGACCGCATTCGTGGCATCCACGCTGATCGACGAGTTGTTGCCCAGCGCCGTACTGCCATCGGCATCGACGACCGCGCCGTTGCCGATGGCGATGTCGCGGCCGTCCTGCGCGTGGCTGCCGGAACCGATCGCCATGCCGGCGCCGGTGCCGCCCGGCACGCCGCCGCCGGGGCTGTGTTCCAGCGAACCCAGGCGGCCGATGATGCCGGTGAGCGCGGAGTCGATCGCCCCGAAGGTTTCCTGGAAGCCGGCACGCTGGTTGCCCTGGATCGCGTACGACGGGCCGGCGAGCATGCCGTCGCCGCCGATCGCCGCGCCGCCGCCGAGCGTGCGCGCGATCGACGCGAGCTGCGCGACGTTCACCGCATCGTTGTCCTGGCGGCCGGCGCGCACGCCGCGCAACGTCGTGTCCTGGCTTCCGAGTTCGATCATCGTGCGGCTCGAGTCGGTGTAGGTCACTGCGTTGGCGAGCGTGCCGGTGACGTTGCCGACCTGCATTTCGAGCGAGCCCACGCGCTCGTTCGTGGCGAACAACTGGGAGCCGTTGACCGCCTCCCTGCTGGTCGCGGTTACCTCGCCCGCGGCGACGTTGCCGATCACCGTGCCCGCGGCGCCGCCGAGCGTGACGCGTGCCTTGTCGTCGGCGTCGTAGGCGACCGCGTTGGACGCGATGTTGCCGAGGTCCGCCGCCACGTCGTCCAACTGCGCCTTGTTCACCGCGTCCGTCGCTTCGGTACCGGCCGCGACATTGGTGATCTGGCGATCGAGCTTCGCATGGACGGTGCCGGCTGCATCGGTCCAGTCCTGTGCGGCACCGACGGAGACGCTGTTCGCGCGATCCGCGTACGAGCCCTGGCCCAGCGCGACGGCATTGGCCGCATCGGTCGAACTCCACGCATTGGCGCCCAGCACGGTCGCGTTGTCGGCCTGGGCAAAGCTGTTGAAGCCCAGCGACGTCGCCGAGCCGCCGACGGCCCAGGCTTCGGCGCCCACGGCGGTGGTGAAGTCGCCGACCAGCGTGCTGTCCCAGTACGAACCCGCGAACGCGCCGGCACCCAGTGCGGTGCTGTAGGTGCCGCTCGCGGCGGCCGAGGCGAACGAACCGCCGGAGAAGCCGCCCACCGCGGTGCCGTACAGTCCGGTCGCCATGGCGCTCTGGCCGATGGCGGTTCCCGAGGTTCCGGTGAACACGCTCGCGCCGGTGTCCGGGTCGGTGACCCACGTGCCCGACTGCGCGCCCGCGCCGAGCGCCACGCCGCCGTCGGCGGCCATCGCACCGGCGCCGGTGGCCGTTGCGTTGAAGCCGGTCGCATACGAACCCGAACCCACGGCGGTGGACTGCCAGCCATCGGCCTCCGCGAAGCCGCCGATGGCGGTGGTGAACGGTGCGTCCGCGAGTGCGAGGCCACCGACGGCGACCCCGAAGAAGCCGTTGTTCTCCGCGCTGCCACCGATGGAGACACCCAGCGAACCGTTGGCGATGCTGCTGTCGCCGATCGCGACCGCACCGCCTCCATTGGCCTGCGCGAACCAGCCGCCGGCGAAGCTGTTGTCGCCCTGCGCCAGCGCGTTCGCACCGAACGCGGCGCTGTTCACACCGCTGGCGACCGAGCCGTAACCGCTCGCGGTGCTGAACTCGCCGATGGCGGTCGCGCCGGAGCCCAGTGCGGACGCGCCTTCGTTCAACGCCAGTGAGCCGCTGCCGACTGCGGTGGTGTACGCACCATCGGCATAGCTGCTGCTGCCCAGCGCGACGCCCTGCTCGCCATTGGCGACGGCATTGGCACCCAGCGCGACGGCGTTTTCGCCGTTCGCCATCGCGTTGTCGCTGCCATCGCCCGCGCCATTCGCCGCGAGGTAGGCGTTGTCGTCGCCCATTGCCGCGGCGACGGCATCGAGCTGCGCCTTGTTGACCGCATCCTCGTTTTCCGTGCCGGCGGCAACGTGGGTGATCTGGCGCGTAAGGCCGTCGTCGTTGCCGACCGACACCGTGCCGTCGCGCGTGGTGGTGGAATTGGCGCCCAGCGCGACGGAGTTGGCGGCCATCGCCAGGGCGCTGGTGCCCAGTGCGACGTTTCCGTCGACCCAGGCCTGCGAGAAGGCGCCGGCTGCGAGCGAGTACGCGCCGCCCGTCTGCGCGCCCGCACCGAGCGAGGTCGTGAAATCGCCCTGCGCCGATGCGCCCGCACCGACGGCGGTGCTGTTCATGCCCCACGCGCCGGTGTTCTGTTCGATGCAGAACATGCCGTCGCAGGCCATCGTGGTGCCCAGCGCGATGGCGCTGCTTCCACCGGCGTTGCTCAGCGTGCCGAGCGACACGCTGTCCTTGCCGCCGGCCTGCGCCATGCCGCCGAGCGCGACGCTGCGTTCGCCCGCCGGTCCCCATGGGTTGGTCTGCACGCCTATCGCGATCGCGGCCCCGGCATCGGCGGTCGAGTCCACGCCGATCGCGATCGAAAGATCGCCCAGCGCCCGCGCGTTCAAGCCGACCGCGGTGCTCGCCCAGCCGGCGGCATTGCTGAGGTGGCCGGTGGCGGTGGCGTATGTGCCGGCATGGCTGCGGTCGCCGATGGAGGTGGCGGACTCGCCTTCGGCGAGGCTGTCGCGTCCCGTGGATACCGCGCCGGCTCCGATCGCCTGCGCATTGTTGCCGCTGGCGACCGACGCATCGCCGTCGGCGACCGCGCCCGAGCCGGTGGCGACGCTCGCCTGGCCGATGGCGGTCGCGCCCGATCCCACGGCGACCGCGCCTTCGGCCAGCCCGAGGCTGCCGCTGCCGATGGCGACGGTGTAGTTCGCGTCGGCGAAGCTGTTGGCGCCGTACGCGCTGGCTTCGGCGCCGCCGGCGTACGCGTTGACGCCGCTGGCGATGGCGCCTTCGCCGGCGGCGACGCTGTTCGCGCCGATCGCCGTCGCGCCGTAGGCAAGCGCCTGCGACGAATCGCCGATCGCCAGCGCGCTGTCCGCCAGCGCGGCGCTCTGGTAGCCCAGCGCGGTCGCGCGATAACCGGCGGCCACCGTCATCTCGCCGGGTCCGACGGTCCCGTCGCCGTCCATGTCTTCGCCCACGCCGCCACCGATGGCGATGGCGCCCTCGCCAGCCGCCGTCGACCAGTAACCGGCGGCGATGGCGCTGTTGCCTTCGGCCCAGCTGATGCCGCCAAGCCCCATCGCACCGGTGCCGATGGCGTAGGCCGATTCGCCCAGCGCAACGCCCGACGCACCCGACATCGCGCGCGAGTTCGCGCCCATCGCGATGCTGCCCTGGCCATTGGTGCCGGCGCCGAAACCGGCGACCAGGCTGCCATTGCCGTAAGCCTGCGTGTTGCCGCCGATCGCGGTGGCGCCGGTGCCGTAGACGACGCTGAGCGCGCCGACCGCCGTGCCGCCCTGCTCGGCATCGACTTCGGCGGAGGCGCCGATGGCGATGTTTCCCAGGCCGTTGATGAAAGGATCCGTACCCGAACCCGCGTAGGCGCCCTGGCCGATGGCGATGGTCGCGTCGCCGAAGGCCATCGCGTAGTTGCCATAGGCCGTGGCGCCAAGGCCACCGGCATAGGAGGAGGAACCGACGGCCGTGGCGGCGTTGGCCATCGCGTAGCTGTTCGCGCCGGCGGCCAGCGCGCCCTCGCCCGCGACCTGCGGGACGTCGCTGCCGTCGCCCAGGCCGTCCGCACGCAGGTAGTCGCTGCCGACGGCTGTCGCGCCGACGTCCGGCGAAGACGTGGCGCCGACGCCGGGGGCTTCGCCGGTGAACTGTTCGAACGCCGCGCAGTCGATCTCGCGCGCGGTGCCCTGCGCATCGCGGAGCGTGCAGCGCCCGCCGTCGCGCTCCAGGGTGAGTTGCTGGGCGAAGGCCGGCACGGACAGCACCGACAGGCCTGCCAGTGCGAGGACCGCCCCGACCGTTGCGGCCATGGTGCCGCCCCGCTTTCCGCGGGTGCACGCCAGTTCCGAGGCCACCACCACGGCCTGCTTCGCGTGGCTCCAGACCCGGCTGAAAATCTTGTTCATCGCTGTCTCCCACCCTGGTTCACGAACAGAAGGACAAAGCGGTGCCGTGCGGCCCGCACGACCGGAGTGCCGGTCGTGGCCGCTGCATCGCGTGCGTTTGGAAGTGGTGCTTCGACCCGTCCATGGGCCTGGTCCCGTTGCCGGCGTCCCCTCACGCCGCAACTTCCGGGGAAGCTACGGCGCCTGCAAAATCCCTGTCACGCTCGCGCTCTCACCGGGGACTCACCGGCTTCTCACCGTCGCGTTACTCTTCAGGTAACGCGGTCGCCGGCGGGCCGTGTCGGCCATCGCGAATCGCGCCGGAAGGGGAACCCGCAGCGCATGTTGAATCGGATCGGGAACTGGCTTGGAAGTGCGCCCGTGGGCGATGTGGTCGACCGCCGCAACGCACCGGTGATGCAACTGCTGCTGATGTTCTACGGCGTGGCCCTGCCATCGGCGTGGGCCTGGCATCTTTCGTCGCGGCCGATCCCCACCGGCTGGGGCATCGTGCTGGCGCTGGACCTGACCACTTCCACGCTCGCGCTGGCGTGCGTGTGGATGATCCGACGCGGCCGGTTCCGTCCGGCGATGAAGGTCTTCCTGAGCGCACTGCTGACATCGCTGGCGCTGGCGCACTACAAGCTCGGCACTCAGTCGCAGCTGATCGACCAGTCATCGGTCATCCTGGTGCTGGTGATCAGCGGACTCGTGCTCGGGCGTCGCGCGTTGTGGACGGTGTACGCGTTGTTGATGATCGTGTTCGGCATCGGCTTCACCGTGGATGCGCACGGCGCGCACGACGCGCAATGGGTTCGCAACGCGTTGAGCAACGCGCCGACGCTGATGGTGAGCTACGCCATCATCACGCTGGTCCTGGACCGCACCATCACGGCGCTGCGCGAAAGCCTCGATGAATCGCTCGCACGCGGTGCCGAACTGCAGCAGGAAATGATGCGCCGCGAACGCGTGCAGTCGCAGTTGCTCCACTCCCAGAAACTGGAGGCCAGCGGCCGGCTCGCCAGCGGCGTGGCGCACGACTTCAATAACCTGCTGAGCGTCGTGCAGGGCTTCGCCGCGCAACGGCATCGCCTGCTCGACCTGGACGATCGCGAGCGACTTGCGGCGATGGACGATGCGCTGGAAGGCATCGAGGAAGCCGCCGCGCGCGGCCTGGTGCTGACGCGCAAGCTGCTCGGTTTCGCGCGCAACGACGTGCTGAAGATCGAGACCTTCGACGCCGCGCAGGCGCTTTCTGATCTGTCTCCCATGCTGCGTCAATTGTTCGATTCGGGCGTGCGCGTGGAGATGGCCGCGTCCGGGGACGTGTTGCCGGTGACGCTGGACCGCAACGAATTCGAGCTGATGGTGCTGAACATCGCAGCCAACGCCCGCGACGCGATGACCGCAGGCGGCGTGTTCCGCGTGGAAGCGATGCACGCTGGCGCGCAGGCCTGCATCATGCTGACGGACAGCGGCCATGGCATGGACGCGGACACCTTGGCGCGCGTGTTCGAACCGTTCTTCAGCACCAAGCCGGCAGCGGAAGGCACGGGGCTCGGCCTGTCGGTCGTGCACGATCTTGCCAGGGCGGTCGGCGGCGATATCCGTGTCGACAGCCGCATCGGCGAAGGCAGCGTGTTCACGATCCACCTGCCGCTCGCCAGCACTGCCCTGCCGGTCGAGCGAAGGCTCGCGACGGCGCACTGATCCGTCAGCGCATCTCGTCGACCAGCACGTAGCCCTCGCCATGCACGGCATTCAGGGGCAGTACTTCGCCGCAGGCATCGGCGACCTTGCGCCGCAGGCGGTAGATCAGCGAATCGAGCCGGTGCGGGTCGAAGTCGAACACGTTGCTGGTCAGCGCCCCGATGAGCTGGTCGCGCGTGACGATTTCACCCGGCGATTGCAGCAGCCGGTCGACGAGCCGGCGTTCGGTCCGGGTAAGTGCGGCGTTCCCGCCAGCCGGGGAGACCAGGCACCAGCCGTTCGAATCCAGATGCCAGCGCCGGTGCGCGCCGCGCGGCGTCGCAATCAGGCGGCGGGCAAGGCTGTGCAGGGTTGCGGCGAGCAGGTCGATTTCGACCGGTTTGCTCAGGTACGCATCCGCCCCCTGGCTCAACCCGCGCACGCGATCGGGCGTCTCGCACCGGCCGGTGAGCATCACGATTCCCAGGTCGGGACGCGATGCGCGGATATCGCCGGCGATCGCGAAGCCATCGCCGTCCGGCAGGCAGACATCGAGCACGACGATCTCCACCGGTTGCGTGCGCAGGTGTTCGTGCAACTGTGCGACTGTCGCAAGCCCGTACGCAGCGAACCCGTAATGCAGCAATCCCGGGAGCAGGATGCGATCGCGAAGCACGGCATCGTCTTCGAGCAGGACCACGTGCAACGGCGAATCCGAGTGGTTCGAAGCAGAAGCCATCGCGCCGTCCTGTCGCTGCGGGATGGGAGGAAGGTAACCAGATGTGCGGCTGTCGTTGCAAGTCGGCCACCGGCTCGCGCAACACCTACCGGGCGTCGCCGGCGATGCGTCCTCCCCGTTCAGGCGCATCCCGGTCCGGGACGGAAAACGGCGCCGCAGTGCGACCAGGAGACCGACAGCGACGCACTGCATCGGCCCCGCGGCGCGGGACCTGCACTGGATCGATCGCCCTGTCGCGAATGCGGCAAGCGGAAGAGGAAGGAAAAACAGGCACGGGCGTGCGATTCGCGATGCCAAGCGCGAACTTCGCGAGGCGATCCACATCGAACAGAGCGAAGCCCCACCGCCGGGCGACACGCCGCAAGGCACGTAGGCGCCCGCAGGCCGAAGCCCTTCGTCATCGGTTGCCGTGCGCGGCCGGTTCCGTCTGGGAGACCGAACGCCGTGCATCGCGCCCTTCCTGCATCGTCATGCCCGGCGTCCAGCCGCTTGCGTCGAGGATCGCCTTCGGATCTTCCAGCTCGATGAGCCGCTTCAATGCCGCCTTGCGATCGTCCGATCGCAGGTAATACGCCTTCGCGATGCGATAGCCGACCCAGTACCCCATGTCGTAAGGCTCATCCGAACCGGGTCGGTAGTTGTACGCCCACTTCGACAGGTCGGTGCTGTCCATGTCGCGGACGAACGCGGTTTCGATCTCGGCTTCCCTGCCCTGCGTCCAGCGCGCCAGGCCCGGATTGCCGACGCTGCCGGACGTCAGCTCCGCGATCAGCTCGGCCACGCCTTCCAGCAGCGATACGCGCAGCACCGTCACATTCGGGTCGCCTTCCTCGAACTCGGAACCGGGCTGCTGGATGTGTCCGTATTCGTGCGCGATGACGTTGACGAAGCGGTCTTCGAGGTCTGGATTCATGAAGTCCGCCGCGCATAGCGCTTCCAACCCGATGTACAGGCCGTCCCGGTTCGCCGTACCCACGGGTTTGCCGCGCCCGACAAGGATGGCCACGGGCGGAAACCGCGCCTGGGGATACAGGTCGGCAAACGTCGCGAACGATGCGGCCAGTCGCGTCCTCACGTTCGGAAGCACGGCCATGCATGCCCTCGCCTTTTCGTAGATCGCAGGGTCCTTCGCGATACGGTCGGCGATGCTCTGCGCGGTCACGCGGCGCAGTTTGGCGAATTCGACCAGGCTTGGCGTGGCATGCGCCAGGTAATCGCGTTCGATCTGCTCGACCGTCGGCTTGCCGGCTGTCGAATCGTACAGATCGTAGAAGCGGGTTACGTCGCTGGTGAGGATCTCAGGCCCAGGCGGTTGGGCGTGGACGCCCGCCGAAACTGTGAGAACCGCGAGGGCTGCAAGCGTTGCGAAACGCGCCGATCGGCTCATGGAATCGTGTTCCCGGAAGTCCTGTGCCGATCATGCCAAGGCACCTTGCTGGCCGGGAGGATCGAAAGTCACGCACGAATCGACGCAGTCCCATCAACGGTTCACCGCTGCCTCGCCAGCGCCAGGCAAACGGCTGGATTCATGCTGACGATACAGGCGGCTCAACTGCCAGACCGACACCACGTAGGCAATCACCACGGCGATCGAAATGGCACCGACCCGGTTTTCGGGGAACAGGAACCAGGCCGTCACCACCAGCAGCGTGCGTAACAGTGCGTGTACCAGGCCGACCGGATGGCCGACGGTCCACGAGAACACGATCCAGTGCATGCCGTAGCCCACGGCCATGCTCAACGCGAAGAACTCCGGTGCGAAAAGCAGCAGCGGCAGATGCACGGCCCACAGAAGGGTCACCATCAGACGGCACTGACCGGCAAGCCTCAGGAGAGGATTGTCCGCGCCACCCGCGATCCGTTCGCCGCGCAGGCGCGCGATCGCGATGGAGATCGGGATGAGCAGGAAGTAGCAGGCGATCAGGGCCAGGTTGGCCCGATCATGGGACACGCATACGCTGGCGATGGCCGCCAACGACCACACGATGCAACCGGTGATGGGCAGCGACAGACAGCCTTTTCGCTGCTCCAGGAAATCCGCGCGCATCTCTGCCAGCGTCATTCGAGCCTCCTTCCCGTCGCCACTTCGGATGGAAAGCGGACATTAGCACTGCGGTCGGCCTGCCTGCGTGCGCTCGCGCAGATGCCCCGAACTCATTCTATTGTCCGATATCGGCCAGCAGCGGACGTTTGCTATGCCCCGAAAAATTGAGTCTTACGGGACCGGCCTGCGAACCATCTCTCCGCTCACGGACGTTCTCGGTCCTACTTGACCGTCTATGGAGCGCAGGAATGCCCGGAAGCGTGCCTCCATGTCCGCGTCATAGCGCTTGGTGTTCGCCGGGAGGTGCGGCCACGCCAGGCGAACGCTTGCTGCCACATCGGCAACACGGTCTCTTTTGGCGTCGAGGATCGTGTATACCGAGTCACCCTGCCGAGCCGTCTGTCGCCAAACCCGCCACCCTTCCATTGTTTCCACGCTTGCCGGCGTGGCTCCGCGCTGCTGGACGGGAGCTTCGAAACCTTCGCGTGCAGTTGTCGAGTTGTCGAAGAGCTTGAGGATCAGGTTCGTGGAATGCGGTGTTCCCTGATCCGCCGCGTTCGGCAGTTGGAATACGACGGCAGCCACTGGCGGCTTCGTTTGCATCGAGAGCACCGTCCAGTCGTCGTCTGCGACGAAAGAAACAACGCCTCGCGCGGTTACGATCTTGAGCTGGGTCGCTGCCGATGCACTGATGCACCATGCGACAAGCAGGAGAGCAAGCAGGGACTTCCCTTTCATCGGCTGTGTGTCCGTTCCGTTGGGATACTGGGTGATCGTTTCGGGTCGAAATCGGGCACTAGCAGCATGCCTTCTCCAGCTTTGGCCGGATGTCCGCTATCGGCCAGGAGCGGGCATTGGTTGTGCTCGTTGAATTTCTGATTGCCGCGTTGCTATAAAAGCTGAAGATCGCTGACCAAGTAGTGGTAGATCGTTGGATACACCGCGTCTGTCCTGTCCAAGCCGTCTTCCGAACCATCGACAACATAGACGCAGTCTAGCCCCGGACGAACCACGATCTCCCAGTACTCGTAGTGCCCGATGGAGATGCATCCCTCGAAGTGCTCGGAATCCGATATCAGCTCAGAAGCCACCTCAAGCGACCGATTCCTGGTTGAGATCCGTCGATAGGTGGAGAAGAACTCGCGGGAAACCGGCCCTAGCAGCAAACCCTCGCTGCCCTCGCTGGATTCGAAGTAGAGATCGCTACGCGTCTTTAACAGCGTGGCTAGCCGATTCTTCTGAGCGTCGAGATCCGTCATTTCAAGTCCTGGCTTCATTTCCAATGCGCTCGAAAGCGAGGGGCCCGCACTACGTCCGCTTGGGTCGAAAGCGGACTTGCGAGCCGACCTCACCCCTTGCCACTGGTCCATGCAGCTGAGATCACACCGCATTCGAGCTCCGGGGACCGATCGACCATTGCCTTGTCGAACTCAACCAGCGCAACGCCACCAGCAGGAATGGGCTTTTCCAGCGTCAGCAAGGCCTTTCGGCTGGCAAGTTCCGGCTTCATGCAGTCGCCTCTGAAGACACTAAACTCGAATGCCTGAAGATCCACCGTGGACACGTTCTGAATGAACACGCGCCACTTCCGCTGGTCAATGCTCCACCAGGTGACGGCGTCCGCAAGATCGGCAGTGGTTCTTTCGGGAAGCCTAGGCAATCCGCGCGGTTCCTTACTGGAAACAGTGGCCGACATGCGCGGAATCAATCCCTTGTTCGCTTGGTCGCGGATGTAGGCCTGGCGAGCTTCGTACGCGCGCGGGAGTTCACCCTGCTCAGGCTCGGTCGGCTGGCAAATCACCAGCGCTCGCAGCGGTGATGCGGGGTCCAGATTAAAGACCGCTTTCCCCATGCCGTGCTTCTGGCAGATCTCGGTGTAATTCGCGAGGATCTTGACTCGCGTGGCCTCGTCCATTGCATTCACCTGCTCGGCGACCGAGGTCCCTGCATGTGCCGTACTGAGTGCAAATGCGATCACCCCCGCTACGCTGATGCCAATGTGCTCCATGCCCTCTCCTGATTCTGCAGAAGACCAACGGTTGGGAAGTCCGGATGTACGCTTTGCGTCGAAGGCGGACGTTAGCATCCAGTCCGCCGCCTCGCCGGCCACTATGCCCGCTATCGGCCAGAAGCGGACGTACGCCTGCTAACCGTCGAGTGGCGGCTTGGCCGCCCCATCAGGTTCTCTAAGTCCAGCTCGGATTTCCTCCGCAACCCGCTCGGCCGATTCCGGCCAACCGAGCTCCATGGCCCCTACGCAACCCCAGCAATCGCCACCGCACTCGGCAGAGAGCGGGTCGGCCGAGACGTCAAGCCTTCGACCGCAAATGTTGCACCGGGCGCTCACCATCGGACGCATTCCTCATATGGAAACCGAACTGCTAGCGAGACTCACGTCCGCTATCGGCCAGAAGCGGACATTGCTGCAATGGCTTGGCTGTTACCTTTCCATCCACGCCAGAAACTTGGCTGCGGCGTCAGAGTCCAGCTCAAGCATCACTTCGGCCACGGCGACATCTCCCTTGACCGCTGCGATAGCGGCAAGGATGCACTGGAGCATTTCCTCGTCCCAAGGCCGCAACGATGCGGCCGCTGCCAAGGCGGGAATGCGCGCAAGCGCATGCTCGTATCCCTCCGCAAGATCGTCCGGTATCGCAGTTCCGTTGCGCTTTCGGCAAATTTCCACCCACGCGGGAAAGTGGAAGAATACCGCGGGCGCTGTTGCGGGGTTTTCGGCAAGGGCGCCGACGACGTGCGGAACCGCCGCAAAAGAGGCGGGATACACCTCACCCTGATGGGCGAGCGCACTCCAAAGGCCGAACCACGGCTGCGATTCCCCGACCGAGTCCGGAAGCGAGACCAACTGCAATAGCAACGCAGGAATGTCCGTGGTGACCCCGTAGGCATGCTGCAACTCGCTCCATCGGGGGCTTTCCAGCCTCAACATGCGAAATGTCCGCTTCGGGTCGAAAGCGGACATTAGCATCGCCGAGCCCGCTTCAATCGGCCGCATGTCCGCTTTCGGCCAGAAGCGGAC
>Ga0209676_1001996_pt1 | contig 16141 bp, 16 predicted proteins | sample AraplaCvi_mLB_r2_FD_184282 | JGI IMG/M metagenome (GOLD analysis project Ga0209676, IMG submission 184282) | Arabidopsis root microbial communities from North Carolina, USA - plate scrape MF_Cvi_mLB_r2 (SPAdes) (version 2) | ecosystem: Host-associated > Plants > Roots > Endosphere | place: USA...
AGTTGCGCACGCCGCTGGCCATCATGCTGACCCAGGCCGGCGTGGCGCTGCGCGAAAAAGACCCGGCACAGCTTCACGCCACCCTGCGCGCCATGGTCGCCCAGATTTCGCGCAGCAGGCGCCTGTGCGAGCAGTTGCTGTCGCTGGCCCACGCGAGCGACAGCGCGCCCCCGGCCGGTGTGCCCGCGCTGGTCGACCTCAATGCCATCGCCCGCGAAGTGGTGCTGCAATACCTGGCGCTGGCCCATGAGAAAAACCTGGACCTGGGCTGGGTGGATGCCCGGGGGGATTCGGCCGACGCGGGCACGGCGGAAGATGCACCCGCCGTCCCGGTGCTGGCCCGGGAGGCCGAACTGCATGAGGCGCTGTCCAACCTGGTGCACAACGCGATTGCCTACACGCCGGCGGGCGGGCGCATCACCGTGATGGCGGGCCATGCGAACGGCATGGCGCTGGCCGAGGTTCGCGACGACGGCCCCGGCATCGCCCAGGCGCGGCGCGCGCAAGTCTTTGAACGCTTCCATTCGGCCGGTTCAGCGGCTGAAAAAGGCTCGCACGGCTCCGGCCTGGGCTTGTCCATCGCGCGCGCCTACGCCAGGCGCAACGGCGGCGACATCGAACTGGCCGACGCACCCACCGGCACCGGCCTGCGGGCCATCCTGCGGTTGCCGCTTATCTTGTCCCCTCCCCCTCTGGGAGAGGGTTAGGGTGAGGGCCGGCGGCGGATCAATATCCCACTGATCCACGCATAGGCTGCTCGCCCCCACCCCTACCCTCCCCCAAAGGGGGAGGGAGCAAATCTATCTTGTCCCCTCTCCCAGAGAGAGAAACAAAGCTTCTCCGCAGGCCCACTACCCGTTAGTGATAACACGTATTTTGGCCCCGGCCCTGCAAAACGAAAGCAGATTGGAAGCCTCGCTTCCTAACATCCCCTCCAGCCCGAACGCCCTCCAGCCGCATTTTTTGCAGCGGCCCAGGGCCGGGAGACCACCCCAAGGAGACCCGGATGACACACCCCCCGTTTGCGACAAGGCCCTTCGCGGCCCAGCCATGGAGCAAGCCCCTATGAACCTGAATAATCGCAACTTCATCCGCGGCCTGTGCCTCATGGCGATCGCCCTGGTCTTCGGCGGGGTGGCTTACAACAACTACACCCTGGGCGAACTGAGCCGGTCCGGGCCCGGCCTGTTCCCGCTGCTGGTGAGCTCCTTCCTCTTCGTCATCGGCGTGCTCACCGTGGTGCGCTCGCACTTCGTCGACCCCGTGCCGCTGGATTACAGCGTCAAGAACATCGGCATCATCCTGGTGAGCCTGGTCGGCTTCTCGCTGATCTCGCACTTCGTCAACATGATCCTGGGAATCGTCTTCCTGGTGTTCTGCTCCACCCTGGCGGGCACCTCGTACTCGCTGGTGCGCAACGTCAAGATCTCCCTCGGCCTGATCGCCGTGGCCTTTGCCTTCAAACACCTGCTGGGCCTGAGCCTGCCCCTGTACTGATATGGAAGTCCTACACAACCTCGCGTTCGGTTTCGAACACGCACTGACGCTGCAAAATCTGATGTACTGCGCCCTGGGCTGCACGGTGGGCACGCTCATCGGGCTGCTGCCCGGGCTGGGCCCCCTGTCCACCATCAGCCTGTTGCTGCCGCTGACCTATTCCATCCCCACCGGCGGCGCCCTCATCATGCTGGCCGGCATTTACTACGGCGCGCAATACGGCGACAGCGTGAGCGCCATCACCATGAAGATCCCGCATGCGAGCAGCATCGTGGCCTGTATAGACGGCTACCAGATGACGCTCAAGGGCAAGACCGGCCTGGCGCTCTTCACCGCCGGTGTCTCCAGCTTCATCGGCGGCACGGTCGCCATCGTGGTGCTGTCGACCATGGCGCCCGCACTGGGCGAGGTCGGTTTCCTCTTCGGGCCGGCCGACTACTGCGCGCTGATGCTGCTGGGTTTCTTCTGCGTGAGTTTTGTCAGCAGCGGCAGCCTGCTTAACGGCCTGGCCATGGCCATGGTCGGCGTGCTGCTGGGCATGGTCGGCACCGACGTCAACAGCGGCACGGCGCGCTACACCATGGACCTGCCCTTCCTGATGGACGGCATCGGCCTGATCAGCATTGCGCTGGGCTGCTTCGGCATTGCCGAGGTCGTGAAAAACCTCGACAACAAAAATGTGCTCACGCCCTTCAACGGCAAGATCAAGCTCATGCCCACCTGGCCCGAGTTCAAGCGCATCATCCCGAGCGCGCTGCGCGGCAGCGTGATCGGCTCGGTGCTGGGCATCCTGCCCGGCGGCGGCCCCACCATCGCCCAGTTCGCCGCTTATGCCGCCGACAAAAAGCTCAGCAAGTACAAGCATGAAATCGGCACCGGTTGCATCGAAGGCGTGGCCGGACAGGCCGCCGCCGACGAGGCCGCCGCGCGTACCAGCTTCATCCCGCTCATGGCCATCGGTATTCCCGAGAACGCCGTCATGGCGCTGATGATGGCGGCCTTCGTGGTCAAGGGCATACAGCCCGGCCCCAACATGATCGGCACCCACCCCGATTTGTTCTGGGGCCTGGTGGCCAGCATGTGGATCGGCAACTGCTTCCTGCTGGTCCTGAACGTGCCCCTGGTGCGCTACTGGCTGTCGGTCTTCAAGATCCCCTACACCGTGCTGTTCCCGGCCATCCTGTTCTTCTGCTGCATAGGCACCTACAGCATCAACAACAGCCTGGACGACATCTACACCACCGCAGTGTTCGGCTTTATCGGCTATCTCTTCCTGCGCCTGGACATGGAAGCCGCGCCGCTGCTGCTGGGCTTTATCCTGGGCCCCATGCTGGAGGAGAACTTCCGCCGCGCCATGCTGCTGAGCCGCGGCAGCTTCAACGTCTTCGTCAACCGACCGATCAGCGCGACGCTGCTGGGCGTCATCGGCGTCCTGGTCGTATGGCAGACGGTGGTGTTTATCCGCAAGCTGATCAAGTCGCCAGACCACCACATCCACTCGGACAACCAGGGCGAAAGCGCCAAAGCCCCCACCCCCGTTGCGGCGGCCGCCACGTCGGGATCCCTGGCTTCCGGCGAATAAGCCCGGTCCTGCATCAAGCGCAAGCCCCCGGAACCGCTCGCAGCGGTCCCGGGGGCTTTTTTTATCCCGCCGTTGTGTTGAAATAAGCCTCTCTTTGAGGAGACCCCACAACATGAACCGCAGACTCTTCGTCCAGGCCGGCGCCACCGCGGCCTTCGCCCTCCTGTTGCCGGTAGCGCTCGCGCAATCCGCAGGCGCCAAACGCCAGGGCATTGTGATCCAGGTCAGCGACAACGACCCGGCCAAATGGAACCTGGCGCTCAACAATGCCAAAAACCTGCAGGACGACGTGGGCGCCGCCAATGTCGAGATCGAGATCGTCGCCTACGGCCCCGGCATAGGCATGCTCAAGCTCGAGTCGCCCACAGGCTCGCGCATCGCCGACGCCGCCAAAGCCGGCGTCAGGATCAGTGCCTGCGAGAACACCATGCGGGCCCAGAAGCTGACCAAGGACGACATGCTGGCAGGCATCAGCTATGTTCCCGCAGGCGTGACTGAAATCATGAAGAAGCAGCACGAGGGCTGGGCTTACCTGCGGCCTTAAGGCCCAAGGCCCGCACACAAGCTTCAGGGCTGTTCAGCCCCTTCCAGCCGCGCCGCCTGCACGGGCCGGTGAAAGCGCTGGTTGAGCTTGCCGCGCCAGTGGTTGATCAGGTGGTAGATCAGCTGGAAGCACGCGGTGAAGATCACGATGACCACGCCGATCAGCAGCAGCCTGTCGCCGGCCTTGGGCAGAGTCTCGATGGTGCGCAGTGTGACGGTGGTGGCCTCGACCACGCCCACCGCCGCGCCAAAGCCCGAAGACAGCACCATGACAAAAAAGGCGCGCACCAGGCCCATCACAAACAGCATGGCCGCCACGGGCGAGCCGCTTCGCAGCTGCCGCATGGCCTCGACCGCGTGGTCGGACACATAGGCCGCCGCGTACAGCGTGAGCGAAGCCACCACCGCCAGCCAGGGCGTCATGGCAAAGTGCCGCTGGCCGAGCTGAAAGTCCGGCACGACGTTGACCATAAAGAACATCACCACAAAGGTGGGCACGGTCCGCAGCAGCGCGACCAGCCAGGCGGCCGGCGTGGCGGCCAGGCCGTTGTGAAAGCGCGCAGCAGCCAGCGGCGCGCCCAGCAGCATGCCGCCCAGCAGCGCGCAGATCGCGATCTGGAAGTTCACCAGCAGGCCCGACAGGAAATCCGGCAGAAAGCGCACAAGCAGCTCAAGCATAGGCGCCCCCGCTCAGGGCCAGGCGCGATTGCCACACATTGGCCAGCTTGTGCACTACGGCGACCAGCACCATGTAGAAGATCAGCAAGAAGGTATAGGTGGTGATGCGCTCGCTGGAGAACGACGCGACGTCGGTCAGCGCGGCCAGCAGTTCGGGCACACCCATCACTGAGGCCGCAGGGCTGCCGCGCGTGGCATTCACTACAAAAGCCACCATCTGCGCCCTGGCGCGGTAGACAGCGGCGCTCAAGGCCGGCTGCGCCGGTGCGCGTTCCTCGCGCAGCGTGAGCATGGCTTCCGCCACGGCCTGCCCCGCATTGCTGCCGTTGAACAAGCCCAGCACCAGCACGGCCGCGGCCAGCGCCACCAATGGTGAAGTTGCGCCCATGGCGCCCACCACCACGCCCGCCAGGATCATGAGCAGGATCAGCGGCGTCGATTGCATGGGCCACAGCACGCAGCGCATGGCCACCCTTAACCAGCGCCTTTGCGACGTCAGGCCCGCGCCAAAGGCCAGCGCGAAACCCCAGGTCGCCAGCACCGCGCCCATCACCAGGAGCAGCGAGAACCACACCCCTTCCAGCAGAAGGTCCAGCGCCACCCAGGTCTTGAACATCGCCAGCGTGACCCGCGTGCCGGTGGCCCGGTAAATAAAATGCTCAAGCCTGTCGACCAGAGGCGCGAAGGACGTAGGCTGGAGCTGGTTGTCCAGCGGCGCCGTCACGCAGGCCGGGTCGTTCAGGGCGCTGATCTGCGCGCATTGACTGCTGGACCACAGCCGGTGCTGCTGCGCCAGGAAGGGCGAGTCCACACCATGTTTTTTGGCCAGGGCCTGCAGGGCACCCGAGATATGCAGCTGCTGCATCGACAAGGCCAGCACGTCGGCCAGCCGCTCGCCGCCATCGCGCGCCACGGCAACGCCCCATGGCAGCGGCGCGAAACCGAACTTGCTGTCATAGGCCTCGGCAAACGCAGGCTGCTGCAGGTAAGAAGCAAAAAAACTGTCGTCTTGCGCAACCAGCGAGCAGCCGCCCAGGCGCAGCTCGTCGACCAGGCTGGAGGCCTTGTCAAACAGCTTGAGGCGCGCGCCGTTGACCGACAGCTCCGCATTGGTGCTGTTGCCCACCGTCACGCAGACGGTGTTGCCGCGCAGCTTGACCAGGCCGCCGATCTGGAGGTCCTTGCGGCCCAGCACAATGGTTTGCGACTGGTAATAATGCGGCCGCACAAACAGGGCTTCGCGGTCCCGCTGCAGGGTGTGGCCCATGGTGGCGATGACCAGGTCAACCCGGCCCTCACCAAGCAAGGCCAGGCGATTCGCAGGCGTGACCACCACCAGCACGGGCTCCACACCGAGCGAGCCCGCCAGCTGGTGCGCCAGGTCGATTTCAAAGCCCTGCAATGCACCTGCGGCATCCTCAAACGCAAACGGCGGGTAGCCGGTGCGCACGCCCACCCTCAGGGTTTTGGTGCACAGCACGCGCGACAGCACATCCACCGCGTCGTCGCAGTTTTTTCCTTTTGTGGGGGCGGTAGTCGTGGCCTGTGCTGCCGGCGCTTGCTGCGGCGGCCGGGTGTCTTGCGCGGCGGCGCTGAAGCCCAGCAACAACATCGAGCCCAACACCAGCAAACGGCATATCGCCACCATGGCGCGCATGGCAGGGCCGCTCTTTTCCACGCTGCACATTCGCATCAAGCTGCCTCGTGCTTCCAGCTGATCTCGACCAGGTCAAAGTCGACAAACCAGTAGTCGCCCATCCTGTGAACGCCCTCCCCCGCATAACGCGCCAACACATGCGGGCTCAGGCTGGCCAGCTTGTGTGCGGGCAAGGGGGCAGAAGCGCAATAGGCAATGCGGGCCCGCAAGCCCAGTGCATCAGCCATGGCCTCTGTCTTGCTGAAATCGAGGAACACGTTGTGCGTCATCACCGCCAGGCCGCCGGGCGCCAGGTGGCGGCCCAGGCCTTTCAAGAACGGGTCCACACTGCGGCGGCCGTCAATGCCGCCCGCGCTCCAGCTCGGCAGCCGGCCATCGCCCTCGACGCGGTCAGCCGCGAACTGCGGCAGGTTGGTCACCACCAGGTCAAAGCGGGCATCCCCACAGGCCGCCCACATATCGCCCTGGATCAGGCTTGCCTTGGCCTGCAAGCCTTCCTGCGCCAGCAGTTCTTGCGTCGCCTGGATGGCCAGTGTTTCGAGCTCGATCCCCACCGCGCTCCGCGCCCCGAGCGCCAGCAGCGTCGCCATCACCACACCGCTGCCCGGCCCCATCTCAAGCGCGCGGGACGACAACACGCGCGCCGGGTTCTTGCGCAGGTAAAGCAGCAAGGCGGCGGTGTACTCGCTCGGGCTAAATAGCTTGTTCTCGTTCAAGACAGTCTTCCTGCATCCCGGAACCGTTGGCCTCTACACGTGGGGTGGCCGGCGTGGGGCACGGCTCGAGCGATAGTAACCTATGGATACACCTTTGTGACTACATGCGAACCCGCTGCCCGACCCGCTGCCACCGCGCAGTACCATGGCTTGGTGCGCATGCTCTGCCGCACCCAACACATCATGGAAATCGAACTCAAGCTCAGGCTGCCTCCCGACGCGCTGGCCGCGCTGCGCGCCGACCCGCTGTGGGCCCACACCCGCGCCACGCACAAGCAACTGGACAATATTTACTTTGACACGCCGCAGCGCGCCCTCGCCAAAACCGGCATAGGCCTGCGCCTGCGAAGCGACGGCAAGCACTGGCTGCAAACCGCCAAGGGCGGCGGCGGCAGCCGCGCGGGCTTGCACCAGCGCGAGGAAATCGAGTTCGCGGTTGCCGGCCCGGCGCTCGAATGGGAGGGGCTGGCGGGCACACCCTTTGAGCCCGCGCTGGAACCCTTCAAGGACCAGTTGCAGCCGCGGTTCCGCACCCGCTTTGAACGCGAGATCCGTCACGTCACCAGCGCCTCGGGCGGCGTCATCGAGGTTGCCATCGATAAGGGCGACATCCGGGCCCAGGATCGGCATGAGCCGCTGTGTGAAGTGGAGCTGGAATTGCAAAGCGGACCGGTGGATGAACTCTTCGCGCTGGCCCTGCTGCTGGTGGAGCGCCACCCGCTGGTGCTGGACAACCGCAGCAAGGCCGAGCGCGGTGACCGCCTGGCCCAAGGCACGCCGCTGTCGCCGCCCACCAAGGCGGCCGCAACAGCCGCGCCGCCGGATGAGGATACACGCGCCGTCGCACGCGCGGCGGTGGAAGCGGCCCTCGCCCACTGGCAGGCCAATGAAGCCGGCTTCCTCGCCCAGCCCCAGGGCGGGCACTACGACAGCGAATACCTGCACCAGCTGCGCGTCGCGGTGCGGCGGCTGCGGGTGGCTTGCGGCCCGCTGGCGGGCGCGGCCCAATGGCGGCAGGAAACGTTGGCGCCCTTGCAGGACAGCTTGCGCGCCCTGGGCCAGCGCCTGGGCACGGCGCGCGACTGGGACGTCTTTATGGAAGAAACCTGGCCGGCGCTGGCGGAGGGCCTGCACGACGCCGCCCTGCGCCAGAAACTGCAGGAAGCCGTCGCCCTGCAGCAGGCCACGGCACGCCTGCAGGCCCAGGCCGCCCTCGAAGAACGGGGCACCCAGCATCTGCTGCTGCAACTGGGCCGCTGCCTGGCCCAGCCGGACGGCGATGGCGAAGCCCAGCCCTTTGATACGCTCACGGCGCAACTCGACAAACTGGCACACAGGCTGCGGCAGTCCCTGCCCAGGCTGGAACAGCTAAGCCCCGCGCGCCTGCACCGCCTGCGCATCACCGCCAAAAAGCTGCGCTACCTCACCGAGTTCATCGCCGGCCGCTATGAGCCGCAGGCCACCGAAGCCTGGCTGGACTGGCTCAAAAAAGCGCAAACCGTTTTTGGCCTGCACAACGACCGCGTGACGGCCAGGACGCACATCGAAACCCTGTGCGCCGGCATGGAGCAGCCCGGCAAGCTGCAGCACAGCCTGCAGGCGGCGCTGCGTGAGCGGGCGCAGCCTGGGCTCGAGTTGCCGGAGTTGCCTGAGCCGTACTGGCGTCCTTGAAAGCCAAAACCGGGGTGTAAAATCGCCGCGAGCCCGCCCACGGCGCGGCTCCAGCGCTTAAGTGGTTCGTCAGCAGCCACCCAAACGCGGGTGTAGTTCAATGGCAGAACGGCAGCTTCCCAAGCTTCATACGAGGGTTCGATTCCCTTCACCCGCTCCATATCTCTGTCATTGATTGATTTCCTTCAAGAATGGCGACCGCGCTGGCCGCCGTTGCGGGTCCATTCGACGAGCCTGTCAGACAGGATCGCTCACTTCATCGATCGATTTGACTTTCAGATCAGCGTCAAATCTGCCAGCCATGTACGCAGACAAACAATCTGAGAACTCGTCGAGGAGCACCAACCCTTTCGGGTCGTGGTCGTTCTCGGCGGTAAGTGTGAGTCGCGAACCGTCCCAGGCGCATGTAACGTTCGCGTGCCATTTGCGATGTTCCGCAAACTCCTTCGCGATGTTGATGGCAGCCTCCGAGCCAGCATCCTTCGGAACACCATTGCATACGAGAACGGCTTGATAGATCATGTTTAACGCCGCCGCTCAGCCGGCGCCGCATGCGCTCGGATGGAGCGGCCTGTTATGCGGATGCATTCACGCATGCAAGACAAATTCACCTTGGTAGGTGGGCGTGAGGTTCTATTCATCTTGCCTACGTCGAAGGCCAAACTGGACAGGATAGGACCAAATCGCCCAGTACATACCAAGCAAGAGGCCAGCTCCAGCTGCACCAGGCATCAGGTAAACGGGGAAACCCGGCGCAGCTGCATCACCCACAGAAACCGGTCCGCGCAGCAACCCCGCAAGCCCACCCGCCAAAAATGCGTAACCGGCCGCATGAACGAACTGCATGGGCTGGCGTTGATCCATCAGAGGCCCGCCCCACGACGGGGCCAACCAAGGTTCAACACGTCCTTCGCGGTGGTATTCGCGCATGAACCAGAATCTCGCTCCGAGGACGCCCGCCAGCAAGAAGAAGAAAAGCTGAAAAGGTTCGAGGCGCATCGAAGAGTGTGAATCCCATTCTGCAAATGCAAAGAATGCGACGAACGTTAGCCTAAGGGCAAACCAGTGAATTTTCATGATGCAACCAGTCAGCTTGCATAACGTTGGAGCTGACCGGAACGCACCACTCGCGGCCAAGCGGCCGCCTGCAAGTGTGTTTCCGTGTCAAGCGACTTGTTAACCCCCATTACCCAACTTCTCCAATGCTAAGTTCGCGTTCCTCGTAGCAGCCGGCCACACAGCGTGACCTTTTGGGACCATTTTGTACTCCTCCAAGGCCTCAGCGTACTGCCCAAGGTCAAGGAATGCATTGCCAACGTTGAAATGAAGCGCTGGGTGCCTATCCGGCGGCAAAAGCTCCATTGCAGAACGATATGCAGCGGCCGCGCGCGCAGGCTTACGAAGGGCGTCGTAGCAGCTGCCCATGGCAAAGAGAGCTTCTCCATCCGAAGGGTCAGCCTCAAGCGATGCCTTGAAGAGTCGCAGCGCATCCCGGAATCGGCTCGCCCGATACAGTTCATCGGCCTTCGAGTAAGCCGAGGTATTGAATTCAATGTCAGGACCTCGATCGGAGACGACGCTTCTCATTGGGGGTTAACGTTTGACATGAGCTGCGGCTGGAAACAGGCGAAGCCTGCTGGAAGACGTCAGCTCGATGGAAGGGTTAGGCGTCACAGTGGTTGCCACTCCACGTATGTTCCCTGCCAAGCCGCACCCGGCTCTGAGGCGCTGAACTTGGCCTTGAAGTATGAACGGTTCACGGGATCGGTCTTGAGGCGACCCTCGACAGCGCTCTTCAGTTCCTCGTGCCTTTGCCGATCGACTGGCAACGCGGGATGTGATTCAAGCGTGACGTCACCCTTCCTGTAAGCGGCTTGCCAGCGCAGCCAAATTTCCCAGTCTTCAAGTATGAGCGCCAGGAGGCTTGGCTCGACGGAAGAAACGAAGTATGTATCGCCGTATTCGTCACTGCTGTGATCGAACTCGGCCTCGTAGACGTGTGGCACGCCGTTGACCTCCGCAACGCCAAGTCGCGGACCGTCGTAGTAGTTGTTGATGGTGAGGACGCGATCGCGTTTCATGACGCCTAACGTCTGAGGTAAGCGGCGACTGGCGCGCCTGCGAGCATCGCGAGCGGACGCTGTAGGGCGTCCGTCTTGACTGAATTGTTTGGTCGCGCCAAGTTTAGGACCCGAGTGTTGACCATAAATTCGATGCGATGCGACATTAATTTTCCCATGAGAGAAGCGAAGTGATGCTGGGAAAGTGCGTGGCAAGTACGAACACGACACATGCGACTGCGATGTACACAAGAGCCCGAGAGACAAAGTGCGGTTTTACAGATTCCGCAACAGTCTGCGGAACCTCGCGCCCATACAGGGCAAGAAGGGCAACTACATACGCGCCCACCGCACCCAACGCGACAACTTGATGCTGTCCAATCCAATCGACAAGAATCCATTGCAGAGTACCTGGGCATATTCTGCGAAGACCGCCGCACATAACCACGTCGGATAGTTTTAGAAGAATAAGTGCAGCCAGGAAGAGCAGCGCTATTGCGACGAGGAGTTGACGGAGGATCTGTGCCATCGGACTGGCGCTCTAACGTTTGAGATGAGAGGCGGCGCCCGGCTTGCCGGGTGACGTCCTCTCGATTGACAAGTTAAGAGTCATCAGCTGCACTTGTGCATGCAAAGAAGAAAGAGTCCAATTACCACCACCGCGATTGCGGCGGCCACGAAATACGCTAGCGTGAGACTCACTTTCTCGCCGCCCGTGAGTCGCTTGGAAGTGACGATAGGCGCACTGCTCAGCGCGACGAGAATCACACCCACCAAAACGATCAGAGTGACAGCCTTCTCGCTATTGAGCCAAATGATGAGGCCCACCGCGCCGACGGTGCCCCAAATGGGGAACGTGAGCATTGCGGCGTTTCTGAGCGTGGAGAGCATGACTTTTAACGTTTGACATAAGGGGCGGCCGCAAACAGGCGAAGCCTGATTGGGGACGTCCCTTCGATGGAAGGGTTAGCCGCCTTCGTGAACGGGCAACTCGACTTTCTTGCCATTGAACTCGTATTCCAGCGTGCTGCCTTTTGGCGCACCAAGCTCGATTAGCTTTCTGCGTAGGAAGGGTACGCCCTTCATGACATCGGTAAGCTCGACATCGACCCCAACCCACTCGATCTTTCTATCCTTCGACAGCGAACTTCCACCCCCAGTGACCTCACCAAGTTTGGCCGCTTTGAGAGCGGCGTCGAGCGGGTCTTCGTACTTGCTCCCTCTGGCGATCGGTTGTATGGACTCCACCACCTTCACGAACACGAACGTCGTTGCCCGCTGTGCGCACAAGGACCCAGCGAACAGTGCGAGGAATAGAAGTAGGAGTGTTCGTTTCATGGTGCAAGGCGCGTTACGTTTGACATGAGCGGCACGCAGCGGCGGGACGCGCATGGCCCAGAATGAAATGAGGGCCATGCGTGGCCTGCCGTTGCGTGTCCGCTCGATGGAAGGGTTAGGCGTCGGGTGCTTCATGACGCCTCTTTGACCCCTAACTTTGCCCGCTGCTCCTTGAGAAGCTGTAGCACCAGATGGAAATTTCGAACGAGATCATGCTCGGACATGACTGGCAACGGAAACCGCAACTGAAAGACGCCCCAACGACCCTCTGATGGGCCGGCAATCATTGCGATGTCTGGCCCATCGCTCTCCCACGCGATGCCAGCTTGCCACCCTTCTGGATCTGCGACGAACAGATCGCCATTCTTCTTGGGCCACGGTCCCGGCCACGGGATGCCGATATGGCCAAGTAGCCAACCATCACGCTCTGACGACGCGATGACCTTGTTCGAGTTGTACGTGCTGGAGCTCGGCATTGGGGGTTCGACCCCTAACGTTTGACTTAAGCGGACCGCCGTAGGCGGGTCCGCTTGAAGGAAGGGTTAGGCGACATCTTGCCTGAGCTCAAGGCGAACTTGAACTAGTAAGTGACCCAGCCTGTTTTGTCCCGTGCCATCTTGGCCAGCAGCCCAGAAGTAGTCGAAAGGCGAGCTCTCGACCAACATGCGATCTCCTGTCGAGAGCAGCAACTCGCGCGCTGAGGGTGACCGGAACTTGACGCGTAGTCCACGAAGCATCACTTTCTCGCGAATTTCATCCCAGTCCGGACGAAGTCGGAACGCTCGGCTCTGACCGAGAGTTCTTGCGTCTTTCGGTGTGGCGGCCTGCCGAATACGTTCATGGATCTCTGGCGCGGCGAACTTTTGCGCCTGGAAAAAGTGCTCGACCGTGGGCCAGTAAATCCCATCCAGCTCGACTCCCGGTGGAGCGAAATTCGACAGCCCCCAGAACGGCATTGTCTTTGTGTAGAAGTACAGCGGCTCATTCATGAGTGCTTATGGCGTCTAACGTAATTTAGACCGCAAAACCCGCGGCTTAACTTGGCGACTGAGGTTTAACTTGGTCATAAAAATCGTCCGAAAGCCTCTTGTTTATTGGGTTTCCGGTATATGTACTGTATTTTCATGCAGTTATAAATACTTCCATGAAACCCGGCAACCCACCGCTGCAATCGACCCGCTTGCTCGACGAGGTCAGGGAGCGGATTCGCTATCTTCACTATAGCTTCAGCACCGAGAAGCTCTATGTGTACTGGGTGCGTTTTTTCATCCGCTGGCATGGTTTGAAGCATCCGCGCGACATGGGGGCGACGGAGGTTGAGGACTTTCTGGCTATGTTGGCCACGGAACGCAAGGTTTCAGCATCCACACACAACCAGGCCCTGAGCGCGTTGTTGTTCTTATACCGGAAGGTGCTTGGCGTCGATCCGCCCTGGCTCGACAACATCAACCGACCGACCCGCGCAGTGGCATGGAGCGCAGTCATCATCTGTATGAAGAGCGATTGCGGCGCAGCCTGAAGCAGGCGGTCAAGCTTGCCGGCATCGTCAGGCCGGTATCGGTGCACACGCTGCGCCACAGCTTCGCCACCCATCTCCTGCAGGCGGAAACCGACATCCGCGCGGTGCAGGAACTGCTGGGCCACTCTGATGTGAGCACCACCATGATTTACACGCATGTGCTGAAGGTTGAGGCCGGGCAGGCAATGAGTCCGCTGGATTCGATCACTGGTGAGCAAGGAATGTCTGCTTTGCGGTGAGGCAGTCATCTATGACGAACCGGCGTGCCGCTTCAACCATCTCATCAAGCCACCTATCACAGGCAGCTTTTCATACAGCTCTTCCGCCGCGTCCCAATAGTCCCGGTGCAGCGTGATGCGGCCTTCGCCGTCCAGCACCAGGTGCGAGCCACCCAGGATGCACTGGGCCTTTCCCCGCTGGAAACGCTTGAAGGCAAAGTGGAACTCCCAGGTCAGGAAGCATTGCTCGCCTTGCACGATACGCCCGGTGATGACGAAGCGTGGGCTCTCCAGGCTCTCATACATGTGGCGAAAAATTCGCTGGATTTCGGCCAGGCCCTGCACGTCGTTGAAGGGGTCCTTGAAGCGCGCATCGGGCGCATAGATGGCGCCCAGCGTTTCCACGCCCGCGGGGGTAAGGGCCTGGAAGGTTTCAGCAATGTGGTCAACAGCGGAGTTCATGGATTTGCTAAGCCTGTCTGAGTCGGCGTGTCGCCGCGAAAAACAAAGGGTAAGGCAAAAGCCGCAGGGCCTTCATCCAGCGGGTAAAGCGTTTGGGGAAGTGGATTTCAAATTCTCCCCTTGCCCAGCCCTTCAATATCTCCCTCGCGGCCTGCTCGGGCGTGATCAGGGCCGGCATCTTGAACTGATTCTGGCGCGTCAACGGCGTCTTCACAAAGCCGGGGTTGATCAGCGACACCCCCACACCCCGGGCGTGCAGGTCCAGATACAGGGTCTCGGCCAGGTTGATGAGCGCGGCCTTGGTCGGGCCGTAGGCCAGGCTGTTGGGCAGGCCGCGATAGCCCGCCACGCTGCCCATCAGGCTGATGTGGCCGCGCTGGCCGGTGTGCGTGTCCAGCGGCCGTGCCAGCAGGTACGGCACTACCGCGTCGATCAGGTAAAGCGCGCCGAGGTAGTTCACTTCGTTGTGGCGCACAAGGTCAACCAGGTCCATATCCGTGGCGTCCATGGCGTGATAGTGCCCCGCGCAGTACAGCACGCAATCGAGCGCGCCCTGCGCGGCCAGGCTTGATGCGGCGGCCTTGACGGCGCGCGCGTCCGTCACGTCCAGCGGCAGGGACATGGCGCCGGCGTGCGCATCGACGAAGGCGCCGAGCGCGTCGCTGTTGCGTGCCGACACCACAATCTTTGCGCCTTGGGCGTGCAGCGCCGACGCGGTGGCCCGGCCGATGCCGGTGGACGCGCCCACCAGCCAGACCGTACGGCCGCGCCAGTCCTGCATGCGGGAGTTCAGTGCCATGGCGTCCTATCGTTTGATGAAGGAGAGCGTCACTTCGCCCAGCCCCACGCCCCATTTGCGCATGGCGGCTTTGTTGAGCATGACCTTGTCGTTCATGAGGTACATCCAGTCGTCGAACTGCACGTTGACCACCCTGCCCTCCACCGGCAAGGCCAGGGTGTAGGCCCAGTTGAAGGCGTTGCCGCTTTGCCGGCCCTCGGCGGTGCCCACCACGTCGTCGGCCTGGCCGCTGTAGCGGCCGTCGGCGTGGCGGGTCAGGCGCCAGATGCGCCGCTGGGTCGTGCCGTCTGAATAGCTGAAGGCTTCGTCGAGCATGCCGGAGTCGCCCTTCCAGGTACAGGTCATCACCACGGTAAAGCGCTTGACGACTTTGCCCGAGCGGTCGGTGAAGATGCCGTACGCGTCGAGCGTTCCGTTGAAGTAGTCGCGCAGCTCGAGCACCGGGCTTTCTTTGGCGTAGTCCTGGACTTGCGGCGTGCTGCATGCGCCCAGCAAGGCGGCGCACACCACGGCGGCAAGAAGAAGTGGGCGGTGGAAGAAGCTGCGTTGTGTCATGGGGTTTGCGGCTGGGCCGTCGGTGGGAGGATGAAAAAATGAAGCGCGCCGGCTGCCAGGGCCTTGAGCGCGCAAGGCAAGAGGCAGTAGGCGGCGGTGAGCAAGGCGGACGCGTTGGCGTCCCGCACACCAGGCACATAACCGAACCAGCCCAGCAAAGGCAGCGCCAGGCCGGCGGCCAGTGCCAGGTTCAGCTTGGTGGCGAAGTTCCACCAGCCGAAGTAAGCGCCTTCAGCGCGGCCGCGGTCGCCGGCCCTGGCAATGACGCCGGCCAGCAGTGCGCCGGGAAGGACCAGGTCGCTGCCCAAGGCCGCGCCCGACAAGGCGCAGACCAGCAAAAACCAGGGCGCATCTCCCGCGCCCAGCCGGCTCGCGCCCAGAAAAACGGCAATGGACAGCAGCATGCCGAAGCGCCAGCTGTGCACCAGCCCCCAGCGCTTGACCCCGCGCAGCCACAGCGGCATGGACAGCGCGCCGCACACAAAGTACACCGCCAGCGCGGCGGACTGCATGGCCCCGCTGGCCTGCAGGCGGTCCTGCAGAAAAAACAGCACCAGCGTCGCCGGGATGGCGCTGGCAATACCGTTGAGCAGGTACACGCCCAGGAGCCGGCGAAAGCCGGGGTTGCGCCACGGGTGCCAGAGCGTGTGGGGTGCCGTGGTCACGGTCGCATGGCGATGCCGCGCTGGCTGAGGCGCTGCGCGCCAGGCCCACCAGCCTCCTGCCAGACCGAAGAACAGCAGAGCCAGCATGGCGGGCAGGCCCAGGAGCACGGGAGTGACCGTCGCGAGCAGCACCCCGGCCAGGCCCAGCCCTTCGCGCCAGGCCACCACGCGGCTGCGGTAG
>Ga0209676_1002001_pt1 | contig 16100 bp, 11 predicted proteins | sample AraplaCvi_mLB_r2_FD_184282 | JGI IMG/M metagenome (GOLD analysis project Ga0209676, IMG submission 184282) | Arabidopsis root microbial communities from North Carolina, USA - plate scrape MF_Cvi_mLB_r2 (SPAdes) (version 2) | ecosystem: Host-associated > Plants > Roots > Endosphere | place: USA...
CCATGATGGCCATGCCGGTGGCCATGCCGCGGCGGTCCGGGAACCATTTGATCAGCGTGGAGACCGGCGAGATATAGCCCAGGCCCAGGCCTATGCCGCCAATCACGCCGGAGCCCAGGATCATCAGCCAGAACTGGTGCAAATAAATGCCCAGCGCCGAGATCAACATGCCGCCGCACCAGCAGACGGCCGACACCACGCCGGCCTTGCGCGGGCCGGCGCGTTCCAGCCAGCCGCCCCAGGTGGCCGCGGAAATACCCAGCAGCACAAAGAACAGGGTGTACATCCAGCCCAGGGTGGAGATTTTCCAGTCGCAGCTGGTGGTGAACAGCTCGGCGAAGAAGCCGACTTCAGGGCCGCACTTGATGGACTCCTTGATGCCCAGCGCCTTGGACAGCGGCAGCCAGAACACCGAAAAACCATAGGCCATGCCTATGCACAGGTGGATCGCCAGGGCGGCGGGAGGAACCAGCCAGCGGTTGAAGCCGGGGCCGGCAATGATGCGCTCTTTGTCGAGGAGTCCTGACATGTCTTTTATCTCCGTGTTATTGCTTATGAGTACTTCCGCCCTGAACGAGTGCGCGAAGTGTCGCGGCCGCACGGCAACACGGTCAAATTGAATCGAGACATGCATCGATTCAAAAACTAAATAGAGCCCCCACGCTTGCTCACTTCGTGTAGCCCCGAGGCCTTGCAGGCCGCGGCTTGCGAGACGCTTCGCCTCTGTCGCCCGTCCAAGCCTGCGCAGGCAGGCTTTGAGCCGCGGGCTCCAGCCCCCCCCGAGGGGGCGCTGCGCCTGCGGCCCGGCAAAGCCGGTTTCGCGGCCCCTGCTGGTTTGGGGGAGCGCTCTTCTACGTGTGGAAGCTTGTCGAGCGGAGCGCTAGACGCTGAGCAAGCCGCTGTGCGCGGCGGCGTGGCGCAGCCAGCTTGCGTCCTGGGCCAGGTCCAGGGCGGCCTCGAGGGTGCGGGAGGGGTCGCCGCCCTGGGCCATAAAGCCTATGGTGGTGCGCACCTCGGGGCTGACCAGGGGTAGCGCTTCAAGCTCGCGGAAGCCGCGCACCGCGCCTACGAGCGCGCCGGGCATCACAGTGCAGACATTGCCCTCGGCCACCGACAGCGCGAGCGTGAGGATGGCGTTGGTCTGGATGACGGGCTCGCAGGCCTCGCCGGCTTCGTGAAAAGCCTTGTCGACGATGGTGCGGTTGTGCATGTCGCGGGTGAGCAGGCACAGCGGGTGTTTCGCGGCTTCGGCCCAGGTGATCCTGGGGCCGATCCGCATCAGGTCTTTGCTGGGCTTGGCGGCGCGGCGCACGAAGAAATAGTGTTCGGTGTACTGCTTGATCTGGCGCAGGCTGGGTCCGTTGGCGCGCAAGCGGTCGGTGTAGCCCAGGCCCATGTCCAGCGCCAGGCTTTCCAGGCCGGCCTCGAGCTCGTTGGAGCTCATGGAGCGCACCGTCGGCGAGATGCCGGGGTAGCGCGCCTGCAGCAAGGCGCAAAAGCGCGCGGCGATCGGCATGGCGGTGGGCACCGCCCCTATCGCCAGGCTGCCCTGCGGCTTGCCGATGCCGCTGTCGAGTTCCTGCTGCAGCAGCTCGCGCTCATGCAGCATGCGCTGGGCGCTGAGCAGCACGCGCTCGCCTTCGGGCGTGAAGCCTTCAAAGTTGCGCCCGCGCCGCACGATGACGGTGCCGAACTCCCGCTCCAGCGCGCGCAGCGCATTCGACAGCGCCGGCTGCGTAATGTGGCAGGCCTGGGCCGCGCGGCCGAAATGTTTGTGCTCGTCGAGCGCGGCCAGGTAACGCAGGGAGGCCAGCAGGTTCATGGGCGAAAGGCCTGGTGCCTCAGGTGTTCTTGCTGATGGTGATGGTCGGGAACTTGGCGGAGAAGTCTTTGGACTTGGCCGCCACGGTGACGGCCATCTTGCGCGCCACGGCCTTGTAAATGCCGGCGACCTCGCCGTCCGGGTCGGCCACCACGGTGGGCCGGCCGTTGTCGGCCTGCAGGCGTATCTGCATGTCCAGCGGCAGCGCGCCCAGGTAGTCCATCTTGTAGTCGGCCGCCATTTTTTTGCCGCCGCCCTCGCCGAAGATGTGCTCGGCATGGCCGCAATTGCTGCAGATGTGCACCGCCATGTTCTCGACGATGCCCAGGATGGGAACGCCCACTTTCTCGAACATCTTGATGCCCTTTTTGGCGTCCAGCAACGCGATGTCCTGCGGCGTGGTGACGATGACGGCGCCCGTCATGGGCACGCGCTGCGACAGCGTGAGCTGGATGTCGCCGGTACCGGGCGGCATGTCGACGATCAGGTAGTCCAGGTCTTTCCAGTTGGTCTGGCGCAGCAACTGCTCCAGCGCCTGGGTGGCCATGGGGCCGCGCCAGATCATGGCCTCGTCCTGGGCGACCAGGAAACCTATGGACATCACCTGGATGCCGTAGTTCTCCATGGGCTCCATGTTCTTGCCGTCCACGCTCTCGGGCCGGCCTTCTATGCCCATCATCATGGGCTGGCTGGGGCCGTAGATGTCGGCGTCGAGCAGGCCCACGCTGGCGCCCTCGGCCGCCAGGGCCAGGGCCAGGTTGACGGCGGTGGTGCTTTTGCCGACACCGCCCTTGCCGGAGGCGACGGCGATGATGTTCTTGACGTTGGGCAGCAGTTGCACGCCGCGCTGCACGGCGTGGCTGGCGATCTTGACCGCGACATTGACCGAAACGTTGCCCGCACCCGGCACGGCCTTGACGGCGGCGATCAGGCTTTTGCGCAGGCCGGCGACCTGGCTTTTGGCGGGGTAGCCGAGTTCGATGTCGAAAGACACGTCGCTGCCGCTGATCTGCAGGTTTTTCAGGGCCTTGGTGCTGACAAAGTCTTTGCCGGTGTTGGGATCCAGCACGGCTTGCACGGCGTTCAGGACGGCCTGTTGGTCCAGGGACATGGGGAAATACTCCGTTGAATCTGTCAAATGGGGCGGCGCTCTGGCGGCGGGGGTTGGGCTGAAGTCTAACGCCGTGGCGTCGCCCACTGGGGTCTTGGGGGCTTGGCGGGGCTAGAACCTGTTCACGGTCTAAACGGGGTCGCGTTGGGGTGCAATCGGGATGAGTGGGCCGACCGGGCACGCCGCATGGGCTAATGCCCATGCAAGGGCCTGGGTGGCTCAATCGCCCGATTTCACCCCAACCCGGAGGGCAAGTGCCTTCTCGGGCGGTCTGCGGCGTTGCGGCACTAGCCCATAGGTGAACTATGGGCGTCGCACCGCGCCTTGCATCCCATCCCGAGAAAGCGCTTGCGCGACCCCGTTTAGACCGTGAACAGGTTCTTAGGGCCCGGGCGACTTAAAATCGCGGGTTAGCCCGATTCTCAAGGCTTTCAAGCCACAAAGCACCCTCCTTATGTCCCAGCGCCAACTGTTCGTCACCACCGCCCTGCCCTATGCCAACGGCAATTTCCATATCGGCCACATCATGGAATACATCCAGGCCGACATCTGGGTGCGTTTCCAGCGGATGCAGGGCCATGCGGTGAACTTCGTGGGCGCAGACGATACCCACGGCGCGCCCATCATGATCGCCGCCGAAAAGGCCGGCAAGACGCCGCAGCAGTTCGTGGCAGACATCGCCGCAGGCCGCAAGCCCTACCTGGACGGCTTTCACATCAGCTTTGACAACTGGCACTCGACCGACGCGCCGGAAAATCACGAACTGGCGAAGCAGATTTACCGTGACCTGCGCGACAACGCCCAAGGTTCGTTGATTGAAACCAAAACCATCGACCAGTTCTTCGACCCTGAGAAGAACATGTTCCTGCCGGACCGCTTCATCAAGGGCGAATGCCCGAATTGCCACAGCAAGGACCAGTACGGCGATAACTGCGAGGTCTGCGGCGCGGTGTATGCGCCCACGGACCTGATCAACCCCTACTCGGCCTTGTCAGGCGCCAAGCCCGTGCTCAAAAGCTCGGAGCATTTTTTCTTCAAATTGTCGGACGAGCGCAGCGTCAAGTTTCTGGAAGACTGGATTGACGGCAACAACGCCAAAGGCAAGCCCCGCCTGCAGCCCGAAGTGGCGAACAAGGTCAAGGAGTGGTTTTCCGTCCGGACCAATGCCGACGGCACCCAGAGCGAAGGCCTGGGCGACTGGGACATCAGCCGTGACGCTCCCTATTTCGGCATCGAAATTCCTGACGCACCGGGCAAGTACTTTTATGTGTGGCTGGATGCGCCGGTCGGCTACCTGGCCTCGCTCAAGAACCTGCTGGACAAACGCGGTGAAGACTACACCGCCTACATGACAGACCCGAAGCTTGAGCAGATTCACTTCATCGGCAAGGACATCGTCACCTTCCACACCCTGTTCTGGCCGGCCATGCTGCACTTCAGCGGCCGCAAGACGCCCGACAACGTGTTTGTGCACGGCTTCCTGACGGTGAACAACGGCGAGAAGATGAGCAAGAGCCGCGGCACCGGCCTGGACCCGCTCAAGTACCTGAGCCTGGGCATGAACCCCGAGTGGCTGCGCTACTACCTGGCGGCCAAGCTCAATGCGCGCAACGAGGACATCGACTTCAATGCCGATGACTTCATGGCGCGCGTGAACAGCGACCTGGTGGGCAAGTACATCAATATCGCGAGCCGCGCCGCGGGCTTCATCAGCAAGCGCTTTGCCGGCCAGCTTGGCGAGGTATCGGCCGACGGCGTGACGCTGCTGGACGCGCTGCGCGCGGCGAAGGACACTATCGCGCCGCTCTATGAAAGCCGCGAATTCGCCAAGGCCTTGCGCGAAACCATGCTGCTGACGGACCGCGTCAACGCCTATGTGGACCAGAACAAGCCCTGGGAACTGGCCAAACAGGACGGCATGGACGCGCGCCTGCAGGACGTCTGCACGGTGTGCATCGAAGCCTTCCGCCTGCTGACGATTTATTTGAAGCCCGTGCTGCCCGCGTTGGCCGCGCAGGTCGAGGACTTCCTGAAAGTGGAAGCGCTGAACTTTTCGGCCGCTGGTGCCATGCTGGGCAAGGGCCATGTGATAGGCGACTATAAGCACCTGATGCAACGCGTAGACGTCAAGCAGCTCGACGCGCTGTTCGAGCCACCACCCCAGGCCGAAGCCGCGCCGGCCGCGCCCGCAGACTTGCCGGGCGGCGAGGCGATCGCCCCCACCATCACGATCGACGATTTCGCCAAGGTCGATCTGCGCATCGCCAAGATCGTCAGCTGCGAGGCGGTGGAAGGCTCGACCAAGCTGCTGCGCCTGACGCTGGATGCCGGCGAAGGCCGCATGCGCAATGTGTTCAGCGGCATTGCCTCGGCCTACAAACCCGAGGACCTGGTCGGCAAGCTCACGGTGCTGGTGGCCAACCTGGCGCCGCGCAAAATGAAGTTCGGCATCAGCGAAGGCATGGTGCTGGCTGCCAGCCATGCCGATGAAAAAGCCCAGCCCGGCATCTACGTGCTGGAGCCCCTGCCGGGCGCAACGCCGGGCATGCGTATCCACTGAGCTGCGGGTAGCGAGGTTTACCGGCCCGGCTTCAGCTTGCCGCTGCGCCGACAAAGCGCAAACCGGTGCCGGATCGGCCCGACAGCTCTCTCAGCACATTGCCCATGGCGTGCAGCAGTTGCTCGGCATCGGGTGCGTTGAAAGGCGCCTCGACCACGGCAATCCTGAACTGCAACATGGTGTTGGGCGGCAGGCTCGGGCTCTCGGCCAGGCCCCGGGCGATCAGGCGTTGGGCCATCTGCGTGAGCTCATCGCGCGTAAGGTGTCCCTGAAGAATCAGCACAAAATCGCCGTCCCGGTGACGCGCCACAGTGTCGCCATCGCTGGCCACGCCCGCCACGCAAGCCCCGGCTTGCACCACCGCGCTTTGCGCCGCTTCCATGCCGCAATCCTGCCGAATGTCGATGGCGTTGCCCAGGCGCACGCGCAACACCGCACCCGCCCCGGGGTCGCGCCGCTGGCGCGCCAGCAGGGCATCCAGCCGCTGCAGCAATACACGGTGGTTGCCAAGCCCGGTCAAGGGGTCCACGCGCGTGAGGGCGCCGACACGGGCCTGGTTGTCGCGCTTTTCGCGGCTGCGCAGGTACAGGGCCACCAGCAGCAGCAGGATCTCGAAGGCCGCGCCTATCTGCGCGCCGTACTGCGTGGCCGTGCCCAGCGGCAACATGCCCTGGGTGCGCAGGATGGGGAAAATCGACCCCACCGTCAGGCAGACCATGGCGGCCAGCACCCACATTCCGACCATGGGCCGGCGCCACACATACCAGCCGGCCACGCTGAGGTAGACGGCCATGCTGCCCAGGTAATAAGGGGTGGCCAGGTTGAAGGAGGACTTGTTGCCCATCACCAGGAAAGCCGCCAGGATGCTCGCGCCTATCAGCGTCATCAGCAGCAGGCCACGCGACAGCCAGGGCGCGTCGCGGTCGACCACCATCTGGCGCAAAAAGAGGTGCAGCAGTGCGGCGGTGCCCATCGACATGGCAACCGGCGCAGCGTCATTCCACCAGGCGCTGTCCGGCCAAAGAAACTCGCCGGCCAGCCCGGTCAACGCCAGCTGCCCCGTTACCACCACCAGCACGTAGCCGGCGAAAAAAAGATGGATGCTGTCGCGCCAGGACACGGCGTGCAGCACGCTCATCAACGCGATCAGCAACACCAGCCCGATATACACCCCGAGCAGAAGATGCGATTCCTTGGACTGCTCGTGAAAGCTGGCCGGGTCGCGGAGCTGCCAGGGCACGCTGATGGGATAGTTGTGCGCCACCCGCAGGTAGCTGGGGCGTGTTTCGCCGGGCTGCAGCACGAGTTCGAACGCCGGGGTCAAATGGCGAACCGGCCAGGCCGCAACAGCCACGTCGTCACCTGAACGCTCCAGGTGCCACAAACCAGCGCCGGATGCCGGGCGGTACAGGTCCACGCTGTCCATGTTGGGATGGGGAAGGGTGAGCATCATCGAAGTGGGCGCACCGACCGCCGGCAAGGCCAGGCGATACCACAGCGCCGTCCCGCCCCCGGTGGGCATGATGTCGTGCGGCTGTACAGGACGCCCTTCCCCGGCATCAAACTTGCGTTGCACCTGGTCGAAAGTGAGAGTGCCCGAGCTGTCAACCAGAACCTGGCCTTCACCCATAACGCCGCGCCCTGCCTTGAAGGGGCCCGGGACCACGGCCGCAGGGTTTGCGGCGGAAATTTCGGCAGGGGGAAGAGCGTTCTCTGCGGGGGCAACAGGGGTTTCCTGCGCCACGGCCATTGCGTGCGCCAGCAGCAGCGCCGCCAGGACCGCCACCAGCCGCGGCAGGCGCCGGTCGGGCATCCACGAAAAACCGAAAAAAACGGGCAATCACTTCTCCAGGAAAAGCACACTGGGACAGTCCGGATCCAGGCGCCGTGAAGCCCCAAAGCTTATCCAGTCCGCGAAAGACCAAAAGTAAGTACTTTGACCTACCCTTCATATTTACTGTAACCAGCCTTTACATTGCCTGCAACGGAAAAATGTCACGCAAGGACTTCTCGCCCGCTTAAGTGTGGCGCCACAATCAAAACTCATGCATTTGCCCGCCTACCTTGCGCCCTTTCGTCCCCGCCTGTTTGCAGCCCTGGCCGGTTACACGCGGGAGCGGTTTTTGAAAGACGCCGGCGCGGGCGTCACCGTCGGCATCGTGGCCCTGCCCCTGGCCATGGCCTTTGCGATTGCCTCCGGCCTCAAGCCCGAGGCCGGCATCTGGACCGCCATCATTGCCGGCGCGCTGATTTCCGCGCTGGGCGGCTCGGCGGTGCAGATCGGCGGACCGGCCGGCGCCTTTATCGTCATCGTCTACGGCATCCTGGAGCGCTACGGCCTGGCAAACCTGCTGATTGCCACCGCCTGCGCCGGGGTGCTGTTGTTCCTGCTGGGCCTGCTCAAGCTGGGCACGCTGGTGCGCTATGTGCCGGTCAGCATCGTGGTGGGCTTTACCAACGGCATCGCGGTGCTGATCGCGCTGTCGCAGGCCAAGGATTTGCTGGGCTTGGTCGTGCCCAAGATGCCGGCCGATTTTTTTTCGCAGATCAAGGTCCTGGGCAGCCACCTGGACAGTTTCAACCCCTATGCGCTGGGCCTGGGCCTGGCCTGCCTGCTGGGCCTGTTCATCTGGCCCCGGCTGTTCGACACGCAGGCGCGCGCCGCAGGCGGTTTTTTCACCATGCGGCTGATCCGGCTGATGCAGGCGGTCGAAGGCGTGCAACTCAAGCGCGCCACGCGCATGGCCTCGCGCATGCCCGGCCCCATCGTGGCGCTGGTCACGCTGACGGCGTTTTCCTACTTCCTGTCCCTGCCGGTGGAAACCATAGGCACGCGCTTTCACGGCATCCCGCGCGCCCTGCCGTCTTTCGCCCTGCCCGACTTTTCGTGGGAGACGGTGCGCCTGCTGGTGGCGCCCACCATCACCATCGCGATGCTGGGCGCGGTGGAGTCGCTGCTTTGCGCGCGCGTGGCCGACCAGGTCTCGGGCCTGCCGCGCCACGACCCCAACCAGGAACTGATGGCCCAGGGCGTGGCCAACTTCGTCGTGCCCTTTTTCGGCGGCATGCCGGCCACCGGCACGATTGCCCGCACCGTGACCAATGTGCGGTCCGGCGCCAGCTCGCCGGTCTCGGGCCTGGTGCATGCGCTCACGCTGGCCGTCGTCGTGCTGGCGGCCGCGCCGCTGGCGGTGCATGTGCCGCTGGCCGTGCTCTCGGGCATCCTGCTCTACGTGGCCTGGAACATGGGCGAGTGGCGCGAATTTGCCCGCCTTCCCAAGGCCAGCAGCCACTACCGCCTCATCATGCTGGGCACGTTTTTCCTGACGGTGGTGTTCGACCTCACGGTGGCGCTGCAGGTCGGGTTGATCCTGGCCTGCGTGCTGTTTGTCAGACGCATGAGCAGCCTGTTCCAGGTGGTCGAGGTCTCACGCGACGCGGACACGGCGAGCTTCCAACTCTACGGTTCGCTGTTCTTCGGCGCGGTGGCCAAGCTCGATCCCATCCTCACCGTGGTGGAGAGCGCGCCCAAGGGGCTGGTGGTGCGGCTTGATGTTCAGTCGCTGCAATCGCTGGACACCTCGGGGCTGGACGTGCTGGAGCAACTGCACAAGGCCATCGTGCTGCGCGGCGGCCGGCTGGTGGTGGCAGGGCTCAATGCCCAGCCGCTGGCCGTGATGGAGCGCTCGGGCTTTCTCGCAAAGATCGAGACGGTTTAGCCGGCCTTCAGCGTGTGCCGCCCGACGGACTGACACTTTCCTCATCCACCGAGGCCGTGCCCTTGACCTTGAGGTCGGCATCAAACACCACGGTGAAAATGCGCGCCGTACTCGGCGGGTTCAGGTAACGCCAGTCGTAGTGGGTTTCCTGCTTGAGCGCATAGGGCGTGACCTTCATGGGCTTGCCGAGCATCTTGCGTACCTGCTCCATGCGCATGCCGGGCAGCACTTTCTCGAAATTCTGCGGCGTGAGCACCTGCCGGAGCGCGCTCATCTTGCCGTCCGCCCCTATGGTGATCATGTAGTTGGTCTGGCCCTGCGGCTGGCGGTTGTACTCAAAAGTGCGTGCGCCGGGCGCCGCGGCCGCGCCGGGCAGGGGTGTGTCGGCCATGTCGGCGGCATCCCAGATTTTTTCGGGCTCGCCGAAACGGGCGCGCACGTCGGCTTCGGTCGCCACCCCTTCTTCAAGTTCGGCGATGCGCTGAGGGTCGCAACCCACCAGGCCCAATACAAACGACAGCAGACCCATACAGGCAATCGTCCTTCTTGATGAAAAAACGGGGGGAAAGCCGGTTTGGGCCGGTAACGAGGGCGAAAACGGCGGAAACAAGGAAGGCATGGCGGACCCCGGTAAAATCAGCCCACTATACGTTTCAGGCAGTTTAGACCCCATGGCCCTCCTCAATATCTTCCGCCGCTCCGACTACACATCCGACACGACGCAGTTCATCGACCAGCTCAAGGCCAAAAAGCCCACGCTGGAGGCCGAGCAGCGCGCCGGACGCGCCCTGCTGTGGGACAAGAACCTGAACCGCAGCGAGCAAGCCGAGTACAGCGAAGCCCGGGTACCGCAGCAAGCCTACGTCTACGGTACCAGCAACCATCCCAACGGCAAATAAGGGCCTACAGCCCCCACGGTTGCATTCGCTGCTTTCATGTCCCAGCCCCATTTCCCGCCCTCTCCCCAGGAACTGCCGCCGCCCGCCACCCAGGCGCAGCCTGAAGCGGCGGGCACGGACATGCCCGAAGTCATAGACCAGGTCGCGCTGGCACGCCTTTACGGCGAGCCGCTGTTCGCGATGCCGCACGACCTGTACATCCCGCCCGATGCGCTGCAGGTTTTCCTAGAGGCCTTTGAAGGCCCGCTGGACTTGCTGCTCTACCTGATCCGCAAGCAGAACTTCAACATCCTCGACATCCCGATGGCGGCGGTCACGCGCCAGTACCTCACCTACGTCGACGAGATACGCGCCACCAACCTGGAACTGGCGGCCGAATACCTGCTGATGGCGGCAATGCTGATCGAGATCAAGTCACGCATGCTGCTGCCGCCCAAGAAGGTGGCCGAGGGCCAGGAACCCGAGGACCCGCGCGCCGAACTCGTGCGCCGCCTGCTCGAGTACGAGCAGATCAAGCTGGCCGCCCACAAGCTCAACGAAGTGCCGCAGTTCGGCCGCGATTTCCTGCGCGCCCAGGTGTATGTCGAGCAATCGCTGCAGCCGCGCTTTCCCGACGTCAACGTGGTCGACCTGCAGGAAGCCTGGCGCGACATCGTCAAGCGCGCCCGCCTGGTGCAGCACCACGTCATCAGCCGCGAAGAACTCTCGGTGCGCGAGCACATGAGCATCGTGCTGCGCAAGCTGCAGGGCCGCAAGTTCCTGGAGTTCGAGGAGCTGTTCGACGCCGCGCGCGGCATGCCTGTGCTGGTCGTGACCTTTATCGCGCTGCTGGAGCTCTCCAAGGAAGGCCTGCTGGAAGTCACGCAGGCCGAGGCCTTCGCGCCGATTTACGTGCGCCTGGCTTACACGCCGGCCTGAACGCGCCGCGGCGCCCAGGCAGCGAGCGGCCGCACCACAAATCTTCGCCCTCCAAGCGCCTCGGCCTGCGCAACGCGCGACTACGGCACCCCTGCATCAGCGCGGCGTCCTACACCTCTTTACCGTTTTTACACCCATGCTCGGGACAGGACTCAAGGCCTGTCGGACATGAAAGCGTGCATGCACCCGATTTCCCCCCTGTGATTTCGAGGCCCGCGCGCATGAAGGGGTCTCCTGCACCCCGCTGCCCGCAACCGCATCCATGCGAGCGGAAGCAACGTCATTCATGCCGAAAGGGCTTCCGTGAAACTCAAACTACTCCCGCTGGCCCTGCTGGCCGTGGGGCCCCATCTGCTGGCCCAGACCCTGCCCGGCGCGGGAACCCAACTGCAGCAACTCCGCTCGGTCCCGACGCCGCAACCCGCGCCGCCTGAAATCCGCGTCGAGCCCGGCAAACCGGCGCCGGTCCGCGTGACCGAGGAAGCAAAAATCATCGTCAACAGCCTGCGCATCACCGGCGCCCGGGCGTACTCCGAAGAACAGTTGCTGGCCGTGGCCGGCTTCACGCCTGGCAAGGAATTGACGCTGGCCGAACTGCGCGCCATGGCGGCGAGGATCACGGCGCACTACGCGAAAAACGGCTACTTCGTGGCCCAGGCCTACCTGCCCGCGCAGGAAATCGCCGACAAGACCGTCACCATCGCCGTGCGCGAGGGCGAATACGGCCAGATCATCGTGCGCAACCAGACCAATCTCTCCGGCGGCATCGCCGACAACCTTTTGTCAGGGCTCAACAGCGGGGACGCCATCACCGTCGCGCCGCTGGAAAGCCGGCTGCTGCTGCTGTCGGACGTCCCCGGCGTCAAGGTCCATTCGACGCTGGTTCCGGGCGCCGCAGCGGGCAGCTCGGACCTGCTGGTGGACATCACGCCGGCTCCGCGCATCAGCGGCAGCGTCGACGCCGACAACGCCGGCAACCATTACACCGGCGAATACCGTCTGGGCGCCACGGTGAATCTCAACAACCCCCTGGGCCTGGGCGACGTCGCCAGCCTGCGCGCGGTGACTTCCGGCTCGGGCCTGAACTACGCCATCGCGTCCTACCAGTTGCAGGTCGGCAAGGGACGCGCAGGCGTCTCCTACAGCAAACTCCACTACGTCCTGGGCGAGGAATTTGCCAGCCTGCGCGCCAACGGCACGGCCGAGGTGGCCAGCATCTTCGGCAGCTACCCGCTGATCCGTTCACGCGACAACAATCTCTACATCCGCCTGGGCTACGACGCCAAAACCTTCCAGGACAGGGTGGACGCCATTCCTTCCGTCACGGACAAAAAGGCCGGCGTCCTGACCACCAGCCTCTACGGCAACCACCGCGACAGCCTGGGCGGCGGCGGCGCCACCGCCTATGCGCTGTCCTTCTCGGCGGGCAATCTGGACATACAGACGCCCGCGGCACTCGCCGCGGACGCGGCCAGCGCGCGCAGCAACGGCGGCTACGGCAAGCTCGGCTTCAACCTGATGCGGCTGCAGCGCGTCACGGACACCGTGTCGCTCTATGGGGCGGTCAGCGGCCAGCTTGCCTCGAAAAACCTCGATTCCTCGGAAAAGATGGAGCTGGGCGGCATGAACGGCGTGCGCGCCTATCCCCAGGGCGAAGCGCCCGCCGACCAGGGCTACCTGATGACGCTGGAGGCGCGCCTGCTGCTGCCCCGCTTTCCCCAGAACCTGCCCGGGCAGGTGCACCTGATCGGCTTTGTCGACCACGGCAGCGTGACCACCAACAAAAACCCCTGGGCCGCGGGATCCAACCAGCGCACCCTGGGCGCCGCCGGTGTGGGCCTGACCTGGAGCGAAACCGACAACTTCATGGTGCGGGCCTACTACGCCCGCAAGATCGGAAGCGAAACAGCCACCTCCGCCCCGGACAAATCGGGCCGGTTCTGGATACAGGCGATCAAATATTTCTGACGCGGCGAACGGCACACACAGGCCGAACAGGTATTGCAACCCACAAGGATTCACCATGAACCGCATAGCCTCCTCTTTGAAGAACAACACTACAACCAGCGACACGCGCTTTGCGCTCAGGGCGCTGCCGGTCTGCCTGCTGCTGGCCTTTGCGGTCTCTGCCCACGCCCTGCCCCAGGGCGGCGTGGTCGCGGCCGGCAGCGCCAGCATCGCCAGCGGCGCGGCGAGCACGACCATCACGCAGTCCAGCCAGAACGCCGTGATCAACTGGCAGAGCTTCGGCATCGGCGCCGGCCAGAGCGTGCAGTTCGTGCAGCCCGGCACCGGCTCGGTGGCACTGAACCGCGTGCTCGGCGCGGACCCCTCCAGCATCATGGGAAGCCTGTCGTCCAACGGCAAGGTGTTCTTGCTCAACCCCAACGGCATCCTGTTCGGCAGCGGTGCATCGGTCAACGTGGGCGGGCTGGTCGCCTCCACGCTCAGCATCAGTGACGCGAACTTCATGGCCGGGCAATACGCCCTCTCCAATCCCGGCGCCGGCGCAGTCGCCAACCAGGGAACGATCACCGCAGCCGACGGCGGTTATGTCGCCCTGCTGGGCCGCAACGTCAGCAACCAGGGCGTGATTTCAGCCAGGCTGGGCACCGTGGTCCTGGCCGCGGGCAGCGCCATGACGCTGGACGTGGCGGGCGACGGCCTGCTCAACGTGTCGGTGGCGCAGGGCAGCGTGAACGCGCTGATTGAAAACGGCGGCATGATCAGCGCCGCCGGCGGCAGCGTGCTGCTGACGGCCCAGGGCGCGGGCCACCTGCTGCAGACCGTGGTGAACAACACCGGCGTGATCCAGGCGCAAACCATCGCCAGCCACAACGGAAAAATCATGCTGCTCGGCGACATGGAGACCGGTACTCTGAACGTGGCCGGCACGCTGGACGCCAGCGCGCCCAACGGCGGCAACGGCGGCTTCATCGAAACCTCGGCGGCGCGCGTCAACGTGCAGGACGGCGCGCGCGTCACCACCGCCGCCGCGGCGGGCCTGACGGGCCACTGGCTCATAGACCCGCAGGACTTCATCATCGGCGCCGGCGGCAACATCTCCGGCGCCACGCTGTCCGCCCAGCTGGTGACCAACAACATCACCATCGTCACGGCGCCCGGCGCCGGCAACGGCGACATCTTCGTCAACGACGCGGTGAGCTGGACGGCCAGCGGCGCGCCCACCACCCTGACCCTGAACGCCGCGCGCGACGTGAACATCAATGCGCCCGTGACGGCGGTCGACGGCAATTTCGGGGTCTGCTGCGGGCGGGACGTCAATGTGAACGCGGTCCTCACCGTGACCCGCGGCAGCGTGCTGCTCAGCGCCGGCCGCAACCTGAGCCAGAATGCGCCCATCACCGTCACCGACGGCAACCTCTCCATGTGCGCGGCCAACGACGTCAGCATCAACAGCGCCATCACGCTGACCCGCGGCAACCCCGACCCCACGCGCAGCCTGGGCCTGCCGCTGGGCCTGACGATACGCGCCGACACGGACGGCACCGGGCCGGGCCTGCTGGGCGGCACGGTGATCTTCAGCGCCCTGGCGCCCCTGGTGACCGTGACCGGCCCCAACGCGCCGGCCAGCATTTTCTACAACCCGGTCTCCTACACGGCGCCCACGGACTACGCCAGCAAGTTCACCCTGACCGGAGGCGCCACGCTGGAGCAACGCATGCTGGTGTTCCCCGAAGTCAGCAAACCTTACGACGGCAGCAGCAGCGTCGTCTTCAGCGGCCTAAAAGGCAATCCCGACGGCGTTACCCTGGTCGCCGACCCGGGCAGCACCGCCACCTTCGACACCATAGATCCGGGCACGGGCAAGACCGTGACCTTCACCGGCTATCGCCTGGTTGGCCCCAACGCCGACCGGTACGCGCTGGCCTCCACCTGCTGCGGGCCCATCGCGGGGAAGACCACCGGCAGCATCACGCGAAACAGCCTGTTCGACCTGATCGCCCTGACCAACGGCACCGCCGGCAATGCCGGGAGCACCGTGAATTTCTCGTCCATCCGCCTTGCACCGCTGGGAGTTTTCGCGCTCTATTCCCCGGACTTCATGCCGGCCGCCTATGCGGCGACCGAAGGCGAGCTGTTCATGCCGGGCGAGCAGCCGGCCGCGGTGGCCGCACCCGTGCAAATACCGCGCAGGCCCTACGTGGCGCCGCGCTATTTGCCGCGGCAGCCTCGTAACTGAAGCGTGCAGAAAGCCGCCGTGATCTTTCAACCCCCGGGGAAAATCCCGCATCGCCGCCGCAAGACGGCGGTCATCAAGGTTCTGGGCCTGGGCCTCGTCCTGCTGGCAGCCGGTTTTGCCGTGCATGCCGCAACCGCGGCGGCGACAGATGATGCCAGGCCGGCACCCGCGGGGCCCGGCAGCACAAGCGCCGTTGACGGGAAACGGCCTCGCCATGCCGACTTCGGCCGTGAACACGCATCAAAGGAAACCTTGCATGTCGCCCATTGGGTCGTCGCCTCCGGGGACAACCAGGGCCTGCCCTTCGTCATCATCGACAAGGTGGGCGCCAAGGTTTTTGTGTTCGACGCCCAGGGAAAACTCAGCGGCGCAGCGCCTGCCTTGCTGGGCCTGGCACGCGGCGACGACTCCACACCCGGCATCGGCGAGCGCAAGCTGTCCACGATCCGCCCCGAGGAGCGCACCACGCCTGCAGGCCGCTTCGTGGCCTCGCTGGACCGCGACCTTCATGGCGGGGAAATGCTCTGGGTCGATTACGACACCGCCATCTCTCTTCACCGTGTTGTGACCACCATCGCGGGAGAACACCGCGCCCAGCGCCTTGAAAGCACTACCAGCGCGGACAACCGGATTTCCTACGGCTGCATCAATGTACCCGCGAAGTTCTACGACAAAGTGGTCAGCCCGGCCTTCACCGGCACCAACGGCATCGTCTACATACTGCCGGAAACACGCCCGGCACGCGAGGTCTTCAAGTCCTACGACGTGGATGGACCGGCGCCGGCGCAGGGCGCGGGTTAGGCCGGGCCCGTAGCGCGCACCCGGCCTGCGGCCATCCACGCTCGCCCAAGGCCTGCCTGATAATCG
>Ga0209676_1002002_pt1 | contig 16097 bp, 17 predicted proteins | sample AraplaCvi_mLB_r2_FD_184282 | JGI IMG/M metagenome (GOLD analysis project Ga0209676, IMG submission 184282) | Arabidopsis root microbial communities from North Carolina, USA - plate scrape MF_Cvi_mLB_r2 (SPAdes) (version 2) | ecosystem: Host-associated > Plants > Roots > Endosphere | place: USA...
CGCGATTGCCGACAAATATTTCTCGCGCGCGATCGGGGCGCACGCGACCTTCGGGAAAGGGCCGCACGACAGTTTCCAATGCGACATCGTCGCGCATGTGATGCAGGGGCTGGTGCTGAAGGGGCACGGCCAGGCGCAGGACGCGCATGTCGCGTTCGAAGGCGCCGCCGAGCGGATCGAAAAACAGCTCAGGCGCTATATGCGGCGATTGAAGGATCATAACAATGGCGTGGCCGAGCCGTCGCCGACGGTCGACGAGATCGAGGACAATGCGGGTTACACCGTGTTCGACGCCGGCGACGACGAGGATGCGGGCGATGCGCCCGCGATCATCGCCGAAACGCGCGTCGATATTCCGAGCAGCAGCGTGTCCGACGCGGTGATGATGCTCGACCTTCGCAACACCAACGCGCTGCTCTTCGTCAACAGCAAGACCGGCACGCATAATATGGTCTATCGCCGCGACGACGGGACGATCGGCTGGGTCGAACCACGATAGGGCTGGATTTTCTCCGCCATCCGGCTTAAGGGCCGCGCCCAACGATGCCCGAAGCCGGGATGGCGGGGGGCCTGCCATGACAGATCCGCGATCGCCTGCCAGCAGCTAAGTGTCTGGCGGCGGCCGGCGTTTAACAAGATTTGACCGAGCAATGAATCTTTCTTCCCTTCTTTATCCGGCGACCGTGCGCGCGCATGTGCAGCTCGATTCGAAAAAGGCGCTCTTTCCCTTCGTGGGCGATCTCGCCAGCCGTTCGCTCGGCCTCGATGCCGGCGAAGTCAGCGAGGCGCTGCTCGAACGCGAACGCCTGGGTTCGACCGGGTTCGGCCGCGGGATCGCGCTTCCGCATGCCAAGATGGCCGATCTCGGCGGCGTGCGCGGGCTGTTCCTGCAACTCGCCAAGCCGATCGACTTCAACGCGGTCGACGGCCTGCCGGTCGATCTGCTTTTCATCCTGCTGTCGCCGCTCGATGCGGGTGCCGATCATTTGAAGGCGCTCGCCGGCGTGTCGCGCATGCTGCGCAACGAATCGATTGCCGAACGGCTGCGCGGCGCGAAAAGCGACGAAGCGCTTTATGCGATGCTCGCCGACACCGAAACGCGTGACGCGGCATAACGCCGCGCCGCGAGCATCCTCTAATGCGGCTTAAGAGCCGCTTTCTCGTCGACCTGCTCCTCCGCCGCACCGAAGCGGCCGGCGGCTTTGCCATCGTGCTCGCCAAGGGCGACGACACTTCGGGTATCATCCTCGTCCAGTGTAGCGAGCGCGGTGAAGCGGGACCGCTGCTCGAACGCCGTTTTTCCATGGATGGCCACTATATCTGGGAGGCGGTCGGCCCAACCGACGCAAAAGATAGTGAATCGCGCTCAAATTATCAGGATCGGCGGCGAAAGGCCGATCCCGATATGTGGCTGATTGAACTGGATATCGCAGATGCGCCACAACTCGTCGCGGAGTGGGCTGCGTTAACTTGACTCTGTTGCGGCGCACAATAACTGGCGCCCATTCGATAACGCGTAGGTCGTTCCGCGGGTTGCACTGCCATGCAGCGCTCCCGGCAAAACGGTTTGGACACGCAGTCGGACGATGACCGCAGGCGGCGATACAGGACCATAGTCCCCCGCCTGTTTTGAGAGGTTCGGTTCATCGGCCGCACTTTTGACGGACACTATGAGTCGCATTTTGAACGTAGCCGGCATGGCTGCCGTCGGCATGACTGCCGCCTCCATGCTGCTTTTGGCGGAACCGGGCTTTGCAAGCGATCTTGCGGCCGACGCCAATCTCCCCGCAATCATCCTGCCGCGCGCCGATGCGCCAGCCGCGGATGACACGGCGGACCTGTCGACCGATGCCGAACTGCCGGTCGACGACAGCCAGAAAACCGAAGACGATGTCGCTCCCGAGCCGAAGCCGGCGCCGGTGACCGCCGATTCGCTCGCCGAACTCGTCGCTGAAACGCCGAAGCCCGCCGACATCGATCCCGAACTGCGCTGCCTCGCCGGCGCGGTCTATTTCGAATCGCGCGGCGAATCGCTCCCCGGCCAGCTCGCGGTCGCGCATGTCGTGATCAACCGCGCCCAGTCGGGCCGCTTCCCCAAGAGCCTCTGCGGCGTCGTCCACCAGAAGAGCCAGTTCAGCTTCGTGCGCGGCGGCCGCATGCCCGCAGTGCGCAACGCGGCGCAGTGGAACAACGCCGTCGCGATCGCGCAAATCGCGCGCGACGGCAGCTGGAAGAACCACGCCCCGGGCGCGCTCTTCTTCCATGCGCGTTACGTCTCGCCGGGCTGGCGCAAGACGCGCATCGCGCAGATCGACAATCACATCTTCTATCGTTGACCGGACGGGCGCGGTGCCGAGCCGCGCCTTTCCCTCTTCGTCGCCCCGGACTTGATCCGGGGTCCAATTGCGTCCCTGTCGATGGATGCCGGGTCAGGCCCCGCATGGTGACGCAATGGGCATCCCGTTCATTGCCAAGCCATAATTGCTGGCGCATGATAAGCGGATGACGCGTCAAATTTCCGTCGCCCTGCTCGCTGCAGCGGCGCTCGCTCTCGGTGGCTGTGCCACTGCGGTTCCCCCGGTCGAAGTCACGCGCTTCCATGCCAGCGCGCCCGCGGGCTGGGCGCCGGGGACGCGCTACACCGTCGATGCCGCGCCGCTCGGCAACGCCGGGGCGATGATCGATGCGCCCTCGCTCGAATGGAGCAGCTACCGCACCGCGGTGGAACAGCAATTGCAACGGCAGGGACTCGTCGCGGCGCCCGATGGCGCGCGCGCGCCCTTGAAGGTGCGGATCGGTTTCGAACGCATGAACCACGAAGCCGTCGGCCGGCGCTCGCCCGTCTCGGTCGGGGTCGGCGGTTCGACGGGCAGCTATGGTTCGGGCGTCGGGCTCGGAATCGGTCTCAACCTTGGCGGCGGTCCGAAACGGATGGCCGATCTGCAGCTCGCGGTGCGCATCGACGATGCCGCGAGCGGGCAGGCCCTGTGGGAAGGCCGCGCGGTGACCGTGGTGCCGGTGAAGGCGCCCGCCAGCCAGCCTAGCCTCGCCGCGGCGAAATTGGCCGACGCGCTATTCAAGGACTTCCCCGGGGAATCGGGACGCACTATCAGCGTCAAATGACCATCACCATCAACGCCGCTTTCGACAGCGGCAATATCGTCGTGGATGCCGTCGACGGCACCTCCGCCCGCCTGTCGATCCGCAAGGACCGCGATTCGGACTTTTTCCAGTGGTTCCACTTCCGCGTTACGTGCGCGGTCGGCGACGCGCTCGACCTCGCGATCACCGGGCTCGCCGATTCGGCCTACCCCGACGGCTGGCCCGGCTATGCCGCGTGCGCGAGCACCGACCGCGAAACCTGGTTCCGCCTCGATACGAGCTATGAAGTGGGCACGCTGACGATCCAGCACACCGCCGAAAGCCCGATCCTCTACATCGCCTATTTCGCGCCTTACTCGATGGAACGCCATCACGACCTCGTCGCGCAGATCGCCGAATGCGAAGGCGTGACCTATCGCTGCCTCGGCACCAGCCTCGAAGGCCAGCCGATCGACTGCCTCGAACTCGGCACCGGCGAGACGCAGGTGTGGCTCTACGCGCGCCAGCATCCGGGTGAGAGCATGGCCGAATGGTGGATGGAAGGCGCGCTCGAAAAGCTCGTCGATCCCGCCGACCCGCATGCGCGCTCGCTGCGCAATAAGTGCCGCTTCCACATCGTGCCGAACATGAATCCCGACGGTTCGTGGCGCGGCCATCTGCGCACCAATTTCGCGGGCGTGAACCTCAACCGCGAATGGGACAATCCGACCGCCGAACGCAGCCCCGAAGTGCTCGCGGTGCGCAATGCGATGGACGCGACCGGCGTCGACTGGGCGATGGACGTCCATGGCGACGAGGCGATCCCGGCGGTCTTCCTCGCGGGCTTCGAAGGCATCCCCTCGCTCAAGCCCGAACAGACCGAAAAATATAAGGCGTTCGAAACCGCGCTCGCCGCCAACACCCCCGATTTCCAGGTCGACCTCGGCTATGCCGAAACCGCGCCGGGGCAGGCGAATCTGTCGATGTCGACAACGCAGCTCGCCGAACGTTTCGGCGCGGTGTCGATGACGCTCGAAATGCCGTTCAAGGACAATCGCGATTTGCCCGACCCCGTCGCGGGCTGGTCGCCCGAACGCTCGAAGCTGCTCGCGCACGCGTGCCTCGCGACGCTGGACCAACTTCTCTGATGCGAAAGGTGGACGCCTGGCGGATCGTCGAGGATGATCTGTCGGGCGCCGCCATTCGTGCGCTGCTCGAAGTGCATTTCGCGGGCATGCTCGCCAACTCGCCCGCCGAAAGCTGTCATTTTCTCGATTTCGGCGGCCTCAGCACCGACGGCGTGACCTTCTGGTCGATCCACCGCGGCGATGAGCTGGCGGGGTGCGGCGCGCTCAAGATGCTCGATGCCGGGCACGGTGAGATCAAGTCGATGCGCACCGCCGAAGCCTTCCTGCGGCAGGGCGTCGCGGCGCATATGCTCGACCATATCATCGACGCGGCGCGCGAAAGGGGCCTCGATCGGATCAGCTTGGAAACCGGATCGAGCGGCGCTTTCGAACCCGCGATCGCGCTGTACCAGCGCTACGGCTTCACCGAGTGTGAGCCTTTCGCCGACTATAAACCCGACCCGTTCAGCCGCTTCATGACGCGCGCGCTCTGAACAGGAAAACGGGGCCCGGAAGGGACTCCGGACCCCGCAAATTCGTTCAATCTAAAAGGTCGCTTTACGCGGCCTTCTTGTCCGTATCGAACAAGGTCGGCTGCGTGCCGCCGATCGCGATCTTGTGCGGCTTCATCGCCTCGGGCACTTCGCGCACGAGGTCGATCGCGAGCAGGCCGTCCGACAGGTCGGCGCGTTCGACGCGCACGAAGTCGGCGAGCTGGAAGCGGCGCTCGAACGCGCGCGTCGCGATGCCGCTATACAGAAGCTGGCGTCCCTCGCCTTCGGCTACCGGCGCCTTGCGGCCGCTGACGGTCAGCATATTCTGCTGCGCGGTGATATCGATCTCGTCGGACTTGAAGCCGGCGACCGCGACAGTGATGCGGAAATGGTCGTCGGCGAGTTTTTCGATGTCGAAGGGCGGATAATTTTCGGCGCCCGAACCGCCCGTTTCGAGGAAATCGAACAGGCGGTCGAAACCGACGGTCGAACGGCGATAGGGGGTCCAGTCGAAGCTGTTACGCATGGATCTTTCTTCCTTTTACAAAGCGAAGTCAGGGACCGCGGCGGCCGCCGCGATCGCCACCCGGCCCCATGTCGGCGGCCGGATGACGCCAATCTGGGTGCAGGTGAAACCATTTCAAGAGGGCGGTTGGCCTTTGCCGAAAAGCCGCGCTAAAGGGCGGCGACTCTCCTCCAGCGCAAGGATCCGAAATGCCCCAGCTCATCCTCATCCGTCACGGCCAGTCGCAGTGGAATCTCGAAAACCGCTTCACCGGCTGGTGGGATGTCGATGTCACCGAAAAGGGCGTTGCCGAGGCGGTTGCCGCGGGCGAATTGATGAAGGCGAAGGGCATCGCTCCCGACACCTGCTTCACCTCAGTCCAGTCGCGCGCGATCAAGACGCTGAACCTCGCGCTCGAGGCGATGGGGCGCCTCTGGCTTCCCGTCACCAAGGACTGGCGCCTCAACGAGCGTCACTATGGCGGGCTCACCGGGCTCGACAAGGCCGAGACCGCGGCGAAGCATGGCGACGAACAGGTCAAGATCTGGCGCCGCAGCTTCGACATTCCGCCGCCGCCGCTCGAAGCGGGTTCGCCGTGGGACCTGTCGACCGACCCGCGTTACGCCGGCATCGCCATCCCTGCGGCCGAAAGCCTGAAGGATACGATCGAGCGCGTGCTGCCTTATTATGAAGCCGCGATCGTTCCCGAACTCGCCGCGGGCAAGACGGTGCTGATCTCGGCGCACGGCAACAGCCTGCGCGCGCTCGTCAAGCATCTCTCGGGCATTTCGGACGCCGACATCACCGGCCTCGAAATCCCGACCGGCCAGCCGATCGTCTATGAGCTGGGCGACGATCTGACGGCGCGCGAGCGTTATTATCTGAGCGAGAAATAATAGACCTCGTCATTGCGAGGAGCGAAGCGACGCGGCAATCCAGAGTAGCGTAAACCGCCCTGGATTGCTTCGCTTCGCTCGCAATGACGGGTTGGGGGTGGGCTAAAGCGTCCCCGTCACCGTCAGCTGGAAAAACCGGCCGAACTTGCGCAGCCGTTGTTCGCTGAACGCCACCGGCCCGTCGCGCCGGTCGGCGAACACCGTGCGGTTGAACCCGTCCTTCATCCCGGCAAGGTTGCGGTACGACAGCTTCACGGTGAAGCCCGCGACGTCCTTATGCTCGATGAAAGCGGTGACGAACGGGCCGTCGGTATATTCCTTCTCGATTGCGCCGAGCCGCAAATTGGGGCTGTAACGTTCGTCGAAATAGCCGCCGCCCCACGCCAGATCGGTGCCGGGAACATCGTGGCGCAGGCTGAGGTCGACGACATATTCCTGCCCCTGGCTCTGGTCGCGCCACAGCCCGGTCAGCGGATCGCGCACGCGGTTGCGGCGCCAGGTGATGTCGCTGTTGATGCGCGCGCCCTTCCACCCCAGCCGGTCGAGCAGCAAGGTCGCCTTCGAACTGATGCGATAGAGATGCGACGGCGGCAAATTGCCGCGCCCTTCGGTCGTCGGCGACAGCGGCACCTGATCGACAAGATCCTGCGCATAGGCATAAGCGAACGCGACCGACGCATTGCCCCACGCCCCCATGTCCTGCACGAATTCCAGCTCGGTGCGATTGAGCACCGGCGGCACCAGCTTGCCGTTGCCGCCATTGCCCTGCCCGTTCGCGACGTCGACCGAACTCGCGAAATCGAAAAAGTCGAGCTGGTCGACGCGGCGCTGCAGGAACCAGTTGATCGTCGTCTTGCCGCCAACCTTCCATGCCAGCGCGACCTTGCCCTTCGGCCGGACGAAGCGGCGCGTCAGCCCGTCCGGACCCGACGAGGTCAGCTCGCTATATTCGGCCCCCAGATTGACCTGCGCGGTCAGATTGGTTGCCAGCGCACGGCCCCAGGTCAGCGACGTCTCGCCACGCTTTTCCTCGACCTTGGTCCGCTCGCCGCCGAAGGTGACGGGCAAGAAACTGCCATCGGCCTGCAAGGTCGCGAACTCGGAATCGACGTCGAGCGTGTTGTACGCGCCCTCGAGCGCGACCTGCCAGTCGGTACCGCCGCCGGTACGCCAGCTATATTCGCCGCGCAGGATCGACTCGCCCTCGTCGGCGCTTTGCTTGAAGCGCTCGCCCGTCCGCCCGCCGATCTCGCGGTCGACGATGAAGCTGTCGACGAAGGGGCTATGCTCGAAGCGGTACAGGGTGATCAGCTTCAGCCGCCCCTTGCCCAGCCCCAGCTCATAATCGCCGCCGATGTCGAAATTATGCTCGTCCTCGGTGAAGCGGAACGCCTCGCGCACCGTGCCGGTGCCGGGCTGAACCGAGGTTCCGTCCACCCGCTCGTCGAGCTTGACCAGCTGACCGCCCAGATTGAAATTCCATTTGTTGCCGTTCGCGGTGGTGCGCGCGAGCGCCGCCGACAGGCGCGGCTGGTCGGCGTTGTAGCGGCCGAACTCGTCGCGCACGAACAACAGCTCGCCATTGCTGTCGAACCGCTGTTCGGGACCCCAATGTCCCTGACGCCGCGCCTCATTCTTCAGGCTCAGCGTCACAGTCGTGCCGCCGATATTGCCCGTCGTCGAAATCTCGCCGTTCAGCCAGTTCTTGTCGAGCCGCGGGCGCCATTCGGGCTGCCAGCGGATTGTCGTCTTGAACGCGCCGCCCCCCGCGCCCGCGACGAGCACGACATTGGCGACCTGTCCGGTCAGCCCCGGGACGTTCAGCCCGGCGCCGTCGACGATGTCGATATAGGCGACCTCGGCGGCGGTGATCCGCGCCAGCGCGGTGCGCGCGTCGGTCGACTTGTTCGCGATGCGCTCGCCGTTGATCAGCACATTCTCGGTCGCCGCGCCCAGCCCGCGCTCGCCGCCATTGGTGCCGGTGACGATCAGGAAGCCCGGTACCTTCTCGACCATGTCGAGCGCGGTGCGGGGTGCGAAGCGCGTGAAATCGGCGGGGTTGTAACGCTCGGCGCCATTCACCGGAACGGGGATTGCGGGCGGTGCGTCGCCGGTCGGCTCCTGCGCCGCGGCGGGTGCCGCAGACAGCAAGGCCAATAAAACCAGCGATGACCCGTGAAAACCGGCCGACATAATTCCCCCTCGCGGCCGCTATCGAAACAGAAGGCCTCCCCAGTCGCGAATAATTCGCAACAATTATATTGTCATCATATGTCTACCAACGGGCAGCACGCCTCGACGAGCGTCGTGAAATCCTCCCTGTGGCGAAGCCATGGGGAGGGGTACCGTTCGCGAAGCGAATGGTGGAGGGGCCGCAACGTCGCGTCATTGCCCCTCCGTCAGCGGCTGCGCCGCTGCTGCCTCCCCATACCTGCGGCACAGGGAGGATCATTTTTCAGTCGCGAAGCAGCTCGTTGATTCCGGTCTTCGCGCGCGTCTGCGCGTCGACGCGCTTGACGATCACGGCGCAATAGAGCGACGGTCCCGGCGTTCCGTCGGGCAACGGCTTGCCCGGCAGCGCCCCCGGCACGACGACCGAATAGGCCGGCACTTCGCCGATAAAGATTTCGCCCGTCGCGCGGTCGACAATCTTGGTCGATGCGCCGAGGTAGACGCCCATCGACAGCACCGCGCCCTCACGCACGATCACGCCCTCGGCGACTTCGGCGCGCGCACCGATGAAGGCGCCGTCCTCGATCACCACCGGCCCGGCCTGCAGTGGTTCCAATACGCCGCCGATCCCCGCGCCGCCCGACAGATGGACGTTCGCGCCGATCTGTGCGCAGCTGCCGACCGTCGCCCAGGCATCGACCATCGACCCTTCGCCGACATAGGCGCCGATATTGACGAAGCTCGGCAGCAGCACAGCGCCCTTGCTGATGAAGGCGCCGCGGCGGACGATCGATCCCGGGACCGCGCGGAATCCGGCATCGCGGAACCGGTTCTCGCCCCATCCCGCGAATTTCGACGGCACCTTGTCCCACCAGCGCGCGCCGCCGGGGCCGCCTTCGATGAGTTCCATATCGTTGAGACGGAACGACAGCAGCACCGCCTTCTTCAGCCACTGGTTGACCTGCCAGGTTCCGCCGGCATCCCGCTCGGCGACGCGATAGCTGCCGTCGTCGAGCCCGGCGATCGCGGTCTCGACCGCATCGCGCACCGCGCCCTGCGTGGTCAGCCCCAGCGTCTCGCGCGCGTCCCATGCGGCTTCGATCGTGCTCTGCAGGTCGGTGGTCATGAAATTCCCCAAGGTAAAGGCAATGAATCGAGCCAGTCGGCGATGTCGGTCGCGTGGAAATCGACATGCTCCGGCAGGTGGTCGCGATGGCCGCTTTCGCTGCCGTTGTCCAGCCAGACGGTCGTCATGCCGAGCGCCTTCGCCGGCGTCAGATTGCGCGCCATATCCTCGACGAAGACGCTCTTCGCCGGGTCGATGCCAAGGTGCGCAATCATCATGTCATAGGCGGCCGCGTCGGGCTTCGGCGTATAGCGCGTGATCCTTATGTCGCAGATGCCGTCGAACAGATCGGCGATCCCGCGCGCCTCCAGCACGCGCGCCGCATAATCGGCGTCGGCGTTGGTGAAGATCAGCTTGCGCCCGGGCAGGCGCTCGAGTCCGGCGCGCAGCCGTGCATCGACGCTCAGCCGGTCGAGCGCGATGTTATGGACGTCGACCAGAAAGGTTTCGGGCTCGACGCCGTGGTGGCGCATCAGCCCCGCCATCGTCGTGCCATGATCGTGGAAATATTGCTTTTGCACCCGCCGCGCCTCGACCGCATCGACATTCAGCAGACGCATGATGAAGGCGCCCATGCGTTCGTCGATCAGGTCGAACAGCTTCGCCGACGGCGCGTAAAGCGTGTTGTCGAGATCGAAGATCCAGCTGTCGATATGGTCGAGCGGGGCGGGCATGCCCGGCCGCATAAAGGCTGGGGTGCGTGGGGGCAAGGCAGCGCGATCCTCCCTGTCGCGAAGCGATGGGGAGGGGGACCGACGCGAAGCGGTGGTGGAGGGGCCGCTACGTTGCGTTATCGCCCCTCCGTCAGCGGCCGGCGCCGCTGCCACCTCCCCATGCCTGCGGCACAGGGAGGATCGGCAAACCCTCAATTAACCGCATGATGCTACCCGTCTTCCCTCGGCCGCGTTAAAAGACGGGCATCAGGGCAAAAGGGGTACGGCGATGGCCGACGCGAACCGACGCAGCAGCATCCGGCGGGTGGCCGGGCGGCCTTTGCCGCTTCTGCTCTCTTTCGCTGCGCTCTCGCTCACCGCATGCGGCGGCGGCGGTGGCGGCACCCCCCGCCCCTCGCCGACTCCCGCACCGCCGTCCGCGCCAACTCCGACCCCGACTCCCACGCCGACGCCTACCCCGCCGCCGACGGGCAATTTCAATACCGCCGAAACGCGCATGTCCGACGGGGTCAATTTCCACGGTGCGATCACCGCCTATCAGGCGGGCGCGACGGGGCAGAATATCCTCGCGGGCGTCATCGATGACGGGATCGATCAGGACAGCCCCGAATTCGCGGGGCGCATCTCGTCGCAATCGGCCGACCTTGCGGGATCGCGCGGCATCAACGGCGAGGGGACGCACGGCACCAACGTCGCGCAGCTGCTGCTCGGCGGCAAGAATGACGTGGGCACCTTCGGCATCGCGTTCAACGCGAACCTGCTCGTGCTGCGCGCCGACCGTCCGGGCAGCTGCGCGACCGAGGATCCGTCGAACGACGAAAGCGGCTGCCGCTTTCCCGAAACCGCGATCGCGGCGGGGCTCGACCGCGCGGTCAGCGCCGGTGCGCGCGTCGTCAACATCTCGCTCGGCGGCGAAGACCCGCCCGGTGCGACCTTGCGCGCCGCGGTCTCGCGCGCGACCGCGGCGGGGATTATCGTCATCGTGTCGGCGGGGAATGAGGGCGACACGACCGCGAACGGCAATGATCCGAACAATCCAGACCGCTTTGCGCAGGGGCTTCGCGATGCCGGCGGCGGCCTGGTCGTCATCGCGGGGTCGGTGAACGACCGCGGCGCGATCTCGGGGTTCAGCAACCGCGCCGGCGGCTATGCCGGCTCTTATCTCGCCGCGCTCGGCGAAGGCGTGTGCTGCGCCTATGAAAATGGCGCGATCGAAACCAGCGGCAATCTCATCTTCGTTCTGAACGGCACCAGCTTTGCGGCGCCGCAGGTCGCGGGCGCGGTCGCGCTGATCGCACAGGCTTTCCCGAACCTCTCTAGCCAGCAGATCGTCTCGCTCCTCTATCAATCGGCGCGCGACGCCGGCACGGCGGGCGACGATAGCGTCTATGGCCAGGGCATTCTCGATATCGCGCGTGCCTTTCAGCCGATGGGCGCCACGTCGCTCACCGGCACCGCGACCGCGGTCGCGCTCGATGCGCCGCTGGGTGTGCTCGGCGGTCCGATGGGCGACGCCGGCGGCGCCGGGACGACGGGCCTCGTCACCGACGGTTTCGGCCGCGCCTTCAACGTCGATTTCGGCGGGTCGCTCGGCCTTCGCCGTCCCGACTTCAAACTGTCGGGCGCGATCGGCGGGCTCGTCCGCCAGCAGAGCGCGGCCAGCCGCTCGCTTGCGCTTTCGCTCGTCACCACGCCCGGCACCGGCGGCACCGACGCGCTCGCGGGCCTCTCCTTTCACGATGCGCAGCGCGCGCGCACCCTCGCCGCCTCGGTGATGACGCGCCTCGACGCGCGCACGCTTGTCGGTTTCGCCGCGGGGCGCGGCACCGGCGGCCTGCTCGCGGGCGAGCGCGGCGACAGCGGTCACGCGATGCTGATCGGCGACGCCGCGCATGAGGGGCTCGGCTTCGCCGCCAGCCCCGGAATCGGTACGATAGTTCGACATAATATCATGAATAATCAATATGTTAATATCATATTGGAGAATGGCTTTGTCTCGGGCTCGCGCTGGCAGGACGACCCGATGCTCCGCTACCGCTCGCGCCACGACAGCCGCTATCAGCGCATCGGCGCCGCGTGGGACGGCCGCTTCGGCCCCGTCCGCACCGCGCTCGGCGCCAGCTGGCTGCGCGAATCGGACAGCCTCCTCGGTGCCCGCCTCGGCCCGACGTTCGCCGCCGGCGGCGCGACCAGCCTCGTCGGCGACGCTAGCCTCCTGTTCGATATGCGCAATGATTGGCAAATTGCGGCCGCCTGGCGCCAGATGTGGACGCGCCCCGACAGCCAAGGCTTGATCGCCGGCGGCGCACTCTGGTCGACCGCTTTCTCCTTCGACGTCGCCAAGGCCAATCTGGCGCGCCCCGGCGACCGCGCCGCGCTCCGTTTCGCGCAGCCGCTGCGTGTCGCGCACGGCGGCCTCGACCTGATGCTCCCCGTCGCGCACGATTACGCAACCGGCCACACCGACTTCGGCCGCCGCACCTATAATCTTGCACCTACCGGTCGCGAGCTCGTGGTCGAGGCGAGCTATGCGCTGTCGCTCTTCGGCGGCGAGTTGATCGCGAACACATGGTGGCGGCAGGACCCCGGCCATATCGCCGCGATGCCTGGCGACCAGGGCGCGGCGCTCCGCTTTACGATGGGCTTCTGATCGGCTTTAACGTCCCCCAAAGATCAAACAGGGGATGCCAGAATGAAGCCGATTCAAATTCTTCCGCTCGCGCTCATCGGCGCGGCGCTCGCATCGCCGCTCGCGGCACAGGCGCCCGCGCGTACGGTCATCCACGCGGGCCAATTGCTCGCCGAACCCGGCAAACCCCCGCGCGGCGCCTCGACGATCATCGTCGAGGGCGGCAAGATCCTCAGCATCGCCGACGGCTATCAGCCTGCCGAACCCGGCGCGACATTGATCGATCTCAAGGATAAATATGTCCTCCCCGGCCTGATCGACAGCCACGTCCATCTGACGAGCGACGCCGGCGGCATCGCAGGCCAGCTCGAAGAGGTCACGCTGAGCCCCGCGGCGCAGGCCTTCAACGCCGAGGCGAACGGGATGAAGACGCTGCGCGCAGGCTTCACCACGGTGCGCAACCTCGGCGACGGCGACGGCGCGACCTTGGCCCTCAGGGATGCGATCCTCGCGGGCAAGGTGCAGGGGCCGCGCATCGTCGATGCCGGAAACAGCATCTCGGGCAGCGCAGGGCATATGGACGGCTCACTTGGCTATCGCGACGAGCTCCGCCCCTTCTTTGCGGGCGCGGGCAACACCTGTAACGGCGCCGACGATTGCCGCCGCGCGGTAAGGCTCCAGATCGGGCGCGGTGCCGACGTGATCAAATTCGCCTCGACCGGCGGGGTCAACAGCCGCATCGGCGCCGGGCTTGGCAAACAGATGTTCGACGACGAGGCCAAGGCGATCGTCGACACCGCGCATCTGTTCGGCAAGAAGGTCGCGGTCCATGCGCACGGCGCCGACGGCATCCGCCTCGCGATCGAGGCCGGCGCCGATTCGATCGAGCATGGCACGATTCTCGACGAGGCGACGATCGCCGCTTGGGCGAAGTCGAAGACCTATTATGTTCCGACGCTGTCGACCGTGAACGGCTACAAGGAACGCATCGCCGCCAATGCCAACGCCTATGAACCCGACGTGCTTGCCAAGATCCAGTGGCGCATTTCGATCACGGGCAAGAGCCTTGAACAGCTCGTCCCGCGCGGTGTGCGCATCGCCTTCGGCACCGACGCCGGCGTGTCGAAGCACGGCCGCAACGGCGACGAGTTCGAACTGATGGTGCAGCACGGGATGAAGCCGGTCGAGGCGCTGAAGGCGGCGACCGTCAACGCCGCCGACCTGCTCGGCTTGTCGAACGAGATCGGAACGATCACCGCGGGCAAGAGCGCCGACATCATCGCCGTCGCGAGCGATCCGGTCGCCGACGTGCGCGTGCTGAAGAAGGTCGATTTCGTGATGGCGCGGGGGATGGTGGTCGACTGAGCTAGAGCGCGTCCCTCAGCGTCCGCCAGCGGTCGAGTTTCGCTGCGAAGCCGATCGTGTGGGCGGCACTGCTCGATGGCAGGTCGACGACCGCGATTCGACTAAGCGGCGGCAGCTGCTTGCGCCCGATCGCCGCGGCCGTGCCGCCGTTGAAGGCGATCATGCAGAGGTCGGGCAGCTCGGCGATCAGCGCCGCGAGATCGTGCGCTTCGGCTTCGCGAATCAGTGAATCGCTGCTCGTGTGCCGTTCGGCGCTGCGGATCACGTCCCACAGCCCGACCTTTGCCGCGCGGAGTGCGGCCAGCCTGTCGTTGTAGGACATGGTCGCCAGCGGCCGGTTGATCACCTCGCCGAGCAGGCGCCAGAACTGGTTTGTCGGGTGCGCATAATATTGGCGTTCGGCGAGCGAGCGGACACCCGGCAGACTCCCGAGAATCAGCAACCGTGTATCGGGCGCAATGTGCGGAGCAAAGCTGGCGTGGCGGACGGCGGGCATAGGCGACCGATAGCTCGCTCGCGCCAGCGCAACAATATTGCCCGCCTCTTGACCAGCGAGGGAATCGGGTCTAGGGGCCCGCTCGACCGAAAAGGGCAGTTTGCTGCCTCTTTCAGTTGCAACAGCGCTTGAACATTGCTGGCGCGGATGGAGCCTCCGGAAGATCGTAGCGATCTGCCGGGGTCTTTTGCTGTTATAAGGTCGGCCGTTTTTCGCCATTTTTGGTGGGTTAGCGGCCGGAGCTTCGTCCACCGCAGTACAGTAACCGTTCGCTCTGATGGGCGGACATTTAAAGGTGAAGCATTCATGCCCACGATCAACCAGCTGGTCCGCAAGGGCCGGACTCCCCAGAAGGTGAAGTCCAAGGTCCCGGCGATGGACGCAAACCCGCAAAAGCGCGGCGTTTGCACCCGTGTCTACACGACGACCCCGAAAAAGCCGAACTCGGCGCTCCGTAAGGTTGCGAAGGTCCGCCTGACCAACCAGCGCGAAGTCATCACCTACATCCCCGGCGAAGGCCATAACCTCCAGGAACACAGCGTTGTGCTGATCCGCGGCGGTCGTGTCCGCGATCTTCCCGGTGTGCGTTACCACGTCCTGCGCGGCGTGCTCGATACGCAGGGTGTGAAGGACCGCAAGCAGAGCCGTTCGAAATACGGTGCGAAGCGTCCGAAGTAAGGACCGCTTTTTCGGCTATTTGATCATCCCAGGCTGCCTTGGCGCCGGGATGCTGTTGTAAAAGGAATTACTTATGGCTCGTCGTCGTCGTCCTGAACGCCGCGAAATCCTGCCCGATCCCCGTTTCGGTGATACGGTGCTGTCGAAATTCATGAACAGCGTCATGCTGGACGGGAAGAAGTCCGTCGCCGAAAGCATCGTTTACGGTGCGCTCGAGTCCGTCGAAGCCCGCGCCAAGAAGGAACCCATCGGCGTGTTCCACGAAGCGCTGGCGAACATCCGCCCGAACATCGAAGTCCGCAGCCGCCGCGTCGGCGGTGCGACCTATCAGGTTCCGGTCGAAGTCCGTCCGGAACGTGCGCAGGCGCTCGCGATCCGCTGGCTGATCACCGCCGCGCGCAACCGCAGCGAAACCACGATGGCCGCACGCCTGTCGGGCGAACTGCTCGACGCGTCGAACAACCGTGGCAATGCCGTGAAGAAGCGTGAAGACACGCATCGTATGGCCGAAGCCAACCGCGCCTTCTCGCACTACCGCTGGTAAGCGCTCGCGGGACGGCCCGGTTCTCGAGATCCCGTCGTCTCGCAATCGTAACAATCGTTCCTATATCGGGGGTGGCTCCAAAGGCCTCCCCCCACATCCAAGGAAAAGACCATGGCACGCAGCCATCCGCTCGAAAATTATCGCAACTTTGGGATCATGGCGCACATCGACGCCGGCAAGACCACGACGACCGAGCGTATCCTTTACTACACCGGCAAGTCCTACAAGATCGGCGAAGTCCATGACGGCGCCGCGACGATGGACTGGATGGAGCAGGAACAGGAACGCGGCATCACGATCACGTAGGCTG
>Ga0209676_1002005_pt1 | contig 16079 bp, 19 predicted proteins | sample AraplaCvi_mLB_r2_FD_184282 | JGI IMG/M metagenome (GOLD analysis project Ga0209676, IMG submission 184282) | Arabidopsis root microbial communities from North Carolina, USA - plate scrape MF_Cvi_mLB_r2 (SPAdes) (version 2) | ecosystem: Host-associated > Plants > Roots > Endosphere | place: USA...
CTTCACTACCCGCAATGGCATTTGCAATTGTTCCTGTAGCATCTGCCCCAGAGGCAAGCAATGTACCATATAATAAATCCTCAATCGTCACAAAATCTCCTGCCTGAAAGCCAGCCATGGATGCATTTTGAGCAGTAAATTTAGAAATCATTTGCGGTTCAACAATTGTTTGCTTCTGTAGATCAGGACTCATCTCAATGGCAACAATCGCTGTCATGATCTTCGTTAATGATGCAGGATAAATAATGGCATCTGCATTTTTTTCGTACAATACATCTCCATTTTTATTCAGTAACAAAGCATTTTTGCTATGTAACGAAGATAGGTCTATTTGCGAATGTTGCGTTGTGTTATTTGTATAATAAAAAAAGAATGCAGCCACACATATACAACAAAATACGACAAATTTCTTCATAAAAAAACGCCTCCCACACATTATAATAGGAGACATTTCTGAATATTCCTGTAGGAGATTGATGAAGAAATTCTTAAGAATTGATTTTTTTCATTCATAAAAATCATCGAAATTTGAACAAATTCTTGTAATTTTTTTATTCGCTAATTTAAAAAATACATCCTGAGATACTTCTAGCTTCAGTGCATCTTCCTTTTTTAGATCAGCATAAATGCCACGTAAGATGCGACCTGTTAGACCGTGGGAAATAACAATAACTTTCGGTATATGTTGAATGTCTTCTAGCCAAGCACTTAGTCTGCTCACTACCAAGTCATAAGCTTCTCCATTAGGAGCATTAAAATACCAATTATACACGTCTGTGTTATGCAAAAGGTTTGGCCAAGAACTTTCAATTTCTTTCGTTGTTAATCCTGCCCATTGCCCCACAGCAACCTCGGTTAAGCGATCTTCTTTTTCAATATTCTTCAAATCAAATCCAATTGTTTCACAAATGATTTCAGTACTTTGCATTGCCCTTCCTAATGGGCTCGACACAATTTTCCATTCGTTAGGATCCCCAATCAAACTTCTCAGCATTACAGCATTTTGTTGTACTTGATGTATGCCAGCTTCTGTTAATGGAGAATCGAGCTCTCCTTGGTATCGTCCTTGTGTGTTAAATTCAGTTTCACCATGACGAAGTAAGTAAATCGTTTGGTTCTTCAATATTGTTTCCCCCTATAATTTCTCCCTAGTTATGACTAATATTAATACAATAGAATAATATAGACAATTCCAAAGAATAAACATAATGGACTGTAAAACCAAGTATCGTATCTAGCAAACTGTGAGTGTTTTATTTTTTTTAAAAATCCAACATACTTAAAATCGCCGACTGCCCGAATAATGAAAACGAAAGCACAGACAACACTTCCGATTTTAGATAAACCATTTGCTTGATAACCTTGCAAATACCCTCCTTGAACAACAAGAACGACACTCGCCATGAAAATAAGAATAGCAACTAACAATGTCCCCCATTTTCTAGGAGTAAAAGCAGGTTTATGCTCTCCCTCTCTTACTGGGATAGCAGCTGCAGAACCCCAACGACCTCCAAAAGCCCAATAAATATGCAACAAACTGATAAACCACAGAAGTCCTACAGCTACTAATATTACAAATAATTTCATTTACTCGCCCCCAATGTAGTAATTCAAACAAAACATACACAAGCGTATGTTTATAGTAAAAATGTTGTCCCTTCAGGCTTTATAACCTTATTAGGGACATTAATTATCGAATAATCAATTATGCCTCGGCACGATGGTTTTTGTGCGAAAGCGCAGTGCTAACGTAACGACAGCAACACGATGTTTTTTGTGCGAAAGCGAAGCGACAGCAACACGATGTTTTTTCCACAGGACGTGGCATTTTTAGACTAAGTTCCTCTATTTCAACGGATGTTTGGACTCCCGCTGAAAGAAGTTAAAAGCTCAACCATTTTTTCAATTTCAAAATTAGGATTTGCTTCAAATCTTGTCATCCATCCTACATACGTTAAATAGGCAAGTCTCGCTCGATCCATTGATTCCGGCTCGTCTATGCCCATTTTTTGATACAATTTTGCAACACAAGAAATTCTCTGTTCTTCAATATCTACTAAACGCGTTGCCACAACAGGATCATATTTAGCCCAAGTATAAATGCCAATTTCCATTTTTTTATCTCGATTAAAACTAATTTGTAATAGCTGTTCTAATGAGGCATCTTCTTGTTCCATACTTTGTACAATCAGCTTTGTTGCATGCATTTCCCAATAGTCGAGCATAGAATCTAACAGCTCTTGATGGTCACGAAAATAGTGATAGAAGCTCCCTTTGCTTATTTTTAGCAATCGAGCAAGTGCTTCAATGCGAACTTTATGTATTCCTTCATCAGCTAATTGTTGTAATCCTGCTTTTATCCAATCTTCTCTCGTTAATTGCATGTCATCTCTCCAGTAAAATACGGCACCGTATGTTTTATGTTAGATTACAATTAATTTCATTTTTTGTCAATTATTCAGCTCATCACCAAAACGTGTGGTTGATTTCCGTTCCGGCTGGGCGCTTTCCTGGGGGCGTCCGATGAGCCGCTTCACTCGCTTTGCTCGCTCCAGGGTCTCACCTGTGACGCTGATCCCCAAGGAGTCGCCCAGCCTCCACTCCAATCAACAATATACAGGGCATATATTTTAAAAAATGTCATCCACAACTTTTGGTGCTGGGCTTCAATTATTCATTCGGATTATTTTTATGAACTTTGATATTGTTGTTAATCGTTACATTAATCGTTATCACCCTTGGTAAAATACAAGCACATACTAAAATTATTGACACAAATTTTTTCATTATTATTCTTCCTCTTTTCCTATTTCTTTGTGGGAAAAGCCAAGGTTTTTAGGTTACCTTGGCCATGGTTCCCAACAACTAAAATGTATTATCAAATAGATTTTCTGCTATGCCTAGTAAAATATCTTCTTCTGCAAATTCCATTAATTCATCTTTCGTAATATTCTCCTGTTGAATGAGACGGTTGGATTGAATCGTCACAAGCTTTTCAAATAAATTTCGAATATAACGACCGTTTGAGAAATTTAGAATTGATTCAACTGGAATTTGATGCAATTGGACCTTCATATGGTGTGCAAATGCTTCACCATATTGATAATCATTATTTTTACATAGCATGGCGAAAATATCATAAAGCTCATCCGTGCTAAAATTATCGAATTTTACAAAATGATTGAAGCGTGACTTAAACCCTGGATTGGCTAATAAAAATTCCTCCATGAGCTCTGTATAACCAGCGACAATGATAACTAAATCATCACGTAAATCTTCCATCGCCTTTAATAGACTATCAATCGCTTCTTTTCCAAATGCGTCTTGTTTATCATTGATTAATGCATAGGCTTCATCAATAAAAAGTACGCCACCTTTTGCTTTATTCACAACTTCCTGAACCTTTAAAGCCGTCTGACCAACATATCCTGCTACTAAGCCCGCACGATCTGTTTCCACAAAATGCCCGCTTGAAAGTACACCAAGATGCTTATATAGTTGGCCTATTATACGGGCAACGGTCGTTTTTCCTGTACCCGGATTCCCAGAGAACACAAGATGATATGTTATCGGAAAGCTTGTTAAGCCATGGTCGACACGTAAGCTTTGAATTTTAATAAAGTTAATGAGATTATGTAATTCCTTCTTGGCATTAGGAAGCCCTACAAGTCCATCTAGCTGCTTCTGTAATTTTTCAATCTCTCGCTCAATTTCTGGTGTTATTCGTAAACGTTCACCATTGATAAATTCACCACTATAAATAATTTTCCCTTCTTCATTAAAATAGTCTCCCCGACCATGCTTTTCACCATTTACAAGTTCCCCGATATAAGAAGCCTGTCCATTAGCGTAATAAAGAGTTCCATGTCCTGTCATAGCATCCTCTTTAAATTGACCCTCCGCTTCGATAACGCCTTGTCTGGAATAGACTTTTCCTTTTCCGTGCTTCAAATCCTCAAAGAAATAGCCTTCATACTGAAGTGTTGTTAAACCATTTGCAAGTTCCTTAGCACTTGGCGACTTTGGAGCATCATAAAGCTTTCCTGCACCTTGCATATGATTCCATATAAAATCACCTTCATATTGTAAAAAACCACTTGGATAATATTGTTTTCCCTTTCCTTTCTTCATGCCATGGACAAAATCACCCTCATATAGCGGCTGATTTAAATGGAGATGCTGTGCACGAAGCTCTTTAAACGGGGCAATAACATCATCCTCATAATACAAAATTCCGTAACCCTCCATTAAATCATTGCGAAAATGCCCCTCATAATAGACCTTACCATCTTTGTATAAAATACCATTTCCTTGTTTTTTATTTTGAATAAATTCGCCCTGATAAATCATTTGTCCTTTTAAATACATGATGCCGTTACCTTGCTTCATATGATTGGCGAATTCACCCTCGAATAACAATTCACCTTCCTGATCAAATAACGTCCCCTTTCCATCATAAATGTCATGTCCAAAGTCGTTCTTCTTTACACCGCCACGATACATTAATATACCATTTGGATAAAATATCTCTTTTTCTTCATAATTATGTGTCATTTAATTGCCATCCTTTATCATTTCAGTATATGCTCAATTATAGCGTGGAAAATAATACATATGTGCGAATTTTTAGAATTTAAGGAGTTTAACATGAAAAAAAGATATAAAGTATTAATCGCTATCCTATTACCTCTTATCATTTTATTTATTTCAACAATGCTACTAACTCGCGATTCAACTTTTGACGAAGAGGTTATTGAACGACTTGATATCAAGCAAATTAAAGAAATTGAAGTAATTCGAGCTTCTGATGAAAAAACAATCACTATTACAGATGCGAATAAAATCAATCAAATTATGAAAAATTTAGATGACCAACCACTTCGCAAAGTATATTTTGCCAATTCGGATTATGATGAGGCTTATTGGTTAACATTGCATATTAATGATAATCGTGAAGTTGGCTTACGTTTGGATGACGAAAAGCATTTATTTGTTTATTTATATGAGGAAAGCTATATGAAAGATTATGACCTTTTAGGGGATTTTAATTTGACCTTTATTGAGGAACTTTTTTAAGAAATATAAATACCATGCCAATGGTAAAAATCCGCTTATAGTCTACGCGGATTTTTACCACTTACATACGTAACCTTCTAGCATATTAAACGTTTATATAGCGATAATTTTGCTGCATCGATTGAATCGTGTCAATGATCTCTTCTCGAAGCTCAATTGGCTCTAACACCTCTATGTTTGCCCCTTGGCTCAGTAGCCACATTTTAATACCACGTCCAAAAACCTCTGCTTCAAATAAACATTGCCCATCTTTATTGGATATTATTATTGCAGTTGGTAAACGATCTAATACAGCCTGCGGAGATGCTCCTTTAAATATAAATTTTATACGCATCAACTCGCCAGCATGCATAAACTGGATACGTTTACGAAACTCACCTTCTTGAAAACGCTCGGCATATTGTATTTGAAACTTTTTATCTAGCTCAAGAAAATGTTGTATACAGTCGACTCTATAGACAATTGGCAAATCCTTTTCATGCTTATTATCATAAGCAATTAAATAAAAGTAGTACTCTGAGAAAATGACGGCGAGCGGTTTTAAGATCTTTTCTTTAGGAATTATTTCACCTTCACGCAAATAATCAATTTTAATGATTTTCTTCTTTTGAATCGCCTCTGAAAGACACCAAATTAAATGTAGTAAAGATTTTTTATGATTTAAATCTACGTACAAATGTTTTTCATTTAAAATAATGTTGTGAATAAATTCCTGCTTATCAGTTGCAACAATCGAAATAAGTTTATCTATAATATCACTCATTTCTGATTTTAACAGTGCTCTAGATTCAATCAAAATTTTGACAATCGCCAACACTTGCTCTTTTGATAAAATATTTTTTTCTGTTTTCGTCAGCCGGTACACCTTTTCTACTCGCACATATTCTAAATGGCAATCCAATTTAGTTTTTTCAATATAAGCTCGAATTTCATTTAAATCCCGTTGTATGGTTTTTTCACCAACATTATGTGTAAATGCTTCTTGTTTTTTGTTAATTCCTTGACCATCCATCAATCTGTCAAACATCGAAATGACTCGATAGCCTTTATTTTGTTGTGAATCTACCATATATCCCACTCTTTCTTCATAGTTACTCCCCCATTATACAAAACGACTTGGACACTATTAGTCCTTATAACTACGGAATTTCTATTTTATTGGTATAATTGGCACTATACTAATTTAGCAACAAAATATCTTTAAACAGACTAAACATACTATATTTTTGTTATAATTAACTTTAATTTTACAATGAATAACGGCTTTACACATAAAAAGAACTCCAATCTTTTCGATTGAAGTCCTCACCAGTTTATTTTTTTACTCTTACCTATGCACCACCCATGACAAACGCCTCACAAAACCTTTCTCCAACAATTATATTACTCCTAATTACTCCACTACTTCCTACATAGCTTACGCAACCATTTCTTGAGAGTGAACGAGCATTTCTACCTACTCACTTCATCTCTCCTTCAGTCCTGCTACAATATCTGTTGTTGAAAGGTTGAAAGTAGCATACTAAACTGCTATTTTTTATAGTTTTGAACGGCTTGGACAGCTTCTTCAATGGAAGATGTAATGATGCCATTACGTTTAATCAAGCCTATGACAAATAAATTGCGATAAACAAATTGATTTTCCATTCCGTCGCGTACAAGTGCCTCTATTTTCATCATATTGTCTCGACCTTGTTGACGAACATCTGTAAATACACCAACGATTGGTCGATTCAACATGGCAAATGCACCGATCTCTGCTGCCACACCCGAATCAATTTCAACGCCATCTAAAACAGCTACTAAAACATCACTATTTTGTAGCATCTCTAAATCCGCTTGTGCAATCGCCAAACTATCTGCATATGCCGTTTTATCATTAATCGCGTCATTCTCCTGCGGTACATATAATTCAATACCTGGTACTGCCTCTCTAATTGCTGCAGCGAGTTGCTCGTTGACTAAACGATCTCCTAAAGAAAATAATCCATTTGCTAAGTATGCCTTCATTAATAAAACTCCCTATTCCAATATTTTTTCAAACACTATTTTATGTCTACCTTTATGATCAACAAATGTTGAAACAATGTCAAAACCGTGTTTCAAGTTTGTTATAAGCATTGCCTTTCGCTCATTTCTACCATATGTACGAACTTTATTGAAGCCAAGAGCTTGAAGATGTTCATGCTGCTTCCTCATTAACCGGCTGGCAATTCCTTGACCACGTTGCTTTTCATGTACACCACCTAACCAGCTATAAAAAACACCATCGGGATGTGTGTAGCCTAGTTTAAAACCTATTATATCCTCATTCTCTACTGCTAATAAACAAATTAGCCCTTCTTTACTTTCAAGTTTTTCTAGTGGTAGATTTGCTCCATCAAATACATGTGCATGGATTTCCTGTAATTGCTTCAACCAATCATATGGTACACCTTCAATTGTGACGATATGCATTTGTATCACCCCTATCTGTATAGTCGTTAATTATAGCAGAAAAGGTTTAACTACAAAGTTGAACATTCATATTCACTCGTGTTGTAGTATTTTGCAAAAAAAGGTGAATTCATAGAGATGCTGTGGGGTTATTCTTAGTTTATTTTTCCTACCTTCTCTCCTTGTGATCATTCTAAATAATCAAAATTAACTATTTTATGGATATTTTCATATTATATATTTTCGTTGCAAGTCGCATTAAGTATACTTGACATAATCACTTTTGATTAATAAAAGGAGGTAATTTTATGACACCATTAAACAGTTGGCTAACAAATACGCTTCGCCCTTATTTCGGATTACATCCCATTGAAGAGCATTGGGGGACGATTGAAATCCGAGATGATTATTACATTTGCGTGGACGGTGATATCATAAAAAAACGTATCTTCGTTAATGAGCAAGCTTATCAAGAAGCGGATGTAGAGATCCCAACAAGAAATTGTGAAGTAATTCTCCCTCAAACTGCCCGCGGTAAAGAGAAAAAAATGAATTATACCAATATTTCCAGCGTTAAAGCGAACGGGGTTGTTTTTTCTGCTGGCGTGCGTACCGAGGACCCGCCATCTAGTCACATTAACGCTCGCAATATGAAAACCTATTTCTCACTGCCCCTGACCAACATGAAGAATTTAACGAGCAAAGAGGAAATCGTTGAGTGGCTACATCAGTATCCGTCAAATTTGCCTCCAGACTATGATTTACAGCTAGAAAAGCTCACAAGGAAAAAAAGCTTACGCTATAAAGCTGTTCCAGGAGATATTTTCCGAGTTGAAATTGATTTATTCACAGACGGCTTTGTGCTTGTTATTGGAGATTTACGCCAAATGCAAAAAGATGGTCTATTTTCGAAAGATAGTCTATGGAATGATGTCATGACGATGCCGCTTTTTATTCGACCTTATCTGTTTAAAACAACTAATCGTTGCCCAAGTATTGAGGATATTACATCAGTCCAATTATCTGAACAAACCTTGATTGTCATGGACGACCTATTTATGCGGGGTGGCTATGAAAAAGTTGGACACAAAACGCTAACTGAAACAGATATTCTCCTGCCACTTGGTTACGGTATAAACATCGATAATGGAAAAGAAGAGCGCTACCGCCTTTCCTGGGGCACAGGAACAATTAGCAAGTCAGAACAAGAAACTTCTTTTAAGACGGGAAGCCGTTTTTCTAATTATGGCGTACAAGCAGGCATTGATGTCAAGTGCTTTGATACTTTTTCTCGGTCTCGTTCACTGGATAATCCGTTATACACCAAGGAGCACAAACAGGCACTGGCGGAATTTGGCTTTCCAAAGGATATTACATACGATGAATTCAACCGTCAAACAGGTGGGCTCACTAGGCTGGAGTATTTAGATTATTTATCAAAAAAATATGCCCACTCCCGTAAATAAAGGATATTAATACTATACAGATGATTTTTCGGTTTGAGATAACAGGACAGTTATCTCAAACTAGGTATCTTTTGATTTGCTGCTCAAACACTTTATTATAGTATAGTTTGCGCGGATAGCGTTCCTCCTTTAACACCTTATAGAGTACGGATTGGCCTTCTTCGTAGCGAACAGCATCTTCGCATTCATCATAAAATCGCCGTGCTAACTGTCTTACTGATAGGTTAGCTTTTTCTGCACTAACTCTCCACCCGAATTGAATCATATCGTGTTGGTCTGTTGGATCTCGATAAGTATCAAAGACAATACATGTATCTGGTTGTAGTTTATTAGCAAATACCAAAACATGCCCAGTATGTACAGGTTGATTAAAATAATGTTCGTATATTTCACTAATAGGTACACAAATATCAAGGGCATTCATAATTTCATGAAAATTCGCTTGAGGTGTGTAATTATCACTGTCTTCATCTGAAAAATCAACAAGCTCTGTAATTGATGCCATAATCCAAAATTCATACTTCAAATTCAGTCACTCCCTTTTACAATTAATAATACAATGAAATGCTGATATATATAATGAACGATATTAGTCTAGCGTCTTTATTTTTAATCCCTTGTAAAGAATCATTGTTGATGGTATTATATGAATAAATTACATGAATATTCATATTAAATATTCACAAAGGAGGTATTCACTTATGGCAAGAGGAAAAAAAGTTTTTTCAGAAGAAGATAAAATTCTAATTAAAAGTAAATTGAAAGATGAGTGTATGGCATTTTGGATTACACAGGGTTATAAAGAAACAAGCATTGGCGCATTGTGTAAGAAAGCAGAAATATCAACAGGTACTTTTTATAATTTTTATTCAAGTAAGGAAGAACTTTTTTTTGAAGTTTTGTATGACATTCAAGATACTATTTATGGAAATTTCATTGAGCGAATTGAACAATGCCCTGAAAAGTCCGGCTTTGAAACAGCAATAATCCAGCTTTACTACGAATACGAAACCAAACCATTTCTTTATGACGTAAAAACGACTGATTTCAAATCATTTTATAGTAAACTATCGGAGGAAATGAAAGAAAAACTAACATTTGATAGTAGTGAACTTTTTCGTACTGCAATCAAACAAGCAAATCTTAAATTAAAGGTTTCTGAAAAGTTAGCATTTTCTACTTTCACCGTACTTCTTTCAAGTATTGCAAGTAAAGAAGGGATTTCAAAGAACTGCGATCATTTAGCTGCATTTCAATTTATGACTAAACAGTTGGTAGCAAGTATTTTTGAGTAGAGGATCTTTTCAAATATAAAATAGGCGGGATAGCAATGAGTTTATTTTGGAGTATTATAGACTTTCTTAAAGAAACTGCACCTTTCTTTATTGCGATTAATTTCATTTCAGCAATCTTCCTACTAATCTTAGGGTTAGTTTTAATATCCAAAAAGAATAGAGAACAGAAGACGAAAAAAATTGCCGGAATGGTTTGTTTATCAATTTCAATGTTGGCTTTTTTAGGTGCTCTGTCCAATACATTGTTTTCTTTTTTCGTATTTTAAAATTAGGAGGCTAAAAAGATGTTAGACAAACTACAAAATATCATGGACGCGGCTTGTAAATGGGGAAATAAAAATCTGGGAACCTCTATTCAATTCCCTAAACCAACAAAAAAATCGATGGTATCCAGTGCTTTTTCAAGCGGGATTATTGGTAGTGTAATTCTGGTGTTTGGACTCTTTTTCAACAACAAATGGATTTTGTTAGTTGGTGGACTTGGAATAATAAGCAGTGTTTTCATATATCGACAAAGTGAAAAAACGATTAGATAAGTATCATTAACCTTTTCAGATGACATTTTTAGGTGAAAGCTTTTGAGTGTTGTTTATGCCCCTCTCATACTTTAACGAATGGGAAGAGCAACCTAGTGGATTCGATTCTTCAGCATTTATTCGATGTAGCTTTGATCAGATTTTTTCTAGAAATGAGGTGTGCGCATGGATTGAAATCAGCATTCTAAATGTAAGCTATTACACAGTTCTGTTCCCTTTTTCTAAAAGTAAAGAGCTTTTCTTCCTTTGATCATTACAAGATTTCAAGGGAAAAAAAGCTCTATTAATAAAAAATACTGAGTAGCAACCAATGTCATTTTAAAGAATGGATAATTTCCTTTTCAACTCTATTGAATAGAAATTCTAAGTTAGATTTCCATTCAACCCAGCATTCTGATTCACGCCATAATTCAACGATTTCCCTAATACCATCAGCATCTGGAACTTCAGCTCTAATATCCGCTAAATATCTTAATATAAACTTCAATGATTCTTCATCCGCATTTATTGAGTGTATTTTTTCAAATTCGTCTTCAGCGTCATATAATTTCCCTGTCTCAAGATACATTACATAGAGCTCTGCAAGCGCCATTGCACTTATATCGAAAAAGAAATCAATTTCATCGAAGCTCTCACCAAAAAGTCCCTCTCGTTTCATCGCATCAATAACCTCAGACAGCTCTATATGATTTGATTCCAAAGTATAGATATAGTCCTGTAAGAAGTCGACTACATCCAAGCCTTCATCACTTTCTAACGGTTTAAATCCCCATGCCCCCATATTAAGACTCCTTTCATATTTAAAATAATCATTGGTTAAAAAACTCAAAAAGCGCTCTATTATCTTTCATTCGCTCATTTTCACACTTCAACCTTGAAGCTCTTTAGCCTTTTTCAAATAACCATACGCTTCTTTCAGCGGTAACTGCAGCATGTCTGCAATTTCTTTGATAGACATTCCGCGCTTGCTCATCATCAGCACTTGCTTGGTCAATTCATCTTCCATGCGACGGGCCGCTTGGAAAGCAGGGTTCAATAGAGACTCCCATAAATCTTTATCGGCGTATTCATCTGCAGATACAATCTCTGTAATTATTCGTTCAAGTTCCATACACTTTATTTTCCATGATGATTCATTTTGTTGAGCAATTAGCTGTCTAAATTGCTGGATAGCTACCTGAAAATTTAAAACTGAACCAGTCAAATAACTACCTGCATGCCAGTCACCCATACCATGCATGAGAACAGCTACTGGTTGCCCAGGTTCTGCTGTCTCTATAATCATCGGATCACCTGTCAGTTTCATATGCCCAATCACAAGCCAATCAGCCTGCCATGCCCCCTCTTCATCATGAATAAGAGAGTTACCTTCAAAATCAATGCTATATCCTATTTGCTCGCGCTCTAAATATTCTGGATCGAACATTTCAACATCTATCCACTCTGCAAGTTGCTCACTGACAACTTTCAATTGTTTTAACTGCTTGAGAAGCTCAGCATCCAATATCATACTCACAAATCTCCTACATTTAATTAATTTTATAGCAATAATCTCTAGCCTCTGTTTCTTTTTGAATACTAGATTCAAGTATTTAACAGATTGACTTTCTTCGTTAGTTCCTCTGCTAGTCTTCTCCAAGGGCATTTCCACGATGACTTCGCCAATTCTTCTTCATCTTGTTCCAGCCAATAATCACCATCCATTAGCTCATACATGTCAAGTAGGGTAATCTCTGCACAAGCTGGATTTTCAAAAGCTACAATCATCGGCTCCGGTCCGTCATCCCAGTTATAGCCGTTAACCACTGCGTGCAGAAGCACTGGATATGACAACTCTCTAATCATGCTACACATCTTTGCCAGCGATTCTTCATATAAAATATCATCTACTTCGCGTTGTTCTTCCGCATCTAATGTGAGTCGGATAGCCCCTTTTGTATTCAGCAGTAAATCAGCAATTGCATTATTCATTCTTGCAGTATTCCAAGCTGTCGCCAAAATACCTTTAGCTGAATTCAATTCCACTCCATACTCCAGTAGTAGCTTGATTTCTTCCACTTGCTTGAACTTGACCGCTTTCTTTAGAACCGTATCTCCTAACTTATCCTCAGCCTCTAAATCTATATTTCTCTCAAGAAGAAGTTTAATCCCTTCAAGCGGCATGCGATTCATGACAAAAAGCATTATAGGCGTGCGTCCCCTTGAATCTCGTTCATTCGGATCAAGCTGATTCACGCCTGCACGAATAATTTCAATATCTTTAGATTTACTAACTTCTAACCAGTTCATTTGTACTCCTTTCGTGTCCATAACTCATCTGATCACATCCAAATTTAGTAGCTTTTACAGAAGATTTCTCACCATTCAACTTACACTCCACCATTGATGAAAAAATCTCCCGCATCAAATAGATCTACTAGCGGGAGACAATTCTCTTCATATTTATCCGATTGTTTCTACAACGTTTCCTTCCTGATCTTTAATGTAGGTTTTCATTATTTGGAACGAAAGCCCCGTTAAAGAAGATAATTCGAATTCTTTTTCCTGCGGTATCAAATTTTGGCCAAGTTCCGTGGCGGCCTTTTCATTCAACGTAATGATAATATCCTGATCATCCAGACTGAACTCGGATTTTTCCCCTGGTCTAAAGATAATTCGAATTTCTCGACCAACGAGGGTGAGGTTTTTCCCTTTTAAAATTCGGCCGCGCAGTAGTTTGCCGATGATTTCCGCCTGCTTTGCCCCTAGCATAACTTTATCAGGATGTTTGCTGAACCATCCCTTTTTCCCCTGTTCCCATGCCAGTTGGTCCACAAATAAAAAGCCAGTGTTCGAGCCTCCTTCTTTCATTCCTTTTTCTACTGCTTCAGCAATGGATGAAATCTGTAATAGTGATGCCCGATCTAAATCAGTAACATAGCTCGGGATATACGCTAAACCTGCATTTAGCACACCTAATGTATTCCAAACTTGCATTGCCTCAAGCTCATCACCTGTAATACCTACCATTTGAATAAACTCGACTTGTCCATTTGGTGTATCAATAGCAGGCATCTCTGGATCGAACGTAAAAGCAAGAGCCGTTAAAAGCGTGTCTTCACCTAGGCAGATTGGACCGTTTGCATCCAAATAATCACCAGATTTAAAAACATTGCCACTATTAAAAACATATCTTCCCATGTTTTGTAGCAAATTCAACGCCCAAGCTGGTGGCTCCTCCTCATCCTCATTACGTACTAGTCGAAATGTTAGCTCAAACCCATATCCACTGTAATCAGCATCCTCTGATTCTTTTTCATATAACTCAGAAAATCCATATGTTACGAAATGCCAGTGCGGAACTGGTGTCTCACTTTTATAGGCGCTGATTCCTTGCAGTGGATCCTCGCCTCCTAATGAATAGGGAAGAATGGTTCCATAATGCTTTGGCTCCTGATCCCCGTAAATTTTTAGTAACTCCGCATCAATTGCATCCCAGCCAAATGCTTTTACGTCTTCGCTCATGATAACGCCTCCTATGTATGTTTTGATTTTCAAATTTAAGGTATTTTACGGACTCGTTTCTTTGGTCTTTCAGGCGTCCGGGCCACTAAAATCCCGATTTCGCCTACCTCGCAAATTATATCCAGTAAGAAATTACCTTTTCCTTCATAATTCTCTCTTTTAGCTCCTCTAAAGGCAGCTTAATAAAATTATGATTTCCTTCATAGTCCTCGTATTTATTACCTTCATAAATAAACGCCTAACTAGGAGGATTTCTCGTTATGTATATCTCTTTTATTATCAATTAAAGCATGATTCCCCACCAGAATTCTACTTATTAAACATTGATTTACACATTAAAGAGATATTACCCATTCCATTACCGTAATATTATAACGGAATAGGTTTATTTTCACGCAATCATTTGAGGGCTTCTGGTAAATAAGTGCGATGTAAGTTTATAAAAGAAAAATGTTAACTTAGCAAAATGAAGGAAAATTCTTGTGAGATTAAAAAGAGGTAAGCCCCGATAGATGTTAGAATTTTGCTAATCTTTCCGAGGCTTTTTTTTTAGAAATCGAGGTAAAAAAATAAGGTTAATGATTTAAGCGTTATCCATATAACATTGCTGGTGCACGAACATCTTGTAAATAGTCTGCAAGCTTCCCAGCATATACTTTTTCTAAATAAGGTAACTGTGCGACACAATGCGGTGTCATTAATGCCGGGTTTTGATAAATTTTTAAACCACCAACCTTTAAAAGCATCGCCACAAATTGTGAGCAAAAATAAGCACGCTCTCTTCGTACCTCCTTTTGCATCATAACACCAAAGAGCCCAATAAAGTTATATTTATAACGATCACGATTCAAATACATATAACGTACGAATTTCATCATTTCTAAGAATTGATACTGCGAAACTCTGCAACGATAAATAACACAATCTGCGGTCTCAAACAATCCTCTTTCTGCATCTTCTCGCAAAAATCCACCACTAAGAGGATTATTTAACTGTTTACGTCCAAAGCTATACATTTGAATAAGTTCCTCGTCGAACGCAATGGACGCATGATTCATCTCTTTACCGGTATACATACCTATAGCCTTTGATAATAACGTTCCTGTTTTTGTTAATACTATGTAAATGGTGTATGCCATTTCCTCACCTACTTCAAAATTCTTTTCTACTACCAATACGGATTAAATCTTCAAATAGTTTCGTTAATTTCCTTTTTTTATAAGTATATAATTCAAATCTTAATTTTTTCCTCTATAGAAACTTAAAAATTTCTTAATTTTTTTATATTTTCAATAGGCTAACTATGACAAAATCAATGTTTTCAGGGTTTTTATTTTTTTACTACCTTTATTTATATGTCTTGAATGCTAATCTTATGAGATGAACAGATGAGGTACGAATGATTTTTTTACTGGGGGAGTTGGATTTAAAATAGATCCTAGCAGGCATGTACTTAATCAGATAGCTATAATAGATATTTATAATTTAAAGAAAGTCACTCATTATTTTTGTTCAAAATGAGTGACTTTTTCTTATTAGCAATTTTTCAACTTGTGTTTTCAATGCTTGATTAATTCTTCATCGTTTCCTGGGTGTTGCTACAATTATTTTGATATATCCTTAACGCTTCTTTTAAAAATATTTGCTCCTTTTCTGTAAAAGGATTTGGAAATTTGAATGATTCTGTGGATGGTAGTTTTTCTTCAATCAAATCTAACTTTCCTTTCAAGGTTTCATTCATAAGTACTAAAAGTGTTCCAACAGTT
>Ga0209676_1002006_pt1 | contig 16071 bp, 19 predicted proteins | sample AraplaCvi_mLB_r2_FD_184282 | JGI IMG/M metagenome (GOLD analysis project Ga0209676, IMG submission 184282) | Arabidopsis root microbial communities from North Carolina, USA - plate scrape MF_Cvi_mLB_r2 (SPAdes) (version 2) | ecosystem: Host-associated > Plants > Roots > Endosphere | place: USA...
AGCCGACCTTAAAACATTTCAAGAGCATGGCACATATGGCATGGTGGCATTAACGGTTGTCGTAACAATGGATCCAAACGGTTGGACTCATAACGTAACACCATTACCGACAGAACTTTTGCAAAAACAAATCGATACGGCTCTGTCAACAGGCATCGACGCAATAAAAACTGGTATGCTGTCAACGGAAGAGATTATTCGTATTGCAGGTAACGCTATTGCAAAATCTGGTACGACAAATGTTGTTATTGACCCTGTAATGGTATGTAAAGGAGAAGATGAAGTATTGAACCCTGGTAACACAGATGCAATGATTCAACATCTTTTACCATTAGCTGCAGTTATAACACCTAACCTGTTTGAGGCTGGACAATTAGCTGGGACTGGAACACCAAAAACAATCGAGGAAATGAAAACAACTGCTCGTAAAATCCACGAGCTTGGTGCTAAAGCTGTTGTCATTAAAGGTGGAAAAGCGCTAGCTGCTGAAAAAGCGACTGACTTATTTTTCGACGGTGAAAAATTCTACTTATTAGAATCTGAAAAAGTTGCTTCTACTTATAACCACGGGGCTGGCTGTACATTTGCTGCTTCTGTAACAGCAAACTTGGCAAACAGTCTTTCGGTAAAAGAGGCCGTAATTGAAGCAAAAGAATTTGTTTCAGCTGCAATCGCTCACGGTTGGGCATTAAATGACTATGTAGGACCAGTTATGCACGGTGCTAAATCTCATTTTGGCGCACCACAAGTAACGGTGACTGAAATTTAATGACGAAAGAGGCATCTGAATATCAGATGCCTCTTTTACATATAGTGGTTCCCCATCATTTCGAGCCGTTAATCCCATGGATTGTTCATCGAAATGAATTTGGCCAAAGCCTTACTTTCCTTTTTACGCTCTGCACGCGCTTTTGCTCGTACAGCTGCGGTTTCATGTAGCTTTGTCTCCTCTACTGTTTCCGGAATGACAGATGGAACTGGAGTTGGTTTATTATTTTCATCTAATGCAACAAAGGTTAATAATGCTGTAGCCGCTACCTTCCGTTCACCCGTTTTCAAATTCTCAGAAATAACCTTTACGAAAACCTCCATGGAAGATGTTCCTGTCCACGATACATATGATTCGAAATATACAGAATCAGTTTGGCTTATTGGATGCAAGAAGTCTACTGAATCCGTTGAGGCTGTTACACAATCTCTACGACTATGCTTCGCAGCAGAAATGGAAGCTACTTGATCGATATCACTCATTAATCGACCACCAAACAATGTATTATGATTGTTAATATCATTTGGAAAAACCCGACTTGTACGCATGACTCTTGATTCTTTACAATATTTAAAGTCTTTATTCACATCTATCCCCCTCCTAAAAATGACTGTTTATTTTCACTATACTGCTCTACTTTTCCATAAAAATCAAATAAATTGACGGAAAATTAAGAAATTAATACTTAGAACCTATGGGATTATTACTCAAATGCAAAAAGCTCAGGACAAGATACGCTACTTCTTCCTATGCCATATATTAGCTGTATATGGGAGGGAGAAAAATGAAAAGACGTAAACAACAAAACATAAATATTGATCCAACTAATCTAGGTGGTCAAGAAGCCGGTCTCCTAGGTGAAGGCACAGGTATTCTATCTGGAGATATAACGTCTACCAAAGTAGAAGTAATATCTTCAATGATTTTAACAATAGGATATTCATTAGCAACCCTCTCCACCATTTTAGCATTGCAGGAGGAAGAGCAACTGGAACAAACAAGAACCTCAAACGCACAAAATCAAAATTTACAGTTTAGAAACATGCATAAGCATCTACAACATCTCAACAATCGTCTGGATTCCATTGAACGAAAACTCAACCGATATTAACAAATACATACTCCCGAAAACCAAACATTATAAAAAGCCGAGATTCTCCGTCATAAAAGAGAATCGCGGCTTTTTACTATACTATGATAATTAGCTTTCGTCTTCTTCCCGTGCCATGGCCATGCATAAAATGTTAAAGGAACGTCATCTATTGTACCAAGATAGAATTCGTTATTACCTAGTTTTAAAATTCCCTTCAACACTATGCACTTCTTATCCGTCAATTCAAGAAGAAATCGTGGTCGTAGTATCTTTTCGGTTGTGAAACCATATACACTACAAAACGACACATTTTGTACAAAATTGCTTTCACCTTTATTATATTGATATATTTCAATATTTTTTTCAACAATATTGCTCGATACATCTTCATAGATTAAAGGCTGCCATCAATTATACTTCGGCATAATCGAGTCTGGATTCGGCTTTATGCTTAGGCCTGTATGAGGGTTGACACGATGTCGGTCATTTAGGTAATGCTACAGGACGTGGCGTTCTTAGACTGAGATCCTCTATTTCTGCAAATGTCTATTATACCGAAAGCGTAGCGACAGGTGTAGGTGTTTAGACACCGCTGAAATAGTAACTTAAACCCGCATTCATCTCACCATCTATAGAGATGTGAGACTCCTGTACCTGTCGCTACATAAAACATTCACTGAAAGAAGTTAAAAGAGCTTTATTACTTCTTTATACTCTTCTGTTGTGAATACTCTTGAGTTCGTAATGAAATGCATATTTTCAACACTATCTAAAGAAAAACTTGCACCTCTGCCCTCAATCGCATGAATAATCAATTGCGTATGCTTAAAATATTCATATTGCGCTCTATGAATGTAAACAGGAACGTCACCTATTTTACCAAGATAGATATCGTTTTCACCAATTTTAAAATCTCCTTCTACATAACACATCGGTGCAGAGCCATCACAGCAACCCCCAGATTGATAAAACATGATAGCGCCATGCCGACTCTTAATTAGTTCTATCAAATTTAAAGCCTCTTTTGTTGCAGTAACTCGTTCTACCATGTTGTTATTCATCCTCTGGTATTAGAAAAATCCTTGTGCTTCTTTTTTGTAGCTCACTAAAAGGCATTTAGTTTGTTGGTAGTGATCTAACATCATTGCGTGGTTTTCACGACCGATACCTGAAAGTTTGAATCCACCAAAGGCAGCACCTGCTGGATATTGATGATAAGTGTTTGTCCACACACGACCAGCTTGAATAGCTCGACCTGCACGATATGCAATGTCACCAGAACGTGACCAAACACCAGCACCTAAACCATATTCTGTATCATTTGCAATTTCCATTGCTTCATCGAAATCTTTGAATGTAGTTACGCCAAGCACTGGACCAAAGATTTCTTCTTGGAAGATTCGCATTTTATTATGACCTTTGAATACTGTTGGTTTAATGTAGTTACCTCCTGCAAGGTCGCCTTCAAGAATATTTTCTTCTCCACCTATTAAACACTCAGCGCCTTCTTCTTTACCAAGTTTTAGGTAAGAAAGGATTTTTTGTTTTTGTTCGTTAGAAGCTTGAGCACCCATCATGACTTCTGTATCTAATGGATTACCAATTTTAATAGCTTTTACGCGTTCTAATGCAAGTGCAATGAATTTATCGTAAATAGATTCTTGAACAAGTGCACGTGAAGGACAAGTACAAATTTCACCTGAGTTTAATGCGAACATCACAAAGCCCTCAATTGCTTTATTTAAATATTCATCATCTGAAGCCATTACGTCCTCAAAGAATACGTTTGGTGATTTACCACCTAGCTCTAATGTTACAGGAATAATATTTTCAGTTGCATATTGCATAATTTGGCGACCAACAGCTGTTGAACCAGTAAAAGCAACTTTTGCAATTCGTTTGTTCGTTGCAAGTGGTTTACCAACTTCAACACCAAAGCCGTTTACAATGTTAAGTACGCCTTTTGGTAGGATGTCTTGAATTGTTTCAATTAACACTAATAATGAAACTGGCGTTTGCTCAGCTGGTTTCATCACGATACAGTTACCTGCTGCAAGTGCAGGAGCAATTTTCCAAGCAGCCATTAAGATTGGGAAATTCCAAGGAATGATTTGGCCAACTACACCTAGTGGCTCTTGGAAGTGGTATGCAACCGTGTCGTTATCTAATTGTGTTGTACGCCCTTCTTGTGCACGGATGACACCTGCAAAATAACGGAAGTGATCAATTGCTAAAGGAATATCTGCGTTTAAAGTTTCGCGAACTGCTTTACCATTATCCCATGTTTCCGCAACAGCAATCATTTCTAAGTTTTCTTCAATACGATCTGCGATTTTATTTAAAATAGATGCACGCTCAGTTGCGCTTGTTTTACCCCATGCATCTTTTGCTGCGTGTGCTGCATCAAGAGCAAGCTCAATATCTTCAACTGTTGAACGAGCTGCTTTTGTAAAAACTTGACCTGTTACAGGTGTTTTATTTTCAAAGTATTGACCTTTTACTGGAGGAACCCATTCGCCACCGATAAAGTTATCGTATTTTTCTTTGAAATTTACTACTGCGCCCGGAGTATTAGGATTTGCATAAATCATAGTATCAATCTCCCCATATTTTAATTATGAAACCGCATACAAATTAGAACGACACAATTTATATTATTCCGTTTCATGTGTCCTATATTGATACATCAGAATAGTTTTTTCAAGTAATTAACCCTATATAAACGGTGAATAATAATTATTTCAAAATAGAGAAATTTCTGTATTTTACCAACGTATTTATTAATAAATTGTCAGCAAAAGCCTTTCAATTTCCCTTTGTCATCTTTTTTGACTATACTTAAAATAGAAATAATCGAGAGGAGTGTTAAGATGCAAGAAGTACAAGTAAAGACGTTACAGGAATTATTGAATTCTTTCGCCAACAAAGACGTTTATATCCATCTTGAGACGACGAACGGTTCTTATGCAGCACACTTTGATGAAAAATTTTTTAATGCAGGTGCTTTTATTCGTAATGCTAAAATCAACTATGAACTTGCTAAAGTGGTAGATGATTCACCCCATCGTGTTGGCTTGAAAATGGCACATGGCTGGGTTTATGCACAGGGCATCACACATTTTGAACTAGATGATTTAGGCCGTTTATTAATGGCTGGACTAGATTACTCAGGTAAATTGGCGATTGCACTTGAAATTAGCGAAACGCCGTTTGCTTATTAAGGGGGACAACTTTTTGAATTTACAACCACAACGTCATATTTTAATTGTTTACCCTCACCCAGATGATGAGGCTTTTTCAATTGCTGGAACAATTGCCTACTATACGAAGAAAATGAATACACCTGTTACATATGCCTGTTTAACTCTAGGCGAGATGGGGCGTAATTTAGGAAATCCACCTTTTGCAACACGTGAATCCTTACCAGAAATTCGACGTAAGGAGCTTATAGCAGCTGCAGATGCTATGGGCATACAAGATTTACGTATGCTTGGTTTCCGTGACAAAACGATTGAGTTTGAAGACGATGAGAAAATGGTAAAGCTTGTTGAAGGTTTAATAGAAGAATTAATGCCTTCTCTTATCTTTACATTCTTACCTGGTTTTGCAGTGCATCCTGACCATGAGGCAACTGCACGTGCCGTAGTAGAAGCTGTTCGTCGTATGCCAAAAGCCGCTCGTCCACAAGTATTGGGCTGTGCCTTTGCAAATGATACGATTGAAAAAAATGGGGAGCCACACGTTGTCGTCAATATGAGTGAAATGAAGGCAGATAAAATTAGTGCCTTACAAGCACACTCATCCCAAACTGCTTGGATGATGCAAGAAACAGAAAAACGCATCGATGACGGTGAACCAATGAGCGAAAGCTGGCTTAATATTGAAAAGTTCTATATTGTGAATCCTGATCATTATGTAAAATAAAAGTTTTCATTTTGTTACTGACAATAAAGCGGATCTGTCCTCTTTCTAAATGGAGAACAGATCCGCTTTTATGTTAAGCAGTCCTCGTTTTTTTTAAGAAATGAATCATGAAGGTTATAGCAAATATAATAATTAGCACAACGAAAAACAGATAATGTGGAACGTGAATTCCGATGACGCTGGCTAGCATTTTCAGTGCAATAATGCCAATTATAATAAATGCCGTTGCCTCTAATTCTGGTATTTTTTCAATAATGACTAAAAATAAGCCTGCAATCGTTCGCATCATTAAAATACCTAGTACTCCCCCGATGAGTAATATCCAAATTTGATTGGATATCGCAAAGGCCGCAAAAATCGCATCAATTGAAAAAGCAATATCCATCAGTTCTACAGAAATAACGGTTGCCCAAAACGTTCCAAAAATGCGAACCATCAACCCTGTTTTTTTCATTTCCTTAGCACTATCAGCTTCCCCAATCTGTAAGAAATGAGCGACACATAGCCAACCTAAATACAGAGCGCCTAGCAATTTAATAAACCAGAATTCTACCAAGTAAACGCCTATCCCAATAAATAAAAATCGGAAAAAATAGGCCCCCAACATTCCGTACATTAATGCTCGTTTGCGTTGCTTAGTTGGCAAATGCTTCACTAGCACAGCTAATACAAGTGCGTTATCAGCTGAAAGCAAACCTTCTATTATAATAAGTGTTGATATTAGCCCCCACGATACAGGGTCAGTCAAAATTTCTTTCCACATTTCCCAATCGAAAAATTGAATGTATGTAGATAGAATTCCTTGAATGATTTCCAATTACATACCCTCCTACTTGTCCTAAGGTATTCTAGTATATGCTGGACCATTCCCGTTATGAGGAAATGTGTGCATCCTTTATTTATCCAAAAAAATTCTCGAATAAATCTATTTTGCATTAAATAGACACCGAAAATTTAGAATTTACTAAAAATTAATGACAAAAAGCTTATAAAATGTGCTATCATAGATAAATGTTTTATACGCATACGGAGGATGAATATTATGGAAGCTGCTGACACTAGAACCGTGCAAGTAGAAAATATCTTAATTGCACATCATTTCTTAAAAGACGTAGTGGTACACACGCCGCTACAAAAAAATGACTATTTATCCGAGAAATATGGAGCTAATATTTATTTTAAACGCGAAGATTTACAACATGTACGCTCATTTAAACTTCGTGGTGCCTATTATAAGATTAAAAAAATTGAAGAAGAGGCTCGTAAAACTGGCGTTGTTTGCGCAAGTGCGGGCAATCATGCTCAAGGTGTTGCATACGCCTGTGCACAATTGAAAATTCAAGCAAGTATTTTTATGCCTCAAACAACACCTAAACAAAAAATCGACCAAGTTCGTATGTTTGGTCGTGATTATGTAGAAATTATTTTAGCAGGTGATACTTTTGATGATTCTGCAGAAGGTGCATTAGCTTACTGTGAAGAGCACGATAAAATCTTTATCCACCCATTTGATGATTTTGATGTCATTGCTGGTCAAGGAACGGTCGCTGTTGAAATTATGAATGACATGGAGGAGCCAATTGACTACGTATTTGGTAGTATTGGTGGCGGTGGATTAATGTCGGGTGTTTCTGCCTATGTGAAAAACCTTTCTCCTCATAGTAAAATTATCGGTGTAGAACCTGCTGGGGCAGGCAGTATGAAGGCTGCATTTGCAGAAGGCGGTGCAGTGGCGCTTGATTGGATTGACAAATTCGTAGATGGGGCCGCGGTAAAATGCGTCGGACATCACACGTATGATGTTTGTCGTCGCTACTTAGACGACATCGTACTAGTACCAGAAGGGAAAGTATGTACAACAATCTTAGATCTTTATAATAAACACGCCATTATCGCAGAGCCTGCTGGAGCATTATCAGTAGCAGCCCTCGATTCTTATAAAGAGGAAATTAAAGGCAAATCAGTCGTTATCATCATTAGTGGTGGTAATAATGATATCGGTCGTATGCAGGAGATTAAAGAAAAATCTTTAATTCACGAAGGCTTACTATACTACTTCATCGTAAGCTTCCCACAACGTGCCGGCGCCCTTCGCCAATTCTTAACAAGCGTTGTAGGACCAAATGACGACATTACAACTTTCGAATATACAAAGAAAAACAACAAAGAAAGCGGTCCTGCCTTAGTCGGCATCGAACTCGGCAATCGAGAAGACTACGAAGGCTTACTAGTACGCATGAATGAATTCGGCTTTAAATACAAGGAAGTAAACAACGACATTCAACTATTCGGCTTACTAGTCTAAAATAAAGAGTCACACTTGCTAAGTGAGTGTGGCTTTTTTGTGTGGATGAGAGGTTTATCGGAATGATTTTGTGTTTTATCGGAACAATTTTGAGATTTATCGGAACAATTTTAGATTTTATCGGAATGATTTATTAATTTATCGGAGCATTTTAGAAAATACAGTCTATCTGACCGCATTGATAGACTATATTATTTAATAATATACTTCCGATCCTTCTTTGCACCTACTTCTTGAAGCTGCAAAGACTTCAATATTTTATATACCGTTTTAGCGCAAGAAATACCGAAAAAATCTTGAAATAAACTGTTGGATATAAATTCACCATACATATGACGGTAATCTTTCAGTGCGTTATTGAATGCTTGATCATCTCCCCCACCACAATTCTCACACCGCCATTTACCTTGACGATAGTGCATGACAAATCGATAATCGCACTTAGAGCATAATACACCTTTCTTTAGTTTATCCACTTTCATATCTAGCGTCCAATGTGCTGGTTTATGCATCTTTAGAATACGTACAGAGAGTTCTCTTAAAACTTCTTCTTTACTTAGATAGGCTTGTTGATGTTGCTTGAACAACTGCTCTACCCTCTCAGCCAAGCCACTCACATGAATAATCGGGTGCGCGGACAAACTGGACGTCATAATCATATTCGGATTTGCAGAAACGACTATATATTCAATGGGTATATGTTGTCCACTCATTTGAACTAATCTACGCAACATTCTGGCGTACCGCTACACTTGGTCAAAGGGATTGCGAAAACCATCTACTTTGTCATCAGACGTAATTCGAATAAATTGATGGTTATCTTCCATATATTCTACACGCCCAACGATATTTTTGATTTCCACTATTAAAATGAAGTTCTGCGACATCAACAATGTGTCTATTTGATGTATGGATCCACCTTCATCCTTAAGCACAACATCATGTATTAAATAATGCGTTTGCTCTAAATAGATACTTTGCCATTCTCGATCTACTCGTTGCTCACCTGCATACCCTGCTCTTGTTCTATTTAGCATTTCTTGATAGAAAGTAAATTTTGGGTGAGATTTCGGTAATCGCCTTTCAAGCATTTCTAGTGTGAGTTGCTTTGATGAAACTTCGCGCTTTTTGAGTAACATATTTTCACCTCCTTTAGCTAGATTATAATGTAATCCTTCAGAATTATCTAAATTTTCATTTTTATTGACCAACTTTATTGCTTTATCACCCAACTTTCAAAAAGTATCGACATCCAACGAAAAAACGCCCACACCTATGTATGGGCGTTTTATCATTTATTATCCTAGTAACGCACGGTCTGAGTTCATTTTCTCACCGCGGATACGTTCAAACTCTGCCATTAAATCCGGGATGGTTAATTCATGTTTGCGATCCTCACCAACCTCTAAAATGATTTGACCTTTATCCATCATAATCAGTCGATTTCCTAAGTCTAAAGCTTGTTGCATATTGTGCGTGACCATTAATGTCGTTAAGTTATCTTTTTCAACTAAATATTTCGTAATACGTGTGATTAACTCGGCACGAGATGGGTCAAGTGCCGCAGTATGCTCATCTAGCAATAAAATCGAAGGCTTCGTGAAGGTCGCCATTAAAAGAGACAGCGCCTGTCGCTCCCCTCCCGACAGTAAGCCAACTTTTGCAGACAGACGATTTTCCAAATTTAAGCCCAACATCTCCAACGATTCCTTAAAAAATTCTCGACGCTTTTTATCAACACCAAAGCGTATGCCTCTACTCTTATTACGTGAGTAAGCTAATGCTAAATTCTCCTCAATCGTCATTGTTGGCGCTGTACCAGCCATTGGATCCTGGAATACGCGACCGATGTAGTGGGAGCGCTTATATTCTGGTAAAGACGTTACCTCATTTCCATCAATTGAAACCGTGCCGAAGTCTGGTGATAGTGCTCCCGAAATCATATTCATCATAGTCGATTTACCAGCACCATTACTGCCGATAATTGTGACAAAATCCCCTGGCTTTAAGTGCAAATTAATTTCTGCAAGTGCCATTTTTTCATCAGGCGTACCCTCATTGAAAACCTTATTAATACCGTGTAATTTAAGCAAGGCCCTTCCCTCCCTGCTCAACCGTCTTTACTCGTGTTTTCTCCGCTGCGCGCTTCACCCTACGTTTGCGCTCCTTACTCTTATTGATAAATTGAGGTAAAATCAACGCTATGATAACAATGATAGCTGTTATTAATTTCATATCTCCTGAATCAAGGAAGTCTACTCGTAACGCTAATGCTAAAATAATGCGGTAAATGATAGCTCCGGCAATGACGGCGAAAGTTGTGCGCATAATCGTTTTTGTACCGAAGATTGCTTCGCCGATAATAACAGATGCCAGACCGATAACAATCATCCCGATCCCCATACTTACATCTGAGAACTTCGAATATTGAGCGATTAAAGCTCCCGAAAATGCGACAAGTGCATTAGAAAGTCCTAGCCCAAGAATAATAAGAGTATCTGTGTTTGCCGAGAAACTACGAATCATACGCTTATTATCACCAGTTGCTCGAATAGCCAGGCCGATTTCTGTTTTCAAGAACCAGTCTGCAATGAACTTAATTAAAATCGTGATGATTAATACTACGATTATCGTGCTCCATGTTGAAGGTGGTTGCTGAACACCAAAACCTTTTAACAAGTTATTTAATGCCGTATCGATTCCTAAATTACTCCAAAATGCTTGAAACTTTGAAAATAAAGTTTCTGAATTTAATAGTGGAATATTCGGACGACCTATCGTATTTTCTGCAGTGGATCCCATAATACGTAGGTTAATAGAATACAAAGCAATCATCATTAAAATCCCCGATAATAGAGGATTAATTTTCCCCTTTGTGTGAAGAATTCCTGTCATACATCCAGCAATAAATCCAGCAACAATTGCCACTAAAGTCGCTAAGATCGGGTGGTAGCCAAGCAGAATCATCGTCGCCGCTGTAGCAGCCCCTGTTACAAAGCTTCCATCAACCGTTAAATCCGGAAAATCTAACACGCGGAATGTTAAATACACACCAAGTGCCATAATCGCATAGATGATTCCTTGCTCCGTTGCGCCAAATATTGCTATAAACATAGTTGAATCATCTCCTATTAATTTCTTAAACTAATTTTTATTAAAAATCCTTATCCGAGATCCATCCTCTAACGATGGATTCATATTGCCAGAAGTAGGTTCCGTGCTCACTTGTAGAAAGCTTTACTAAATCCACTTGTTCAATAATGGCTCATCACCAAAAGTTGCAGCGCGAGTGAAGCGACTCATCAGACGCCCCCAGGAAGCTCTACTCTGTGCGAAAGCGAAGCGTCAGCAACAAATGTTTTAACTGTGCGAAAGCGCAGCGTCAGCAACAAAGCGCCCAGTCGGAACGGAAATCAACCCTACGTTATGATACTAGGAAAATTTTAAATAGGAATTACATGAATTCACCATCGCCGCAAAACACTCTAAAAGAAGATAAAGCGGGGGCAGTTTTAGTTCTCCCCCGCTTCACTTTATAAGATGATCATGTCAGGTCATTACTTTTCTAAAAGCTCCGCACCCAAAGAATCTTTAATGTCGATTCCTAAATCATCTGCTACTTTTTTATTGATTAATAGTTTTAGCTTTTGTGGATATTGAGCTGGAATATCAGCAGGAGTTGCTTCACCTTTTAGAATCTTCACAGCCATTTGCCCTGCTTCATAACCGATGTCAAAATATTCAAAACCATATGCACCTAAACCACCACGTGCCACAGAGTCGAGCTCTCCTACAACTAATGGTAATTTATTGGCATTCGCTACATCAATGACAGACTCAAGTGCCGAAACTACTGTATTATCAGTAATAATATAGAATGCATCAGCTTTACCAATTAACGATTCAGCAGCTTGTTTTACCTCTGCAGACGTTGCCGCAGATGCCTCAACTACTGTTAAGCCTTGCTCATCCATCACTTTTTTCACTTCTTTTACTTGTGCTACTGAGTTTTGCTCACCAGCGTTGTAAACCATCCCTACTTTTTTCGCACCCAAATCCTTTAAGAACGCCACTGTTTTCGAAATAGTATCAGGATGTAAATCGATTGTTCCTGTTACATTTTTCCCTGGCTTCTCTATAGAATCAATGAGCTGTGCGCCAACAGCATCTGTTACAGAAGTAAAGATAATTGGAATATCGCTAGTTGCCGTTGCTGCCGCTTGTGCAGACGGCGTAGAGTTCGCAAAGATTAAATCTACGTTTGCACTTACTAGATTGTTTGCAATCGTCGTGTTAAGACTGTTATCCCCTTGCGCTATTTGTGGATCGTAATCTACTTTTAAGCCAGATTCTTCAATCGCTTTTTTGAAACCTTCAGTTGCAGCATTTAAAGATGGATGCTCCACAATTTGAGTAATCCCGATCTTATATGTTTTATCGTCTGCATTACCGCTCTCACTTGCGTTATTCGTTTCGTTCCCTTTCGAATCCGACGAACTAGAACCACTGCCACCACAAGCAGCAAGTATCAAAACTAACCCAAATAACAGGAACGAAAGCTTTTTCAAATTGCTTTTCACAAATAATCCCCCCGATTTTGATCACTTATATTTATCACACTTTATCCAAGCGAAGTGTGAACGTATCGCTATATTATCGTTATTAGCAAGGTTCGTCAATAACATTATGAATCTTCTGACTATTAATTCCTGTGAAATATTTTTTCTTTTCAATCAATTTGACGCTTTAAACCGCTAAACTACGCTGTTTTTACAATTTGATTTCTTTTTCTAACATAAAAAAATTTTTTTACAATTTACCGAAGTTTTTTTCTGACATCTAATATATGTAAAAACTAAAAAAACTGACAGTGAAAATGTCAGTACCTCATAACAGGTTTATTCGTTCTTATTTTTTCAAGATTTCTGCTAATAGATCTACAGAAAATGTTCATTTTAGTCGCCCTTTTTACATTTAACGCATATGATGCATATGAGATTAGTGCTGTTCTCAAAAAGGAGGAATACCATGAATAATGATAAAATCGATTTAAATCAGCCTTCTTATTCTCAAGAACATCAAGATGCAACTACAGGAAATATTGATACAATCATTTCTAATCTATGTGACAGTCTATTTGAATTTGCTTTGGATTTCACTCTAAATGCCTTAGAGTATACAAAAGAAATGGAAGAGGAATTAGAATATACAGATGAATTCAAGAAACAAGTTAACGATTTAATTTTTGAAATAGAAGAAATTAAAAATACTTTAGAGGAATAATTTTTAAAAGTGCTGTTCATAATCATTGGATATATTCATCCCCCACTATTTTGTACGTCCATTTTCAATCAATAAAGCCTCCATTTACCCTTGCCCCAAAATTAGCTTAATTATTTAGTGTTTTAAACTCCTGAAATGGTCACTTGTTAAAAGTACTGTTTTAACAAGTGACCGGCCAGATCCACGACTTTTAACTTTAGAGGTTACTTCTCATCTGCTATTTCTGCATAATTTTCTAGTAAGGTACAAGCCCCTTTTCATAAGCACTGTCATAAAAAAATTTCGAACAAGATCAAATTATTATCATTAGTACTATAATTTTTTACACTTTGCTATTTACAAATATGCATGAACATTGAAATGATTATCTTATATTCAATTTGTTTAGTGTTAGTAATCATAAACATCATTGTATATATTAAAAAGAAAAAGGGTTGATTCGTCGTGACAGAATACAAGGTAGTAAATAAGGATGAATTTATTAAGTTGGTGCAATCTGAAATATTAACAACATCAGAGGTTTTAGAGGAATTACAAATATCTCGCCAGGCATTAAACTCACTTGTAAAGCGCGGTAAGTTAGTTTCTGTAAAAGAATTAACTCGCGATAAATTATATTTGAGAGAAGATATAGAAAGTAGAAAAGAAGCAGCTAAGGAGCTGCAGACAAAATATAGACCATATGATGAATAAACAAAAAATGGCCAGGTACTCACCTATTTATGAGCGCCTGGTTATTTGTTTGATTCATGACATTTTAGAGTATTACTCTCTTCAAAATGATTTCTGAGCAAAATTTACAGTCGCACCGTTTTTTCACTGATAATTAAAAATAATAAATTTCAAATAATGGAAATTAATTTGTTGTATAATATAAGTAAATTTTAGGAGGTATCTGTAATGAAGAAAAAAATTTTATTACTTATATCAGTGCTAATAATACTTTCATTAATCTTTTTCCCAAAGGGTTACTCTGATTTTTTTAAAGTAACAAATAAAGGTATAGAATTACTTATTTCTAAAACTTTAGATTCTAATAAAAGAATTGAAAAACTTTGGGATTCTGAAGATATTTTTCTAGAAGCGTCCCAAAAATACGGTCTTCAAAATATGTCTTATGATCGTCCGAGCAAAACTTTATACCTAGGAGTTTCTAGCCTAAATATACAACTAAAAAATGAAATAGAAAAACATTTTGAGGAAGAATTAAAAAAAGTACATGTTTATGACTATGATATTAACGTCTATAGAATAGTCCCTTAATCTTTCACTCATTTGGGTTTATATAAATATAATGGAATATTTTGTAGATATTGTATAAAGAATGTATTATATTGTAAAAGTAGTTAATGAAATACCGTTCGGAGGTTGAATTATGAAAGAGCTACAACGTTTGCAACCTTGGCAAGTTTAGCTGTCATAATTTTATTTGCTCCTGCTTGTGCTGCATTCATTCCTGTAAATGCTCCTGTTTTAACGCGCCATTTTGATCCGTCAGGCTCAATATACGCAACCCAACCAAAACGGTGTTTAAGTACATCTTGTGCATTTTCTGCATCTTTTTTTGTGCCGTCTGTTCCAGTAAGTACGCGGTTATTGTCGATAGATGGCTGTTGTGGCTGTACATTGCCACTTGCTGCTTTAACCACTGTAATAAATTGCTACCATGAAATTTTACTTTCTTGCATATTTCGAGGACAATTTTTACCACTGAAATAATTATGCTGAACTACATTACTAATTGGAATACCTTCATCCTTCATAAGTTTAGCAACTAACTCTGCAGCGTTCTGCATTGCCTTCTAATAGTTACCATCACTATTGACGCAAACTTCTACTTGTATCCCCTGATTATTACCTGTTGTACTTCCTGCAGCCCAACATCTCCAAGCATGTTCAAAAGATTGCACAGCTTCTTTGTCGTCCACAGTATAATGCCAGGAAGCTGAACGGCTATTACGGTGTATTGTAATCGTGAGTGTGCGTCTGCATCAGCTCCGGAACGTGCATTATCTGTTTCATGGACAACAATGTATTTTTTAGCGTTCCCCTTACCATAAGTGACTGTGTTTGCTTGTACATCAGGTACTAATTTTTTACGAATTGTACTCATTTTAAATCCCCCTCTCCTGTTTTATCCTTTACAATCGATAAAATATTTTTAATAAAGTCAGGCATTGGTAACCCCATCTTTGTACCGTTTTCTGTGATAGAAATAAATTCGAGTACACAGATGCAATGGCTGCCCCATCACCTGCGTACTCGATACCTAGTATTACTAGCGAAAGTTAATACACTGAACTAACTAGCATTAAGTAATAAATTTTCCGTATAATGCCGTTGAAACCAACACGGCTATTTAGGTTTTGATTAACAATCCCACTCATAAGACCACTTGCATAATCAATGGCCATAAAACCGATTAAAAATACCTAGGCCGTCAACTGAATATGACACCAATGTGCCAATTACTCCCTTACTGCAGCAACCCATTTTTCCATTTGAACACTTCCCTTTTTGCATAATAAAAGCCCTCCGCAATCATCTGTGGAAGGCATAAAAACTTATAAATTAAAGCTAATTTTTGATTTAAAGAATGTAAAGAGGCTGGGACATAACTAGCTTCAATTAATGAGAAATTCAAATTTGAATGAATTCAAATTCGGATTTCTCTATTTTTTATGTTGTCTCCATATA
>Ga0209676_1002013_pt1 | contig 16017 bp, 15 predicted proteins | sample AraplaCvi_mLB_r2_FD_184282 | JGI IMG/M metagenome (GOLD analysis project Ga0209676, IMG submission 184282) | Arabidopsis root microbial communities from North Carolina, USA - plate scrape MF_Cvi_mLB_r2 (SPAdes) (version 2) | ecosystem: Host-associated > Plants > Roots > Endosphere | place: USA...
GACGCGCCCGAGCTACCCGAGCCCTACAACAACCTCGCGGTGATCTACGCGAGCCAGAACCAGTTCGACAAGGCCCGCGCCGCGCTCGAAAGCGCGATCCGCACCAACCCCAGCTACGCCACCGCCCAGGAGAACCTCGGCGACGTGTACGCCCGACTCGCGAGCCAGGCCTACAGCAAGGCGCTGCAGCTCGACCAGAACAACACGGCCGTGCAGCCGAAGCTCGCCGTGATCCGCACGCTCTTCACGCCGACGCCGCCGGGCGGCAAGCCGACTGCGCTGATCGCCGCCGCTGCGCCTGCTCCTGCCGCCAAGGCAGCGCCTGCACCTGCCCCGGCACCCGCTCCCGCCGCACCGCCGCCGCCTGCCAAGGTCGCGGCAGCTCCCGCACCGGTGGCCGCAGCGCCCAAGGCACCTGAAGCAGCTCCGGCCCCCGCGCCCGCTCCTGCGCCCGCGGCGGCAAGCAACACCGCCGCCAATGCCGAAGTCGAATCGGCCGTGCGCGCCTGGGCATCGGCCTGGGCCAGCCAGGACATGGACCGCTACCTCGCGGCCTACGGCTCCGACTTCGCGCCCGCCGGCGGCCAGAGCCGCAAGAGCTGGGAAGAAGACCGCCGCGCACGCATCGTCGGCAAGTCGAGCATCAGCGTGAACATCGAGAACCTCGCGATCAAGGTCGACGGCCAGAACGCGACGGCCAAGTTCCGCCAGGTCTATCGTGCGGACAACCTGAACGTTTCGAGCCGCAAGACGCTGGAGATGCAGCGCTCCGGCAATCAATGGCACATTCGCAAGGAAAGCGTCGGCGGCTAGTGGCAGACATCGTCCGGCAGGGCCGGCTCCAGACTCCTCCGTTCCGTCTGCGCGGCGGGCAACAGTTCGTTGCGGCACTGATGGCCGCGTCGGCGCTGATGCTCGCGGCGCCCGGCGCCGCGCTCGCATCGAACGGCTCCGGCAAGGCAGGCGCCAGCGCCCACAAGGAAAAGGCGGAAAAGGCCAAGGCGAAGGCTTCCGCAGGCAATGCACGCGCCGCGGCACGAGCCGGCGCGGCCGGCCGCCCTTCTTCCCTCAAGGAAGCCAGGGAATCCCGCGGGGCCCGAGGCAGGAAGGGTGTCGCCGCGGCAGCAGCGACTTCGGCGACCGTGGCAACGGCGGCGAGGGCCGGGCGCAAGCCCGCGTCGGCCGGCGCCATTCAGGAGGCCAGCAACGCCGAGGCACGCCTGATCGCGGTCTATGAGATGTTCGGCCGCGGCCAGACCCGCCCCGCGCTGGCCAAGGCGCGCGACCTTGTGCGCGACTATCCGAACTTTCAGCTCGCGCAGCTCGTCTACGGCGACCTGCTCGCGGCGCAGGTGCCGCCTTCGAACGCCCTGCCCGACACCACCAGCATCGCGAAGATGCGCGGCAATCCGGCCATGGCCGAGCTGCACGAGGAATCGAAGCGCCGCCTGCAGGCGCTGCGCGAACGCCCGCCGGCCAACACCGTGCCGTCGCAGTTCCTGGCGCTGTCCACCCGCAGCCGGTACGCCATTGCAGTGGACGCCTCGCGCTCGCGGCTGTACCTGTTCGAGAACTCGGACAAGGGCCTGAAGCTCACGGCCGACTACTACATCTCCGTCGGCAAGTCGGGTACCGACAAGGTCACCGAGGGCGATGCGCGCACCCCGCTGGGCGTGTACTACATCACCAGCAGCCTCGACCCGAAGTCGCTGAAGGACTTCTACGGGGCGGGCGCCCTGCCCATCAACTACCCCAACCCGTACGACGTGCGGCGCGGCAAGACCGGCGGCGGCATCTGGCTGCACGGCACGCCGCCGCAGCAGTTCGCCCGGGCGCCGCTGGCCAGCGACGGCTGCGTGGTCATGGCAAATCCCGACCTCAAGCAGCTTTTGCGAAAAGTGCAAATCGGCGCCACCCCGGTCGTGACCGCGCGCAGCCTGCAATGGATTTCGCAACCGCAGGCGGAAAAAGAAGCACAGTCAATTACAAGTGCTATCACCGGCTGGAAAGATGCGCGTGCCAGCGGAAATGAAGCGCAATTGAAGAAATTCTATTTGCCCGATTTCCAGCGCAGCAGCAAAAAGGCAACCGAGGGAATTTCGGTCGTCGACGACGAAGTGAAATACGCGCAGGGCAAGCGCGTGCAGTTCAAGGACCTGTCGTACCTCCACTGGAAGGACGGCGACGACACCATGGTTGTTACCTTCGGCGAAGTGTTCGAAGGCGAGAAGAGCGGACGTTCCCGGCGCCAGTACTGGTTACGCCAGGGTACCGACTGGAAGCTCTTCCACGAAGAAATCCTGGGCTGAGGCCCGGTCGAAGCCCTCCCGCCAACGCGGTCACCCCCTTCAACTTGTGACTTTTTGCTCACGAGCTGGGCCTTTTTTGACCGTTACATCTGGGGCTTGGGACCGCGTGCTACGTAACACGTAACGCGTTTGTTCCCGTAACACCCCCGCCGCGCGCGTTCCCCGCGCCGTTACGCCACATCCCCCCTTCATGGGAGGCGCCATGTGGCCTACAGAGGGAAAAATTCACTTCCGAATCGTTAACTAGCTGGCCAGCCTGCTCCTGGCTCCGGCTGGCGAGAGGCTGGCCGCCATCCTGCTTTACCCCTTTTGGCTAGCACACCCTGACGAAAGTCTTGCGGGTTTGCCTTGTTGATACACGGAGTTACGCTGTATAACATCCACCTCGCAAGCCTTTGTTAACACTTCCTGAAAGGGGAAATCATGCATAGCTCAATAAAGCTTTTCTTGCACGATGAGGAAGGCGCGACCGCAATTGAATATGGAATTATTGCGGGCCTTATTTCAATTGCAATTGTCACGGTTCTTTCCGGAAGCACGGGTCTAGGCGGCAAGCTTTCGGACGTCTTCACCTATATCACGAACAAGCTGGCTGCTATCTCGACGACCTGAGCGACACGATAGTTCTCACGACTTTCCGTCGACTCTTGAAATCACGTTCCGGCATTTCCCCTGTTGTTTTTCGAACGTCACTCCTTGAAAGGTCTCATCATGCGTAACTCCATCATCCGCTTCCTCCGCGACGAAGAAGGCGCCACCGCCATCGAGTACGGGATCATCGCGGGGCTCATCTCCATCGCCATCGTGGGCGTGCTTTCGGGCAACTCCGGCCTCGGCAAGAAGCTTGCCGACGTCTTCACCTACATCACCGGCAAGTTGGTCGTCCCGGCGTCCTGAGCACCCGAACCAGTGATGCGATCGGCGTGTTTGCTGTGGTTGCTGTTCGTCGCCGTGTATGACTTCCGTCAACGCCGCGTCCCCAACTGGCTCGTGCTTGCCGGCGCCGCAGTGGCACTGGCCGCTCTGGGCCTCGGGATGCAGCCTTTCGGCCTCGACTGGACCACTGCACTCACGGGCGCAGCCGTCGGCTTCGGCTGCCTGCTGCTCATCTACGCCGCCGGCTACATGGGAGCCGGAGACGTGAAATTCGCAGGCGCGCTCGGACTCTGGGTCGGCCTGCCCGCGCTGTTGCCGATCTGGGTCGGCGCCAGCCTTCTGGCCGGACTCCACAGCGCACTCTGGCTCGCGCTGCAACGCTGGCCCTTCTCTCCCCGCCTTGCACTGATGCTGGACGGCCCCGCCTCTTCAGGCTCTTCTTCTTCCGCCGTCGAAACCGACGGCGGCGCCGCGCCGAAGCGCAGGCGCATCGTTCCCTACGCGGCTTATCTCGCCATGGCCACAGCGGTCTGGATGGTCTGGGGGCGACAGAGTTAGCAGTTCACTGCCTCTGTCACTGCGGGTCATCCATCTCTCAATCCACACGATCGCTTGCCCCCACTCTTTCATCCGCCGCCCATGATCAACATCACGAAAATCATCGCCGCCGTCCTCGTGCTCCTGGCCATCGCACTGGGAGGCTATGCATGGATGCTGAGCCGGCAGGCCCCCGCTCCGGCCGTGGCGGCGGCGAACCCGGCCACCGCCCCCACCAAGGTGCGCGAAGTGCTGGTCTATCCGGTGGTTGTGGCGGCAAAGTCCCTGCCCGCGGGCGAGGCGATTCCCGCCGATGCGCTGCGGGTGGAGCGCCTCACGATCAACCCGGTCGGTGCCTACCAGGACGTGAACGCCGCCGTGGGCCGCGTGCCGGTGCTGGACCTTGCCGAAGGCACTCCCGTGATGGAAAACCAGCTGGTGTCGGGCCTTGCCACGCGCATCGACGAAGGCGAGCGCGCCGTCGCGATCAAGGCCGACGAAGTCATGGGCGTAGGCAACAAGATCCAGCCCGGCGATTTCGTCGACGTGTTCATCACCCTCAAGTCGGACGGCAAGGACGTGGACCGCAGCCAGGCCCGCCTGCTGCTCGCGCGCAAGCGGGTGCTGGCCTTCGGCAACGCCTCGGTCGACGGCCTTCCGTCGAAGGCGCCGGACAAGGCGGCCCAGCAGGCCCAGCGCAATGACCAGGCCCGTACTGCCGTGCTCGCAGTGCCCATCGACGAAGTGAACCGCCTGACCATCGGCGACGCCAGCGGCCGCCTGATGCTCGCGCTGCGCAACCCGGCCGACAAGTCTGAGCCCGATCCCAAGCTGTTCGCCGAACTGCCCACGGCCCTGCAGCCCGCCCAGGCCAAGGCCGGCGAGGCGCGCCGCGGCCCGCTGGAAGGACTGGACCTCGCACAGGCCGGGCTGACCACCGCCGATCTGGTCACCGGCGGCAAGGGCCCCTCCGTGCGACCGATGGCCACGGAGGCCCGCGCAGTTTCGACCAGCCCGCACGCCGCAAAGCCAGCGCGCAGCGGCGGGCTCCAGGTCGAGGTCATTCGCGGCAACCGCAGCGAAACCGTGAACTACTGAGCCCAAGCCGGCAAGCAGCCACCAGACACAGGTCACCCAGGAAAATCAAATGCATCACATGCCCCGCGAGTCGTCGACCCGTGCTGCTCGCAGTTCCACAGACGTGAAGGATGTCGCGCCGAGGCTGCTGCGCTCATCGCTGATGGCCGCGCTCGCGATGTCGCAGGCCGTCTGGCCGCTGGCCGTGACCGCCGCCGATGCGCAAGGAACGGGCACACGGCCGCAATTCCAGCCGCAGCGCCCGATGGCAATCACCGTCGGCTCGCAGCGGGAACTGCTGGTCGGCAAGGGCATCGACCGCATGGCCATCGGCGACGAAGCCATCGCCACCGTCGCCATCACCCGCCAGACACCGAACTCGCCCGCCGCGCGGCTGATCGTGACGGGCAAGACCGTCGGACACACCACCCTGATGGTCTGGGAAAAGGGCAGCACCGCCGCAACCACCTATGCGATCGAAGTGCGCCGCGCCACGGCCAACGTGACCGGCACCATGGACAACATGGCCGCGCACCAGGCGCAGCGGACCGCGGCATTGGCCAGCCTGCCACCCGGCGCCGAGAAAACCGACCTCATCGACCGCTCGGTGGTGAACGTGCGCAGCAGCACCGTGCAGGTCGAGGTGAAAGTCGTCGAGTTCAACCGCAGCGTTCTCAAGCAGGCGGGCCTGAACATATTCAGCACCCGCCCCAACGCGAACGGATTCAGCTTCGGGGTATTCGCACCGTCATCGCTCCAGAAGGCCACGTTCAACACCAACGGCCAGATGAGCTACGAGTACAACAACCCGGTGACACAGGCCTTCAGCCTGCTGCTCAACTTCAGCAAGGCCGGCATCGGCCTGGACGTCGGCTTCCTCGAAGGCAACGGCATGGCCCGCGTGCTCGCCGAGCCCACGCTGGTGGCCTTGTCGGGACAGAGCGCGAGCTTCCTGGCCGGCGGCGAGCTGCCGATTCCGGTTCCGCAGGGCCTGGGCACCACCAGCATCGAATACAAGCCCTTCGGCATCGGCCTCACGCTGACGCCCACGGTGCTGTCGAACGAACGCATCGTGCTCAAGGTGGCGCCTGAAGCCAGCGACCTCGACTACACCAACGCCCTGAGCCTCAACGGCGTCGCCGTGCCCGCGATCAGCACGCGCCGCGCAGACACCACGGTGGAGCTCGGCGACGGCGAGAGCTTCATCATCGGCGGCCTCGTGAGTCGCACCACCACCTCCAACGCCGACAAGGTGCCGCTGCTGGGCGACCTGCCGATCCTGGGCGCCTTCTTCAGCAAGAACAACTACCAGATGAAGGAGAAGGAACTGGTGATCCTGGTCACGCCGCACCTGGTCAAGCCCATCGCGCGCGGCACCGATCTCACGCCCTACCTTCCCGGCACCGCCGAGCAGCGCGACGGCGCTGTGTGGCGCTCTTATTTCCTGGGCGGCGCGATCGACACGCCCGTGCCTGGCTTCTCCCGCTGACCGATCCGACAACCGATGACACGGACCATGCATCGCAGGCTGGCACCATGAACGCACCACGCGACAGCATTCCAGAAACAGGCAGCGAGACCTATCTCTTCGCGTCGACCAACGGCGGCCACATCACGTGGCTGACCGACGCGCTCGGCACTCTCGGCTCGGTGGTGGTCCTGCCGCCGGACACGAAGTCGATCGACGAACGCATCGCCCTGCTGGGGCCGGTAGCGGTCTTCATCGACTTCTCGCCCGACCAGGGCGCCACCGCCAGCCAGCTCCACCAGCGCCTGAAGCGCGACTGGCCCACGCTGCCGGTGCTCGCCACCGGCGTGTCGGCCGAGCCCGCCGCGATGCTCTCGGCCCTGCGCGCGGGCGTGGACGACTTCATCGACATGGCCGCGCCGCCCACCGACGCGGTGGTCACGCTGCGCACCTTGCTCGAGCGCCGCAGCACGCTGCAGGGCGGTACGCGCGGCAGCACGCTGGCGCTGCTGGGCGCGCGCGCCGGCCTCGGCGTGACCACGCTGGCCACCAGCCTGTCGCTGGCGCTCAACGACCAGCTCACGCAGGCGCCGCAGCGCCCGCCGGGCCGCAGCTCGCGCCATGGCGTCGCCCTGCTCGACTTGGGCCTGCCCGCGCGCGACGGCCTGCTCTACCTCGACACGCAAAGCGGCTTCAGCTTCGTCGACGGCGTGCGCAACCTGCGCCGGCTCGACCAGACGCTGCTGCACACCGCGCTCGCGCATCACACCAGCGGCGTGGCCATCCTGCCGCTGCCCGCGAGCCTCGCGCAGGTGCGCGAGATCTCGCATGCCGACTCGGTCTCGCTGATCAAGCGCCTGGCTGACTTCTTCGACTTCCAGATCGCCGACCTCGGCGGCTTCTCGACCATCGACTTCATGGCCCAGACCGTGCGCGAGGCCCAGCAGGCGTGGGTGGTGTGCGACCAGAGCATCGGCGGCATCGTGTCCACGGCCAACATGCTCAAGGAGCTGCGTGCGCGCAACGTCGAGACCGAGCGTCTGTCGCTGGTGGTGAACAAGTTCGACAGCCACGTGGGCCTGTCGGCCAAGGACATCGCCGAGCGGCTCGAGCTGCCGCTGCGGCACGTGCTGCCGGCGCGCAGCGCGCAACTGCTCGCCGCCGCCAGCCGCGGAGAAATGCTGGTGCGCACCGCGCGCAGCGACCCCTATTCGCAGGCCGTGGCGGGACTCGCCCGCAGCCTGCACCAGGAATACATGTCTGCCACGGGCCAGCCACCGGCCAAGGATCCACGCTGGGTCGCGCTCATGTCGCAGGTCACCGGCCTCTGGAAGAGTTCACACGAAGGTTGAGCCCATGTCCACCGATATCGAATTCGCCGACGACGACCAGGCGTTCATCAACTCCCAGCAGTTCCAGGACATCAAGAGCTGGACGCACGACCACCTGCTCAGCCGCATCGAGGAGCTGGGCGCGGAGTTCGGCCGCTGGTCGCGCGCGTCGATCCAGCAGTTCGTCGAGCTGGAGGTCGACAGCTTCGTGCGCCTGCGCCGCGTGCCTATCAACGACCGCGAGATGCAGCTCATCTCCGATGCGCTCACCAAGGAGCTCGCGGGCTTCGGGCCGCTGGAAGACCTGCTCAACGACCCGGCCGTGGAAGACATTTTGATCAACGGCTACCAGAACGTTTACGTCTCGCGCCACGGCGTGCTGGAGCGCGAGACGGTGCGCTTCGCCGATTCCGAGCACGTGATGCGCATCGTGCGGCGCATCCTCGCGCCGCTGGGACGCCGGCTCGACGAGTCGAACCCGATGGTCGACGCGCGCCTGCCCGACGGCGGGCGCATCAACGTGATCATCGAGCCGCTGGCCATCGACGGCCTCTCGGTGTCGATCCGCAAGTTCCGCAAGGAGCCACTCACGCCGGCCGACCTGGTGAAGCTGGGCACCTTCGACGCGGGCATGGCTCAGCTGCTCGAAATCGCGGTGCGCGCACGCTGCAACGTCCTCGTGAGCGGCGGTACCAGTTCGGGCAAGACATCGCTGCTCAATGCGCTCGCCAGCTTCATCCCGGCACGCGAACGGGTCATCACCATCGAGGACACGGCCGAACTCTCGCTGGGCACCAGCCACGTGGTGCGGCTCGAAAGCCGCCCCGGCGGCTTCGACGGCCAGGGCGTGGTGTCGATCCGCGACCTGCTGCGCAACAGCCTGCGCATGCGGCCCGACCGCATCATCGTGGGTGAAGTGCGCGGCGCCGAAGTCATCGAGATGATGCAGGCCATGAACACCGGCCACGAAGGCTCGATGGGCACCATCCACGCGAGCTCGCCGCGCGAATGCCTCTACCGCCTGGAAATGCTCGCGGGCTTCGCCGGCTACCAGGGCAGCGAAGTGAGCTTGCGCCGGCAGATCGCGAACGCGATCGATTTCATCGTGCAGATCGGGCGCCTCTCGAACGGACAGCGCCGCATCATCTCGCTGAGCGAGGTCACAGGCGTCAACGACAACGTGGTGGCGATGCAGGAGCTCTACCGCTACGAGCCCATCGTCTCGCCCGACGGCGAGGAGCGCGACCGCTGGGTGTCCCTGGGCATCGCGCCGCACTCGCCGAAGATCACGCGCTTCCGCCAGTCGCTGCAGCGTGCGGCGCAGCACGGAGGAGACGGCCGTGCATGAGGCCCTGCTCGTCGCGCTCTGCATCGCGCTGCTGATGGCGGCCGCGGGGCTGCTGCTGTGGCAGTGGGCGAAGAACCGGCAGGTGCGGCTGGCGACGGAGCGGCACCTCGACCAGCAGATCCAGGCCACCGCGGCGGCCTCGGCCACCGATGCGACGCCGATACCGATGCCGCTGCGGGACCTCGCCAGCGACGGCCTCGCCTCCAGCCTCACCACCGACCCGTGGCTCGCCACCGAGGCAGCGGCCGTCGCCCCCGTGCGCACCAGCCTGATCGAACGCGCCATTCCGGGCTGGATGGTGGGCGTGGTCGAGCCGCGCACCATCGTCTTCGCGCTGGGCATCATCGCGGGCATCTGCCTGCTGGTGGGCGTTCTGGTCGGAGGGCTCGCCGCGCTGGGCGTGCTGTTCCTGCTGGTGCTGATGACGAGCTTCGCACTGTGGCTGCAGCTTCAGAAATTCCGCCGCAAGCTGATCCGCCAGCTGCCCGGCTACATCGATGCGATGGTGCGGCTGATCACCATCGGCAACTCCACGCAGGCCGCCTTCCAGCTCGCCATCGCCACCACCCAGGCACCGCTGCGCGGCCACCTGGAACGCTCCGCGGCGCTGGTGCGCGCGGGCGTGGATCTCGACCGCGCGCTGCAACAGACGGCGGAGAACGTGCGCATCGAGGAGATGTACCTGCTCGCCTCCATCCTGGGCCTGGGCGTGCGCTACGGCGGCCGCGCCGACCTGCTGCTGGAACGCGTGAGCAACTTCATGCGCGACCGCGAGCAGGCGGAGCAGGAACTGATCGCGCTGTCCTCGGAAACGCGCCTCTCGGCCTGGATCCTGGGCCTGCTGCCGGTGGGCGTGGGGGCCTTCCTGATCCTTACGAACCCAGGTTATTTCATGGGGATGTGGAACGACGACACGGGCCGCATCCTGATCTTTTCCGCGGTGGGGCTGCAGCTGACGGGTGCGGCGCTGCTCTACCGGTTGGCGAGGCTGGCATGACGGTGACGCCCAACCTGCTCGCCATCGCCAGCCTCGTGCTGCTTGCGCTGGGCCTGCTGGTCGGCGCCGGAGCGCTCGTCGCGGCCGAGCTGCGCCGCACGCGCAGCGGGCAGGCCATCGGCCGCGCTATCCGGCAGGCAGCCGCCGTGCCCGATCTCAAGTCCGCCGTCGAAGCTCCGGCGGACCCCGATGCGCCCTTCAAGCCCGAGCTCGACCTGCCGTTCCATTGGCTCGATTCGCGCATTGGCCGGGCCCTCGTGGCGGACGAGGACCGCAACCTCATCGACCAGTGCGGGCTGCCGTCGAAGCGGGCCCAGCTGGTGTTCCTCGTCGCGCGGGTCTCGCTCGCATTCCTGCTTCCTTTGCTGGCGTACCTGTTCTGGAGCGGCGGGCACACGCGCAGCACGGTCACCATCGTGCTCGCGGCGGCGGCGGCCATCGGATTCATGGCGCCCAAGTGGGTGCTGGGCCGGATCGCCGCGGGCCGGCGCGAGCGCGCGGCGCGGGAGCTTCCGCTGTTCGTCGACCTGCTTCGGCTGCTGCAGGGCGTGGGCCTGAGCCTGGACCAGAGCCTGCAGATCATGGCGACCGACTTCTCGCACGTGCTGCGCGTGCTGGGCTACGAACTGGGCATCGCCAACGCGCAGTACAGCCAGGGGCGCACCCGCGAGCATTCGCTGCATCGCCTGGCAACGCTGCACAAGAACGAGAACATGCGCGGCCTCGTCTCGCTGCTGGTGCAGGTCGACCGGCACGGCGGCGCGGTGCAGGAGCCGCTGCGCGTGTTCAGCGACCGGCTGCGCGAAAGCCGCCGCTCCGAGCTGAAGGAGCGCATCGGCAAGATCACCGTGAAGATGACCGGCGTCATGGTGACCACGCTGCTGCCGGCACTGGTCATCGTTACCGCGGGCCCGGGCTTCATCGCGATATTCCGTTCACTGGGAGGCATCATCAAGTGAAAACCGAAAACCTTCCCGCATGCACGCCCCGCGCCGGCCGCCTGCTGGCATGCGCGGTCGCCGCCATCGCCATCACCGGCTGCGGTGCGCTCAAGGACCAGTACGCCGCGACTGCCGATGCGCAGCAGCGCGCCTCCGCCGAAGCGAACGCCGACACCAAGGCCGGCGCCGCCATCGACACCAAGGCCACCTACCTCAGGCTCGTGGAGCAGATGCAGAAGGAAGGCCTGTGGTTCGCCTCCCTGGCCCACATCGACGCGCTCGAGCAGCGCTGGGGCGTGTCGCCCGAGTCCACGCGCATGCGCGCCGACGCCCTGCGCCAGACCGGCCAGGCCGAAGCGGGCGAGCAGGCCTACAAGCGCCTGATCGGCACGCCGCTCGAAAGCGCCGGCTACCGCGGACTCGGCCTGCTGGCCGGCGCGCGCGGCAGCTACGCCGAGGCGGCCCAGCTGCTCAGGCAGGCCCAGCGCCTGACGCCCACCGACGCGGCCCTGCTCAGCGACCTGGGCTATGCCAGTCTGCGCGCCGGACAGGTCGCCGATGCCCGGCTGCCGCTGATGCAGGCGCTGCAGCTGCGCCCCGACAGCGCGCAGGCCCAGTCCAACCTGGCGCTGTATTTCGAGGTCACTGACCAGGGCGAGCAGGCCAACAGGCTGATGGAGGCCAATCGCATGTCGCCTGCCGCTCGCGCGGCGGTACGCGAGGCAGCGCAGCAGCTTCGCGCGGGCGGCATCGCACCGGCGGCCACCGGCAACCCGCCTGCTCCCATGGCCGTGCGGCCGCTGCCGAATACAGCGGCACTCACGCGCGAAGACGCGGCTGCGGCGCCGCTGATGCTCAAGGCCTCGCGCTGGTCGGGCAACGGCGGCATCCGTACCGCCAGCCAGCTCAATCCCGCCGCCGCGGACGCCAATTCGAACGCCGCAGCGGTCTCCCTTTCGCCGAACTCGACTTCCCGAGGCACCCCATGAGAAAAACACCCACGGCCCGTCTTGCCGCGCTCTGCGCCTCCGGTCTCGCCGCCACGCTGATGGTGGCCGCGCCCATGGCGCTCGCGCAGCAACAGCAGCCGTCCGGCCCAGCCAAGGCACAGGAGCCGGCAGCCCCCGCAGCCCCCACGGCAGGCGCACCGGCACCTGCCGCCGCCGCGGCGGCGCCGCAACAGGGCCAGGAAGAAATGGCGGGGGACGGCGAGTACGTCTACGAGCGGCCGCAGGTGGGCGACGCCACGCAGAGCCTGTTCGCCTGGCAGCGCGGGGGAGAGATGTCGTCCGCCACGCCCAGGACCATTGCGGGCGACGTCGCCAACCGCAGCTACCAGCGCTACCTGAAGAGCTTCGAGTACCCGATCCCGGAACGCATGACGTCCAGCGTCAAGGCGACATCGGGCGGCGGTGGCTCCGGCGCCGGCGGCGACGCGCCGAAGTAGGCGAGCCGGGCACGCACAGGACCGGACATCGCAATGGCAACGCCACGTCTTCTCACCCGCACGCGCGCGCATGCCCAGCGCGGCGCGTACGCGGTCGAGTTCGCCCTGGTGTTCCTGATCTTCTTCTCGCTGCTCTACGGGATCATCAGCTACGGAATGCTGTTCGCGTTCCGGCTCGGGCTGCAGAACGCGGCGGAAGACGGCGCGCGCGCCGCGCTGCGCTACCAGTCGACCTTCGCGGCGCGCGCCACCCAGGCCCAGACGACGGCGGCGGCCAGCAGCAACTGGATGCCGCCGGTGGTCACCCGCAGCGTCAGTGCCACCGTATGCGGCGTGGTCAGCAACAACTGCACGGCTCCCGCCTGCGGCACCACTTGGGACACGCGTTGCCAGATGGTGGTGACCGTGACGGCAAGCAACCTGCAGGCGCTGCTTCCGCCGTTTCCCAGCTTCGCCATGCCCACCACCATCGTCGGCAAGGCCAGCATGCTGCTCGACGGGAGGACGCCGTGAGCGGCAACGGGAGAACCCGCACGTGCAGGCCGGCTCGCGAGCGCGGCGTGGCCGCCATCGAATTCGCGCTGGTCTTCAGCGTGCTGTTCAGCGTGCTGTACGCGCTCGCCACGTTCGGCGCGGTGCTCTACACGCAGCAGGCAGTGACGCGCGCCGCGGAAGAAGGCGCCCGCACCGCAGGTCTCATCACGTCGCCCGTCGCAGGTGACGGGCGAGTCAAGGATGCTGTCTACGCCGCCCTGGCCAATTCACTCGTCGTCCCTGTTTCGGCAAACGCCGACGTGACCAGCAGGCGCAACTGGATCGTGTCCAACGTGACCGTCGACCCCGTCACCAGCGGCGCCGGAGCATCTGCCAGCTACGTGGTGACGGTGAGCTACCCCTACAGCGCGAACCGCCTGCTGCCATCCATACCGTTCCTCGACATCAGCACGTGGATGCCCAATCAATTGCGGAGTCGCTCGACCATCGCACTTCGATCGTCCTGAGGAGTTCCATTGCAATGAACGCAACACTCCATCACCTCTCCAGTCGCAGGCGAATCCGCGGATCGGTCCTGATCAATACCGCCATTGCGCTGAGCCTGATCGTCATCACCCTTCTCGGCACGCAGCTCGGCTATCTCTTCTTCATCAAGCGCGAGCTTCAGAAGACTGCAGACCTCGCAGCGCTGTCGGGAGCCCAGTCGCTTCAGCCGTTTCTCTGCGCCGATGCGAAGACCGCAGCGGTGACGAACGCTGCACAGAACATGCCGCCCCTGCTGCCTGCCCTCACGCAGGCGGACGTGGAATGCGGGAACTGGGACCCAGGCAATCCCGCGCGAACGGCACCTCAGTACTTCGGTACACCCGGCACCGGCCAGGCCTTCAATGCCGTGCGGGTCACCATCACGAGGACTCCGGCGCTGCTCCTGCCGGGAATTTCCGGCAGTCCGGCAGCCACCATCAGCGTGCAGGCACTTGCCGCACAGCGGCAGCCGCTCGCTTCCCTGACCATTCGAAGCACGCTGGTAAGCATCGACTCCAGCCAGTCGGCCTTGCTGAACGCCCTGTTCGGCGGCCTGCTGGGCGGTTCGCTGTCGGTCCAGGCCGTGGGCTGGCAGGGGCTGCTCAACACCGACATCCAGTTGTTGAGCTTTCTCGATCAACTCAAGATCGCCCTGAACATCAGCGCGGCCAACTACGACCAGGTACTCGCGACGAACGTGGACGCCGGCGTCCTGCTCCAGGCCATGATCTCCGTCATGGAACGCAGCGGCAACACTGCCGCAGCCACCATCCAGGCATTGCGCGACCTGCTCGTCACGGTCCAGGCTTCGCCGTTCACCCTCAAGCTCGCCGATCTGCTGAACGTGGCGAGCGGAACGGACGCTGCCGGCCTCAATACCAATCTGCAGCTCTTCCAGCTCGTCCAGGGAATGATCCAGGTCGCGAACGGCAAGAACGGCCTCGCGGCCACCGTGCCGATCAACGTCCCCGGCATTGCCAGCGTCACGGCGAAGGTGCAGGTCGTCGAGCCGCCGCAGGTCTCGGCCGTGGGAAATCCGATGCTCATCAATCCGGCACTCGGGGTTAATGATCCGAACAGGATTTACGTCCGCACTGCACAGGTCCGCATGCTGCTGTCCGTCAATCTCGACGGGATCACAAATCTTCTTTCGAACTTGCTTTCCACAGTGACTGGTGCGCTGTCTCCGCTTATCAATTTTCTCGATAGCGTCGCAACTTTGAATCTCGGAACGATTGTGTCCGACTTGGTTGCAACAGTCGTCTGCAGCGGCAACTGCCCAGTGACCAAGGTTATTTACGCACAAGCTCTCCCCACACCCATTGAAATCGGCCTCAGTGCTGGCAATGGTGCGGGGCTGGTTACAGGCCATACATGCAACAGCTCTGATAGCAAATCATTGAATGTCCAAGCCAGCACTAGTGTGGCTCGGTTGAATGTCGGCAAGGTTTCGAACATCTTTTCGTCTTCTGTGCCGGCAACAGCCGCTCCTGTAGGCATCGTCGAAATCGGCTATCGCGAAGCCAAGTTCGACTGGTGTCTTCTGTCGCTGATCTGTAGCCCCAAAAAATGGAAAGCTGCGAACGGCACGTATGTGACTGACATGGGGCTTGCCCAGAAAACTGTCATCTCCGGACTCGGCCTTGTCGTCAACTCGGACGTCGGCGGAAGCGCAAGTGGCACCGCACTGACTTATGTTGCTCCAGCTCCGGCAAACCTACCAGAGATCGATGCCGCGCCATATGACGGCACAGGCAAAGATCCATCATTCAAGCCCATTAGCTCCACGTCGCTTGTGCAAAGCCTGGGATCCACGCTAGGTGGAATCCAGATTCAGCCCTACTCGAGCGACAGCAGCGGTGTCCTCGGAGGCCTGCTGAACGGCACCTTCAGCCTGATCAGCAACCTCCTGAACACTCTGCAGACGCTGGTGACGAACGCACTCGGCCCCCTGCTCGACCCCGCCGTCAATGCACTACTGAACCTCCTGGGAATCGACCTTGCGCAAGCGCAGGTCGGCGCTCGCCTCTCGTGCAATCGAGGTGCCCAGTTGGTCTATTGATATGCGCGTATTTCCAACATGAGCTCACCCGCCGCCAATTTCGACGAACTCGACCTCTTTGTCTGGGAAGGCAAGGCAGACATCCTCGACCGCATCGCGCGGTGCATGGCGAGCTTCGACGTGGAGGTCATCCGTGCCGACGGCATGCCGCCTCCGCATCAGGAGCAGGGCGTCGCGCTGCGGCCTTCGGTGGCGATCATCAGCGTCACGGTCATCGACGGCGGCGGGCTGGCGCATGCGACCGAGCTGCTGCAGGGCATGCCGGTGATCTGGGTGGCCGCGGGCTCGCGCGAGCGCGACTCGCGCACCTATCCGCCCGAGTACCTGCACGTGCTGCCGTACGACTTCACCTGCGCCGAGCTGCGCACGATGGTCGCGAAGCTGGTGCGGCAGCTGCGCGCGCGCGAGGTGGCACCGCAGCCACCCGACGTGCTGGTGGCGCACTCCGACGCGATGAAGGCGCTGCTGGCCGAGGTGAACGCTTTTTCCGACTGCGACCACAGCGTGCTGGTGCGCGGCGAGACGGGCGTGGGCAAGGAACGCATCGCGCAGCAGCTGCACCTGGGCCACCAGCGCTACGGCAAGGGAGCGTTCGTGGCGGTGA
>Ga0209676_1002019_pt1 | contig 15961 bp, 16 predicted proteins | sample AraplaCvi_mLB_r2_FD_184282 | JGI IMG/M metagenome (GOLD analysis project Ga0209676, IMG submission 184282) | Arabidopsis root microbial communities from North Carolina, USA - plate scrape MF_Cvi_mLB_r2 (SPAdes) (version 2) | ecosystem: Host-associated > Plants > Roots > Endosphere | place: USA...
AAGTCCGGTAAAAGGTGCTCTACTAACGGCAGGAAACTCTCCAAAACAAACTAGGCTGATTAAAAACACAAACCTAGAAAAATCCTATGCCCTCCACAAGTTTCGAACTTGATCCGAGTTTTCCGGTAGCGCTTTGCGGAATGTATGCTGATAGTTGGAGGATTTATTACTCCGCGCCGAATGGTGACGATTGTCGTGCAATGATTGAAACGGCAGAAAACGAAAAAAGCATCGATTTCTCGATGCTTTCTGTGGGAGTTGAGGGATTCGAACCCCCGACCCTCTGCTTGTAAGGCAGATGCTCTGAACCAACTGAGCTAAACTCCCTTTCTTTTTTTCTTTTGTTTTCCCGTCGTTTGGGAGTGCAAATATGTGCGACTAAATTGAACTCTGCAAATATTCTTGAAAAAAAATTTAAAATATTTTTTAACCGCCTGATTACCAGTATACGTTATTCGAAATTTAAATAGAGCGTTACGGTGTGGGTGCGCAGGCGACTGATACCATTGCCGACAGAATTTGCTCCGGGTACCAGCATATTTGTCAATCCATGTGAAAAACGCAGTTCCGGTGCGAATTTGAAGAACTCGAAGAACTGTTCATACCCGATACCATAATCGATGGAGAAGTCGCTCGACTTCGTATCGAGGGCACTGGCTGCTCCGCCCCGGTTGCGTTTGACATTGGTTTCGATCCCCAGCGTCACGCCCGCGATCATGTACATGCGCGAGTTAACCCGGCGAACGGATTTGTATTTTAGCAAGAGAGGCACTTCAATCCACGTCGACTCCCGCTTTTCTGTACGCTCAGTACCATTGGGATAGCTGAATTTCACATGCCGCTCGTAAAGCGAAACAGCGGGCGTTGTACGCAGGTCGAAATGCTCATTCAGATAGGCATTGACCGTAAATCCCATGCGAAATGCTGCATTCGTGGGCGACTGGATCACAAATGCCGTATCCTTCGTCACAAAATCGTTGCTGTGCTTAATATTGAACCGCGTGAAGGGGACCGCGAAAAGAATACCGTAATGGATCGGCTTGTCGTCGTAGTATTCGAGGTGCTTGCGACGATACCCGATGCCCTGAGACTGCGCTTCCTGCGCCGCCATCAGCAGCGCCAGAATGCCGATAATTACTTGTGTCCGACGTAAATTGAACAGATCCCGAAGGTAAGTGATATGCATTTGGTATTTATGAAACCTGCTTTTTTATAAATATCAAGAAAAGCTTCCCCATCCGGAAAGGCCTGTACGGACTCGGGCAGATAAGTATATGCCGAGCTGTCCTTGGAGACCGTCTTCCCTATTATTGGCAATATGTATTTGAAATAAAAATTGTAAATCTGCTTGAACGGAAAGCTTTTAGGCTTCGAAAATTCGACCACCACGCAAGTTCCGCCCGGCTTCATCACGCGGTTCATCTCTGTCAGTCCGGCCAGCAAATTCTGAAAATTGCGTACTCCAAACGAAACGATAATCGCGTCAAAATAATTGTTTGCGAAAGCCAAACTTTCCGAGTCGCCGCTTTGCAGGGTAATCACGTCCTGCTTGCCCAGTTTGGCGATTTTTTCGCGGCCCACGGCCAGCATACCCTCCGAAATATCGACGCCAATGATCTTTTCGGGCTTCAAAGCAAGCGCCTCGATCGCGAAGTCGCCTGTGCCGGTTGCAATGTCGAGGATTACTTTCGGCCGTTGCTTTTTGAGCAGTTTAATGGCCCTTTTGCGCCAATATATGTCTACACCGCCGCTCAGGACGTGGTTCAGCAGGTCGTACTTGGGTGAAATGTTATCAAACATCTCTGCAACCTGCTCCCGCTTGGTCCCTTCCTTATCTTTATAGGGTACTACACTCATCTTTATATTGTATTTTCAACTACAAGCAAAACTAACAGATATTTACGGTTATCGCACGGCGGGCCGGCATCTTATTGGTTCTACAAAAGGTGACCAAAATGAAAAGCGTACGTATCAATGGGTGAACAAACATTTCATCCTGATCAATTCCAGTCATGCGTTACATTTTGCTCCTTACCACCTGTGTACTAACCGGTGTAACCCTCGCCCAGCCTGTCCGTTACCGCTCACCGAACGGCATCAGCGACAAGAAAAACTATGATCGCCGCGCTATACGGCCCTACTTTTTGGAAGTCCGGTGCGGCCTGACGCAGTTTTACGGTGAGCTCAATGCCCAGGCCATGCACGGAATTGCCGGAATGGGCATGGGGAGATCGATTAATAAGCAATTTGCCATTCAACTCGATTACAATGCGGGCAGCATTGGCGGAGAGAAAAGGACCTTTTTCAATTCCTGGTTTGTGAATGAATACAATACTGCGGAATGCCTCGTGAAGTGGGACCTCTCGGAGCAATTCTGCGAAAGAGAACCCGGCCTTACACATATTTCGGTTTTGGCCGGGTTAGGGCAAATCTGGTTCAGCGCCAATGCCTATGATCTGGGCGACAATCGCCTGTTGCGCTTCACCAACAGCGGGCAAAGTGCCAGAAACCCGCTTTTCCTGCGCTGGGGGCCGGCCAAGGGCCCGAGGGGCATCAAAAAAACAAGGGAAGGGATATTGCCGCTCGGCACTTCTGTGAGCTATACTTTGTTGGAAAAAATGAAAATTGCGTTCGAATACCGTTTCTATCTGGTGCGGACCGACAAGCTGGATGCCACATCGGGCCGGCGGCTGATCAACCCCGAAGAAAGCGAATCGTACAGCGACACGCCGAACGATACTTTCAGCTTTCTTACCGTTTCGCTGCAATATCATTTCGGCCAAAAGAAAAAATGAATGCCTGTTAACATTGTTAAATAATGATTTCTACCACCGTTAAATACAAACTTTACCCATCCCTGCTAGGCTGTTTCGACCGGTTTGAGCGCGGCTATCTCAATGAACAGGAACTCCTCGACCGCATTAACCGAGTGCCGGTACCGCAAACCGAAGCGCAGTTTCGTGGCTCATCATTCGAAGATGCCGTGATTAAAGGTATTGGTGAAGAAACATTTGATCCGGAAATCCTGTCGAAAGTACGGTCGTACCTGCCCCGCCCGATGCTGAAAACGCAGGTATACTGCGAATACCAACTCAACGACAGCCTCATTTACGGGTATGTGGATGTGATCGGGAAAATGCTGGCCGTGGACATCAAAACCACCAGCAATTATCGTGAAGGCTGCTTTGTCAAAAGTCACCAGAACTTTTACCTGCCCGCATTGCGTACGAAAGGCATCAGAAGCCTCCGCTATGTGATCACCGATTTTAAGGATGTTTACCTCGAAGAATATGATCAAATGGCCGATCTGACTTATCAGGAGGAACAGGCCGCTCGCTTCTGCGCATTTCTCGAAACCTATCGCGACCGCATTACCGACCTACGGGTATTTGCCCGCATTTAACACTGATAGCCAGACTAGAAATCGAGCAATTGATATTTCACCGCGAATATCGCCAGGCTCACAGAATTACTCGCGCCGGTTTTTTCCAGCAGGTTTTTACGGTGGCCTTCCACCGTCCGGTAACTGATAAAAAGCTCCTCCGCGATTTTGGCCGTGTTGTAACCCTTGCAAATGAGCGCCAGCACCTCCATTTCGCGGTCGGTGAGGCCGACATTCAGGGAAGGAATGGCCACTTTGCTCCGAGTCGGTTTGATATCCCCCGCCTGCAAGCCCTGCCGCATGACCTGCGCAATGTCGTCATTGATGTAATACCCTTTTGTCACCACCTGCCCGATCGCATCGCTCAAAATCCCCTGATCGATGTCCTTGGGCAGGTACCCGTGTACGCCTACGCGCATGAGCTGTAATATGTGCTCGGGAGAGTAGTTCATCGAAAGGATGATGATTTTTACATCCGGATACTGTTTTAAAAGTAGCCCTGCAACCTCTTTGCCATCCATTCCTTTCATAAAAAGGTCCAGCAGCACCACATCGGGCTCGGCATTGCCTATTTCTTCCAAAAGCTCCTCCCCTGAGGCGGCTTCCAGAACGACCTGATAATCTTCATTCCGGGCCAGAATCTGGCCTATTCCCTGGCGGAAAAGCTTGTGATCGTCCGCTATTGCTATTTTAACCGGTTTCAATTTGATCGTTGAGAAAATGTTAAACGGGCATTTCAATTTTAAAACGGGTGCCTTTGCCGGGAGCGGAACTCAGTTCGAGTTTGGCGCCAAGCAAGTCGGTGCGGGTACGGATCGTGCTCATGCCCATCCCAGCCGATTTGGAACTGGAAAGCATATCGAAACCCTTGCCATTATCGCTCATCAGCAAACGCAGTTGCGAGTCGCCGTGATGGAGGTCGAATGTGATCTCACTAGCGTCGGCGTGTTTGACCACATTCCCGATCACCTCCTGGATAATGCGGTAGAGAACCAGCTGCTGGTACGACGACAGCACGTCAGCGGGGTCGTCGATCGTGCAATGAATATCCATTCCAGCGTCCTCCATCCGATTCAACAGGATTTTTACAGCTCCTGCAAAACCGAAGTTTTCGATAATTACCGGCGACAGATTATGCGCAATTTGCCTTACATCCTTCACCACATCGCCGATAATCTGCCCTGAGCGCGCAGCGAGGCCCTTCATTTCCTCCGGCGACTTTTCGTACTGGATCTGGCTCACAAACAAACGGACCGCCGACAACGACGCCCCAATCTCGTCGTGCAGGTCGCGCGCGATGCGCTCACGCTCGTTCTCCTGCGACGCAACGATCGATTCGAGTATCCTTTTCTGATGGACCATTTCCATCTGATGCAGTCGGGTTTGCTGAAAATGCAGCTTCCGCTGGTAAAGGAGCACGAAAATGACGACTGCGAGCGCCATCATCACCATAATGCCAATCCCGCCGAAAAGCAGCTGAGCAAACTCTATTTCTCCCGGCCTACCCATAATGCGATGGCATAAGTAATGTACAGCATATAGTTCATCAGCGCATGGATGACCCAAATCTGGTCATTCAGGTTTTTGGAATACAGCAAAATGAAATTCATGAATATGAAAATCAAAAAGTTGCCTGAAAAGAAAAGCAGCAACCCAGCCGACACCCAGAAGAAAGGCTCAAGCAGCAGATTTTGTACTTTCAATTCCTGAAAAACTTTATAGAAATAAGCGAGCGCCAGAAAAATAATTACTACACTTTCTATCGACCGCCCCGCATTATCGATCCACACCGACTGCCCGGTCTGCCCGAGCTCACGGACGAGTACAATGGCTGTAAAAACGCCCAACATCCAACCCCGCAATGCCACGAGCCACTTCTGATCCAGCACCAGGCTGTACGTCCAGGCCAACAAAGCAAATTCGACGGTAATGTAAATAGGCCACAAAAACAGGTTGGATATTTTAAAAAACCAGAGAACGCGTGAAATACTCTCGATGAGCAATGCAAAGAAGATCAGCCAGCACAAGAGCTTCATAGGGCGGTCGGCTTTGCGGTACCGCGCCAATGCCATTCCCGCCGCCACGAGCACGGGCAGGTACGTAAAAAGCACGATTAGTTGCTCTTTGGAATAATGCATGGTAATAGCCGGATGAAGTTTGGGAATATGCATTCTCCCTGCACGCGGGCACAGGAGGCAATTCTGGAAATCAAATGCCTGGAATGATGTCGACAGCGAACGGCCGGAGAATTTTCTGAGAGGGAGGCCAGTGAAGCCGATGGGAAATTAATGGTTAAGTCAAAAAGAAAAAAACCAATTCGGCGATAAATCGGAATGGTTTATTTAGCGGTAAAATCTTCAAAGGAAGCCCCGGAAAACAAAAACGCCTCGACATTTGGTTGTCAAGGCGTAGTGCATTTTGGGTGGTGATGGACGGAATCGAACCTTTGATTTCTACTTTCATGACCTTTTCGTTAAAATATTCTGATTCTGAGCTGTTAATGGCAAATATATAAAATTGGCCCAAGTAACATGCAACCTTAAAAAGTAATTTTGTTGTAAACCATTTTGTAAACCAATTCAGTTAAGATAGATTTGCGTAAATCAAGTCGTCGGCTGCATGGCTACTACAAAATACTATCTCAAAAAGCCAAAACCAAATGGCAATTGCCTGATATCCTTGTACTTCCGCTATGGAACGGAGCAGGTTGTGGTTTCTACAAATCAGTTCATAAAGCCCAAGTCCTGGGACGCAAAAAACCAGAAGGCAAAAGCCAGCCACGAGGCTTATTTGGAGCTCAACGCCAACCTGGATCGGTGGCGAAATGAGATTCAGAAGATATACCAGCAGCGACTTTACCAGAAACTGTCGATCACTCCCGCCGATCTGAAACCGCTATTTGAGCGCGAGATAAGGACTGATAAATATGAAGCGGCTCCTGAGAAAGGTAAGCCCGGCCTGATCGAATTCGTCACTAAATACATCAAGTCGGTTGAGGGCTTCAAGAATGCCAATACGATAAAGACCTACCGCTCACATTTGAAGATGTTGACAGCGTATCAGACTGATACGAAGAAGAAGACCATTGCCTTCAACGACATCACGCTCGATTTCTACCATGATTTCAAAAGGTTTATGGTTGAGGTCAAAAAATACAATGAGAACACGCAGAATAAGCACACCGGCCTGTTAAAGTTCTTCCTGAACGAGGCCACCGAGCGGAAGGAAAATGACAACATCGAGTTCAAGAGTCGGCGGTTTTCCACACCTCGCAAGGAAGTCGATTCGATTTATCTGAATGAGGACGAAATCAAGCTTCTGATGAAACTTGACCTATCAGCTGAGCCCAGGCTCGAAAAAGTGCGGGATCTGTTCATTGTTGGCTGCTTCACCGGCTTGCGCTTCTCCGACCTCACGGCCATACAAGCCGAAAACATATCGCCTGACTTCAAATATTTGAAAACAAAGACGATCAAGACAGACGAATTCCTGGAAATCCCCATCCACCCGATCGTCAGGAAAGTAATGGAGAAATATAAGGACAAGACTCCCAACTACTTGCCACCGGTAATATCCAATCAGAAGATGAATGAGTATCTCAAAGAGATCGGCGAAAAGGCCAATTTGAGCGATGATGTGGCCTTAATCGAGAAGAAAGGAAAAGTCAGGACGCAGAAAAAGGTGAGTAAGTTTTCGTTAATTACGTCACACACGGCCAGGCGATCATTTGCAACCAATGAGTATCTTGCCGGCACTCCCTCCTACGCCATCATGGCAATCACCGGCCACCGGACCGAAAAAGCATTTTTGACTTACATCAAGGTAACTAAAAAGCAATACGCACGGCAGCTTTCAGAGATCTGGAAGGAGCGATTTAAAGATGAGTGATTATGGCAGAACAAACTGATTACCAATCTGGATATTCCGAGTTTGAACGATTCAAGAAGCACTTTGGCTTAAAGCATCAGGACAGCCTTGAATTTACTCCATACTTCCGTTACGAGGTTGGAGAAGCAACGCACCCGTATCATTTGCATTTTGCTGAACGACCTACTAGAAGAAGATATCAAAACGACATCATTAATCTGCTCTGCTACTTCAGCTCGGTTGAAGAGGCCATTGAGTGTCTGGAATATCACTATCACCACTTCGACGAAAAGGAACGCTTTCTGCGCTATTTCAAGTTCTCTCTGCCGGCCCGAATTCAGCTGACTTCCGGCAAGGAAGACAAGATACGCCTTCAAACGTGCCTGGAATGGGTTATCGACAACTATGAGTCTTATAAGATGGAGCCGGTATACGTTGGTGCAAGGGCCGAAATAAAGGGTAAGGACCGGGATAAGATTTTGCGGCTGTTTTCCTTTCTCTTCAATGATATTAGAGACCCAAATGGCTCTGAATACGCAATGAAGGCGACTAGTTTAGGAACAGCAATCGCCTTGCACCAGTTTGAGAGTTTTAAAACCTCAGCCTTGTCATCGTTGCAGAAGGAAGCGTCTGAGATACGAACCGCAACAGCCATACCGCACAAGTTGCAGGAGGAGTTGAGGGCATATTTCTTCGGCATTTTAGCCAGCTAACTATTGACAACCTGGAGTGCTCCTCAACCGTAAAGGATTACTTGACAGTTCAAATAGAGCGCATCAGTGTACCCTTCATTGAAATAATTCATCAGACCTGCTGTGAGACGGCTTGTTAATTTTTTTCAAAATATGGAGAAATTTCATATTTTTGTAACAAAAAAACTGTATGACATCCCCCGCAAACATCGTCGGTAACAACATCCGTCAGTTTCGCGAGCGGCTTGGCCTTAGTCAGCAGGATTTGGCCAAGTATCTCCAGACCTCGCACGCTAATGTTAGCTACTATGAGACTGGCGAAAGAAATATTCCAATCCATGTAATTGAAAGTTTAGCCGCTCTTTTTGGCGTTGACTCTTACGACCTATACGAAGAGAACCCAATGAGCCAGCAAGCGAATACAGCCTTTGCTTTCAGAGCCAACGAGCTGACTGAACACGACTTGTCAGAAATTGCCAGCTTCAAAACAATAGTTAGAAACTACGTCAAAATGAAAACAATTTTGGATCGTGAAAACTAGAAAAGAAAGTATTGAGGTTCTAGAAAAAAAAGCGAACTGGCTTCGGGAACGTTTTGGATACTCTTCAGCTGATCCGATTGCGCCTAAGACGGTCTTAATGCAAATGGGTGTCCTAGCTCTGTTTCGCCCGATGAGTTCATCTTTTTCAGGAATGGCTTTGAAGATCAAGCATGGTGACTCTGATTTTCGATTTATTTTGGTGAATTCTGACAAAACAACAGGTCATCAAAATTTCACTATTTGTCATGAATTGTATCACCTATATATTCAAGAGCAGTTTGAGAGCAAAATATGCACTGTCGGCACATTTAGTACGAAAGATGCCGAGGAATATAATGCCGATGTGTTTGCTTCCTTTTTTTTACTACCCTCTGAAGCAATACGCAAATATGTTCCTGATACCGAGCTTGCAGCAAAAAGTGTAAGCCTTAACACCGTTGTTAAAATCGAAAATCTATTTGGTAGCTCCAGATTGGCCACGTTAATCAGATTGAGAAATCTTAAATTAATCACCGATGCTAACTATGAAGACTTCCAACTACACGTCAAAGCATCCGCTTCAAGATTTGGCCATCCGCCGTATCTATACGAACCCAGTGTGAGTGATTCAGTTGTGGGAGATTACGGACAACTCGCTAATGAGCTGTATGACAAAGAATTAATTTCCGAGAATCACTTCTATTCCCTCATGGAGGACCTAGGCTTTTCTGTTGAATCTATTGAACTAGAGGATGAAGCGTGATGAGAAGGTAATCCTAATTGATGCAGATGTAATCTCTCACTTTATTGTAGGTGGGTACATTACTACACTCCCTTCAATCTTTCCCAAACGAATAAAAATCTTAGACAAGGTTTACAAAGAATTAGAGCGAACGCCCAAACGAAAAGCGGAAATTAGCAATCTAATCAACATGAAGCTCTTTGAGCTGGTTTCATTTCCCGAACACAATGAAGAAATCAAAAAAGAGTATTTCCGATTGACTAGTAAAGAGTTCAAGGGTGAAGGCGAAAGCGCTTGCATGGCTGTTGCTCGGTTCTCAGATGATGTTTTGGCTAGCAGTAACTTGAAGGACATCAAGGCTTACTGCGAAGAACACAAAATTGAGTATATGACCACAATGGACATCCTATGCTACGCGATGGGCATTGGAAAGATGACGTTAGATAATTGCAACGAATTTCTCCAACGCACAAAGAATGCAGGGCAAAAGCTTCCGGTTAGTCGTATAGAAGATTATAATTGTAAGGCCTCTAATGAGAAGTTGAGCAAAAAGTAGTTGGATACGACCTGCATACACGACGCGTAAACATGTCGCAAGTTATTAAGTCGCGCATTCTCTAAGAAAGTCGATGCACTTTTGCGCCAAACTATGTGCAAATTGCAATCGGACTACGAATATTAAGCTGGCTAACACGAGGTTACGCAAGGAGTTCAGTCTATTAGCCTGCATTATCTTAGCTTAGATAACACTAAACTTTACTGAGAATTAGAATGACCCTACATGAAGCAATATATCAGACGCTAATTGAAGCAGATCGTCCGATGACTGCCAGGGAGGTTGCCGAAGTAATAAATTCTCGAAGTCAATATTTGCGAAAGGACAAGGCAACCATATCTACTAGCCAAGTGATGGCACAGGTTTCCCACGCCCCCCAAGAATTTGACTACATACAAGGCGAAATCATTCTTTCTCAAGATTTCTCTTGGGGTGAAATATTACGTAGCTACAAATACCTGCAAGATTTGCTGAGAAACCTTTCGCGGGTCGATACAGGGGTGCTTGTTGTGTTTCTTCTATTCTATAAAAGAATTTCCGATTTATCCGACTTAGGAAATGAGTACGAGCTCCCCTCTCAGGCTCGAGTCAACTTCCTAAGAAACAGCCTGTACCATTCTCGCTCCTTTTCGATAATTGACAATCTCCGGCACGGAGTTGACTACCTTGGCAAACAATTTTATGATGTAAGCTATTTCTTTTATCAACAGCTAGAACTTATTAGCACATTTGAGAAAAGTCTTTTTTACGAGATAATAAATTCCCTCAGTCATTTTGAAACAGGCAAACTCGACAATCGCAAATTTGGAAAAATCTTCGAGTACCTGGTGCAAAAGTCTTTCAGCGGCACTAAGGGGGAATATCATTTCACGCCTCAGCCGATAGCCGAGCTTTTTGGTAATCTAGTAGACCTAGAGGGCGTTTCGAAGGTCTATGACCCATGTGCAGGGCTAGGAGGATTACTCACTGAGATCAATAAACAATCAAGAAATGAATTTATCCATTATTTCGCCTCAGACTTAAATGCAAGAGTATCATGGCTAGGATCGCTCAATCTGATACTCAATGGGATTAAACAATTTGACTACAAGAATGTAGATTGCCTTCTAGATCCTTTTGATCTCAAATTTGACCTCATAATCAGCGACTTACCGCTCATTTCGAGAGTTAACGATTCCATAGATCTTGACTTCATTCGTCGTCTGGGCCTTCCTAATCCGTCAAAGAAGAGTGGAATGTCAGCACTAGTTCTTCATGCACTAAGCAAATTGCGCCCAGGAGGCAAAGCGTTTCTCACGGTTCCAGAAGGATTTCTTTCTGGGAAGGGATACGCCGAAGTTACTAGACGATTCTTGATTGATAACGGCCTGATAGAAGCAGTAATTAGCCTTCCACCGCATGCACTAAATCCATACACATCGGTCAAAGTTTCAATTCTCTGCCTTAACTCACGAGGTACAAACCAAGTTAAATTTATTGATGGCACAAAAAGTTTCCTTGCGGGCACCGAGCTTGGAAGTAGAACTTCAAGTGTTGACGATATCATAGAAGCCTATAAATGGAACAACTTCGACACACGAATCAGCACCGTTATACCCTCTTCGGCAATTCGCAGAAATGAGTGTCTTTTATCGGTAGATCGGTATAGCGAAATATACCGAGAAGTTGGCCGGTTACTTGAAGAAGGAAACGCTCAGCTGTTAGAATCCGTTGTTGCAGTAAGAAGCGGTACTTCAACTAAAAATATTTTCGAACACCTCGATGACGGGAGCAGATTATTGTTGAGTGAGTCTCAGATACAAATAATTAAAGCCGAAAATCTAAAAAAAGACATTCTTGACGTAAAGATCACCCCCCAAGATGTCTCAAATTTTGTTGAAAGGGATGGAAGTGTAGAAAGATCAATATTAAAGGAAAAATGTCTATTGATCGCGAGAATTGGCGGCAATCCTAAACCAACGATATTTGACCCAGCAGACTTTAACAAACAGGTCGCAATAAATAGAGGCGTTTATGCACTTGTGCCTCATAAAAGCTCACAGATTTCTGCGGAGTACCTTTACTACCAGTTTTACTCACCTTTTATTCAGCAACAACTGGCAAACTTACGGATTGGAGCAACAATACCGCACATATCAATATCCAATCTCGCTAAATTAGTCATTCCAGTTGTTGATTCAGTCGAACAAAACAAGCTTGTCTCCGCCCAACGGGCTAACTTAATACAACTAGAGCGAGAAAAAATCGACGAGCGATTAAGAATGCTAGGATACGAGAAGGAGGTTGCCGACAAAGAAAGTGATATTGTGCGAATTCTTGTTCATCAACTTAGGCCGACATTTCTAAGCCTCAACAGCCAGGTAGAGGTAATCATGAGAGTGGTTGAAAAAAATCAACTTGAAGATTTCCGCGAATTTAGTGACGGCATACCGAATTTCGGAGATCCGGAACTCCTTGCACTAGGAATAGCTCCAAATCAACCTGCAAACTATTCACTTAAAGAAATTTGCGATAAGCTGCTCAAAGACTCGAAGGACATTAACGATAAGCTTACCTATGTTAATAAGGTAATGGCTTTCAATCTTAACAAGGGTGACTTTCAGGAAAGCGGAATTAAAGCGTTTATAACAAATAGAATTAATGAAATAAGAGTTAACAATCCACTACCATTTCGAATTGAGGTTTCTGGCGAGGAGTGTTCGATTGAATTTAACAAAGAATCAGTCGGGGAGCTAGTTGATCAGCTTGTTAGCAATGCTCAAGCACATGCCTTCCCTGATTCAGGGCATCATAATAATTTAGTAAGATTCAATATTAAGACAAATAAGAACAGCCCAGTTGTTTTAATAGATTACTCAAATAATGGAAAAGATATTAAAATAACACTAGAACAATTTACTTCTCCATTTCAAAAAAGCCAAGGAAGTAAAGGTTCTGGAATCGGAGGATATTATATTAAAAGAATCATCGAAGCTCACCGAGGTGCGCTGTTCATAAATGATAAACACAAGCGAGGGTTTGCGTTGACAATTGAATTACCCTACTTTCAAAAAGCCGATATTTATGAATAATCTTATCCTAATTGACGATCGTCAGGAATTTATTGATGCTTTCACGGCTGACTCCGCAGCAAAAAAATACGCCGTTTATTCCAAAAGAAGTCTTGCTGGTCTCAAAGAATTGATGCCTGCGATGCATCATAAAGCAGCATGTGTCATTCTTGACATAAAGTGCCTTCATGAAGATGACCAAGAAATAGAGGATGCCAGTTTCATTGGGAGTGCTCTGACTTTTCTTGACCAGAATTTTCCGAAATTTCCACGGTTGATTCTTACCGGCGACGACAATGAATACGAACAAATAAAGAAGTATTATAAAGATGAAGACATATACCTTAAGACCACGGAAGATAAAGACCGCCTATTTACTAAGATACAATACTATGTAGATAATTCTGACGAGCTACGGATAAGAAGGCAAAATCCTGAACCGTTTGAGGCGTTCAAAGCAGGACTACTTCCCGAAATGAAGAGTGCAGTGCTTTATCAACTATTCAAAATAGCGGAGGACGGGACGTTCGAAAAAAATGACTTTAATACAATACGAGAACTGCTTGAAGATGTTTTGTTGTGGACTAATTCTAAGGGACTACTTCCAGCCGCGTGTCTTAAATCAGATGGCCGCCCTAATTTAGAATGGTCATCTAGGTACCTCTCTGGCCTTGACGTAACATTACCAGGTGGTGGTGGTACGTTACGGACAGCATCGATATTACCCCAACATATCAGTCGGACTCTTGATATGATCAAACACAATTCAAGTATTCTTTCTCACACGTATACAGACAAATTCACGTTAAACGTATTCAAGGCAACGCTTTTTGGCCTCGCTGAAGTACTGATATGGTGCAAAGACTACTCTCGAACGAATTTTGGTGTTTGATCATCTACTCTAGGTAGTCAACTCAGGCCTACAAATTATTAGGGCACCTCTTGACCACAGCCAGGAGCTTTAACTCTCTCAGACCTCAAATTATTTTCAACATTTCCCATTAAAGGACCAAATACAGTTATTCATCGCGTGCAGTCGCCATTCGAAACAAAGTCAAACATATGGCATTCAATTCGTTTATAAATTTGCGATCACACAAACAATAGTTCATATCAACCATTTAGTGACAAAAGCTCAAATATAAGCAACGTGGAATCTCTACTACAATCACTCAATTTCAGAGAAATAGGTGTATTCAATTCCAGAGAAATCGCCATACTAGTTGTTGCCATTATTGCCCTAGTGTGGATTTGTATCAAAGTTCCCGCTACTATCAAGGATTTAGGGAAGGTCATCAAGTCTTTTTTTCAGGAAACATTAGTGAAGCTATATTTTAGCGCTTTACTGTATAGCATTATTCCAGTTGTAGCTTTAATACATTTCGGTTATTGGGAATCTTCCTTAATAAAGGATCTGCTGTTTTGGTTTTTCTTTTCTGCATTTCCCTTGATGTTCAGAGTGGTTAAATGTGAAAATTCATTTTTTAAAAATGCCTTTCTTGACAATATCAAGTTTGCTGTCATAGTTGAATTTATCGTTGGGCAGAACACTTTTAACATTTTTATAGAAATTTTATTAGTCGTGTTTTGTGTGTTGTTGGGTGGCATGATGGCTGTTTCGGAAAAATCAGAGGAGCACAAGTCTGTCAATAAAGCAATAAAAGGCTTAGCGACAATTATCGGTTTAACGTTAACATTCTTTGCTTTATACTCGCTTTTTCAAAATATTTCAACCTTCATAACGGTTAAAAAGCTTGAAGAATTTTCACTTCCGATCATTCTTGGCATCTGGTTCATACCATTCTTATACTCAACTCATTTGTACATTCAGTATGAAAATGTATTCTGCGTTCTAAACAGACAAATTCGTGATAAAAGTGCTCTGAAGCTGGCAAAGACAAAATCGATAATTTATCATAAAACAAATATATCTTCACTGTACCGTTGGAAGGACAGTATTATTCTTAGTCCTCCAAAAACTAGAGAAGATGTGCTGATCTCGTTTTTGGATTTTGAAAAGCAGCTACTAATTGAACAAAATCCACCTGAGATCGACCCATCACTAGGTTGGTGTCCCTATCAAGCGAAGGACTTTCTCAGTACAAAAGGCATTAGCACAGGCCATTACAAAAAAGTTTTTGACAATGAATGGCAAGCAATTTCACCATATATGAAATTGGGTGATGACATTATCGAGAACAATTTAGCGTACTATGTCATGGGAGATAGTCATGCCGCTAGTCATCTCAAACTAGTACTTAATGTCTATTCAAATGAAAGCGAAGACTTTGCGATCGACAAGTTTGTCGAATGCGCGCGAGCGATTTTTGATAGAGCGATTAAAGGACCTCTTCCAACCGAAATTCTGGTTTCGATTTACAATAAAATAGAGGCAAATTTTACGTCTTTGAATAAGGTGATAACTGTAAGGAAAACGAGTCACCAGCGAAACCTAAAAGCTTATACTCTAGTCTTTGAACTGAAGACAGTTTCTTCAGTGGCGTTGGTTTAGCCTTCTACTTGCTGGGTTTGCTGTGAGATGCTGTCGAATGGGAACTCTACAATTGCAGTTTTTTTCCCTTTAAAACCAAAGGAACTTTCTCAAATTTTGCTTGTAACTGCTTCGCAGTGAAACCAACGTCCTGTCCCTTAATCCGCACTCCTTTGTAACGATAACTGGAAGACCTCAATGCCCCCTTCTCGACTAAAAAAGTACATTCTATACCCTTTTCATGTAACCGACGTTCTAAGTCGTCGGAAGTCTTACATCCTTGCCTCAACGCTGCCTTAATTGCGAGGTTGATCACCTTCTGACCTTCGAGCTGTTGTTCTCCAACGTGGCGTAATTTCCCTCTTTCTAGCTGCAGCATTTTGGTGAAGCCCAGCTCGTGCGAAATTTCTTTGCATACCCGAACATTCCGAGCATAATTGTGCGAAGTCTCCAGAGCCTTACCCCCACCGACCGGCATCCGATTAAGATACACATGAATATGCCTATGCGGCCGATCATGATGCTGAAACACCACTATCTGATGATCCTCCGGACTAGCCCCCATCTTCTCACAATACCGGTTAGCTGCCTCAATCATCTGCTCCTTGCTCGGATCTTCACCCGGCTTCCAGCTTAGCGAAGTATGCCAAACCGGCTTCTT
>Ga0209676_1002021_pt1 | contig 15944 bp, 14 predicted proteins | sample AraplaCvi_mLB_r2_FD_184282 | JGI IMG/M metagenome (GOLD analysis project Ga0209676, IMG submission 184282) | Arabidopsis root microbial communities from North Carolina, USA - plate scrape MF_Cvi_mLB_r2 (SPAdes) (version 2) | ecosystem: Host-associated > Plants > Roots > Endosphere | place: USA...
AAGGGAGAAAACCGTTATTCCGTTAAGACAGAAAGCGTTTTTTCGGGATTTAACGATTTCTGTGTCGCTTGGCCTAGCGTGGTCTCGGCCTCCCATGCTGCTCGCGCGGGTTGTCGGCTGCGAAATAGCTTATCATACCGGTTCTGGATCTGATGCGGTCGACGTATTCGACCCGTGCCACACGCTAGCCCCCGAGGCGACTCTACTTCCACACCAAAGCGACCTAAGGTCGGACCAAGAATCACATCGAACAGGAGAGAAGAAGAGCGTGGCGCTCCCAATACCGATCGATAGACAGCGCGAAGTCGTCTACCTCGGCGGGGTAGGTCATAACGTCGTGCTTGGCACTGCTGGCAGCGGTAAGACGTCGATGGCGATTCTGCGGGCCGCGTATCTTTCCGATCCGCGCCGTCCCGATCATGGGCGAACCTTGCTCATCACGTTCAACAAGACGCTCGGCACCTATATCCGCCACGTCGCCGAAGACGTGCTCGACCGCGTCAGGGTGGAGAATTTCCATCTCTTCGCGCGCGGCTACCTCGCATCACGCGGCCTGCTGCCGGACGGCTGGCTGCTGCAACCGCGTCGCCGACAGACCTTCGTTCTCGCGGCGATAGCACAGGTAACGGCTCTCGGGAGTGGCGACGCGTTGTTAAGCAGGCAGGTCGGGTTTTTCGAAGACGAGATCGAATGGATCGCGCGACATGGGATATCCACCCTTGCCGAGTATGATGCAACGCCGCGTACCGGACGCGCCGAAGCGCGCATGCTCAAAAGCCAGCGCCCGGTCATGTGGCTGGTCTATGAGACGTACCTCGCGCTACGCGCAGCGCAGGGATTTCGGTACGATCTCGACGATATCGCGGGCGCGGTTGCCGCAGCGTTCGACGGCGACACGAACACCAGGCTCTACAAGCACGTCATCGTCGACGAGGGCCAGGACCTCAGCCCGATCATGCTGCGTGCGCTGGCGAAAGCTGTACCGGCGGGCGGTTCGCTCACTTTCTTCGGCGACATCGCGCAGCAGATTTACGGCCATCGCATGTCATGGCGCTCGGCTGGGCTGCGGCCCGCGAAGATCTGGAATTTCGAGGAGAATTACCGCAACACGAAAGAAATTGCCGACCTCGCACTCGCGATTTCGCGCATGCCCTATTACGCGGAAGCGGTCGATCTAGTCTCGCCAAGGCAGCCGACAGCCGCAGGCCCGAAGCCGACGTTGATCCGTTTCCAGGACGAGGACGCGGAAATCGAATTCGTCGTCCGCCGAGCGGCGGCGCTAGGCCAAGGGCGCAGCGTCGCAATTCTCGCTCGAACGAAGGAACTGGCGACCCGCGTCGCGTCGCAGCTACCCGGCCCGGTGCAGCGGCTGACGCGCGATCTCGCGTCATGGTCAAGCAACCCGGGCGTTTCGACGGGGACGCTGCACAATGGGAAAGGGCTGGAGTTCGATGTGGTGATAATGCCGTTCCTGTCCGATGCCCGGTTCCCCAATCCGATGGCGGTCGAAGCCGACGGGCTGGAGGAAGCATCGGCGGGTGATGGCCGGCTGCTCTATGTGGGCGTAACGCGCGCTCGCTCGGAACTCATCCTAACCCACACCGGTGAACCTACCCCGCTGCTTCCGTCCGAGCCATCGTTCTACACGAAGGTGACGCGATGACGGGCGCGATCGCCGACCGGGTTGCAGCGCGAGGCATCAGTCGCGTCTGTCACTTCACACCGTCGCGCAGTCTATCGCACATTCTGGCGGAACGGTCCGGCATACGACCGACGCGCGAACTCAGCGAGGAAGAGCGCCGGCTCTACAATCCGACCGACCTGCTCCGGCTCGATGGGCACACCGACCATGTCTGCTGCTCGATTGAATATCCCAACGGCTGGTACATGGACCGCGCCCGCGCGGCCGAACTTTTGTTCCCGCGTTGGGTCGTGCTGTTCCTCAATCCGGCGGTGCTTTCGGTCCCGGGCACGCTGTTCGCGCCGCGCAACGCGGCTGCCAGTGCGGTGGCGCTGGTGCCGGGCCCGGTTGGATTTGACGCGATGTTTCCTGCCTCGAGCCGCGGCGCATATGATAAGGTCTTTCAGCGTGGCGCGAATCATCTCGCCTGCTCGCCGACCGACGATCAGGCCGAAGTTCTTGTGCCGGGACGAATACCGGTCGAGGATATCATCGGGATCGGCGTCAAGAGCGCTGAGCAAGGTCGGGAGGAACGTCTGAGTCTCGAATATTGCGGCATCGACGCCATCGGTCTTACCTTTGTCGTCGCCCCAACCCTTTTCGACAAATATGCGCAGAGCGCAGCGATCCGCCGCGGCGAGCGGCCAATAGAGACGGTGCTCGCGCTGTGACCGACACCGCCGAATCCCGCCGCACTGCAGTGCAGCTCGAGCGGCGCAGCGAAGCGGCGTTCCTAGGCGCGGCGATCGGCGATGCGCTCGGCTGGCCGCACGAGATGCGCGCTAGACGGTCCAAGACGCGGGCGAGCGACGGAGGGCTGCGCTACGAGGATTGGGTCAAGCGCGGCGGCGGACGCTTCCAGGCCTATGAGGAACAGATCTCTGCCGGGAGCTACAGCGACGATACGCAGTTAATCCTTGCCGTTGCGCGTGCACTGCGCCGGAATCGCAAGGCGTGGTGGGAGGTACTGGCGCATCAAGAGCTGCCGTTCTGGACGGTCTACGAGCGAGGCGGCGGTGGCGCGACGAAGCGCGCGGCGGCAAGCTGGGCGCAAGGAACTCCGCCGTGGCACGGCAAGCTCGCAGACACCCGCCGCTACTTCGAGGCCGGCGGCAATGGGGTGGCGATGCGCATCCTGCCGCATGCGGTGCGGCGCGCCGAAGAGAGCAGTTTCGCGCCCCTTGCGAGCGACGTGATGGCAGACGGCGTCTGCACCCACGGTCATCCGCGCGCGCTCATTGGCGCGCTCGTCTATGCTTTCGCGGTGTGGCGCGCGCTGCGCCACCGCGGTACGCTTGGGTTCGGACAGCTGATTCACGAAGCGCTCTCGTCGAGCCGAGAATGGGGCAAGCTGCCGTCGATCGACGAGCAGTGGCGCGACTGGACTGAGGCTGCGCACGGCAGTTTCGATGTCGAACGCGTTTGGGACGAGACCGTTCTCGAGCAGGTTCGGCTGCTCGAACAGGCGGCGGGAGCGATCGACGCGGGGGCTGCGAGCTTCGACGAGGAGACGCTTGCTGAACTCGGCTGCTTCGATCCGCGCGTCAACGGTGCTGGCACCGTGACAGCCGCAGGGGCGATCTATCTCGCGTCGCGCCATGCCGCCGACCCGCACGAAGGCTTGCGCGTGTCGGCGCTCGCACGCGGCGCCGACACCGATACGCTTGCGTCGATGACCTGCGGGCTGCTCGGCGCGGCGGTCGGGGGAAGCTGGATCGAGCGCTATCTCGATCCGCTGCAGGACGTGCGGGCGATTACGCATTCCTCTCATGCTCTGCTGCGTGGGGAAGGCGATGACGCTGAACTCTACCGAGTCAATCGTAAGGCGCTCGGTGCATTCACACGCAGTCTCATCGACGTTCCTGACGGCGGCCGGGCATGGCTGCCGATTGGCGTCGAGGCCTCGGTCGAACCGTGGGACGGGATTGTCTCGAAGGTCAGTAGCACGAAAGCGGCCGGCTGGAGGCTTCAGGCGGACGACGGCCAGACCTATTTCCTAAAAGTCTTCTCCCGTGCCGGCGCGACGGCCCGCGAGCAGGGCAGCACGCCGATGCCCGATCGCGATCTTCTCGCGTGTCAGCAGCCGTCGAGCGATTTCAACGTCGGCTTGCGGATCGCGGTCGCCGATCTGGCGCGCTCGCGTCGATTCTACCAGGGTCTGGTCGGTCTTGCGGCGAGCCGCGAGGGGCGAGATTCAATCAGTTTCGGACGGCTCGCGCTTATGACCGGCAGACGGGCGGAAAGCGACACGTCGAACTTTCGTCTCTACATCGAACGCTCCGATCTTGCGGCCTGTTTCGAGCGCATCGAGAACGCCGAGGTCAAGATCGTGATGCCGATGCAGACGCGTGGCGATCGCCGTCACTTCCGTTGCATCGACCCTGATGGCTACGACGTTGAAATCTACGAAGTGAGGAAGCTGTGACGTCTGCGGGCGGACGCATAAGTATGCCGCCCGTCGAAGGTGGCGCGCATCACGGTCGATAGCGACGCTGATGGAGCTTCGCGGCTGCAGATAATTCCTGATCGTCTGTCTGCATTGCTTATTCTGCCGCTTGAAGCTGACAGTGCGGTAACGGCCAGAAGCTGATACAAGGCAGCGACGCTCGAACTGTTTACGGGAATTGTTGCGCACTTCGATTGATTCCAGGGTTTGCGGGAATCGGCCGTTGCGCGTTGGGCATTGGCCCTACCAACCCAGTGACCCGCATCTATTTGCTGAAGGCGCCGGCGAGCTGACCGACAAGCGTCGCCCAAGGCATGTCGAGCGCAGCATAGCCGACATGTCTTTTATCGTTGAAAATGTTCTGCAGGCTCTGCGTCGATGGAGGCCGTGCGATGGCGCGATGCGCCTTAGGCGCCGCCACTACTTCGGACTCGGCCGGTGCGTATCTTGTCCTTTGGAACATGCCCCCATTGGCTGTCGGCCAATTTGCAAAACTCGCGGTCGAAAGTCTCATCCAGAAAAGAATGAGCGCGGCACTTATGGAGCGCACTCTGGCCTCGACAGGCTCGGCCAGGGGTCGCGCTGACGTGGGGCCGCGCAGCGCACTTGGCTCGCTTCCCTTGCGGGGCGGCGGCTAGGCACTGGCGCGCATCGCACGCCGCCCCGCTGCGGACTCGCCAAGAGCGCGTTTGTTCGGGCCCTTCGGGCCGGCGACTTCGATGTGTGGGAGGGGGATGTGGTAAGCCCCACTACATCTCTGCAGCGGGGCTTCCCTAGATTGCATCCGAAGATGCGATCAAATTCTGCCATTCTTTCGTCTGGACAGGTAAGTGAAACGTCCCGGGCCGTCGGTTTGTTCCCGATTGCTCATCTGACCAGCGAATTTTCTTCGCTGGGCAGTGACGTCGCTGGATGCGGTGCAATTAGTTCCCGAGCGTGATCGCAACCGGGCAATGATCCGAATAATGCTTCTCGCCCGGAGCATAGACTTCCTCGGTGAAGTGCGTGAGGTCGGCAGCCGCGCGCTTGTCGAGAACGATATGATCGATGAAGCTGTCATATCGTGGATCGCAGGCCGGTGGCCGGCCCTGGTCGGCAAGATGAAGATCGGCATTGGCAGGCTCGGCGTCATCAATCTCGCGCCACACACTGTCACCGGGCTGCGCAAGCCGGCGGTTCCAGTCGCCGAGCACGGCGAAACGGACCGGGCCTTTTGCCGCCGCGTCGATCCACGCCTCAAGCGCCGGAACCTGGTCGAGCAGAATCGGACAGGCCTTGGCCTCGCTGCCGGTGAAGCAGCCCGATTTGAGATGGATACCGAGCAGGCGGATCGCTGCCCGGCCCGTCGGACGCAGCGTGATATCGACGCCCGAGCGAAGCTGTGGATTGCCAAGCATCAGCGACGTAACGTCGGGGTGCCGGTCGAAGGCAATCTCTTTACGGATGGCAAAGCCGACCGCCTGGCGGATGACCTGCTGCCCGGGATGCTTGCCGCCGCATGTGCCGCTGGGCGCGCCGACGCGCTCCTCCATGACGATTGTAAAACGCGAGGGGTCGAAGACGCGCTGCGCCGCGGCGACGGTCTCGGCCTCCTGAAACGCAATGACATCGGCATCGAGGCTTTCAGCGATCCGGCGCATCGCGGCATAGTCGGCCGGCGTTCGCGGTTCGCAACCAGCGCCATCCTTTTCGGCCAGGAATTCGACGTTCCAGCTCGCGATCTTGAGCGGTCGCGCTTCGGGAGGCGGAGCCGGTGTGTTGATTTGGGGTGTGCAGGCCGCGACGAGGAACAGGGCGAGCGGAGCGGCAATTCGGTTGAGCATCATGAGCTTGTGCGCCGATCGCCCCGCAACTTCAATCGCCGCGCGCGACTTGGCGGGCCATCGCCACGAACAGATTCCGGATCCGGCCACTCATGTTGCAACCTAGCGGAGGCTGCGAAAGGTGACGGACCAGCGCGGCCTGTCCATTGCGGCGATGCTATGCTCCCAGTCGTTACGGGCCTCGCCATCGATATGATACATCGATCGCGGAGCAAGATCGGCGCGGGCGCGATCGAAACCGGCTGCGCTTCGACGCCGGAACCGCATCGTCGCGGCTGCCCCCATCGATATGCCGACAACATGCTCGAACACGGGCCGGTCCTTGTGCCAGCCGATCCCCGCACCGACACCATATTGGATAAGCAGCGCCTGCTCGAGCGCCTCGGGAGCAATGCCTGCGAATTGCGCGGATCTGGCGCGAATGGAATCGAGCCAGCCCGGGATCGGTTCGCCCGGCGCAAAGCGGCCCGTCTGGAAATCATAGGTCCAGCCAAACGAGCGCGTCAGACGTTTGCCTTCCCACTGCTGAAACTGAAACGGCGCGAGCTTCTCGGCCTCGATGCGCGCGATCAGTTCGGCCTCTTCGGCATGCGTAATCGCTTCTTCGCCATAGTTGAGGCCCGGAAGGAGCGGAGGGCCGAAGAGATCCGGTTGCGAGGCGCAGGCACCACTCCGTACGTCGAATCCCGGGCTCACAAGGGAAGCGCAGCTTGCGCCAGCAGCGGCTCGACGAAAAATGTGTGGCGTGGCGGCTCCTCGAACAGGGTCGCGTTCGGTAATGTTCCGTCGAGCCAGTGCATCACGTCCCGACGCTGGACGATGACGCCATGGCGGGACTGATAGGGTATGACATCGGTGCCGGCGGGGATGGTGAGGATGCGATAGGAAAGCGGCCAGTCCGCGAGCGGCGGATCCCAGACCGCGGCAAGATAGAAGAAATTGCCGCTGTCGAGCGTCACCCGGTAACGGTGGTTGCCCGTGCCCATGCGAAACTCGGAAGCGGGAATGAGGCAACGCCGCTTCGGGAAGGCGCGGCCTTCGGAGCGGACGAAGCGGTAATTGACCCCGTCGGAAAAGCGTGGATCGCTTCCCCAAACGGCTTCCACCATTTCGACCTCGTTTTCATCCTCGGGATTGCGCCTTATGAGCGCACGGCGTCCTCCATCCGGGGCATCGGGATCGAAAGGAGTTGGCGCCATTCCCATATCTGGAACATAATGGGAACGAAGGTGAGTCGCAAGGGTCAGGGGGACGCCTCATAATGTGCAATGATTACAGGCTGGAAGTCGACATTGCCTCGATCGCCGAGGATTTCGATGACCTCCAGATCAAGATCAAAATGCCTGAGGGCGCTCCCAATGTGCCCGCACGCGAGGATGTCCGAATCACGGACATGGCGCCAATTGTGAAGGCAAGCGACGGGTCGGCGATCGGCGACCTCGTGAACAGGCGCTGGAGCTGGCCGGGACAAGGCGGCAAGCCCGTTTACAATGTCCGCTCGGAGGGCCGCGATCTTGGCTCGCAGCGATGTCTCGTGTTGTGCGATGGCTTCTACGAATTTACCGATCCCAGCGACAAGACGCAAAAACGGCTCGATAAGTGGCTCTTTACGATGAAGGATCATCGCTGGTTCTGCATGGCGGGCATCTGGCGCGACAGCCATGTCGGCGAGGCGTTCAGCCTTCTCACCATGGACGCCGGACCCGATATCGCGCCCTATCATCATCGGCAGATCATTCCGCTCGCACGCGATCAATGGGCCGCCTGGCTCGATCCGCGCGTTCCGGCGGCCGACATTCTCAAATGGCTTCCCGAAGGCAGCCTCGAAGTGACGCAGGTCTATGGCAAGCCGCCGGCGCAGGGCGCGCTCGCTTTATGAGTGAGGTCGAAGGGCTCGAGCGGTTTGTCCGCGCGCAGGATCCGGTCTTTTCGCGTGCGCTCGACGAAATCCGGCGCGGCGCCAAGCGCTCGCACTGGATGTGGTTCATCTTCCCCCAGCTCGCCGGGCTCGGACGAAGTGCGATGGCGCAGCGCTATGCGATTGCCGATCTGGACGAAGCGAGAGCCTATCTCGCACATCCACGCCTCGGGCCGCGCTATCTCGAATGCGTGTCGGCACTGCAGGATTTGGCCAGCAGTGATCCGGTTGCGATATTTGGCGAAATTGATGCCGTGAAGCTGCGCTCATCGCTGACGCTATTTGAGGCGGCGGACGCGCGGCCCCTGTTCGCGGCGGCGCTTGACCGCTGGTACGGTGGCTTGCGTGATGAGAATACGCTTGAGCGAATCGGCCTAAGCGGCGCGCGGATCGTCCGCCTTGGCTGATACTCTCATCACTTTATCAGCGTCATGAGAGCACCGCCGCCATTGTCGACGAACATCTGCGCGTCGGCCTTTGTCCGGAAGCATATGATATTTTCACCTGCAATCCCGGCAGGCGCACAGTAGAAGTCGCCGGGCGTAATGTGTGGAACGATCTGTTCGATAGGGCGGTACATCGCATCCTTGCCGGGCGCATAAGGTGAGACGACGCACCACCAATCTCCTCGTTGATATGGCTGAGTCTCCATGCGGCTTGATATGGACACGCGAGGAGAGATTTTAAGACGTGAGCTGTATTCTTATCGCGTCTGTACGGTCCCCTTCGAGCCGTCAGTCACTCGCGTTCGCGGGGCGGGGCGGGGCAGCAACGGGTTCTCTTGCCGCGTGCGGCCCAGCATCGGGGTTTCGCTCTGGCCGTGGAATTTTGAGTTTCTCGATGGCTAGGGGACCGTCCGCAAGATATCCGACAATTCCCGCAGCGACCAGTTCGACGTCGCCTATTTGGGCGGCGCCGGGAAGAATGGCTTCGAATGCATCGGCAAGGAGTTTGAGCTTTTTATCGACTTCTTTAGCCTTGTCGCCATGGGCGATGGCGTTGCGAAGCTCGTTGAAGCGCAACAATGTGTGGCAGAGCTTGTCCCCGGCATCCGGCGGCCCCTTCCACGCTGCCTGTAATACCGAAACCTTCTGACCGAAGCCAAGCCCATAGAGCTTATCCGAGCGCGGTAGGAGCTGCCCAAGGACGATGTCCATCTCGCGCTCGAGAGCTGCATGCAGAGTCAGAATTGTGCCCGCTCGATCATCAAGCTTGGCCCTTGCTTCGCCAAGCCTGCGAAGCCCATCGAACTGATTATAGCCAATCCGGCCCATTGCTTTTCTCCCCGTGATTGCCTGTTTCTTGCATGACGGCACCGGCCTCGGAAACCGACAATTTCGGGCACAGCAGACGCGGAGCTTGACGGCTTCGCAGACTCGGTGGAACATATGGGGAACATTTGAGTCGATGACCCCTATGACCATACCGCCATTTTCATTGCCCCGGCCAAGCGCCGCAGAGCTTCAAGCGCTTCGCGAGGCTGTGTCGCGCGTCGCGGCGGCGCGTGGTCCGGTGCTACCGTTCGGTGTCGGGCCGCTCGATCATCTCCTCGCCGGCGGCGGGCTCGACGGCGCCAGCCTGCACGAGATCGCGGCTGCCTCGGCAAGCTGGAGCGACGATGCGGCGGCAACCCTGTTTGCTGCCGGGATCGCCGCGCGTTTTGCGGCGCCGCCGGGGCTCTCGGCGCTCTGGGCGCTCACGCGCTTCGATCTATATGCTCCGGGGCTTGAACAGGCCGGGCTCGGACCCGAGCGCATCCTTTATGCGCAAGGCAGGAACGACCGCGAGCTTCTCGCCATGTGCGAAGACGCGCTGCGCGACGGCTCGCTCGCCTGCGTCGTCGCCGAGGTGAAGGCCGCGGATCAGACCGCGACGCGCCGTTTGCAGCTCGCCGCGACCGAAGGCAAGACGCCGATGCTGCTCTACCGCCGCTACCGGCGCTACGGCAAATGCCCGCTCGCCGACCTTTCCCTCGCCTGCACGCGCTGGCGGGTGGGCAGCCTTGCGTCAACGCCTTTGTCCATGCCCGGAGTCGGGCGCGGGCGCTGGTCGGTCGAGCTTGTCCGGCAGCGCGGCGGGCCGCCCTTTTCTCTCGAACTGGAGGCGTGCGATGATCAGGGTCGCCTCGCTCTTCCTGCCGCAACTCGCCATCGAGCGCTTGCGGCAGGCGGCGACGAATTCGCACTCGGGCACGCGGCCTGAACCCGCGCGGTTCGCCCCGCGTCTGCCCGAACGCGTCGACGACAATCCCGGCTCCTGCTCGGTGCCACGCGGCGGCGGCTGGCGGCCTGGCGCGCGCTGGGCACAAGACGCGCGGCCTGATCGAGCCGCGATCGACGCGTTGCCCGCGCATCAGCGACCGCCGATGCGCGATCTCGGACGCCGCAGCGAGCCTGCCGCGCCGGTCTTTCGCCTCGCTCGCGTCGATGATGGAAGCCCGGCGTCCGGCGCCGCGCAGCCGGTGCCGGCACGCTGGGGCGCACGGCCGACCATCCTGATTGCCCGTACCGGCCAGCGCGATATCGTGACCGCCGCCTGTCCGCTTGCGCTTGATCTCGGCCTCGCGCCCGGCATGGCCGCGGCGCATGCGCGCGCGCTCGTCACCGATCTCGACGTGCTCGAGGCCGAGCCCAAGGCAGACCAGGCCTGGCTCGACCGGCTTGCCTTGCACGCCGTGCGCCACTGGACACCGACCGCCGCCGTGTCGGGGAGCGACGGCCTCTGGCTCGATCTCACCGGCACCACCCATCTTTTCGGCGGCGAGGAGCGCTTCGCGGCGCGGCTGATTTCTTTCTTGCGGCGCGTCGGTGTCACCGCGCGGGTCGCGGTCGCCGGCACGCCGGGCGCCGCGCATGCGCTCGCGCGCTTCGGCTGCGGGGCGGCTCTGATCTTGCCGGAAGGAAGGGAGGCGGAAGCGCTGGGCGGGTTGCCGCTGCGCGCACTTCGCCTCGCACCCGAGGCGCTGGCGTCGGCGGCGCGCTTCGGGATTGAGCGGATCGCCGATCTTTATCCCATGCCGCGCGGCCCGCTAGCGCGGCGTCTCGGGCGCGGGGCGGTCGAGCGGCTCGACCAGGCGCGCGGCTTTTTGCCCGAGCCGATCGTGCCCGTCGTGCCGTTCGAGACGCCTCTCGTGTCGCGGCGGCTCATCGAGCCGATCGCGACCGCGGAGGCGATCGAACAAGTGATCGCCGATCTGGTCGCCGATCTGGTCGCCGATCTCGAAAAGCGCGGGCTGGGGGTACGTGCTGCGGTTCTCCGCTGCGAGCGCGTCGATGCGCGCGAACAATTGGTGGCGGTGGGCACGGCACGCGCAACGCGCGATGCGACGCATTTAATCCGCCTGTTCAAGCTGCGCATCGACCGGATCGAGCCGGGGCTGGGGATCGAGGCGATGGCGCTCGCGGCCCCGCAGGTCGAGGAGCTCGCGCCCGAGGCAATTATCTCCGCGCTCGATGCCGGGCCGCGGGCGCCCGATATCGCACCGCTCGTCGATCAGCTCACGGGGCGCGCCGGTGCGGCGGCGCTGTTCCGGCTCGAGGGGCGCGAAAGCGACGTGCCAGAGCGCGCGATTGGGCGCGCCGGGCCGCTTGCCCAACCCGTGGGCTGGCCGGTGTGGGCGCGGCCGATCCGCTTGCTCGCGCGGCCCGAGGCGCTGTCCGGCGTTGTGGCACTTCTCCCCGACCACCCGCCGCGCCGCTTCGCGTGGCGCGGGCGGAGCTACCATGTCGTCGCAGGCGACGGCCCCGAACGCATCCATGGCGAATGGTGGAGAACGACCCGCGAAATGTGGGCGGTGCGCGACTATTTCCGGGTCGAGACCGAGAACGGCGAGCGCTTCTGGCTCTTTCGGCGCGGTAACGCGATCGAAGAAAACACCGGCGATCTCAGCTGGTATATGCACGGCGTGTTCGGATGACGGCTCGCGCCACGACCTATGTCGAGCTTCAGGTCACCAGCCATTTCTCCTTCCTGCGCGGCGCCTCGGCGCCAGAAGAATTATTCGCCGCCGCGGCGCTGATGGGACATTCAGCGCTCGGACTATGCGATCGCGGTAGCGTTGCGGGCATGGTGCGCGGCCTGTCGGGTCAGGAGGCGACCGGCGTCCGGCTGATCCCGGGCGCACGCGTCGATCTGCGCGATGGCCGTTCCGTGCTGCTCTATCCCAAACACCGAGCCGCCTGGTCGCGGCTGACACGGCTGCTCTCGCTCGGCAAGGCGCGCGGCGGCAAGGGCAATTGCTGGCTCGATTGGTCCGATGTCGCGGCATGGGCCGAGGGCTTGGTTGCGGTGCTGCTTCCGGATGCCACCGACGAGCGGTTGCGCCGCGACGTAGGCGAGCTGCGCGACCTGTTCGGACCCGATGCCTATATCGCCCTGTCGTTTCGCCGCCGGCCTGGCGATTTCGCGCGGCTGCGCGCGCTCGATACGCTCGCCCGCGGCGCGGGCATACGCAGCGTAGCAATGGGCGACATTCTCTACCATGCCCCCGAGCGTCGACCGCTGCAGGACGTGCTGACCGCGATCCGCGAAAAGACGACGGTCGATGCGCTCGGGTTCAAGCGCGAGCGCTTCATGGATCGCGCCCTGAAGTCTCCGGCGGAAATGGAACGGCGCTTCGCCCTCTTTCCCGATGCGATCGCGGCAACGGCGGACATCGCTGCGGCGTGTCGCTTCAACCTCGCCGAGATCAGATATCAATATCCCTATGAGGAGGTGATGGCGGGCCGCACGGCGCAGGAGGCGCTTGCCGCGCTTACCGAAGAAGGCGCTGCGCGCATGTTCCCGGGTGGCGTGCCGTCTGCATACCGCAAGCAGATCGATCATGAGCTCCGCCTGATCGGCGAGCTTGGCTATGCGCCCTATTTCCTGACCGTAAATTCGATCGTCGCCGAAAGCCGGCGCCGCGGAATCCTGTGTCAGGGGCGCGGTTCCGCCGCGAACAGCTGCGTCTGTTTCCTGCTCGGGGTCACATCGATCGACCCGATCAAGCACGAACTGCTCTTCGAGCGCTTCGTCTCGGGCGAGCGAAAGGAGCCGCCCGATATCGACGTCGACTTCGAGCATGAGCGGCGCGAGGAAATCATCCAGTGGATCTACGAGACCTACGGACGGCACCGTGCCGCGCTCACCGCGGTGGTCACGCGCTACCGCACCCGCGGCGCGGTCGCCGAGGTCGGCAAGGCGCTTGGGCTGCCGCGCGACCTCACCAAGATGCTCACCGGTCTCGTCTGGGGCTGGTCGATCGACGGCATTCCCGACGATCAGATCGCGAGCCTCAATCTCAACGCTGACGATCATCGGCTGCGCCTGACGCTCGATCTCGCGCGCCAGCTGATCGGGACGCCGCGGCATTTGTCGCAGCATCCGGGCGGCTTTGTGCTGACGCAGGAGCGGCTCGACGATCTCGTGCCGATCGAGCCCGCGCGCATGGAGGATCGTCAGATCATCGAATGGGACAAGGACGATATCGACGTCCTGAAGTTCATGAAGGTCGACGTTCTAGGCCTTGGCATGCTCGGCTGCATGAACCGCGCGTTCAATCTGCTGCGCGAGCATAAGGGTGTCGATGTCGGTATGGCCGACCTCCAGGACGATGATCCGGCGGTCTATGCCATGATCCAGAAGGCCGATACGCTCGGTGTCTTCCAGATCGAGAGCCGCGCGCAAATGTCGATGTTGCCTCGCATGAAACCCAAATGCTTCTATGACTTGGTAATCGAGGTTGCGATCGTGCGTCCGGGTCCGATCCAGGGCGACATGGTTCATCCTTATCTCCGGCGCCGCGAGGGCAAGGAGAAACCGGAGTACCCGCGGCCCGAGCTTCGCGCTGTGCTTGAAAAGACGCTTGGGGTTCCGCTCTTCCAGGAACAGGCGATGAAGGTCGCGATCGTCGGCGCGGGTTTCACGCCCGCCGAGGCCGATCAGCTCCGCCGCGCGATGGCGACCTTCAAGCTCACGGGCGGGGTGTCGCATTTCTTCGACAAGCTCGTTGGCGGCATGGTCGCGCGCGGCTATCCTCGGGACTTCGCCGAACGCACCTTCAAGCAGATCGAGGGTTTTGGGAGCTACGGCTTCCCCGAGAGCCATGCCGCGTCCTTCGCCAAGATTGCTTATGCTTCGTGCTGGATGAAGCACCATCATCCCGACGTGTTCTGCGCTGCGCTGCTCAATGCGCAGCCGATGGGTTTCTATGCACCCGCGCAGATCGTTGCCGACGCGCGCAAACATGGCGTCGAGGTCCGCCCCGTTTCGATCAACGACAGTCACTGGGATTGCACGCTCGAGGAACGTGCGGGGCGCTATCGCACGGTGCGCCTCGGCTTCCGGCAGGTACGGTCTCTCGCCAACATCCACGGCGCCGCGATCGTCGGGGCGCGGGGCGACCTTCCTTATAATAGCGTCGAGGATGTCTGGCGCCGCGCCGGCGTGCCGCGCGTCGCCATCGAACGGATCGCCGAGGCCGACGGCTTCGCCTGCCTGTCGGAAGACCGGCGGCAGGGTCTCTGGAAGGTGAAGGGGCTCGGCGAAGCGCCTTTGCCGCTGTTCGCAGCGGCTGACGCTCGCGAGGCGGGCTTCTGTCCCGAGGGGCTCGAACCCGCGACCGCGCTCCGGCCGATGACCGAAGGCCGCGAGGTGGTGGAGGATTATCGCACGCTGCAGCTATCGCTGCGCGCGCATCCCTTGAGCTTCCTGCGCAAGGAACTCGACGAGATGCGGATCGTCCGGTGCGCCGATCTCGCGGCGATCCGCGACGGGCGCAATATCGAAGTCGCGGGTGTGATCCTCGTGCGCCAGCGCCCCGGCTCCGCGAAGGGCGTGCTGTTCATCACGATCGAGGACGAAACGGGGATAGCCAACGGCATTCTCTGGCCCGATCGTTTCGATATCTATCGGCGCCAAGTGATGGCCGCTTCAATGATCGCGATGCGCGGACGGCTTCAGAAGGAAGGCGAGGTCATTCACATCATCTGCGACCGGATCACCGATCATGATGCGATGCTCCGGTCAATCGCGCAAGGCGACGTCTCCATTGCCCCCGGGCGCGGGGACGGCGCACGAAATGGAGGTGGACCGGACTCGCGCGACGCGCCGCTCCGCATCCGGAGCCATGACTTTCACTAACTTGGAGAACTGGCGCTGCAACGTTGCGATGCGTTGCGTCGCTTTGCGGTCGGAATGGCTAGATTAGACGTTGCGCAAAACGGCCTGAACAGTGATCAATCAGCATATAGATGGGAGAATGTAGATGCCGATGAGCCTTGAAGAAATCGCCGCTCGCCTGGACGAGACCCATGATAGCGTCACTGCCTTGACCGTTGCCATGGTCCGCGAGAAAGGTGGCGAAGCAAGCGCCGAGACGATGCGTTATCAGTTCGCCAATCAGTCGGGCGTTCAAATCCCGACGCTTGATGTGTTGGCGGCCGAGCTTCGCGAGCACATCCAGGCTTCGAGCTGACACATCCCGGCCACGGACTCGACACAGCGCCATCTGTGTAGCATGTTCTGAGCGCCGGCCCCGAAACAGCCTCTGACAAGGCCCAGCGGAGGGCAAGCCGGCAATCATCGGGCGGTTCGATCGGGCCTCGGAGGATACTGAGCTTACCCGTAGTCTGCATGTCACACCGATGCCAGCCGATGCGAAGCGCTTCGCGGAGGCTGGGCCGATAATCCCGCGAACGGCGGTCAATCCGTAACGTGGGGCGCTAGTTCGCAACCTTCGAGGCTGCGACCGGTCGCGGTCCGGGGGATCTATCCATGAAATCCCGTACCACGAAAACCGTGACGGTCGCATGGACGATCGACATTGCCGCTACCCTTCGGGCCCTAGCGCTTGTCATCTTCGTGTTGACCTGAGTTTACCCGGCGGGGTTCCTACCTCGCCGGGGTTTCTCATGGGGGTAAGATGGAGAGTCTGCCGAAGACGATGCGGGAATTCTCTCCCGTGACGTATGCGATGGCGAAAAACGACCTTGAGCGGGATCGAATTGAGCACGAACGGCTCATCGGTCGCCGAGATATGCTCCGCGATAAACTGCGTTCGGGGCTCACCGCGCTTAATGGCGGCTCCCTCGTAGC
>Ga0209676_1002026_pt1 | contig 15883 bp, 18 predicted proteins | sample AraplaCvi_mLB_r2_FD_184282 | JGI IMG/M metagenome (GOLD analysis project Ga0209676, IMG submission 184282) | Arabidopsis root microbial communities from North Carolina, USA - plate scrape MF_Cvi_mLB_r2 (SPAdes) (version 2) | ecosystem: Host-associated > Plants > Roots > Endosphere | place: USA...
GAAGGTCAAAAAGTGGAATTCGAAGTTGTAGATGGCAACCGCGGACCACAAGCTGCTAACGTAACTAAACTTTAATTCTCAGTAATTAAAATTACTTTCGTTAAACCTAAGACATCCTATTTATTTAGGATGTCTTTTTTTGCATTCTTTGAACGTTAAAGGATTAGAAATCTCTAATTTTGGTTAAAAGTATAAAGATGTCGTTCACCGGATGTGTGAGAAGAGCCGCATTATGCTCGTAGAAACAAAAGAGATTCGAACAAATGGAAAGAACATTAAAGGGAAGGGAGATAGCAGGAACGTTTGAGGAGGCCTCGTATTGTGCCTTCCTGTAATAATTGATGTAGAATCAACTAAGTAAAGGAGGATTAACCAATGAATACATCTACAGAAATTCCTAGTGAACAGGAACAGCAAGATTTCTATAAAAAGCTACGTGCTAAATTGGAATCTTTTCTCACATCAAAATCGGGGAAGAAAAGTAAATTCACTCAATATTTAATGTTTGTGCCGGATTTATTTCACTTATTAATAAAAACTCTTACAGATCCTAAAATTGATAAGAAAAATCGTACTTTAATTGGTGCCTCAATTGCATATTTTATAATGCCAATTGATTTTTTACCAGAAGGGTTTCTAGGCTTTGGTGGATATTTAGATGATCTTGTTATTGCTACCTTCGTTGTTAATACTGTTATGAATAAATTAGGATCAGACGTTATTGAAAAGCACTGGACTGGAGACGACAAACTTTTAAACGTCCTTCAAAAAATTGCTGAAGTCAGTGATAAGGTTACAAATAAAATCCCGGTAAAATCAGTTTTAGCCCAATTTATTAAACATGAAAGCAAAGGTGACAAATAATTTTATTATGTAAACTAAAATAAAGCTGCTCGTCCTCTCTAAGTAGAGGACAAGCGCTTTTTTTATTTTAATATCCGATTTAAAACTTGAACAGGAACAAACAAGCCGACACGCCCATATGGCTCTTTTTTCATCGTTGCAAAGACGATTCCGATAACCTCACCATCAGCATTTATGACGGGGCTCCCACTATTTCCTCGATACACAGGGGCATCCATCATCATAACAGGTTCCTGCCAATCGTCAAGATACGTTGATTCAAGCAAAGTTCCTTCATTAGCAATGCCCGTAAAGGCTAGTGGATTGCCAATGAAATAGACATGCTCATTTTTACTATAGCTAGGATCTTCTGCGAGTGGAAGGGATGGTAGCTCATCACCGGATACTCGCAACAACGCTAAATCAACATCTGGGAAGCTTTGTAGTAATTCAGCTTCCATTAATCCCTCATCAGGAAAAATGACTAATAATTTTTGACCATCTTCTACAACGTGTGCATTCGTAACGATAAGTCCATCTGGAGAAATGGCAAATCCAGTGCCTTTACTAGAGCCTGTAGAGACCTCAACCACAGCCTTTTTATATGTTTTTATATCTTCTTGCGCTGATAGTCGTGCAGACACCTTTAAAAATTCAATAGCTGGGATAGAGTAAATTTGAAAGATAAGTGCAAATGTATTCAAAAATAACACAAATGCCATACTCCAGACAATCCACTTTACAATCGGTTTTTGCTTCTTTGGCTTTTTATCTTGCTGACGTTCTTCTTGTTCTTGTGCTAACGCCTTTTGCTGTTCAGCGAGGACAAGCTCAATGAATTCTTCTTCCGACAATTCTTCATCTGTTGTTGATCTATGTATATCATTCATAAAACTACCTCCTAACTCAAAATGAAAGACGCCCAAGCAGGACGCCGTGAAGTAATTCTTATTCAATTTTTTGTAGGGTCGAGGTAATGACAAAAGGTTCCTTATTAGTTGTTGTCACCATCGTGTCCTCTATACGGATAAGACCAATACTTCTTGCAAAATATTTCGTCGTCGTCATTGTATCCTCTGAGCGTGTTAGCTGTATAACATCATGATACATAGTTGTCCCAGTAGTGATAGAAGCCGTCGTCGATTGAATAGTCCAACCATTAAAACTATTTCCTACTTTTAAAGGTTTTTGTAAAATTGTTTCAATAACTGGAAAGGTGGCAGCTTCTTGTGCTGTAGGGAGGCTGGGTTTAGCATTTACAGCTTCCTTATAGACAAGCTCAATCGCTAAATCTGAAATCCGGTACACCTTTAAAAGTGTGACACCGCCGTTATCTTCCACTTGCGCGATATGATGTGCATCGATATAAGTTGTGTGGAGTGTGAAACTAGCAAATTCATTGCCTTCACCTTGAAAAGAAGCAGTTGAACCATCCGGTGGGAAAAAGGATGCGAGTTCACTTTCGTTTGTTGGTTGTTCAACAGGGTGTTTGACTTCAGTTGTATTGTCCACACCTGGCACTGTTCGGTTTTCTTCACTACAGCCAAAAAGCAATATTGCAAGAGAAAGTATGACTACATTAAGTCTCATATACAAACTCCTTCAGCTATTTTCTATCATTATACGCGAAGTCCATAGGTTATACGAATGTTATGAAAACCAGTTTTCTAGAAAGGTAATCTGTTTATCGGTCGCATCGACGCGAACTCGTAAGCCGATGGGCATGGCATGAAGTGGATGCGTGTGGCAGCAATCGACATCAGCGATAATAGGGATAGCACATCCATCGAGCTGCTCAAGCAACACATCATAAGGCTTTCTGCCAGAACCTAAATCATCATATTGTTCATGTTTACCTAAAATAATCGCAGAAGCTTTGTCAAATAGGCCGTGTAGTTTTAACATCGCAAAGTTTTTCTCAACAACAGCAATGGTTTTGGATGTATCTTCAAGTAGTAAAATGTCTCCCTCATTAATGTGAGGGAAATAAGGTGTTCCAATAAAGCCGTACATCGTATTAATATTTCCACCTATTAAACGACCTTCAGCTATACCAGGTTGTACAGTAATCCATGAATTGTGATGCTGCGTTTTTTCAGTCGTTTTTTCTAACCAATTTAGGCGATCATCTGTCCAAATAGGTGGGATTGGCATGTTGTAGGGAATCGATAATGAATGTAAAAACAAATCTTTAAAATATTGCTCTGTATAATGGACAAAAGGCGGAAATTCACCAAAGGTAGAAGCAACAGAAGGTCCATAAAAGACAGGAACTCCAGTCTTTGCATACATGGCAAGAAGTATAGCGGTAACATCAGATAACCCAACAAGTATTTTGGGGTCCTGCTGAAAGGCTTGGTAGTCTAGATATGGCAGCATACTATTGGCGTTCGTACCACCCATTGTTGGTAAGATCATTTTGATGTGGGGATCACGCAGTAGGGCATTAAGTTCTTCTGCTCGTTCTTTCGGTGTACCGGAGCGGTAAAAGTCTTGTTTTCCAGTTAACGAACCTTCTTTTATTGTAAAGCCGAGTGCTTGCAGACGTTCTTTGCCTCGTTCATAGCGAGCTTTTGCAGTAACTGTAGCTGGTTTGGAAGGCGAATAAATACCAATTGTATCGCCTTTTTTTAATGGGGAAAACATAAAATACCTCTTTCTATTTAATATCAAAAACTATTATACATGATTTTACAATTTAAAGAGTCGTGTACTTGATTTCATGAAAGTCATGTAAAAAGTAACTGAATTGAATAGGTATTACAGAATAAGAAATAATTATATTATGTAAACTTAATGTCGCAAACTTGTAAGATAGTTTCTTATTTAATATGATAGAAATGAACTTACGAAAATGGGAGGCGTTTTATATGTATCGACAAGTAGACGATTTTTTAAATGATTGGTCAGCATCAGCACAAGGCACGATTCAAGTATTAAAAGCCGTAACAGATGAAAAGCTAGGGCAAAGCATCGTGGAAGGTCACAGCACACTTGGCTGGTTAGGCTGGCATTTAGTTGGTGCTGCTGGTTATTTTAGTTACTTAGCAGGTTTAAAGGTGCCAATGATACGTCAAGAAGATCCTATCCCATCAACAGCTGCTGAAATTGTAGCTACTTACGAAAACCTAGCAAACAGTGTGAAAGAGGAAGCGGCAAAGCTATCAGATGAAGACTTACAAGAGGAAGTTAAGGGTTTCACTGGACCAATAGCTAGAGGTGCGTTATTACGTGTACTAATCGATCATCAAACCCATCATCGTGGACAAATGACAGTGCTCCTACGTCAAGCAGGTTTACCAGTACCAGGCGTATTGGGACCAACGAAGGAAATGCAATAGTTTTAATGCAGCAGATAAACAGTTATCTGCTGCATTTTTTTATGGTGTGCCCGGTATGCGTATGAACTGTAGGGGGCAATTCCCGAGCCCTGAAGACAGAAAGAAGTAGAGGTTTGCCAAGAGCAAGGTGAAACAATTAGCTTAATACCATATTCAATTTTCAGCTTCTCAGTTTGTGTATGAGATTCAAGTGTAAATAGATTGACTAGTGGATTCTCGATATATTTCATAAACGTTCACCTATTTTATATAAATTCTATAAGACGGTATTATATTTCCTTAAATATTGATTCTTCTTCCTATTCGATATAATTATAGTGTTCAGTTAGGGTTTAGGATGTATAGATTACTTTATAGGAAAAAACACGCTATATTAGCTATTTCTCGTATATGCTTTTTACGAAATATGATGCAACTAGCAACAATCTTTACTGTGCGAAAGCGAAGTGGCAGCAACAAATCTTTACTGTGCGAAAGCGAAGTGGCAGCAACAAATCTTTACTGTGCGAAAGCGAAGCGACAGCAACAACAAATCTTTACTGTGCGAAAGCGAAGCGACAGCAACATATTTCTAAAAAACGAGAAGGGAAAGATGTAAAATGAAAAAACTATTATTAGGTTGTGTCGTGGCATCCTCTTTGGCTATTCCCAATTTAGCTTTTGCTGCTAATTCAAGTGAAAGTATTGAAACGAGTACAGACAATGAAGCGACGATTCCTGCATACATGGCTCCTGGAACAGTGATTAAATTTAATGAACAGGAAGAATCTGTTGTTTTGAGAGAAGGAGATAAAAAAGCAAGTTTACCGCAATCTAGACTTTATGAAGACGAATCAGATTTGCCAGTTATAAAACCAGGTATGACGGTGGTCTATGATGCTTTAGGTGCACCAATAGTAGTTGTTCCAGAAAGTAGAGAATCCATTAATGTTGAAATGAAAGAAATTAATCCAGTACAAGAAATACCTCGTGCCGCAAAAACAGAGTCGGGTAAAGTTTCTTGGTATGATATTTGGGCAGAAAGTAATACAGCATCTGGTGAAAAAGCGGATGATGGTGCAGCTCATAAAACAATAGCTTTTAAAACATCTGTTTCTGTAAAAAGTAACGATAATTCAAAAACTACAACAGTTAGAATTTTAGATAGAGGACCGTATGTAAAAGGAAGAATTTTAGATATGTCTAAACAAACATTTGGTAAACTACATCCTATAAGTAAGGGGGTATTTAACGGTACGATTAGTTGGAATGGTTAATAATTCTTTCTAAATTATCTATTTTTATGGTTATGAAAATTCAGTTTACACAATCTTTTTTTTTGTAAACTAATTTTTCAGTGATTCTGATTGAAATTAGATTCTTCTTAATTTGGGGAAATAGATCTATATAAATTTAATAAATAACGGAGTTTCTTATCAACATAATATGTAGTATTTTGATGATTATTGATATGTAATAATGCAACTTCTAAAATAACTTCGCAAAGGATGAAGTGCATAATGTATGGAATTGTTTGTAGATGCAAGAAAACAATGGGTGCTACTGTTATCATTTTTTTATCGTTACTATTAGTTTTGTTTGGATGTCAAAAGAAAGAAGATGCAAGCACAAATTTTGATGAAAATGAAGAACTCATTGTGTCTGTATTTGATATTGATGGCAAGAGTAGTGTTGTGGAGGTAAATGCTGAAAAAAATGTAGTAAATGAATTAATTAATAATGAAGCGGTTTGGTTACATGCAACACTTTCAGGCAATAAACAATATCTTGCCTATACAAGTGCAAAAGGTGAAGGACCTTGGGAGATTTATTTATTAGACAAAAATGATAAAAAAACTTACCAAGTTACAAATGATACTTTAGGACAACTTATTCCTAGATTTGGTGATAAGGAAGGCAACACCATTTACAGTGAAATAATAGGGGCTACTTTCCCTGTCTCTAAAATTGCGAAAGTAGATGTGCAAAAGAAGAATTTTATTGTATTTGATACTGAACAACCTGACCGTGCCGTAGAAATGTATGATGTTACTAAAGACAAAATTATTGGTGCATTTGTCTCTGAGGAAGAGAATACGACAAGAAGGACGGCTGCGAATGAAGCTGGTGAACCTTTAGGGCAAATTGTCTATTCAATATATGAAATGAATTTAGATGGCTCCGACATGAATTTGGTAACGAAAATAAAAGCCATCAATATTGATTCGATGGCATATGGATCAAGTGGGAATTCTGTTATTCTTGGAGGGGAAAATATAAATGAAGATGAAGGAAGCGGCATTTATCAGTTATCTCTTACAGACAAAACATTAACTACTATATTAACAGATCAAATGATTAAAGAAAGTAAGAATCCAATATTATCAGAGATTGGTCAAAGAAGGCTAGCGGTATTGTCAAAAAATGAGCGATTTATTTATTTTTCGGGTATACCTAAAGATGCAGAAGATATTAGTTTTGACGGTATTATTTCTAAAATACAGTGGATCTATAAGTATGACTTGAATAGTAAAGAAATAACAACAGCATATGAGTATAAAAAACCAGCCTTTATTACGGATATGACGGTTTCCTATTAGAGTATGCAGTTGGTTCTGTCAAACAATACCCATTCTTTCGTTTGTATGCAGGTTGTTTCTTCAGTGTTGAGTGAAACGTCTATAGAAAGTGAAATCCTCACCCTACAAGCCATTGGTTTCCTTTGAACCCATATATTTCGATCGAAAAGAATGTATGTTCTTTTTAACCTTTTGATAAATAAAAGTTACTAGATGTATTATAGATGCATGAGTATACCTCGGTTAAAACAATATAATTGAGAGTTGGAGAGGACTTGTCTAACCATGAGACAAAGAAAAACACCTTTCATTGAATAACGGGTATTGAAACCTGAAATAATCAATGAGGAGGTGTTTTTCTATGGATGAGAGAGGTAGGCTAATGATTAGCCTCCTACTCGATAGTGCTAGCAAGGGGCATTGTCAATAATAGCTTTATTCAAAGCTATTATTTGAAGTGGAAGATAGCGCATTCATCAACGCTTTTTTATAGCGAAATGAATAATGACAAATCGTCCCGTTTTTCATTGTAATAGTTCGATAGGTTGAATCAATCTTTTGAATATGTTGCAAATTAACAATATACCCGCGATGGCATCGGAAAAATCGGTCATCCAATTGCTGCTCAATATCTGTTAAATTACTGAAAAATTCATAGACACCTGATTTCTCCTTCAGCTCAATTTTATGCGCATTTGGTGACGTCGCGAAGTAATAGATATCATGAAAAGGAATGATTTTAGTATATTCTCCTATTTTCACTTGGAAGGACACATCTATCTTTTGAGCATGTATATTTTGATGGTGTTGATAAGCAATATGCAAAGTATCAATTAAATTTTTAGCTACATTTGGCTCATTTTTCACGATAAAATCTAATGCTGCTACTTTGTAAGTAAAGGTTAACTTTAATTTGTCCGAATAGGTGGTAATAAAGATAATGGTTGCCAAAGGATCTTTACTGCGTATAGCATTCGCCAGCTCCAAACCATTTATCTTATGCTGAAGCTCAATATCCAATAAAAAGCAATCTGCTCGGTGCTCCTTTAAGTAGGCTAATACCTCAGACGGATTAGAAGCAATTAAAACAATCTCAATATCCTTGAATTGAAATAAAAAAGAGTGAACAATGGTTGATTGTAAAAATTTCCGTTGACGTGCATCGTCCTCACAAATAACAATTTTCATAGTAAACACTCCCTAAAAGATTTGTAGCTCCTGTATAAAATGATTCTTTTCGATGCGTGTGTTTAATGTCACATTAGGATAATTCTGTAGAATTCCTCTCACATTAGCTAAACCAATCCCACGCATGTCTCCTTTAGAAGAAGATTGATACTCAAAGATAGTCGAAATATTAAAGTTAGCATCCTGTAATGGATTGTCAATAACGATAACGACAGATTGTTCACGCGAGGGAAGAATGGCAATACGCACGACCGAATCGGCTATAGCAACACTTGCTTCAATAGCATTATCAATCAAAATACCTAGCACCCTGGTTATATCAATAAGGTTCATATGAACAGATGTAATCGTATGTGGAATTTCCATCGTGATTTTTTGCTGTAAACGATTCGCAAGCAACAGCTTAGAGGATAATAAGCCTTTTAGCTCGACAATTTGTAAATTTTCCAATGTACCAATCATTTTACTTTGGAATAAGGTCTGCTGCTCCAGCTGCATAATATCTGAATAAAAATATTGCTTTAATCCCTGTAAATCCTTATCCTCAATATAATTTTGCAGAGACATTAAAATATTTATATAATCGTGGCGAAACTTTTGCATATCTGTATTCACTTGTTCCAATACCTGCATATATTCAAAAAACTGCTGCTGTGCCACTTCTTTTTGCTGAATCGCCTGTATTTTGTTGAGATTTGTAACGAGTAAACTAACGGCAAGTACAATCAATAAGACGTAAGTGATTTGAATAAAGAAATTTACAGTCGTCAATGTCTTATTATCTTGCACCCCTAAAAAGAACATATTTAGGTAAAACATTCCGAGTGTCAGTGTCCCGATAAAAATTAGAAATAGCTGCATTTTCGAGGACAAACACAGTGAAGACAACTTCTTTTTCACAATAGTTTTATAAATGATAATAAGGGATACAAAGCATATTATAAACAAAAGCGTTTCTAGTAGAGTTGAATTAATAGCAAATTGACTATTGATAAGCAATGCTAGATTATTTGAAAAAACTGTAAGTATTAGAACAACAATAACATCAAAAAAAGCAATTATACTCCTTTTGAACGAGTAAAATAGAAAACTAGCTGCAATAACGAAATAGCCAATAGCAATAATCATTGAAGTATATGAGAACAGGAAGTAAAAAGGAGCTATAACAAAAGTAATAGATTGAAAAAGCATTATAATAGTTGGGCGAATAGTTAGGAGATAGAACAATGTCCCGAGAATAAGAGTAGCATCTCTAAATATGTAAAAAAGCATAATGGACTATCCTTTATATAAAGGATGTTCTTTTTTTGATTTTTCAGGTAATCCTACTCCGTAACCTAGCATTCTACAAACATAAACCATATCATTTTTGGTGATAGACATAATAATAGATGAGCTATTTTTGATAAACACTTCAAGATAATTCATGTAAAACAGCCTCCCTTTTTCGAATCCAGCCTCCACTCCTCGTTCGGAAAATCTGTAAGACATATAAAAAGATGAACATTCTATTTCATAAACGTACACCTTTCCTTCTTATTCTACATAAACTTCGTTAAAAATGTGAAGAATTTTCTCGAAATGTCGAATTTTATTCCTACTCGTTAAAATGAAAACGAGAGTCGATATTTTGGAAAAATCACTTTATTTTTAGGAAGAATTCTCCTATATAAGCTGCTTTTAGCGTACTCTCATCATAATAATATCTAGTGTTTTGATTGTTATTGATACTTAATAATTCAAATATCCAAAATAACATTGGTAAAGGATTAATCGCATATGTGTGAATTAGTTTGTAAGTGCAAAAAATTAACTATAATTTTTTTATCTTTAGTAGTTGTTCTGTTTGGATGTCAAAAAAAAGAAGAAGACAGTACGCCTATTAACAATAGCGAAGAGCTCATTATTTCGATATTTGATAATGAAGGTAAAGGTAGTATTGTGGAAGTAAATGCTGAAAAAAATATAGAAAAAGAGTTAGTCAATAATGAAGCTGTTTGGTTGGACGGGAAGCTTTCAGATAATAAGCAATATCTTGTCTATACTAGTGCTAGAGGGGATGGACCATGGGATATTTATTTATTGGATATAAACAATAATAAAGAATATCAAGTCACGAATGATACTTTAGGACAACTTAACCCTAGATTTGGTGATAAGGAAGGTAATACAATCTATAGCGAAGTAATAGGATCAACATTTCCTGTTTCAAAGATCGCAAAAGTAGAAGTGCAAAAGAAAGATTTCACAATATTTGATACTAAACAATCTGATCGTGCTGTAGAAATGTATGACATTTCAAAAAACAAAATCATTGGAGCATTTGTTTCTGAGAAAGAGAACACGGCAAGATGGAGAAAAGCAAATGAAAATGAAGGAAATATAGAGCAAATTTTATATTCAATATATGAAATGAATTCAGATGGATCTAACATGAATTTGATAACTAGTGTAAAAGCTATCAATATTGATTCTATCGCTTTTGGACCTGATGGTAATTCCATAATCCTTGGAGGGGAGAATGTAAATAATGATGAAGGAAGTGGTATTTATAAGTTATCTCTTAAAAACAAAACATTAACAACCATATTAACAGATCAAATGATTAAAAAAAGTAAGAATCCTATATTATCAGAGATTGGCCAAAGAAGGCTAGCAGTACTATCCAAAAATGAACGGTTCATTTATTTTTCGGGTATACCTAAAAATGGAGATGAAGTTAATTTTGAAGGTATAACTTCTAAAATACGTTGTATCTATAAATATGATTTAGTTGATAAAGAAATTAAAAAAGTCTATGAAAATAAAAAACCAGCTATTATTACAGATTTGACAGTTACATATTAGATTATGCTTGTTGCTTATCTAATGCCCAAAATGCTCATGTATGATTAAAATCAATATTATTCATACATAGGGAATACAGTCAGATTTTTATGTTTAAACAAACAAGTATTTAAATAAAGTATACAAAAAATACTCTCCTCAACGTAATGGGAGAGTATTTTTAAATAGGAATGAATTAGCTTAAGCTCTTTCCACTCTAGGAGTACATGACTAAATTAAATTTAAGTTGTGTACATTTTGTCGGAAATTTTCGAGCAACTATTGTTAGTAAAGATTATAATGCATTCTTATTACTAATGGTAATATATTTACATTTATATGTATTTCATTTAGAATATTTAGAAATAAAAGTAAATAGATTTATGAGAGTTAGAGAGTAACTGCTTGCCGCAAGAATACGATGAAACTTCCTCAAAAGTGGAAGGACTGAGAAGATCTTAACGAGAGGTGATGAAAATGAAAATTAGAGAAGCAACAATGCAAGATGCGCAAGGTATTGGAAAAGTACATGTTGACAGTTGGAGAACGACATATAAAGATATTATTCCTGATTCTTTCTTAAATAATCTGTCTTATGAACAGAGAACAGAGCTTTGGAAAAAGAATATTACAAGAAAAGATAATTACGTGCTAGTAGTAGAAAGCGAACTTGGTGAGATAGTTGGCTTTGCTACTGCTTCGACTAGAGAAACAAATGACGTGCCCTATTCAAGTGACTTAACTTCCATCTATCTTTTAGAGGAGTGTCAAGGTAAAGGAATCGGAAAACAGCTATTAAAAGAATTATTCATCTTTTTTAAGAAGAAGAATCATCAATCCATATTTGTCGAGGTATTGGCAGAAAATAAAACACGTTATTTCTATGAATATTATGGAGCGGAATATGTGAAAACGGTGCAAATTAATATTGGTGGAAAAGTTTTAGAAGAATTTGTTTATGTGTGGAAAACGATTGATAAGGTATTAGAAACACTAGAATAAATGGGCGTTGTCATTTATTCATTTTGTTATATTCCCCTATATATGAAGGGGAATATAACGATTAATTAGGATTGGGAGATTCTCTTTTCTAATAACAAGCCATCTAAAAATATTGAAATAAATCCTTTACTTTCTTGCAATAGATCGAAATCTTTTCCAAAGACTAACCAATCATATAACGTCCCTCGCATACAACGAGAAATGTAAATCGCAATTTGCTCTACATCTGTTTGTTCGGATAATTCACCATCATTAATAGCTTTTTGGATAAATGAGTGCAGGATTTTATACAATTTACGTTCGGAATTGGTAAAGAAATTTTCTTCATTTTCAATTAAGCCGCTTTTATAAACGGAACGCATTAAATCCATTCCTAAATCTTCTTTTAAATACTTCATTTGTGCCTCAATTAATGAAATAACCTTTTCCCTAAAGCAAAGATTTGCTGGCAGTGTCGTTGTAAACTCCTCATAAAAAGAATCAATTTCTTTAAATTTCTCTAAAAAGATATCGTACTTAGAAGAGAAATGTCCGTAAAATGCCCCCTTCGAGCTTTTGCTTTTTTGAACAATTTCATCAACTGTTACTTGATCGAAGCCTTTATTTTGGAATAATTTAAGTGCTGTTTCGTATATATGTTTTTTTGTTGCTAGCGCTTGTTGTTGTCTTGTCTTTTTCATTTCCGCCTCACCCAATTTCTTTCAAAATCTTCTACTTAACTTTACCATAATCCTCGATTTCGTCATAAAGTTATTTTCTAAATTATTAGAAAAATATTGACAATTAATTGTCTGTCCAATTAATATACAGACTATAGTCTATGAAACTATTTCAAAAGGGGTGTATATCATGGATTTAATCGGAAATAGAACGTTGCGTTCTGTTGTAAGGGAGAGAGCTGAGCTACAGCCTGAAAAAAGCTTTCTTCATTTTGAAGATAAAAATGGAGAACTTTTCGAAAAAAATTATGGGGATTTTTTTCAAGAGGTTATACGTTTCAGTAATGCACTACTTAAGCTTGGCATAAAAAAAGGGGACCATGTTGTACTACATTTACCAAACAACATGGAATTTTTTACAGCATGGTTTGCTCTTGCTGAAATTGGGGGCATTTTAGTGCCAACTAACATTTTATCACCAGCGGATGAGATGAAGTATATTATTACACATTGTGAAGCAGTCCTTATTATTACGGAAGAGGACTTTATCGAAAAGTTTGTCAGTATTAAACGTGAAACACTGACAATACAAAATATTATTTTAACGAGACAACAAAGTAAGCTTAAGGGTGTTTTAAATTTCTCTGAGCTCATTAAAAATGAAAGCGATCACAATGACCATTTCCCAACAGTGTTATCAGAAGACGTTGTGGCATTGCTTTATACATCTGGAACAACGTCTAAACCAAAAGGTGTTCAAATTACACATGCCAACTATATTTTCACAGGTGAGTTAATGGCTCATACCATTGCTTTAACACCTGAGGATCGAACATTTATTGTCTTACCGCTTTTCCATGGAAATGCACAATATTACTCAACGATGTCTGCCATCATGGTAGGAGCAAGTATTGCAGTTACGGAGAAATTTAGTGCTTCTCGTTATTTTAAGCAAGCAAAGACATTAGGTGGAACAGTTGGTTCATTATTTGCTGCACCTATTCGGATGATTTTAGCGAAAGATTATGAAGAGGAGGCAAAGGATAATCCGTTACGACTTGTCCTTTTTGCACAAGCGGTAACCGAACATCAGCTTGTTCAATTTGAAGAACAATTTGATGTGAAATTATTGCATCTATATGGTTTGACTGAAACTGTTGGGATCCCACTGATAAATCCTTTATTTGGTATGCGGGAAAATATGAGTATAGGTAGACCGAGCATCGGCTATGAGGTTCAACTTGTTGATGAACATGGATTACCGGTTGGACAAGGGGAGATTGGTCAAATCGCCGTAAAAGGGATTCCAGGAAGAACATTAATGAAGGGATACTTTAAAAACGAACAAGCGACAAATGACACACTTAAGGAAAACTGGTTACTAACGGGTGATAATGCACGAATCGATGAAGATGGCTATTTTTATTTTGTCGATCGTTTAAAGGATATGATTAAACGTTCAGGCGAAAATATTGCAGCGCATGAAGTAGAGAGTGTCTTAGCGGAACATCCAGCAGTATTTGAAGCGGCAGTCATCGGTATACCAGATGAAATGCGAGATGAAGCTATTAAAGCGTATGTCATATTACAGGCCGGTGCTACTGTCAGTGAAGAGGCGTTAATAGAGCATTGTCGAGAACGTCTCGCAAAATTTAAAGTGCCAGATCGTATTGAATTTATGACGGATTTCCCTCGTACACCGGTCGGCAAAATTCAAAAGCATATTTTACGAAACTCGTATTTAATGACAAAAAATTGAATGTTGAAAGAAGGGACTATATGAAAAATGTGAAAATATTATTAGCAAGTTTAGCGGGTTCGATCATTGAGTGGTACGATTTTTATTTGTATGGGACTGCAACGGGATTAGTTTTTACTACATTATTTTTCCCATCGTCAAATCCAGCAATCTCAATTTTAATTGCTTTTGCTACGTTTGGGGCAGGATATGCAGCACGTCCAATAGGCAGTATAATTTTTGGACATATGGGTGACCGTGTCGGTAGAAAAGCCTCGCTCATGCTTACTTTAATAGGGATGGGCGGTAGTTCCTTTTTGATAGGTTTATTACCAACCTACGCACAAGTGGGGTTACTCGCGCCAACGCTTTTAGTTATTTTGCGACTCATTCAAGGAATTGCCCTTGGGGGAGAATGGGGTGGTGCGGTGTTACTAGCAACAGAATCAGCTACGAAAGGTGTACGCGGTTTTTTTGGTTCCATTCCACAGCTTGGTGTACCCATCGGTTTAGTGTTAGGAACATTTAGTTTTACGCTTATTTCTTCTTTAACGACAGAGGCGCAATTTATGGCCTGGGGATGGCGCTTACCATTTCTTTTTAGCGCTGTTTTAATTGTTTTAGCCATTTGGATTCGAAGCGGAATAGAAGAAACACCTGAATTTAAACGCAAAAAGGACAATGGTGAATTAGCTAAATTACCAATTGTCCAAGTATTTAAATATAACAAAAAAGATATTTCCGCATTATTGGATTAAAAATTGGAGACGGATTCTTTAATGTATTTTTAATGTCCTTCATTTTAGTGTATGCGACTACGTATATAGGCTATCCAAGGGATGTCGCATTATTGGCTCTGACGATAAGTTGTGCCACAATGATTGTAACGATTCCGCTTGTTGGGTATTTCTCAGATTTTATTGGACGTAAGAAAATTTATATTGGTGGCCTGGTTACGATGTTACTTCTAGCCATTCCATATTTCGTCATGATCCCGATTAATTCAACCTATTTCTTTATTATGCAAGTCGTTTTACTTGGTGTCGTATGGGCAGCTATTTTTGCGACTCAAGGTACGTTTTTCTCTGAATTATTCCCAGCGAATGTTCGATATACAGGGTTATCCTTTGGCTATCAAATCGCTACAGCCATCGTCGGTTTCGGACCAATGCTATGGACATCTTTAGCAACAGAATATGGGGCATCACCCTATTTATTTGGTCCATTAATGATAGCGGGCCTCCTTCTATCATTGCTACTTGCTGTATTTGCACCTGATACACGGACAATCACTCAATATGAAGAATCTGCTGAGAAAGTACAAGAAGATGAACTTATTTCAGAGGTTCAAGTAGAAGTAGCAACCTCGACAAAGTAGAGGCAACTGACTAATCGCAAAACCATAAAAACAGGGTTCTCCTTTTTGAATAGGAGAACCCTGTTTGTTATTAGTTTAAGCCTTGGCTATCTTTCCACTCTAAGAATTCATCATAAGTTAATAGTTTATCTAAGATTGTGCCGTCTTCACGGATTTCGATGACACGGTTCGCAATTGTTTGGATGAACTGATGGTCATGTGATGTGAAGAGCATCGCACCTTTGAAGCGCATAAGTCCTTCATTTAGTGCTTGAATAGATTCAAGGTCAAGGTGGTTCGTTGGTTCATCTAGTAAAACAACGTTTGCTGTAGCAAGCATCATTTTAGATAGCATACAACGTACTTTTTCT
>Ga0209676_1002027_pt1 | contig 15881 bp, 9 predicted proteins | sample AraplaCvi_mLB_r2_FD_184282 | JGI IMG/M metagenome (GOLD analysis project Ga0209676, IMG submission 184282) | Arabidopsis root microbial communities from North Carolina, USA - plate scrape MF_Cvi_mLB_r2 (SPAdes) (version 2) | ecosystem: Host-associated > Plants > Roots > Endosphere | place: USA...
GGCGACTACACCGTCGTGGCGCGCCAGCAGCGCGGCGGGCAGGACTGGTTCCTGGGCGCGGTGACGGACGAAGAAGCGCGGGACGTGACCGTCAGCCTGGACTTCCTGACGCCCGGCAAGCGCTACGAGGCCCAGATCTATCGCGACGGCCCGGGGGCCAACTATCTGACTGATCCCTACGCCTTCGAGACGGCGAAGCAGACGGTGACGGCGGGCGAGAGCCTGACGATCCGCATGGGCCCCGGCGGCGGTCAGGCCATCCGCTTCAAGGCGCTGGACTAGGGTCCAAGATGGCAAAGCCGGGGTCGAGGATCTCGATCCCGGTGGCGTCGTCCATCCGGGCTTCGCCGGGTGAGCGGGCGGTCAGTCGGCCGTGTCCGCCGGTGACGGTCAGGCCCTCGATTGCCAGCGTCCGCACGTCCTTGCCCAGGGTCATCAGGGCGGCGTCGGTGCTGTCGAGGACGGTGTTCCCCTCGATCCGGATGTCCGCCGCGATGGGCCGGTCCAGGGCGTAGAGCCAGATCGCGCCGATGCCGAAGCGCCAGACCGGATCGATCGAGCCGGTCCGCGCCAACACATTGCCCGAGAAGACGACGCGGCCCTCCACCGGGGTCGCGTCGAACCGCGCGCCCAGATGCAGGCCGCCGCCGCGCGTCAGGGTGTCGGCCACGACATTTTCCCGGACCTCGATGTCCCGCCCGCCATAGACGGCGATGCCGTTGGCCAGCACCGGGGCGATGACGGTGTTGCGGCGCAGGACGATGCCGCTGTTCGGCGTCGGATGGGACCACAGGGCCAGGCCGTCGTCGCCGGTGTTGCGCACCAAGGTGTTCTCGACCACGGCGTTGGTCGTCCCGCCGTGCAGGTTCAGCCCGTCCGCCGCCTGATCCAGGATGCGCAGGCCGGTGATTGTCAGATCGTCCATCGGCCCGTCCAGCCAGACCCCGACCTTGGTGTGCTGGATGAACAGGTTCTCGATCCGCGAGCGGTTCAGGGCGCCGCCGACGCCGTTCAGCTGGGCGTGGTCGTCGCGATCCATGACCTGGCCGACGACGGCGAAGTCCTTCAGCAGGACATCCGAACTGCCGCGCGGCGCCCGGTGGCCATAGACCCCGACGCCCCGGCCGGTCAGCACCGACCGCCACGGCCCGGCGCCGATCAGCTGGACCCGGTCGATGATCAGATGGCCGTCCACGCGATAGACGCCCTCCGCCAGCCAGACCGGCCGCAGCTCGCGCCGCCCCCGGTCCAGCGCGGACTGGATGGCGCGGCGGGAGTCCCGCGCGCCCGTCGGATCGGCGCCGAAGTCCAGCACCGACAGGGCGGTTTCGGGCGGAGCGGATGCAGGCGGGACATGCTCGAAATCGGCCAGGTCGATGACCACCCAGTCGGCGGTGGTCTGGGCCTCAAACCGCAGGCTGACCGTCGAGCCAGTGGGCAGGACCTCATCCAGCCTCAGCCGGACATGGTCGTAGAAATGATGCGCCCCCTCGCCGCCCGCGTGACTGAAGGGATAGGCGCCGTAGTACCAGCTGAAGCAGGGTGTCAGCGGTAGCTCGGCCAGGCGGCGCTCGCCGACATAGAGCCCGATCCGCGTCTCGCCCGCCCGGCAGTCGGCGGCGTCAGGCACGGCGTAGCGGAAGGTGACCGCATCGGCGGGGGCATCGAGGGTGAAGGCGACCGACTGACCGGGCGCGTCGAGCCGAACCGCCTGTCGGCCCGAGGCCTCGGCGGCCAAGGTCCCGAACGTCCGGTCGGGGCCGATCAGGGCGCCGGTGAAGACCGCCGCCTCGGCCTCATGCTCGGCGAAGGGAACCGGCGCGCCCCGGCCCTCGGTCTGGTCCAACGGCAGGCCCGCCATGGAGCGCGGCGTCTGGGCCACAGCCGGGGCGGCGGCGAGCGCGCCGGCGATCAGCGCGGCCGCCAGCCTCACGCCCGGCTCAGGGTCCGGGCGATGGCCCCCTTGATGGCCCGGACGGTGGGGCCGTCCAGCAGACCCTGCACCCCGCGCGCGGGGGCGGGTAGATGCTCCGCCGTCGGGCCGTTCGCCTCGAAGACATAGTGGTCGAACATGGTCCGCCACGCCTCGCGGTGGCTGGGCGGCAGGTCGCGCACGGCCACCATCGCATGCATCAGCGCCTCCAGCGGACGGCCCCGCGCCGGGTCGGACGGGGTCCACCAGTAGTTCACCAGCATGTTGACCCGCTCGGTCGAGCGCACGTGGTGCCACCACAGATAGGGTATGTAGAGGGCATCCCCCGGCTCCAGGTCGACCACCAGCGCCTGCTTCATCGCTTCGGCGAAACGGGGGAAGCGGGTCAGGTCGGGGGCGTCGAAATCGACCATGCTGATCGCCGCGCCCGCGGGCGTCAGCTCGAACGGGCCCATGTAGAGATTGGCCACCTGCTCGGGCGGGAACAGGGTGAAGCGGCGCTTGCCCGCGACGACGCAGGCGATGTTCTCGGACGGATCGTGGTGGGCCGCGACCGTCACCGCGTTGCCGATCCAGACGCGCGGCTCGACCGCGTCGCCCAGCACCGTCATGGGGTTCTCGGCCTCGAACCCCGGCAGGTTGGCGCGCACAGGCACCGACTGCACGGCCAGCGCCGAGGGCTGCTCCTCGCGCGCATAGTCCAGCAACAGGTCCAGCGCCGCCGACAGCTTCACCTGCCCCTGGCGGAAGTTGAAGCCGCTCAGATCGGCGTTGTAGTGGAAGCGCCCGCCGATGCCGGGCGGACCGAAAAGGGCCCCCAGGGCGGCGCCCCGGTCGAACCGTTTCAGATAGGCGGCCAGGGTCTGCGGATCGGCGCCGGCGCGCACCGCGGGCCAGTCCTTGACCAGTCCGCGGAACACCACCGGCCGGGCCGCGGCCAGCACCTCGTCGCGGAAGCGGACGGCGTCGATCCCGGCGAACGCGGGCACGGCCGAGGCGGCTTGCAGCAGTTCGTCAGTCAACGGGTTCCCTAACGTCAATATTCGCCACGATTCCACTTGCCGCCACTATCGTTCAGGGCGGTTCAAAAGCCTATTCGCGGAAAAAGGTTTGCCGAATCAATATCTTTCGGCTGTTACACAAAGCGATTGGAATTTTTTTGTCCGAACACCCTACAAAGGGTCAAGTTCGAGAAACTGCGAACGAGGGGAGGGATAGGTCCACGGACAGTGGATCAAAACAGGGCCGCGGGCTTCCCGTGGTGTTCGACGCTATCCGGAGTTGGGTCCGTGGCGCGAATGATGCCCCTGCTTTCGCAAGTATTCAGACAACTGGATCCAGCCGGTCCGTGCGGTTTTGCTGCATGAGAAAGCCGGCACGATCACGGAATATCCGTGAAACTTCTCCGCCGGGGTTGGGCCCTGCGGGCAAGCGAATTTCACGATCAGCCGCGCCATAGCGGCTGGAACCGTCATTGGGAGGCGACGGAATGAATCAAAGCAACAACACCGCGCGGCTGCGCGCCTTGAAGTATGGCGCCTCGGCGCTGGTGCTGAGCGCTCTCGTCGCCGTCGTGGCGCCGTCGACCGCCATGGCCCAGGACGCCCCTGAGGCGCAGGACGATCCGTCCACCGAACTGGGCGAAGTCATCGTCACCGGCCAGCGCCGCGCGCTTCAGACCTCGCAGCAGATCCGCCGCAACGCCGATACGATCGTCGACTCGATCACGGCGACCGACATCGGGGCCTTCCCCGACAAGTCGGTGGCCGAAGCGCTGCAGCGCGTTCCGGGAGTCACCGTCAACCGCTTCGCCGCCAGCGACGACACCTCGCACTTCTCAGCTGAACCGTCGGGCGTGCTGGTGCGTGGCCTGCAGCAGGTCCGCTCCGAGTACAACGGCCGCGACACCTTCAGCGCCAACTCGGGCCGCGGGCTCAGCTGGGGCGACATCTCGCCCGAGCTGATGCAGGGCGTCGACACCTACAAGAACCAGACCGCGGAAATGATCGAAGGCGGCATCGCCGGCACGATCAACCTGCGCACCCGGGTGCCGTTCGACGCGTCGGGCGAGTTGATCCAGATGTCCGCGACGGTCAACTACGGCGACCTGTCCAAGAACTACACGCCCGAAGCCTCGGCGATCTACAGCAACCGCTGGGACACCGACATGGGCCAGTTCGGCTTCCTGGCCAACATCGCCTACTCGGACGTCACGACCCAGTCGGAGACCATCCAGTACGGCCGGATGGGCATCTTCGAGGGCGTCTTCGGTCCCGGCACCCAGTACATTCCGTCCAGCGTCGGCAACCGCGAGACCGAGTACAACCGGACCCGCAACGGCCTGGCCTTCGCCGGCCAGTGGCGCAGCCCGGACGGCAATCTGCTGCTGACCGGCCAGTACAACCGTTCCGACTTCAAGAACGAATGGAGAGAGCGCGCCATCATCAGCTACAACGCTGATATGTATGCGCTTCCGGTGGACTTCACCTACACCCCGGGCGGCGCCCGGGCGCAGTGGATCCCGACCTCCGGCGTGGGCGGTTCGCCCTATGTATTCGACAGCGAAGGCAACTTCCGCAGCGGCACCCTGCTGGTCCAGCAGACCGACACCTTCTGGTGGGGCGCCAGTGACGCCGAAGCCGGCGGCATCGCGGTCAACGACCAGGGCATCAACATGCTTGAGCCCTGCTATGCGTGGCAGGCGACCTGCACCAATCCGGTGCGCGGCGGCGATCTGAACGCGGTCACCCGCTACAACGAAACCTCGAACATGACCGAGGACGCGGCGATCAACCTGAAATGGGAGATCACCGACCGCCTGCGCGCCAGCTTCGACGTCCAGTACGTCAACTCGGAAGTGGCGAACTACGACATCGAGGTCGGCCAATACACCTTCGCCAACCTGTTCCTGGATTACACCGGGGACCGGCCGGTGATGAACTTCTCGGCGCCGACCAACATCAACCAGTCCGCCGGCGGCCTGACCAACGCCAACAACTATCGCTACAACCACGTGATGGACCATCGCGAGGACAGCGAGGGTGATGAACTGGCCCTGCGCGCCGACCTCGAGTACGACCTGGGCACCGCCTGGTTCGACTCGCTGAAGGTCGGTGTCCGCTATGCCGACCGCAGCCAGCACGTTCGCTACAGCGGCTACAACTGGGGCAACATCGCCAACAACTGGAACCTGGGCAGCGGCCAGTCGGCGTTCTGGAACATCGACCGCACGGCGCCGAACGGGGCCTTCAGCGGCTATCCGACCGGCCTGTACGAGACCCGCACCTTCGGCACCGACTTCTTCGGGACTTCGGGCCAGTACGTCTTCTTCGACATGGACCGTCTGGCCAACCATGACGCGGACCTGCTGAGCTACGACAACATCGGCGTCGGCCAGGACCAGTGGCGTCCGATCTGCACCCGTTCGGGCGAGGTCGAGGGCTGCTACCGCGCCAACGAGCTGAACGACGTCCAGGAAGAGACCTCGGCGGCCTACGCCATGCTGCGCTTCGGCGGCGACGACGCCATGATCGGCAGCGTGCCCTTCTCGGGCAACATCGGTCTGCGCTACGTCGAAACCAACGTCAGCAGCACGGGCTCGCTGTCCTATCCGGTGCCGTTCTCGCCGAGCACGCTGGCCTGTACCCCGACCACGCCGATCCCCGGCGTGCCGACGGTTCCGGGCAGCATCGGTTGCTATCTGTCGGCCGACGACATCGCCTTCAACTCGGGCGGCGGCATTCGCAGCACGGCGGACTCGTCCAGCAGCCATTGGCTGCCGAGCCTGAACGTCAAGTTCGACATCGCTGAAAACTGGGTCCTGCGCTTTGCCGCCTCGCGCGCCATCTCGCGTCCGGACATCGGTCTGCTGAAGAACTACATCGAGATCTCGACCAACCTGCCGGGCACCGATCCGACCGATCCGCGCTACGTCTACACCGGCGGCGCGGTCACCGGGGTCAATCCGACCTACACGGCCAACGCCTACAACCCGTACCTGGAGCCGGTCACGGCGGACCAGTTCGACATCGCCCTGGAGCACTACTTCGCCGATGTCGGGTCGTTCACCATCACGGCGTTCTTCAAGACCTTCGACAACTACATCCAGTACGGCTCGTACGATCTGGACGTGACCAACAACGGCGTGACCCGCACGGTTCGCGTCCGCGGTCCGATGAACGGCGAGGGCGCCGAGGTTCAGGGTCTGGAAGTCGCCTACCAGCGCTTCTTCGACTTCCTGCCGGGCGCCTGGGCCGGTCTGGGGATGCAGGCCAACTACACCTACATCGACAACCAGGGCGTCACGAACACCAACCTGAAGGTCGCCTCGGGCGGCGCCAGCGGTGAAACCGCCCAGCCGGGCAGCGCCGGTTCGGTGCTGGAGGTGGACAAGCTGGAAGGCCTGTCGGACCACCAGTTCAACATCGTCGGCATGTACGAGTGGGGCCCCTGGGCCGCGCGCCTGGCCTATAACTGGCGTTCGGAATACCTGGTCACGGCGGTGGACTGCTGCGTCTACCTCCCGATCTGGCAGGAGTCCGCCGGCTTCCTGGACGGCTCGGTCCGCTTCAAGGTCAACGACAACCTCGAACTGAGCCTGCAGGGCAGCAACCTGCTCTCCACCGAGACGCGCCTGTTCCAACAGGTGAACGACGCCTCGGACGGGGGCACGCTGACCCCGAACGCCTGGCTCAAGTCCGACCGTCGCGTCGTGCTTGGCCTCCGCTACCTCTTCTAGTCGGAAGAGCGATACAAGGAACGCGTCGCCCCTCACCGGGCGGCGCGTTTCGCGTTTCAGCACGGGGAAGCCGTTCGTGAACAAACCCCTTGAGATCGTCATCGTGGGCGGCGGCACCGCCGGCTGGATGACCGCGGCCGGTCTGGTCGGCGTCCTGAAGCCGGATCAGGTCAAGGTGCGTCTGGTCGAGTCCGACGACATCGGCACGGTCGGCGTCGGCGAGGCGACCCTGCCGCAGATGCGCGAGTTCAACGACCGCATCGGCATCGTCGAGTCCGACATGATGCGCAAGACGAACGCCACCTTCAAACTGGGCATCGAGTTCCGCGACTGGGGCTTCAAGGGCTCGAACTACCACCATCCCTTCGGCGCGCACGGGCATCCGATCGGGGGCGTCGGCTTCCATCAGCAGTGGACCCGCGCCCGGCTGGCCGGACAGGCCGCCGACATCGGCGACTACTCCTACGCCATCGTCGCCAGCCGCCGGAACCGCTTCGACTTCCCGGCCGAGGACAAGACGGCGGTCAATTCGACCTACGACTACGCCTATCATTTCGACGCCGGCCTCTATGCCCGCTACCTGCGCGGCTGGTGCGAGAGCCGAGGCCTGACCCGCACCGAGGGAAAGGTGATGGAGGTCAAGCTGGACCCCGTGTCCGGCGACGTCGCCGCCATCGTGCTGGAGTCGGGCGAGGCCATCACCGGCGACCTGTTCATCGACTGCTCGGGCTTCCGTGGCCTGATCATCGGCGGGGCGCTGAACGGCGCCTTTGAGGACTGGACCCGCTGGCTGCCCTGCGACCGGGCGCTGGCCGTCCCGACCGAGCGGTCCGAGGACTTCACGCCGTACACCCGCTCCACCGCCCTTGAGGCCGGCTGGCAGTGGCGCATCCCGCTGCAGCACCGCACCGGCAACGGCTATGTCTATTCCAGCGCCTTCATCAGCGATGACGAGGCCATTACCCGCCTGATGGGTAATCTGGACGGCAAGCCGCTGGCCGATCCCAAGCCGATCCGCTTCAAGTCCGGCCGCCGCACCGCCTCCTGGAAGAAGAACTGCATCGCCATCGGCCTGGCGTCCGGCTTCCTGGAGCCGCTGGAGTCGACCTCGATCTACTTGACCCAGATCGCCGTCCTGACCCTGCTGGACCTGCTGCCGCGCCGGCCGATCGACCCGGTCCTGGCCGAGGAGTTCAACCGGGTGGTTGACAATGAATACGACCGCGTCCGCGACTTCCTGATCCTGCACTACCACGCCACCAGCCGGGACGATTCCGAGCTGTGGCGGCACTGCCGCGAGATGGAGATCCCCGACACCCTGCGGGAGAAGATGGCCCTGTTCGGCCACCGCGGGCACATCGCCCAGTACAAGGACGGCCTGTTCTCACCGCCCAGCTGGCTCAGCGTCTTCGTGGGGCAGGGGGTGCTGCCGACCGGCTACCATCCCATGGCCGACAACCTGCCGCTGGCCGCCGTGCTGGAGGAGATGGAGGGCATCCGGACCCGCGTCTCTGACCGCGTCGACGCCATGCCCAGCCATGCGGACTTCGTGCGCGACTACTGCGCGGGCGAGGCGCCGTTGAAGGCCATGGGAGCGGGCGCATGAATCGCCGGGTTGAACAGGTTCTGGTCGTCGGCCGCGACGCCGCCGCCTGGCTGTCGGCCCTGGCGCTGCATCGCGCTCTGGGGCGGACCGGGGTGAAGGTGCGGGTGGTCGAGATGCCGTCCCTGCTGACGCCCGCCGATGTCTATGCCGCCGTGCCTTCGCTGGGCGCCCTGCATGCGCTGCTGGGCCTCGACGAGGCGGCGGTGCTGGAAGCCACGCGCGGTCTGCCCGTGCTGGGCCAGCGTTTCGCCAACTGGTCCAGGGCCAAGGCCCCCTTCATCCACGGCTATGACACCCATCGGGTGGCGCTGAACGACATCGACTTCCTGCAGTTCTGGGTGAAGGCCCGGGGCGAGGGGATGAAGGTCGAGCTGGAGGATTTCTCCCTCGCCGCCGCCGCCGCCAAACAGGGCCGATCCCCGGTCGCGCGTGACGGTGACAGGCCCGAACTGCCGGTCTCGCCGGGCTATCACCTCGACGCCCGCGCCTATGTCGACCTGCTGCGCCGCACCGCCCTGCAAGCCGGGATCGAGGGCCGCGCCGCCGATGTGCGCACGGTCGAGCGCAAGGGCGACCGCATCGTCTCGGTGACCCTGGCCGACGGGATGAAGGTCCAGGCCGACCTGTTCATCGACGCTTCGGGCCCCGCCGCCGTGCTGGCCGCCGGCGCGCCGGACGCGCCGTTTGAAAGCTGGCGCCGCTGGTTCGGCGCCGATCGCATCCTTGTCGCCTCGGCCCCGCGCCTGTCGCCCCTGCCGTCATTCAGCCAGACCGCCGCCTTCCCGGCGGGATGGGTGGGCCTGTATCCGCTCAAGGACCGCACGGGCTTGGTCGCCGTCTATGACTCCAAGGTGATGTCCGACCAGCAGGTGCTGGAGGCTCTGCCCGTCCTGACCGGCTTGCCGTTGGCCGGTGACGCGGCGGTGGAGGATTTCCACCCCGGCGCCCGCCCGCCGTGGAGCGGCAACTGCGTCGCCATCGGCCCGGCGGCGGTGTCGTTGGAGCCCTTGGACGCGGTCCAACTGCACCTGATCCACACCGGCCTGTCGACCCTGATCGGCCTGTTCCCAACCGAGGCCAAAGCCATGCCCGAGGCCGAGGTCTACAACCGCAACATGGCCTCGCACCTGGGCAACATTCGCGACTTCTTGATCACCCACTACGCCCTGAACCAACGGTTCGACGAGCCGGTGTGGGACCGCGCGCGCGACATGGTCCTGCCCGAGATGCTGAAGACCCGGCTGCGGGTGTTCGCCGCGCGGGGGCGGGTCCCGCTGTACGAGGACGAAAGCTTCCAGCAGCAGAACTGGGTCCAGATCCTGATCGGCCATGGCCTGATCCCCGGCGCCTATGACCCGATGGTCGATACCGTTCCGGTCGAGGAGCAGATGGGCAAGGTTCGCGGTCTGCTGGCCCGGATCGCGGAGGAGGTGGCCGTCATGCCCTCCCTCGAGACCGAGTTCGGCGGGGGCGCCGCCTGATGGATCATCCGGAACGCATCCGCGACATCGTCATCGTCGGCGGCGGCACCGCCGGCTGGATGACCGCCGCCGCCTTCTCGAAGGTGGCCGGGACGCAGAACCAGTCCATCACCCTGATCGAGTCCGACGAGATCGGCATCGTCGGGGTGGGCGAGGCGACCATCCCGCCCATCCTGCTGTTCAACAAGCTGCTGGGCATCGACGAGAACGAGTTCATTCGCGAGACCCAGGCGACCTTCAAACTGGGCATCCAGTTCGTCGATTGGGCCAGGCTGGGCCACACCTACATGCACCCCTTCGGCCTGTTCGGGGCCGACATGAACGGGATCAACTTCAGCCACTACTGGCTGCGGTCGGTGCAGGCGGGCGGCGATCCCAACAACCACCGCTTCGTCGCAGAGGCCGAGGCCATGCGGCTGAACCGTTTCGCCCGCACCCCGCCGGGCGGCGCGGGGGACATGCCGCGCATCAACTATGCCTTCCAGTTCGACGCCGGCCTCTACGCCGCGTGGCTGAGGAAATACGCCGAGAAGCGCGGCGTGGTCCGGCGGGAGGGCAAGATCACCGCCGCCAACCGGGACGGCGAGACCGGCCTGATCCGCTCGGTTACCCTGTCCGACGGACGCGAGGTGACGGGCGATCTGTTCATCGACTGCTCCGGCTTCCGCGGCCTGCTGATCGAGCAGGAGATGCAGGCCGGCTATGATGACTGGACGCAATGGCTGCCGGCCAACCGCGCGGTGGCCGTGCCCTGCGACCGCGTCGAGGACCCGCACCCCTACACCCGCTCCACGGCGCGCGAGTCCGGCTGGCAATGGCGCATCCCGCTGCAGCATCGGACCGGCAACGGCTATGTTTTCAGCGACGCCTTCATCAGCGAGGACCAGGCGACCGCCGATCTGATGGGCCGCCTGGACGGCAAGCCCCAGGCCGAGCCCCGCGTGCTGCGCTTCGTCACCGGGCGGCGGCGCAAGGGCTGGATCGGCAACGTCGTGGCCATCGGCCTGTCCAGCGGCTTCCTGGAGCCGCTGGAGTCGACCAGCATCCACCTGATCCAGACCGCCATCTCCAAGCTGCTGGCCCTGTTCCCGCGCGCCCGCCGCGACGACGCCATGGCCGACCAGTTCAACCACGAGATGGACCAGCAGTACGACAGCGTCCGCGACTTTATCATCGCCCACTATAAAGTCAGCACGCGCGACGACACGCCCTTCTGGCGCCACTGCCGCGACATGGCCGTGCCCGACTCCCTGGCCGCCAAGCTGGAGCTGTTCCGGGCGCGGGGCGAGGTCATGGTCGAGAACTACGAGCTGTTCCGCGAGACCAACTGGTTCCCCATCCTCTACGGCCAGGGCCTGACGCCCGAGGGCTATCATCCGCTGGCGGATGTGCCGTCGGACGACGACCTGCGGCTGCGGCTGTCTGGGATCCGCGCGGCCATCATGGCGCGGGTCGACACCCTGCCGTCCCACGACGACTACCTGCGTCAGTGCGTGGCCGCCGCCGCCGCCCGTCAGGGCTGAGGCACGCCCAGCAGAAGGCCCACGTCGCGGTCGAAATGCGCCTCCATCGCCTGCCGCGCCGCCTCCGGCTCGCGCCGCGCGATGGTGTCGGCCAGCTCGATGTGCCGGGCGATCACCACGGCGTGCTGCGCCTCCGTCCGCCGCGTCTCCCAGGCCGCCGGGACCGCGGACTCCAGCAAGGGCTCCAGCGAGGCGATGATCGTCTGCATCAAGGCGTTGCGGCTGGCCCCCGCGATGGCCTTGTGCAGGGCGATGTCCAGGCGGATCAATTCCGGCGAGCCGCGCTCTACCCGCGCCATGGCGTGGGCGATGTCGCCGATCCGCCCGGCCTCCTCATCGGACCGGCGCAGGGCGGCCAGGACGATAATCTCGGTCTCCAGACAGCGGCGGGTCTCCCACACCTGCCGCACCGTGATCTGTTCCGTGTGGATGGCGTGATCCAGCGGGATCGACAGGGTTCGGCTGCTCAAGGCGCTGACCCGCGGGCGTCGGCCGTTGGCGGTCTCGATGATGTTCAGGGCCGCCAGGGCGCCGAAGGCCTCGCGCACCACCGGGCGGCTGACGCCCAGCTGCTCGCTGAAACTGGTCTCGCCGGGCAGTTCATCCCCGGCGCGCAGACGGCCGCGGCCGATGTGCTCGGCGACCTGTCGCATCACGTACTGGACGCGGGTTTCTTCGGGCTGGAGGTCAGGCATGGGCGGTCGTCTGCGAGAACCGCAAATCTAGCACGGCGAGTGTCCCGCGGGCCATCTCGCGCCTGCCTTGTCGTTTGGCCCCCGGCCCCGGAGCCCTTAGGTAGGGGTATGGCGAAACGCCCCGCGACTCCGAAAAAGACCCTGACCGCCGCCAACCTCGCCGTCCTCGGCGCGGACCGGCTGGCCGCGCTGCTGATGGAAGTCTCCGGCGGCGACGCCCTGTGGAAGCGCCGCCTACGCATGGAGCTGGCGGGCGAGGTCGGGGCGCCCGACCTGGCGCTGGAGCTGGACAAGCGGCTGACCGCCCTGGCCGAAAGCCGGACGCGCGTGTCGTGGCGCAAGCGGCCCGAACTGGTGCGTGATCTGCAGAGCCTGCGCCGGATGATAGTGGACCGCCTGTCCGAGCTGGACGCCCGCCTGGCCTTCGACCGGATGGTGGCGTGGTTCGACCTCTATCCGAGCCTCGCGAGCCGGGTGAAGGATCCCAAGGGCGAGCTGGCCGTGCTGTTCGACGGCGCGACGGCTGAACTGGCGCAGCTGGCCTCCGCCCTCGGGCCCGAAGGGGCCGTGCCCATCCTGTCGGATGCGCTGGCGACCCGGCTGTCGGAGTGGGCGTCGTGGATCGGGCGGGGCGTGGGCGATCTCAGCCCGGCGGTGGCCTCGGCCCTGCTGATCGATCTGACCCGGGGCAAGCCGCGTCCGACCGGGCGTCTGGCCCTGGTGGTGCGCAAGCTGGCCGAGCGCAGCGGCGACCTCGACGCCTGGATCGCCGCCATCCCCGACGACGACCGCCGTCGGCCCGAGGTCGGCTCGGTCATGGCCGCGCGGCTCGCCGCCGCCGGACGGGCGCAGGAGGCGAGGGCGGCGCTGGACGCCTCACGCCCCGCCGCCCCGCCGCCGTCCCGTTGGGGCCGCAAGGCCGAGCCCGCGCCGCCGCCGCCGGAACAATGGCTCGAGGCCGAGATCGCGGTGCTGGAGGCCGAGGGCCGCGCCGAGGACGCCGACCAGGCCCGCTGGCATCTGTTTGAACGCACCCTGTCGCCGGACGCCCTGCGCGCCATCATCGCCCGCCTGCCGGACTTCGAGGACGTGGCCGCCCTGGACCGCGCCTTCGCTCATGCGGCCGGCTATTTCGACCCGGTGAAGGGGCTGGTCTTCCTGATGACCTGGCCGGCCCTGCGCGAGGCGGCCGAGATGATCCAGGCGCGCGGCGGAGAACTGCGCGGCGGGCATGAGGACACGGCCCTGTGGGCTTCACGCCTGGCCGCTCGCTATCCCATGGCGGCCCTGATCCTGCTGCGCGCGCGGGCGCGGACGCTGGTGCGTCTCGGCTCCGGCATGACCGATGAGGTCGAAGGGCTGGTGCACGAGGCCGAGAGCCTGGCTGCGCTCGCCGGCGACGCGGGCCATTCAGCCTTCATCGCCGGTCTGAGGACGGACATGGGGACCTATCGGCCCCCACGCCGCTAGGGCTTCAGCAGCCGGCGGCGGCCGGCGGCATCGGCGGCGAGACCAGGCCGGTGTTCCAGTTCCAGCCAGCGGTCCCGGCGGCGCGGCGGCGGCACATGGTCTGTTCGTGCAGCTCGAACATGCCGGGATAGAGGTCGGTCGAGGGCTCGGGCGTCTGGCGGAAGGCCATGTAGGCGGCGCTGTCGCCATAGGCGGGCCAAGCCGGGGCGTCCGCCGCCTCGGGCCGTCCAGTCCGCGCGAAGCTGGCCCAGTAGCGGACCATGGCGTCCGACAGGCGAGTCTCCTCCGCCGTCTCGGGGATCTTGGGCCAGCGCGGCGGGGTGCGGTCCAGCCGTCCGAACATGTAGGGCAGTTCGCTGGCGTGGAAGGCGTGCAGGTTCGCCTCTTCCATCGTCGGATAGCCGTGGTCGAACAGATAGAGGTAGGACGGCTGCCCCGCCGCCGTCTGCGACCGGGCCAGCCGTTCCGAGGTCCAGCCGTACAGGGCGTCACGGCTGGCCGCGAGCACGCTCTCGCCCATGTCGGACGAGGGATAGAGGGCCAGGAAGGCGTCGGCCATGTCGCCGTACCGTTCGCGGATTACCTGCTCATAGTCGGCGGCGCTGCCCGGCACGGGCGGGGCCAGCATGCGCAGCGAGCGGATCTCGCCGCTGTTGAAACCGGCCAGCACCGGCACTCGCGCCTGCCGCCCCTGATCGAAGACATCGACCACTTGGCCGGGAAGGACCTTGCCGTCCACCGCGCCGAACGGGGCAAACCCGCCGTAGGCCGCGCGGTCGGTCAGCTGCTGCGGATCCATGCCGCGCAGCACGCGCAGGCTGGGGGCCTGCAGGGTGCGCGACAGGGCCGCGCCCGCGTCCTCCGCCGACGGCGCGCCGAAGCGGGCGGCCTTCAGCTCGGGCGTCTGGATCATATAGGCGCTCTGGGCGATGGCGCGGTCGAACAGGCCGCGCGCCAGCGGCGAGGTCATCAGATACAGGACGCTCAACCCGCCCGCGGACTCGCCCGCGATGGTGACGTTGTCCGGATCGCCGCCGAAGGCGGTGATGTTGCGCTTGATCCATTCCAGCGCCGCGACCTGATCCATCAGACCATAGTTGCCAGAGATGCCCGCCGGGCTCTCAGCGCTCAGGTCCGGGTGTGCCAGCCAGCCCAGCACGCCGAGGCGGTAGTTGATCGAGACGACCACCACCCCCTCCTGCGCGAGCCGGGCGCCGTCATACAGCGCCTCCTTGCTGGAGCCCGAGACCAGAGCCCCGCCGTGGATCCACACCAGCACCGGCGCCCGGGCCGTGGTGGACGGGGTCCAGACGTTCAGCGTCAGGCAGTCTTCGCTGCTGCGGCCCAGATCGGCCGAGTAGATCGACTGCGCATAGGGCGTCGGCTGGATGCAGGCGGCGCCGAACTGGGTCGCATCGCGCACGCCGTCCCAGGTCGCCGGCGGCGCGGGCGGACGCCAGCGCATCTCGCCAACCGGCGGCGCGGCGTAGGGAATTCCCTTGAAGGCCAGGATGTCGCCGTCGCTCAGGCCCCGCACCGCGCCGGCGGGAGCCGTCACGGTGGGCGGCGTCTGGGCGAGGGACGCCGAGGCGCAGGCGGTCAGGGCCAGGGCGCCGGCGGCGATAGACAGAAGACGTTTCATCAGACGCTCTCCGCTCGCGAGGTGTCACGGACCAGGCGCCGCGCAAGGATCAGGAACAGGACAATCGCCACCAGATAGACGGGGGCCAGGGTGTAGAGCGCGGTCCGCAGCGAGCCGAAGTGGTCGCTGGCGAAGCCGACGTAGGTCGGCCCGACCGCCATGCCGATGAAGTTCATCACCAGCAGCAGCAGGGCGCCGGACAGCACCCGCTTGTTGGGGGCGACCTCCTCCTGAACCAGCGCGACCGAGGACGACAGGTAGAAGTAGTTCATCAGCGTCGGCCCCAGCAGGATGACCAGCGCCAGCGGCCAGCTCGGGGCCCACAGGAAGGCCAGATAGCAGGGCAGGGCGACCATCAGCGACAGGGCGGGCAGCAGGGCGTAGGCCGTCTTGGACCGGCGCGTGAACCGGTCGATCAGGAAGCCGGAGGCCAGGATGCCGCCGCCCATGCCGAACAGGACGATCAGGGCGAACCAGATCGACAGCTCCTGCGGGGTCATGCCCAGCTCGCGTTGCAGATACAGCGGCGTGAAGTTGCCGAAGCCGTAGGTGATGATCTGGGTCACGCCGCTGCCGAGGGCGGCCAGCAGCAGGGTCGGGTTACGGAAGAAGTCCCCCACCGTGGCCCAGAACGGCGCCTTGGCGACGGCGCCGGCGGCCGTCGCCGCGTCCAGCCCGCCGCGCTTCGGCTCCTTGACCAGCAGCGGCGTCGCGATGGCGACGAGCACCCCGATCACGCCGATGGCGATGAAGGCTTCGCGCCAACCGAACTCCACCGCGATCCGGGCCCCGA